>Ga0265313_10001310_pt1 | contig 23450 bp, 21 predicted proteins | sample 4123metaG_FD_203122 | JGI IMG/M metagenome (GOLD analysis project Ga0265313, IMG submission 203122) | Rhizosphere microbial communities from Carex aquatilis grown in University of Washington, Seatle, WA, United States - 4-1-23 metaG | ecosystem: Host-associated > Plants > Roots > Rhizosphere >...
ATCCCGTCCACCTCCTCCACCTTGTCGGCGATTCGCTTCCGGGCATCGGGATCGTGGCCGCCGTTCTCGGCATCATCAACACGATGTCGGCCATCGCCGAGGGCCCCGCCTCGGTCGGCGAGCACGTGGCGGCCGCCCTCACGGGCACCCTCCTCGGCATCTTCGTCGCCTACGGGTTCGTCAACCCGCTGGCGAACCGCATCGCGTTCAACAACACCGCGGACGCGCAGTACCTGCGGTGCATCAAACAGGCCGTGGCCGGGTTCGCGAAGGGGCTCGCGCCCTTCACGGCGGTCGAGGTCGCGCGCCGCTCGATCGACAGCTCGGCCCAGCCCGGATCCGAGGACCTCGAGACGGCCACCAAGGCTCTCGGGACCGCCAAATAGGAGGGAATGCGTCATGTCCGGAGGAGCATGGAAGGTCGCCTACGCCGACTTCGTCACAGCCATGATGGCCCTCTTCATGGTGCTGTGGATATCCGCGCAGGACAAACAGATCCTGATAGCGACGTCCCGCTACTTCCAGAGCCCGTTCAAGAGCCCGATGGAAGACCATTCGGGCATCATGCCCTTCAACAAGGAGTCGGACACGCGGAGCACGAAGACCGACGACCAGGAAACGCCGAAGCCGGCGAGCGCGGACAAGCAGATCGACATCAGCTATCTGAACGCCGTCGCGGCGGATTTCTACCGGCTCGTCCACATCGACCAGGACCTCGAAAAGAAGCCCATCGACGTCGAGATCACGAGCGACGGCCTTCGGATCACGCTTTTCGACCGCGGCAGCAAGCCCCTCTTCGGCGGCAACGGCGCCGATTTCACGCCCTGGGGGAAGTTCGTCATGCAGAATCTCGCCTGGCTCATAGACCGGCACGGCTTTCGCGTGACGATAGACGGCCACACCCGGTCGGGCCTCGACCTCAAGAAGCCCGACTATTCCGCCTGGGAGCTTTCGGCCGACCGGGCGAATGCCGCGCGTCGCAGCCTCGTCTATTTTGCCGTTGAACCGCGCATGATCGAGCGCGTGAGCGGCTATGCCGACTCCCGCCCCCTGGCCGGGGAGGCGCCCGTCTCAGAGGCCAACGAGCGGATCACCCTCAGCCTCGCTCTTTCGCCGAAGCCGCACAAGGACCCGCCCACAGCGTCGGTCCCCCCGCCGGCCGGTGCGACGCAGCCCCTTTGACCATGCCTCCCATGAGACCGTTTCTTCAGGGAAAAAAGAACCTTCCGGCCGAGGGGCTTCATCAGCCTGCCGCGAAGCCCGCTCTTCCGATCGCCGGGGTCACGGTGGCCGTGTCCGGAGCGCACGGCCCGAACATCGAGGTCGTCAAGGAGGGCGATAAGGTCGTCCGTCTTGTGGTCACCTGCGCCTGCGGGGAGCGGATGGAGGTCGAGTGCCTCTACCGCGCTGGAAGCTGAGCGGGCAAATCCGGCGGCAGAATCTGCCGCCGAGGGGCAGGCGGAAGGGTGGGGGGCTCAGGATGTATCGTAATTAGTTAGATACAAACGAGTTATGATCTTGGCATCCCTAGTGCTGTATATCCGACCAAATGGATATAGGCATCTACCAGAGCGCAGCCTCCCTTTCCGCACTTGAGCGGTGGCAGGACGCCGTGGCCCAGAACATCACCTCGGGACAGGTGACGGGTTACCGCAAGCGCACGGTGGAGTTTTCGACCCAGACGGCAGGCCAGTGGCAGCTCGATGCCAATTCCTCCTCGGGTGACGCAACCGTGCCGGCGATCTTCCCGAAGGCGACAAACGGCATCAGCTTCACGTCCGGGGAGACCCAGCCCACCGGGCGCGACCTCGATGTGGCCATTCAGGGCGACGGCTTCTTCGAGGTGCAGCGGCCCGACGGCAGCCATGCCTACACTCGAAGCGGCGAATTCAGCATCCGCCCCGATCACACCTTGGTGAACACGGCCGGCGGCCTTGTGCTCAGCGATGGCGGGTCCCCGATCGTCCTGCAGCCCGAAGGCGGGAAGGTAACGATCAATGCCGATGGCAGCATCGTCCAGGGATCGACGACCGTCGGCCGCATCGCGGTCCAGAATTTCGCCGACAAAAGCCAGCTCGTCCCGATTGCGGGAGGCCTATTCGTCGCGAGTTCCGGCGCCACGGCCACGCCGGTCCCGAAGCCGACGATCCTGCAGGGCTACCTGGAAGGCTCCAACGTGGCGCCCCTGCGCGAGATGGTGAACCTCGTCCTTATTTCCCGCGCGTACGACGCGAACCAGCGGGTGATCACCAACACCGACGACCAGATGCAGAAGACGCTCACGGCGCTCGGCTGACCCAGCCCCCATGACTTCCCCAGATAGTAACAGACAACCGCAATCACGACTGCACGGCCGAGCGCGCGATGGGGGCGCGCCGGCCCCAGTCGTGGCGGTGTCACTTTACAATACCCATCAATGAACCTCTCGCTCTATTCCGCAGCCACGGGCATGGAGGCCCAGGAGCTGAACCTCAACACCATCGCCAACAATCTGGCGAACGTGAACACGCCGGGATTCAAGCGCAGCAAAATCGAGTTCCAGGATCTCCTCTACCAGAAGCCCCGCGCAGCCGGTTCCGACACCGGGAGCGGCAATCTTGTCCCGACCGGAATCGAAGTCGGCAACGGAGCCAAGGTCGCGGCCACCTCCAAGGTTTTCACGCAGGGCCAGGTCGCCCAGACCGGCCAGCAGCTCGACCTCGCGATCCAGGGCGAGGGCCTTTTCGAGGTCACCCAGGCCGACGGCACCCTTGCCTACACCCGCGACGGCTCGTTCAAGCTCAACGCGCAGGGCCAGGTCGTCAATGCGGACGGCCTGCCTGTCGCGAGCGGCTTCCAGACCATCCAGACGGGAGCCACCTCGATCAACATCTCGCAGACCGGAAGCGTCAGCGTGCAGGGGCCGAACGGAACCCAGACCTTCCAGCTGACGCTCGTCCGTTTCCCCAACGAGGCGGGCCTCGAGAGCCTCGGCGGGAACCTGTACGCCGAGACGCCGGCGAGCGGGGCTCCGCAGACCGGCCAGGCCGGCCAGGCGGGCTTCGGCGATGTTCTCCAAGGCTACATTGAGTCCTCGAACGTGAACATCGTCGAGGAGATGGTGAACCTGATCACCGCGCAGCGCGCCTACGAGATCAATTCCAAGTCCGTCCAGGCTTCGGACGAGATGCTCCAGAACGTGGCCAACATGAAACGCTGATGCGCCTCCTCCCGTGCATCCTCCTTTTTGCGGGGGCGATCCCGGCCTTCGGGGGCTCGCCGTTCACCTCCGCGCAGCTCCTTGCGGCGGTCCGCGGAGACCTGGCATCCCACTTCCGCCTCGAGGGAGATTTCCAGGTGGAGCTGGCGCATCCTTGGACGCCGCCCGCGCGCTCCGCCTCATCATGGCAGGTCGTCGTCACCGAGTACCCCGCCATGCCGATGGCGACCCTGTATGTCCACTGCCAGGTCCTGGCCGACGGGGACACGGTGGACGACACGACCCTCGCCCTGCGCGCCGCGCTCTGGCGGGATGCCTGGTTTTCCCGCCAGCCGCTCGCGGCCGGCGGAGTCTTCGACCCCTCTGTCCTCGAGGCAAGGCGGGTGGACATCCTCAGGGAGCGCGACGCGCTTCCCGCCGCCGTCGGCGATCGCTCATTCATATTTGTCCGGCAGGTTCCGGCCGATCGCATGCTCACCTGGCAGGATCTCGCGCGGCGCCCGATGGTGCGCAAGGGCGAGCTCGTCGACGCCGTGGCCAGCGAAGGAGGCCTCCTCGTCACGCTCAAGGCCCAGGCTCTTGAGAACGGCGTCCTCGGCGACCTGATAACCGTGCGCAACGTGGAATCCAGGAAGGACATCGCCGCCCTCGTCGTCGCGGAGGATCGCGTCGCCGTCCGGTTCTGACCCGCCCCCACCATGCGCCTGATCCGAATTTTCGCCACGCTGGCCGCGATCGCCGGCTCCGCGGCCGCGGTCCGCGCCGATTCGCTCTGGAGGTCGCCGGGCAGCGAGCCGCACAGCATGTACGCGGACCGCAAGGCGGCGTATTCGGGCGACATACTGACGGTCGTCGTCCAGGAGTCGGTCGCGGCGCAGAGCACCCAGAACAAGGAGTCCACGCGCAAGTCCAGCCTGAGCGACGCCGTCCAGCAGTTCCTTTATCCGGTGGCGGTGAGCGGCCTGGGCAGCCACGCCGGGAACCTCCCCAGCACCCAGACGAGCGGCGCGTCCGACTACACGGGTGGCGGCCAGGTCAGCAATTCCCAGACGCTCGCCAGCCGGGCCGCCGTGCTCGTCACGGACGTCCTGCCCAACGGCAACCTCGTCATCGAGGGCGTCCGCATGGTCACCTTCTCCGGCGAAACCCAATACGTGGTCCTGCACGGCCTCGTGCGTTCCGACGACGTCGGAACCGACAACACCGTCCTCTCCAGCAACATCGCCGAGGCGCGCGTCGAATTCATAAGCGAAGGCGCCCTGACCGACGCGCAGAAGCTCGGCTGGTTCAGCAAACTCTACGAAAAGCTCAGGCCCTTCTGACGGGGCCTTCCCAGGAATGGATTCCACGCACACATCCTCCCCCGCGGTCCGGCGCCTGATGGCATTGGCGTCGCTGGTTTTCCTCGTGGCGTCGCTGGCCTCGGCCGCGCGCGCATCGCGGATCAAGGACATCACCCTGATCGAGGGCGGCCGCGATAACCAGCTCGTGGGCTACGGCCTGGTCGTGGGCCTCGCCGGCGACGGGGACAGCAACTCGACCGCCATGCTGCACTCCGTGGCGAACCTCCTCCAGCGCTACGGGATCGCGGTCAGCATCCAGGATCTCACTTCCAAGAACATGGCCGCCGTCATGGTGACAACGGACATCAGCGCCTTCCTCAAGCCGGGATCGCGCATCGACGCCACCGTCGCCTCCATGGGCGACGCAAAGTCCCTTCAGGGAGGCGTTCTCCTGCAGACGCCGATGCTCGGCGCCGACGGGCGCGCCTATGCCGTGGCCCAGGGCCCGGTGGCCATCGGCGGCTTCCTCGGAGGCTCGGGAGGCTCCGGCGGCGCGACGGTCCAGAAAAACCATCCGACCGTGGGCGTCATCAGCAACGGGGCGATCGTGGAGCGGGAGATACCCGCGCAGTTCGTCCATGACGGCACCCTTCGGCTGCTCCTGCACAATCCCGACTTCACGTCCGCCGCCCGCATGGCCGACGCCATAAACATCCAGTATCCCGCCGCGGCCATAGCCGAGGACGCCGCCACCGTCCAGGTCCGCGTGCCGAACGAATTCCACGGGCGCGAGGTGCCGTTCATCTCCGATCTCGGCTTCATCGACGTCGTGCCAGACACCCTGGCGCGGATCGTCATCAACGAGCGCACCGGCACGATCGTCGCAACATCCACCGTTCGGATTTCCCAGGTCGCGATAGCCCACGGCTCGCTGACGATCACCGTGACCTCCAACGTCGGCGTCAGCCAGCCGAACGGTTTCAGCAACGGCCAGACCCAGTCGGCGAACAGCACGCAGACGGCCGTCAACGAGGGCAAGGGCGGCTTCACCGTGCTCGAGGAGCCGCCCACGATCGAGCGGCTCGCCGCTGCCCTGAACGCGCTCGGCGTCTCGACCCGCGACATGATGGCCATCTTCCAGACCCTCAAGCGTTCGGGCGCCCTCCAGGCCGAACTCATAATCAACTAGCCCCGCCATGGACATCAGCTCGATCGCCCCCGTCGCGTCCGGAATGCCGGGCGCCGGCAATTTGCGGAACCTCCAGGACAAGGCGCCCGCCGAGCAGCGCAAGATCGTGGCCGGGCAGTTCGAGGCGATCCTCCTGCGCCAGTTCCTGAACGAGAGCGTCGGCTCGATGATGGGCGGCAAGGACAGCGCCCAGGGAAGCGTCTATGGATACCTGCTCACGGACACGCTGGCCCAGAAGCTTTCGGCGGGCGGAGGCCTCGGCCTCTCGAAGGTGATCGAACAGCAGCTCACGCCGCGCGGGGAGCCCGCGCCGGCCCCCGCAGCCTCCAAGGAAGGAACCTTATGAACACAGCCTGGGAAACCCTCGCGGACGCCCTCCGGGCGGAGATCGCGGAATACGGCAGCCTGCTGCACCTCCTGGAGGAGCAGCGGCGCTTCATCTTTCAGCGCGACGTCGGCGTCGTCCTCCAGTCCACCCACTCTATCCAGCCGCAGGTGGACGTGCTCCAGGAATGCCGGGAGCGCCGCGAGCGCGCCATGGCCGAATTCGCCTCGGCCAACGGCAGGGCAGCCCACGGCACACTCCGCTCGCTCCTGCCCCTGGTCCCCGCCGAGGGACGCCCGCTTCTCGAGGCGCTCATCGCCGAGGTGAACCGCCTCGTCCATCGCCTTCGCCGCGCCATGCGCCTCAACGAGCGGCTGCTTCTCTGCACGGTCGAATGCCACCAGGAGCTCCTGCGCCGGCTCTGGCCCTCGGCGTTCACCAAGACCTACGCGTCGAACGGCCGGGTGGCTGTGACGACGCTCCACCGCGGCGCGACGATGCAGACCGCGGGCTGACGATACCTTAGACCCAACGACGCCATGTCCGGACTCTTCACAACGCTCAACGCCCTCACCACGGCGCTGGATGCCCAGACGCAGGCGATCAACATCACCAGCAACAACATCGCGAACGTCAACAATCCCAACTATTCGCTCGAGTCGCCGGTGTATGAGGACCGGGGCACCGTGAACACGGCCGAGGGGCCGCAGAGCCTCGGCATCTCCGTGACGACGAAGCAGGCCCGGGACGCGGTGCTCGACCAGATGGTGCGGCAGGAGGCCTCGCTGACCGCGGGATTCCAGGCCCAGCAGAACGTGTTCCAGCAGGCCCAGGCGTCGCTCGGTGAAAACATAACCAGCACATCCTCGAGCGGCAGCGCGAGCACCACGACCGAGAGCGGGCTGAGCGCCGCACTCGACAGCTTCTTCAACGCCTTCGAGGGCTACGCCGCCGATCCGACAAACACCAGCACCGGCCAGGCGCTGCTCGAGCAGGCGGGCGTCCTCACCGACCGCTTCCAGCAGGTCGACCAGAGCCTCGGCCAGGTCCAGACCGGCATCACGAACCAGGTGACGAGCGATATCTCCTCGGCCAACACGCTCCTCCAGCAGGTCGCGACCCTCAATAGCCAGATCGGAAGCGTGGAGGTCAACAGCCCCGGCTCCGCCGTCGGGCTGCGCGACCAGCGCGAAGGCTACCTCGAGCAGCTCGCCGGCCTGATGCCTGTCACCGTGACCGAGAACAGCAAGGGCGAGGACCTCGTCACCGCGACGTCCTCCGGGTCCAGCGTCACCCTCGTCAACAACGGCACCGTCGTCGGGCCCCTGTCCTATTCCTCCGGCTCCGTCATCGCCGGATCGGGCTCGGGCGCCCACACGCTCACCCTCTCGTCCGGCTCGATTGCCGGAAACATCACGGCCAGCACGGGCGCGGTCCAGACGCTCCAGGACAGCCTGGATGCCCTCGCCTCGCAGATCGTCACGTCGGTCAACACCGCCTACAATCCCGGCAGCACGGCGACCGGAAACTTCTTCAACTCCGCCGGAACCGCGGCCGGAACGATCGCCCTCGACAGCCACCTGACGAGCTCGACCCTGCACGCCGGCGTCGGCTCCGCCGGGGACAATTCCATAGCGCTCGCCGTGGCGGGCGTCGCAAACCAGGTGTTTTCAACGGGCGGCGGCGCCGCGATCACGGGGACGATCGACCAGTATTACGGGAGCGTCGTCAGCAGCATAGGCCAGGCCCTTTCGACCGCGAACACCCAGGTCACCGATCAGACAAACGTTCAGACGATCGTGAACAACCAGCGAAGCAGCGTCAGCGGTGTCTCCATCGACCAGGAGATGTCGAACCTCATGAGCTACCAGCGCGCCTACCAGGCTTCGTCGGAGGTGTTCCAGGTCGTGAACACGCTCCTCAGCAACCTCGTCACGAACCTGACCGCCCTGTCCGGCTGAACCTTAAATCGCCATGCGCATCACAAACAACATGGTCACGGCGGGCATCCTCACGGAGGTCCAGAATCTGGATTCCCAGCAGTCGAGCCTTCAGGCCGAGGTCTCGAGCGGCCTCGCGATCACGCAGCCGTCCGACAATCCCGCCGTCTTCGGCCAGGTCGTCGAACTGGAGGGGCAGAGCCGCCAGATCGCGCAATTCGGGCAGAACGCGACGACTGCGCTCAACCTGGCCCAGGCCTCCTATTCCGGCCTCCAGTCGCTCACCCAGATCTACGATCGGGCGACGCAGCTGAGCGCGCTCGGTTCCGGCGCCCAGGGAAGCACCGCAAACCAGGCCTACGCCTCGGAGCTCGACCAGTTGATCCAGCAGACCGTCCAGGTCGCGAACGGACAGTTCGGCAGCAACTACCTCTTCGCGGGCACCGCCGTCACCGCGGCGCCGTTCACGACGACCACGAATGGGCAGGGCCAGATCGGCTCGGTCTCCTACGTGGGGAACGCGAGCCAGACCGCGATCCCCCTTTCCTCATCCACGTCGGTGTCCCCGTCCACGACGGGCGCCACGAACGCCGGATTTGCGACGATGATCAACAACATGATCGCCGTGCGCGACGCCATGAATTCCGGTGACACGGCCGCGCTGTCCACGGCGCAGACCAATCTCATCTCCTCGGAGGACGTCCTAAGCTCGGCGGTCGCCGAGAACGGCGCGGTGCAGCTTCGCATCCAGTCGGACCAGACCCAGCAGGCGGCGAGCTCCACGGAGATCGGCTCGCTGATCTCGACCCAGACCGACGCCGACCTTCCCTCCACGATCACCAAGCTCAGCCAGGCCCAGCTCGCCTACCAGGCGGCCCTGGAGACCGCCTCCAAAGTCATGCAAATCTCAATCCTAGACTATATCCACTAATCCCGCGCCCCATGAAAGTCCTGCCCGAACTCCATCCCAAGGAAGCCGAGACCGCCGCGGCCAACATTCTCGAATTGCCGAAGGGCCTGATCGGCTTCCCCGCCTACCACCGCGCGGAATTGCGCTACCTCCCGGAGAACCTGCCGTTTCTCTGGCTGACGATCCAGGGGCCTCCGGGTCCCGTCAACTTCGTCGTCGTCGAGCCCGCCGGCCTGATCCCGGGCTACGAGCTCGAGCTCTTCGACGCCGACGCGGCGAGCATCGGCCTCGAGGACGCCGCTGACGCGCTGGTTCTCAACATCGTGGCGCTCCGCCCCCAGGCCCCGCTCGAGGCGACCGTCAACCTGATCGGCCCCATCGTGGTGAACCGCCGCACGCGGGTCGCGCGCCAGGTGGTCATCGCCAACAATTCGCACTACAGCGCGCGGCACCCCCTGCTTCAAAACGAGGCGTGCGCCAGCGCCAACACCTGACCCGCCATGCTCGTCCTCTCCCGCAAGGTCAATGAAACGATCGTGATCGGCGATTCGATCGAGATCCGGATCAACCGGATCGACGGCGACGTGGTCAAGCTCGGCATCCAGGCGCCGCGCGCGATCCCGATCTTCCGCAAGGAGGTCCAGACGGACATCGCCGCGACGAACCAGGCGGCCGCCTGCGCGAGTCCGACGCCGCAGAACCTCGCCCTGCCCAAGCTCTCGCGCGGCAAGGACCTCCATGCCGCGAACGCGACCCCGAACCCCCTGCCTTTATGAGCACCATTCCCTCCCAGCTTCCGCCCGTCTCAACGGGCGTTTCCACGCCCTACCAGTCACGGATGAGCCGCTCGCTCGTCGACCTCACGGCGGGCGCGGTTCCCGCGGCCCCGGACGCCGACGGCGCCGATTCCCCGAACGCCGCCGACCCGGCCGCCGCCGCCGCGCAGATCGCACTCCAGAACCGGCTCTCGGCCCTGGCCGACAGCTCCGCGGCAAGCGCCGCGAACCAGGCCGCCGCAGCCAGCATGGCCTCGTCTCCAGCGGCATCCCTCGCGGCCCAGGCCAACCAGTCGCCGGAAAACGCCTGGGGCCTCCTCCAGTCCTAGCAGATTTTTCAACAGCCTGCTAGACCGCGGAGTCGGGATGGAGCGCGCGGTGCACGATCCGCGCGAGCTCCTGCATGGTGAACGGCTTGGCCAGCAGGTTGATGTTTCCAATGTCCTCGAGCGCCTTGGGCGATATCTTCGAGAAGTACCCCGACATGATGATGATCGGGAGATTGGGTAGGCGCTCCCGGACGCGCGCCGACAATTCCAGCCCCGTCATGCCGGGCATCGTCTGGTCGCTGAGCAGGGCGGCGCAGCCGTCCGGATCCCCCTTGAGCGCCTCGTAGCACTGCTCGGGGGAATTGAAGATGACCGTGCGGTAGCCGAAGCGCTCCAGCGTGAGGCGGGTGACGTGTGCCACGATCTGCTCGTCGTCCACGACGCAGATCATCTCGCCGCGGCCGAGCGGCATCGGCGACGCCGGGGCGGCCGGCTCCTCCGCCTCGCCCTCGGCGACCGGGAAATAGAGATCGAAGGTCGACCCCTGGCCGGGCGCGCTCGTCACCTCGATGGTTCCCCCGTGCGAGCGCATGATCCCGTGGACCACGGACAGGCCCAGCCCGGTGCCTTCCCCCACGTCCTTGGTCGTGAAGAAGGGATCGAAGATGCGCTTCTGGGTCTCGGCGTCCATGCCATGTCCCGAATCGCTGACGCTCAGGCGGAGGTAGGTCGCGGCCGGAAGGTTGCCGTGGGCCGCCGCCTGCGCCGGGCTCAGGACGACCGTGACGACCGTGAGTCGGAGCACCCCGCCGGTCGAGCGCATCGCGTGCGCGGCGTTCGTCCCGAGATTCAGGAGGACCTGGTGCAGCTGGGTCGGATCGGCGAGGACGCGCCCGCAGTTCGGATCGATGTTGACCTCGATCTGGATCGTGGCCGGCACCGTCGCGCGGAGGAAGCGCCGCGCCTCCTCGACGACGAAGGCGATGTCCGTAGGCACGTGCTCCCCGCCGTCGGGCTGGCGGCTGAACGTGAGGATCTGTTCGACCAGCTCGCGAGCCCGAAGGCAGGCATTGTGCGCCTCGTTGAGGCAGGATCGCGAGGGATGCGCCACGTCCAGGGTGTCCAGGGCCAGGTCCTCGTAGCCCATGATTCCCGTCAGGAGGTTGTTGAAGTCGTGGGCGATGCCCCCGGCAAGCGTGCCCAGGGTCTCCATTTTCTGGACCTGGAAGAGCTGGGTCTCGAGCTTGCGCTGGGACTCCTCGCCCTCGTGCTGGGCGGTGATGTCCTGCACGGCGCCGAAGAGACGGATCGCCCGGTCGTCCTTGAATTCAGCGCGGCCGATCACGCGCACCCAGAGGCGCCGCCCGCGCAGCGTCACGAACGGCGCGCGGAGGTCGAACGCGCGTCCGCCGCGCGTCGCCTGCTCGATCGCCCGCATGAAGGCGTCGCGGTGCTCGACCGGAAAGAAGTCCTGCATGGAGCTGAGGGTGGGCGTGTAGCCGAGCTCGACTTCGCAGATCCGGTAGAGTTCGGGCGCCCAGGTGAGCGTCTGCGTCTCCAGGGACCATTCCCAGGCCCCGATCTGGGCCAGCCGGCTGACCTGCAGTGAGATCTCCTCGCTGTGCCTCAGGCGCTCCTCGAGCTTTTTCCGCGCGGTGATGTCCCCCTGGGTGCCGACCATCCGGAGGGCGCGGCCATCCTTGTCGCGCGAGACCACCTTTCCCCGGTCCAGGGTCCAGATCCACTGGCCGGATTTCGTGCGGCATCGGTGCTCGGAGACATAGACGGGCGTGCGGCCCTGGAGGTGCGCATCGAGCGCCGACTGGGCGGCCGGAAAATCCTCCGGATGAACCCGCGACGCCCAGTCGCCGATCTCGCCGAGCTCCTGCGAGCCCGCGCCGAAGAGCTCGGCCCAGCGTTGGTCGCGGAATATCTTCCCGGTCGAGATGTCCCAGTCCCACACCCCTTCGTTCGTGGCCAGCAGCGCCAGCCCGAGGCGCTCCTCGGCCACGCGCAGGGTCTCCCGCATCTCCATTTCCGAGGTGATGTCGCGGTTGAGGCCGACCAGCCGGAGGGGGCTCCCCGCCGCGTCGCGGACGAGGAAGCCATGGGCCTCGACGTAGTGCACCGCGCCGTCCGGGCGCACGATGCGGAAGTCGATGTCGAAATGCCGGGCCGTCCCGTCGAGCACCTGCTGGCGGTGCTCCGTGACCGCGTCGAGATCGTCGGGATGGATCAGGCGCACCCAGTCCTCGACCGTCCCGCCGAAATCCTTCGGGTCGATGCCGTAAATCGCGAACATGTGCTCGTCCCAATCCATCCGGCTGCTGGGGAAATGGGATTCCCAGATCCCGTATCCCGAGGAGCGCAGCGCGAACTGCAGCCGGTCGTTGGCGGTCTGGAGCCGCTGGTCGGCCTCGCGGTACGGCGTAAAGTCGTCCAGGATCGTGATGACATTGGTCAGGCCGCCCGAATCGTCCCGCACGGGCTGGAGCGTGATGCGCAGCCATTGGACGCGCCCGCCCGGCCCCGCGCCGCTCACCTCGAGGCTTCCCGGCTGTCCGGATTGCAGGATTTCGCCGACGCACGCCCGCGCCGCCTGGCCCCAGATTCCCCCGATGAGATCGTCAAGCGGCTGTCCGGAGGACTTGGCCTGGTTCCATCCGCTGAGGCGCTCCCAGACCGGGTTGGCCCACAGGACGCAACTCTTCGAGTCGGCGATGATCACGCCGTTCGGCGTGTGCTGGGTGGTCAGGGCGAGCAGGGCGTTGACCTTGGCGACGACGCGAAGGTTGGAGTTGGCCATCTGCAGCTCGCGGGTCCGCATCGCAACCTCCTGCTGCAGCGTGGCAGTCTGCGTCTGAAGCCGCGCCATGTCCTCCTGGTTTAGGGAGCGTCTTTCCGAATCCGCGGCGGGCGCATTGACCGCCCTCGCGATCAGGACGACGAGGACCAGGACGAGGACCATCTCGCCGGCGGTGAAGATCGCGATTCCCGCCCGGATGTGGAGGAGCCCGTACCTGGACAGCGTCAGCCGAACCAGCTCCAGGGCGGGAAGAGCGAGGACGGTTGCCGTCAGGAGCCGCCGCGCTCGGCGGCTCGGCGCCCGTTCTCCCAGGAACAGGTGGATAAAGTCATGGTCGGGCTGCGCCATCAGTATGCCCGCTCCGAGCACCCCGAGGCCCAGGGCCGGCGGCAGCCCGTTGAGGGAAAGGGTCTCCTTCTGGCTCACCAGAAGGCCGTCGAAACGCAGAAGGTAGTCCAGCAGGGTCATCAGGGCGGCCGTGGAGGTGCCGAGGGCCAGTCCTACGGAGAGCGCGAACGCCCGGCCGCCGGCCTTCTTCGGAAGGAGAAGGGCGACGGAGGCGCTTGCCAGGGCTGCCGAGTCCATGATCGGAATCGAGCCATGCCAGAAGATGGGCCCGGCAACGGACGCGCATCCCGCCAGGGCGGCAGAGGCGGCGCCCGCTCCGGAGCCGCCTCCCGGTCCCGCGCGATTTGACAGCCACAGGGCGGTTCCGGCGAGAATCAGTCCGGCCGCCATGTTCAGGTCCGGGGCTTCCGTCGCGAGCCCCGTGCCGGGCGGGACGTTCAGGCAGGCGCCGAGCAGGGCGAGCGCGCCGATGCCGATGCTCAGGCCCGCGGCGAGGCTGGCGCTGCGGTACAACGTGCGCTGCGTGGACATGGTCGGTGCTGCGGATGCCCGGGACCCGGGCGAAGGTGGAGGTTGGAGAGCCCCGACCCGCACGGCAATCCCGGAGCGCGTCGGCGTCCGGGCGCATGCGATCGGGCGTGGCGCGCGAAGCGGGCCCTATCGGCACGCCGTGGACCCGGCTTAAGGCCCGAGAGCCTGGGGTGTTTAACCTATAAGGGGCTTTTTTTCTCAATTCGCCGCGGGCCGGGTCGAAGTACTCGCTGCGCGGTTGTCCTATGAAAGCAGTCATTCTCCTCTCCATCCTATCCCTGGCGTTCGCCCTCCCGGCGCGCGCCGACGGAAACTTTGAACCCCCCGTGCCGGTCCGAACGACCTCCCCGGTGTTTCCCTACACCCTGCGCAACGCGGGAGTCTCCGGCGTCGTCCTCGTCAACTGTCTTATAGACGACCAGGGCAACGTCCAGGACATGAAGGTCGAGAAGACGAGCAACGAGGAATTTGTCCAGCCCGCGATCACCGCGCTCAAGAAGTGGAAGTTCAAGCCGGCCCAGCGCGACGGCAACCGGGTTCCGATCCGCGTCAGCATCCCCATCCGGTTCTCGATCGAGGACTGACCGGTTCCTTTCCCAGCACCCCTCCCCACATGAAACATGTCCACTGGACCATCGGCCGGAAGATCGCGGGAGGCTTCGCCCTCGTTTTCGCCCTCCTCGCGGTCGTAACGATTGTCGCCTTCCTCGCCCTCGGCGCCTCCGACCGCAAGCTGACCCAGTATGCGGCCAGCGCGCAGGAGACGAACGCCGCCGCCAGCCTCGAGGCCGCGATGCTCGCCCTGAAGATGCAGGTGAACGAGTTCCTCGCGACCGGCTCGGACGCCAGCGTCCTCGCTTACGACCAATCCAAGACGGCGCTCGATTCCGGCTTCGCGGCGGCCGAGCAGCGCATCGTCGACGCCGCCCGCGCCTCGCAGCTTTCGGCCGCCAAGCGCTTTCTCGGCCAGTACGACAGCGCTTTCCATCGCCTGGTGGACAACAACCACCAGCTCGTCCAGGTGGACCACGAGGTCCTCGCGCCCGCGTCCGCGGACATTGCCGGAGACCTGCAGAAAATGCTGACTGCGGCCCGGGATCAGGGGGACATGAATTCCGCCTTCAAGATATCCAGCGCCCTCAAGGCGTTCTTCGAGTGCACGAGCGACATGAGCTCCTTCCTGCTGACGTCGAAGCCCGAGCAGGCCACCGCCTCCCGCGACGCCCTCGACGTGACGATCAGCCAGATCAAGCGGATCGAGAAGGATCAGATGGACCTGGAGAAGGTTGACGCCTCCCTCAAGGACCCGGCCAAGGAGGCCCTGATCAAGTCCCTCCAAGCTGCAGCCGCCTCGTACGCGTCCGGACTCGATCGCACGATGGCCCTCAAGACCGAGCGGGACCGCATCACGACGGGCGAGATCAACCAGATCGCCCCCCAGTTCACCGCCGCCCTCGCGGGCGTGCGCCAGGCGGTCGGGGATTTCCAGGGCGAGCTCGAGCAGCGGATGCACGTCGAGCAGCACCACAACGAGCAGTTCATCGCCTGGGGCACCCTCGCGGGATGTCTTCTCGGCCTCGTCGTCGCCCTGCGCATAGCCCGCGGCATAACCGGCCCGATCGGCGCGATCGCCACCCGCCTCGCGAGCGAGTCGGCCCAGACGAACGCCGCCGCCTACCAGGTCTCGCAGGTGAGCCAGTCGATCGCCGACGGCGCCAGCCAGCAGGCCTCGGCCATAGAGGAGAGCAGCTCCGCCCTCCACGAGATGGCCAGCATGACGACCCGGAACTCGGAGAACGCCCAGGTGGCCAAGACCCTCGCCAGCGAGGCGCGGGGAACGGCCGACGCCGGCGCCCGTGAGATGGAGGAGATGAAGGCCGCCATGTCGGCGATCAAGGCGTCGAGCGCGGAGATATCGAAGATCATAAAGACGATCGACGAGATCGCTTTCCAGACGAACATCCTCGCCCTGAACGCCGCGGTCGAGGCCGCCCGCGCCGGCGAGGCCGGCGCAGGCTTCGCCGTCGTCGCCGACGAGGTCCGCTCCCTCGCGCAGCGCTGCGCCCAGGCGGCCCACGAGACCTCCGACAAGATTTCCGACTCCGCCGCCAAGAGCGAGCAGGGCGTCGCGATCAGCGCCAAGATGGGTGAAAACCTCGGCGCCATCGTCGAGCGGATCCGCAAGCTCGACGAGATGATCGCCGGCATCGCCCAGGCGTCCCACGAGCAGAGCGACGGCATCGGCCAGCTGAACAACACCATGGCCGGCATGGACAAGATAACCCAGTCGAACGCGGCCCTCGCGCAGCAGTCGGCGGCCTCGAGCGATGAGCTCAAGGCCCAGGCCGAGCAGGTGCAGTCGGCCGTGTCCGAGCTCATGAGGATGGTGGACGGAGACAGCGGATCCGTCGGCAGGATGCCCGCTTCTTCGGGAATCGTGAGCCCCGTCCTCCCCGGCTCGAATGGAAACGGCTCGAACGGCAATGGCGACGGGCGCCACGCGGCTCCCCGCACCGTCGGAGGCCGCAACGGCAACGGGATGTATGCGCACGGGACCAACGGCAAGCGGGGGATGCGGCACGCGCCGGCCTCGGCGGATTCGAATTTTGTGGATCAATATTGAGCCAGGATCCGCGACGCCAACTTTTGGGGGAAATAGGTGTGTGTAGATTGAGTCCGGGGAGGGCTGAGGTCCTCTCCGGATTCTCTCTTTTATAGGACCTGAGCCGGAGACGCCTCACGCGAAGCCCTTGAGGGGTGGTGACCCGGATTTCGGGAGCATACCCATTCCTCGTCGGGTGCTGCCAATTCCCGGACCGCCGCCAATACCGGCCGCCAAGATCCGCCGGCCAGTTGCCGGCCAGATGGCGGCCCCGAGGCGCCGGATGAGGCAGCAACTCCTCGGGATGGGTATGCTCCCGAAATCCGGGTCACCACTCCGCGAAGCGTGAGCCTGCTAGTGGCTCCCCGCGAGGCGCTGGCCGGAAAAGTGGGAGCGGAAGGGCAGGGGATCGAAGATCGCCCGCGGCGACGGCAGCTCCGGGGCCCGGAAGACGGGCCGGCCCCACACGATATCCTGGGCGCAGCCGGGCCTGGCCTTCGCGGCGTGGGCCGGCGAGGACGGGTTGGCTGAACTGGAGGCGGGGTGGTGCATAAGGCTCCAGCTTTGATTATCGGACTGCCGGGAACTTTCTTTAGAAAGTGAGTCGCGGAAATGTCACTTTGGCGCGCGATAGCGCCATTTTTGACCTGGACGTCCCGATGTCCGGCCCGTCTCGCCTCTGAGACCGGGGCTGGCGGTCTGGTCCGGGATGTGCGAAGCTCCTTCCATGGATTTCGCGAAACTCACCCAAATGTCGCGCGAAGCGGTGACGGACGCGCAGGCCATCGCCCGACGGCTCAACCACAACGAGGTCGAGACCTGGCACCTCCTGTCCGCCCTTCTTGCCCAAGACAAGGGGATCGTCCCCGGCCTGATCGAAAAGCTGGGGTTGACGACCAGCGCCCTGCAACTCGCCGTCGACCGCGAGCTGGAGCGGCTTCCGAAGGTGAGCGGCAGCGTGGACACCTCCAAAGTTTATGTCACCCAGGCGGTGAACGACGTCCTTACCCGCGCCGAGAAGGAGGCCGGCTCGCTCAAGGACGAATTCGTGAGCACCGAGCACCTCCTCCTGGGCCTCCTGGAGGTCGAGCGGCCGGAGGCCATGAAGAAGCTCTTCAAGAGCTTCGGCCTGGACCGCGCCAAGCTTCTCAAGGTCCTCCAGGAGGTTCGCGGGAACCAGCGCGTGACGACCGACAATCCCGAGGCGACCTACCAGGCGCTCGAGAAATATGGCATCGACCTCGTGGCCCAGGCCAGAAAGGGCAAGCTCGACCCGGTCATCGGCCGCGACGAGGAGATCCGCCGGACGATCCGGATCCTGTCCCGCAAGACCAAGAACAACCCGGTCCTGATCGGCGAGCCCGGCGTCGGCAAGACGGCGATCGTCGAGGGCCTGGCCCAGCGCATCCTGCGCGGCGATGTGCCCGAGGGGCTGAAGGACCGGAGCATTTTTGCCCTGGACATGGGGGCCCTCGTCGCCGGGGCGAAGTACCGCGGAGAATTCGAGGAGCGGCTCAAGGCCGTCCTTCAGGAGATCCGCCAGAGCGAGGGCCGGGTCATCCTCTTCATCGACGAGCTGCATCTCATCGTCGGCGCGGGCAAGGTCGACGGCGCCATGGACGCCGGGAATCTCCTCAAGCCGATGCTTGCGCGCGGCGAGCTCCACTGCATCGGCGCGACCACCCTCGACGAATACCGCAAGTATATAGAGAAGGACGCAGCCCTCGAGCGGCGCTTCCAGCCCGTCCAGGTGGACCAGCCGAGCGTCGAGGACGCGATCTCCATCCTTCGCGGCCTGCGCGAGCGCTTTGAATTGCACCACGGCGTGCGAATCCAGGACAACGCGCTCGTCAGCGCCGTCACGCTTTCCCACCGGTACATCTCCGACCGCTTCCTTCCCGACAAGGCGATCGACCTCGTTGACGAGGCCTGCGCCATGATCCGGACCGAGATGGACTCCATGCCGCAGGAGCTCGACGAGCTGACCCGGCGCGGGCTCCGCCTCGAGATCGAGGAGACCGCCCTGGCTAAGGAGAAGGACGATGCCAGCAAGGGCCGGCTCGCCGCCCTGCGCAAGGAGCTCGCCGAGGTGAGGGAAAAGGCCGGGGGGCTCCGGCTGCAATGGGAGAAGGAGAAAGCCTCGGTCGACCGCATGCGCAAGGTGCGCGAGGAGATCGAGGCCGCGCGCCTGGAGATGCAGAAGGCCGAGCGGGCTTACGACCTGAACAAGGTGGCCGAGCTCCGCCACGGGCGCATCCCGCAGCTGGAGGCCGAGCTGAAGAAGCAGGAGAAGGCCGGCAATTCCACGACCCTCTTCAAGGAGGAGGTGTCCGCCGAGGAGATCGCCGAGGTTGTCGCGAAGTGGACCGGCGTTCCGCTGACGCGCCTGGTCGAGGGCGAGAAGGAAAAGCTCCTGCGCCTCGAGGACGTCCTGCACAAGCGGGTCATCGGCCAGGACGAGGCCGTGACGCTCGTGACCGAGGCCATCCTCCGCTCCCGGAGCGGGATCAAGGATCCGCGGCGCCCCGTGGGAAGCTTCCTGTTCCTGGGGCCCACCGGCGTGGGGAAGACGGAACTCACCAAGGCGCTCGCCGAGACGCTGTTCGACACCGAGGCGGCCCTCGTGCGGATCGACATGTCGGAGTACATGGAGAAGCACGCCGTCTCCCGCCTGCTCGGGGCGCCCCCCGGGTACGTGGGCTACGACGAGGGGGGCCAGCTGACCGAGGCCGTGCGGCGGAAGCCCTATGCGGTCGTTCTCTTCGACGAGATCGAGAAGGCCCATCCCGACGTCTTCAACGTGCTCCTGCAGGTCCTCGACGACGGCCGCATAACGGACGCGCAGGGGCGCACGGTCGATTTCAAGAACACGATCATCATCATGACCTCAAACATCGGGTCGCGCTTCCTCCTCGAGGGGGTGACCGGCGACACGATCCCCGAGGGGGTGCGCGAAAGCGTCATGGCCGAGCTGCGGCAGACCTTCCGCCCCGAGTTTCTGAACCGCATCGACGAGACCGTTCTCTTCAAGCCGCTCACGCTCGAGGAAATCGGGAAGATCGTCGATCTCCTGCTTGCCGACCTGAACACCCGCCTCGCTGATCGCCGCGTGACCGTGGTTCTCGACGCGAAGGCGAAGGACTGGGCGGCCGAGAAGGGCTACGATCCCGTGTTCGGCGCCCGCCCGCTCAAGCGCTTCCTCCAGCGCCAGATCGAGACGCGGCTCGCCCGGGCCCTCATCTCGGGCGACGTGGCGGAGGGCGCCGCGGTAAAATTCACTGTAAAAGACGATGTCCTCGTGATGAAGTAGGGGGGTGAATCCCCCGATCCCCGGCTCCATCCTCAACGAGTCTGAAGTCAGGCGGCGGCATATCCTTCCCAAGGCCCTTGTGATCGGCCTTGCCGCGGGACTCCTGGCCTCCGCCTTCCGCACGGCCCTGCAATGGTCGGAGCTGCATCGCATCGCCTGGCTGCACACGATGCCGGGAGTGGGAGGCCTGTTCGCCGCTCTCGCGCTCGGGGCGGTCGGGAGCGGGGTGGGGCTCTGGCTCGTTCGCTCCTTCGCTCCGGAGGCCGCGGGCAGCGGAATCCCCCACCTGAAGTCGGTCGTTCTCGGCGAAGCCGTCCTCCACTGGAAGCGCGTCCTCCCGGTGAAATTCCTCGCCGGTTTGGCGGGCATAGGCGGCGGCCTCGCGCTCGGCCGCGAGGGCCCCACGATCCAGATGGGCGGGGCCACCGGACTCATGGTCTCGAGCTGGTTCCGGGTGAAGCCCGGCGAGGGGGAGCGCAAGGCGCTGATCAGCGCCGGGGCCGGCGCCGGGCTCGCGGCCGCGTTCAACGCGCCTCTGGCCGGCGTCATCTTCGTCCTCGAGGAGCTGCACGGGAGCTTCACCCCCGTGATCTTCGTTGCCGCATTCCTTGCCTCGGTGACAGCCGACGTCGTCTGCCGCGTGCTCACGGGCGAGACCCCCGTCTTCGCGCTTCACGATATGCCGGTCCCCTCGCTCGCCTCCCTGCCGGTCGCGCTTGTCCTGGGCGTCCTCGCGGGATTTGGAGGAGTCGGATTCAACCGATGCCTCCTTTGGAGCCTAAGCGCCTTCGACCGGCTTCGGCGCTGGCCGCCTTTCCTGGTCGGCGCGCTCGTGGGGCTCGTGGTCGGGCTCGCCGGATGGATCTATCCGGAATTGAGCGGTTCCGGCGCCCTGCTTGCCGAACGGGCGTTCGGCGGCTCGATCGCCATCCGCGTCCTGGTCGCACTGATGGCGGCCCGCTTCATCCTGACGATGGTGAGCTACGGCTCTGGCGCGGCGGGCGGCTTCTTCGCGCCCGTCTTGGTTCTCGGCGCGCTCGGCGGCCTGGGGGTCGGGCTCGCGGCGCATGGAATCGCGCCCGCCTGGGTTGCGCGCCCGGAGGTCTTCGTCGTCCTCGGAATGGGGGCCCTCCTGACCGCATGCGTGAGAGCGCCGCTGACCGGGATCATCCTCATGATCGAGCTCACCGGGCACTACGACTTCATGCTCCCCCTCCTCGTGAGCTGCTTCGCCGCCTATGGGGTCGCGGAGGCCCTCCGCAACCCTCCGATCTACGAGTCGCTGCGCGAGCGGATCCGGCCGGCTACCTGACCGGCTTGTAGTCGACGCCGAGCTCGCTGAATAGGAAAGCATCCACGTCCACGGCCTGCTCGATCCGCTCGCCGAGGCTGCTGCCGAACCCGTGGCCGCTGTTCGCGCTCGTCCGCAGGAGGCAGGTGGCGCCGGCCGCCTGAAGCCGCGCAGCCATCTTCCGGCTCTGCATCGGATCCACGCGGGGGTCGTTCGCGCCGGTCAGGAAGAGGACGTCCGGGTAACGGGTCCCGGCCGCGACGTGATGGTAGGGCGAATAGGCATGGAGCGCCCGGAACTGGGCCTCGTCCTTCACGGTGCCAAACTCCGTGACGTTGAACGCGCCGTTCGACGACAGCTCCACCCGCAGCATGTCGTAGATCCCCACATGGCTGACGACGCAGCGCGCGAGGCCGGGGTGCTGCGTTAGCGTCGCTCCCATGAGAAGCCCGCCATTGCTTCCGCCCGTCAGGGCCAGCCTTTCGGGGCGGGTGTACCCGGCGTCGATCAGATGCCTGCAGGCGGCATAGAAGTCGTCGAAGACGTTCTGCTTCTGCGTCAGGCTTCCCTGGCGGTGCCAATCGTCGCCGAATTCTCCGCCGCCGCGGATGTTCGCCTCGGCGAACACCAGGCCCTGCTCGACGAGGACCCGGATCGACGCGCTGAAATAGGGGGACATGTTCACGCCGTAGCCGCCGTATCCCGTGACGACGCAGGGATGCGATCCGTCGAGGGCGATGCCCTTTCTCCGGATGATGTTGACGGGAATCCGGGTGCCGTCCCGGGACGCGGCGAATTCCCGGACGACCTCGCAGTCGGAGTAGTCGACGGCGGTCTTCTGCGAGATCGCCGTCTTGATGGTCGTCCCCGACGTGGGATAGAATTCCATCCACGACGGGCAGTCGATGTAGCTCGAATCGAGAAACAGGACCTGGTCGCTCCTCCCGGACTCGGGAACTATGCCGTCGACCGATCCGACGGGGAACTGGGATGGAGCCCGCATGGGGTTCCCCCGGAGGTCGAAGACGCGGAGTTCGCTCGGACCCCCGGTCTGGTAGGTCGCGTAGATCAAGTTGGGCGTCGCCACGAGGTTTCCGGTGTCCACGTCCCCGAATTCTGAGACCAGGGTGTCGGGGCCCTGCGGGACCAGCGTGATCGCGCGGCTGACATCGGCCCCCGTGGCGGAAGCGTTGTCCACCTCCAGCCTGAGGAGCTTGCCCCGGGGCGCGTCCTTGCGGGAGACAAGATAGATCGGCGTCCTCAATCCGTCGGCCGACGGGCCGGGCACCGCCTGGACGACGCGGTCCTCGTAGCGCGTGAGCTGCGTCCATCTTCCGTCGGCCGTCCGCACGTAGTGCTGAAACTCGCCGCCGTCGCCCTTCTGCATGCTGGCGAGGACAACGCCCTCCGGCGTCGCCGAGACGACGATCTCGGCGATCTTGGGGAACCCGTTTCCGAGTTCGTAGACGTCCTGCGACGTCGGCGTGCCGAGCGCATGCCGGTAGATCTGCATGTAGAATTCATGGTCTTCGGCCGGCCGCTCGTCTCCGCGCGGATAGCGGGTGTAATAGAAGCCCCGGGAATCCCGCATCCATGCCAGCGAGCCGCCGGCGGTGCCGTTCTGCGCATGGGGGATGACCTCGAATACGGGGCGCCCCGTGGCGACGTCGAAGACGTGCACGTCGCCCGCCTCGCTGCCGCCCTCGGAGAGCGACACGGCGACGAGCTTTCCGTCGTTGCTGGGCACGTACCAGTCGATCGCAGTCGTCCCCTTCGCGTTCATGGAATTCGGATCCACGAGGATCCGCGCTGTCTCCGGATGGTAGGCCGAATCCATCACGACGAGAAACGGCTGCTGCCGCGGCGGCTGCTTCTTGATGGCGAAGAGCCTCCCGCCCTCGAATTTCAGGCTGCCGTACACGATCGTCTGCGCGCCGACGATTTCCGAGACCCGCGAGCGGATCTCCGCCACGCGGGGCAGGGCGTCGAGGATCCCCCGTGCGTAGTCGTTCTGCGCCGCGGACCAGCTTTTGACGGCCGGGTCGCTCCAGTTCTCGAGCCAGCGGTAGGGATCGGCGACCGTCACGCCATGGTAGACGTCGGTCACCGGCCGGACGGCCGTCGGGGGCGGCGGGCGGCCGAAGCCGAGCGCGGGCGCGGCCAGGAGGATGCTGGAAAGGATGCGGCGGCGCATGGACTATTCCACTGAGGCGACACGATGGACGCCAGCACTGTTCCGGCCCGCCAGGACGATGCTGTCGCCTGCGCGCCGGCCGAGCAGGCTCCTCCCCAGCGAAGAGGCGGCGGTGATGACCGTCACCGTCGTTGCTTCGATTTCCACGTCCAGGCCGCCATGCGCGGGGCCGAGAAAGTACACGGCGCGCTTCCCGGGCGCATCGAGCGTCGCCAGGGCGCCGATCGCTATCGCCTCGCCCGGGCCGAAGGACCGCAGGGGCAGCGCCTCGAATGCGGCGATGGAAGCTGCGATTTCGCCGGCGAGCCGGGCCTGGCCCTCGGCCAGGTAGGCCGCACTCTGCCCGCGCATGTCGAATTTCCCCTCGGCGCGGCTGTCGACATCCGTCGCCTCCCGGCGGGAGGCCTCCGCCGCCTCCGTTTGCTGCGCCAGCTCGGCTTCCAGCAGGGTCACGATCGCGCGGCGGAGGGCGGACTT
>Ga0265313_10001313_pt1 | contig 23443 bp, 18 predicted proteins | sample 4123metaG_FD_203122 | JGI IMG/M metagenome (GOLD analysis project Ga0265313, IMG submission 203122) | Rhizosphere microbial communities from Carex aquatilis grown in University of Washington, Seatle, WA, United States - 4-1-23 metaG | ecosystem: Host-associated > Plants > Roots > Rhizosphere >...
CACCGCGTCGGCCTTGAACTCGTCCGTAAACTTTCTTCTCTTCCGTTTCGCCATGGACTCTCCAAGCGCTTACTCGCGCTAGCTCGGATGTCCACGAAAACGGGGGAAGCCCACCCGTGCATGTCTCGTCGTCGCCTCTGCGCCCTTGGCGCGACGAACTTCCTTGCGGTCTGGGCTTCGCCACTGGGGAGCGGGCTCGCCACATGCACCAGCCGAATCGAATTCACTCTCGTTGCGGACCGACGGTTCACCTCCAGATGCTCTCCACCCCGCCTCGCGGCGACGCAGTTTCTTTCGGTTTCAGACCCGAGGGCACGGGCCTGCGGGGACTTGCACCCCATGGTGACGCGCCATCGCAGGCGCACTCCCCCCGCGGGCGCGGGGGGACGTTTCACCAGGAGCAGGTAAACGGGCTTCTCAAGTCCAATGTCCCCCCGCCCCCGCGGGGGGACCTGAGGGGGGCCGCGGAGAGATAAGACCAGTCCTCAGCGCCCCGCGGGTGGACCTGAGGGGGGCCGCGTACACCCTGCGAGAGTAAGACCAGTCGTCAGCGCCCCGCGGGGGGACCTGAGGGGGGCCACGCGAGAGATAAGACCAGTCCTCAGCGCCCTGCGGGGGGACCTGAGGGGGGCCGCGCGAGAGATAAGACCAGTCCTCAGCGCCCCGCGAAGGGGACCTGACGGGGGCGGGCCACTTCAGACCGGACCGTCCGAATCGGGCACATCGTCGCCCGGCTCGCCGAGCGCGTGCTTCTGAAGGCGGTACCTCAGACTCCGCAGCGTGACGCCAAGCAACCGGGCAGCCTGGGCGCGCACTCCTCCCGACCTTTCGAGCGCTTGAAGGATGAGACGGCGCTCCACTTCTCCCACCACGTCGTCCAGGTTGCAGCCTTCTTCCGGCAAAGCGACGAGCGAGGGCGTTGGCTGCGCCGCGGCACCGGAGACTTCGCGCGGAAGGTCGCCGAGGCCGATCGTTTGCCCGACCGCCAGCGCCACGGCGCGCTCGATGATGTTCTCCAGCTCTCGCGCGTTTCCAGGGAACGCATACCCCTCGAGCACCCGCAGCGCATCGGGGGACAGTCCGCGAATTTGCTTGTCTTGCTCAGCCGCGCAGCGTGCGAGAAAATGGTCTGCGAGTGGCCGAATGTCTTCGCGCCGGTCGCGCAGCGGCGGAACTTCGATGCGAATGACATTGAGGCGATAGTAGAGGTCTTGCCGGAACCGCCCCGCGGCCACGTCCTCCTCGACCCGCCGGTTGGTCGCCGCCAGGACGCGCATGTCGACCGCGGTTTCGGCCGAAGCGCCGACGCCGCGCACTTTGCGCTCCTGGAGCACACGCAGAAGCTTCACTTGAAGCGCGAGCGGAAGGTCGCCTATCTCGTCGAGGAGTACCGTCCCACCTTCGGCCTCGCGGAAAATCCCGAGACGGCTGGAGACGGCGCCGGTGAACGCGCCGCGTTCGTGGCCGAAGAGCTCCGCCTCCATGAGCGATTCGGGGATGGCTCCGCAGTTGACGACGAGAAACGGCTTGTCCTTTCGGTCGCTCACGTCGTGAATCGCGTGCGCGATGCGCTCTTTCCCCGTGCCGCTCTCTCCGGTGATGAGCACGGTCGTGCGCCCGTTCGCGATCCGGTGGACGAGGTCGAGAATGCGGCGCATCGCCTCGGAGCTTCCGAGCAATTCGCGCCCGCGACCGCGAACGAGCCGGGCTCGTAGGCTCTCGTTTTCGGCGACGATCGCGCGCTTTTCCAGGGCTTTCTGGACGAGAGCGCGGAGCTCGCTCGTGGCGAACGGCTTGGTGATGAAGTCGTAGGCGCCGCGCTTCATGGCCTCGATGGCAGTCTCGATTCCGCCGTGCGCGGTCATCACGATGACCTCTGTATGCGCTGAACGCTCTTTGGCGAGCGTGAGCAGGTCCATTCCGTTGCCGTCCGGCATCAGCTGGTCGGTCAAGACGATGGCGTACGGATCGGCGGCGCGTTTGATCGCGTCGCCGGCAGTCGCGAAGCCGGGGGCCAGATCGACGTCGAGCCCTTCGCGGCCAAAGAGGATCGCGAGCATGTCGCGAAGTCCCGGCTCGTCGTCGACGACGAGGATTCGCGGCTTCGATCCTGCCATCCTCGGGCAGAGTATCAGGTCGACGAGAGAACGTTTCCGAGAAGCGGGCGGTGCCCCTCGATGCTCGCGCTTTAGTTGGCCAGTTTCGCGACTGCCATCTGCGTCTGCCCTACGCCGACCGACACTGTGATCGTCTTCGACAATTGCTGCTCGGCGTTGACGAACTTCACCTGGTGAACGCCGGGCGATACCGACACGTGCACTCTCGGCGTGGGGCCGAGCTGCTTTCCGTCGAGGAACGCGGTCGACGGAGGGATCGAATTGATGTTGAGGAAGCCTTCGCCTCCCGCTGTGGCGGGCGCCGGCGCCGCGGCCTGGGCCTGCGCCGCCACGATGGAGTGCTGCACCGCGACGGGCGGGGGCCCGGCTGGCGCCGGATTGGCCAGGGGAGGGGGCGATGCGGCCGCACCTGCGACCGGCAGGCCCACGGCCTTCTGCTGCTGGGCCGCGGCGAACTGGGGCGGAGCAGACCAGGCGTTGCCGATCTGTGCTGCTTGGCCTGCGCCTCTCGGTTCGAGGGAGACGACGTACGTCTTTTCGGCCAGGCCGTCGTCGAAACTGATCGGCTGGTTGTAGTCGGTATAGCCAAACCTGTTCGCCTGCAGCGACCAGTTCTTCGCCGTCTCGATGTCGACCGAAATGGGGAGCGTCTGGATCTCACGTCGATCGCTTCCGCTGACCAGAAAGACGCGTGCCCCCGGGGTGGCGAGCGAAATGGTCACTTTGCCTTTGACCACTTTGAGCGTCACGGTGCCGAGGTCTTCGACTCGGTCTTTCTCGACGGTGACGTGCCTCTCGAGCGGCTGGTACCGCTCGGAGCCAACGATCTTGACGACGTGGTCGCCGGGGGTCATCTCGCGGTAGTCCTGGGGAAGCGGGCCGATTTCCTTGTCGTCGACGTAGAGCTTCACGCCCGGCTGCGTCCCGCCCACTTTGATTCCGGTGCCTTTGCTCGAGACTCCAAGGGTGAAGGTCGCGGCGACGTCTTTGCGTGCCTCGACGTTCACTCCCTGTGTGGGCGGCAGGTCGTAGCCGTCCGCGACGACCTTCACTTCGTGCGGTCCCGTGCTCTCCTGTTCGATGATGCACGGAGCGGTGTCGCACTGCTTTCTGCCATCTACGTAAATGTCGACGCGCCCGACCGGAGCGCCTTTCGGATCGCTGACATTGACGACGATGCGGCCGGCGTGCGGCATGAGGAACATGACGACTCCCACCAACGCGGCGGCAGCCAACCCGAGGAAGGCCCACCGGGCCGTCGGATTCTGTCCCGGGCGAAGGAGTGCGGTCGCCTCCATGCTGCGGATGGGCGGGTGGCTGGACACGCCCCCGGCGCGTCCCGGCGACAACGTCGTCCCCGGCGCGGGCAACGCGACCAGAGGAGCGCCCGAGATCGAGACCGGCGGAGGCGGGAGCGATCGCGGTGGGGTCGACCCGCCGAGTCCCTGAAGCATCGACGACGGCGGGGGAGGCAACGTTCCCAGGCCGGGAGGCGGAAGGGATCCCGGGACGCTCGACCGTGTACTGACCGGTCCGGGCGGAGTCGGAGAGTTTCGACCCGCCGAAGGCGGCGGAACCATCCCCAGAAGGGTCGACTTCATCGACATGTTGGGGGGCGGCGGCGTACCCGCGGCGGGCAGCGGCGCGGCGCGACGCATGAGAGGCAGGTCGCCTTCCTTATCGAAGATCTGCGTGGCTTCGTCTTCGTCGTCCCAGTCGACGCTGGCGCCGTCCCTCGCGCCTGTCTCCGCAGGAGAGGCGGGCGAGACCGGCGGAAGAGCGGTGCGGCCTGGCGGTGGCGGCGGCTGAGACGGATCCGGAACGCTGGGCTCCGCCACAGGCATGGCGGCTGGTGAGGTGAGACCGAGCAATGTGCGCGATCCGTCCCGCGGGGGGGCCGGCGGGCCACCGGACTGGCCCGTGGGGCCGCCACCTTTTTTGGTGAGGCCCTCGAACACATCGAGGTCCGATCCGTTTTCGTCCGTTGCCATGGCCCGAGTCTCCTGCGTCGGCGCGCTCACCATATCACCAGCGCCCGCGAGGGCGACATCGGTGAGCCACGTAGCTTCCGAGGTAGCATAGGCTGCCTCATCGGGTGGATTGTAGCCTATTCGAGGGGCGTGGGGTGCCGCTCGGAGGTATCGGCCCTGCTTCTTCGGTTCTGCTTGCCGCCGAACTCGCCGGTGTCGAGGGAGTAGGAGGCATTGGCTTGTAAAAATATCGGATACGCTTGGCCTGGAGCGGCTGCCAAACCTGCGCGGGCACGATCGGAGTCGCGTCGAACACGGTATGCGCGTCGGGAGCGCGGTCGCGAACCAGGCGCGAGCCGATGGGGGCCGAGGCGCCAGCGACGGGGCCGCCCGACAGGTCGAGCGAGCCTCCAAGAAACGCCCTCGCGTCTCCGGGGAGCGACATCCGCGTCGTGCACCCGAGGCGGTCGAGCCATGCGTTCATCGCCGCGGCCGTGCGCGCGTCGGGTGCGGGCGCGTCGGGCGGCAGTTCGATCCACACGAGCATTCCGTCTTCGTCCTGTACCCCGACCGCGGCGCGCGCACCGGCGGACAACGGCGAAGTCATGGGAACACCGCCCATCAAAATCGTTGCGTCGGCGGCGGGGGCGCTCGCCCCGATTGAGAAGACGTGCGCGTACCACCACAACGACACGGTGCCCCGCGTACCGGCTGTCATCGACAGGACGGTGGGCGTCTGCGCGCCGGCGCCGGTCGCGGGCCTGACGGCGCGGGGATCGACCCGGAGCACGCGGACCTTCGATCCGCCCGCGCGCACCCAGCTGGTGGCCAGCGCGTAGGGAAACCCGTGTTGCGGCAGCCCTTTGGTGCGCCACGTTCCTTCGTCCGGTTCCGCCGACGGGCCCGCGTCGAGCGGGGCTCCCGGGAGCAGAGGCCGCGTCGTGAGATAGAAAAAGTCGCGCGCTTCACGCTGGATATACCGGGGAAAGAGCATGTGGCCCATCCCTCGAATCATGCGGCGCGAGCGGAAGACGTACCCGGTCATGTTGGGGACTTTTCCTTCGGCTTCCCAATCGCTCTGGAGCGGCCGCTTGAGAGGCTTGAGACCGCCCTCGGGCGCGACATCGTAAAACTCGAATCCGGCGTGCCCCGGATTCATGTCGAGGTGGATGCCGAATGCGCACCGCGCGTGAAGCATTCCTTCGGCAAGGTCTTCTGCCGAAATGCTCGTGCTGTAAAAATATCCGACGAACCCTTCTTCGGTGAGACAAACCGCGCTCCGCGTGCTGTGCACTTGATCGGCCCAACCCGGCGGCGTTCCTCCCCACCAGGTCCGCCCCCACGGGTTGAACTTCCCATTTTGTACGAGCGCGGTGAGGTTTTGCCGGAGGGCGACGATGTCGCTCGGGACGACCGGCGCACCGCCTTCGCCGACGGCACCATCCGCGAGCGGACCCGGCCACGCGCCGAAGGCGTTCGATCCGTCGCGCAGTTCGACGACGGTCGCCGCATACGGCTTGGGAGGGAGGTACTCGATTCCGTTTGCCTGCATCCCGTACTCGCCGTGCTGCGCCTGAAAACCGCCGTTGAATCCGGCGACCATGTGCCGGATGACTTCCGGCGCGCGCGGCACCAGCCCCGGCCCGTGCTCGCCGCTGGCCCCCACAGGCTCGACCGCACCCGCCTCGATGTGGAGCGCGATCTGGCGCGGGTCCCAAAGCGTGACGTAGACCCGGACGTCCTGCCGGTGCACGTTGGGGCGAACGAACGAGGTGACGAATGCGGGAGCGCTCCCGCTCGGCGCCGGGGTGATGAACGGGTCTTTGTCGAGGGCGATCCACTGACCCTCTCCGGGGAGAAGGGGGGAGACGGCGGTCTTCATCGGGGGAGGTGGCCAGCCGATTTCGGGATCCGTGAACGTCGGGGCAAACGTGGTCGACTGCGCCAGCCCGAGTTCGTCCTGCACCTCCTGAGCGGTCGTTCCGTTGGAGAACTGCGCGTGCCAGCGGTCGAGCGCCGTGAACGCCACGGCCTTTACCCACTGCATCCGGTCGTCGCCGAACGACGGCATGGCCCGCACCCGGTCGACCGCCCACGTTACGAGATTGCCCGGGCGGGCTCGCTCGTCGAGGAGGACGCGCACGAACTCGGTCCCCGACACGACGCTGCCGCGGGCCGGATCGATGACGACGGTACGGTCGTCCGCTTGCACCTCGACCATTCCGTCGTCGCGCCAAACGAATGTTGCGTTGCGTGCGACCGGCTCGAGCGCAAACGTGTCGTGGACGACCCCGTCCATTTGGCCGGTGCGCTGCAGATTGGTGAGGGCAATCTGCGTGCGCTGAAGCCGGCTGAACTCCCCGCGCGAAGCGGCCTCTCGCCCTCCGAGGTCGAGCACGTGAATTCCGGTACAGAGACCGTCGGACAAGGCGGCGTAGACCGCGAGGCGTCCGCGTACGACGGGACGCGATTCGTCAGCCCCTGTCGTCTCGGTGACGTTCCACGCGTCCCCCACGGTAAGCACTTCGCCTTCGGGCGATACGCGCGCGTCGATCAAATAGAGGTCGTTCGGTTCGTCCGGCGCGTGGGCGTGCACGAGGGCGCGCGCTTTGGAGGTGATGGCGCCCCACGCGCTCCGCGGGCGCGAAATCCAAGTGACGTCGGCTGCCTCGCAGAGGAGACCGCGCCCGGCGAGGGCGTCGGCGACTGCGCTTTCCGGACTGGGTGCGACCGTGGAGGGTCCGCAGTTGCGGGACGCCAGCGCGGACGCGATGGCGAGGACGATCGGGATCGGGCGAAAGCGGGAATGCCACCACGAGAGCAGCCACGAAGGCCGCGCCCAACGTTCCGAAGCGGGAATCGAACCGAGGTGTGTGGTCATGCTCTCGCCGGTACGCGCGCCTCTTTACGGAAAGGAGGAGCATGCCGCGGCGACTACGGGGTGTGCAATTGGGCAACGCGGTTGGCGGGTCGCCGGCGGCAAAACTGCGAATTTCCGCGCGAAGCCGAACGGCCTGAAACGTGCTAGATTCGATATCCGAACATGCCCCGGCGCGCGCTCGCCGCAAGCCCTGTGTTCGCGCTGGCGATTGCGTGCGCCAGCCCGACGCTGCCGTTGCCGCCGCCCGAGGAAGTGTCGGTGGGCCTGGGGCCCGACGCCGACCATGTCACGCTGGTCGGCCTTTGCGGCGGCACTCCCCGGAACGTATTCGTCGTGGTCATCAATGAGGGCGGCTCGAATGTACCCGTGCCCCTCGACCAAGCAGTCGGCGGCGCACGGACCGACCCCACCTGCGGAAAATGGGACGCGACGGTATTCGCGCACCCGGGCGATTTGCTGTCCGTCACCTACGACGAGGACGAAGTCGCCAGCCAGTCTTTGCTCATCGGAGTGCCCTGACGCTGTGGCTTTCGTTCTCACTGCCAGCGTGTCTCCTGCGCCCCTCCGATGACTTTGAGTGCCACGCGCTTCGGAGGCGCCTCGCCCGGCTCGTCGATCAAGTCGCCGACGAGGTCCCAGTCGCTCGCCTGGGCGATGCGCACCCGCCGGATCTCTCCGGCGTGCGCTTCGCCCTCCGACAGAAACACACTGCCATCGATGTCCGGCGCTTGCCCGGGGTGGCGGCCTTTCATGACGAGCTCGTGCTCTTCGCTGGGTCCCTCGACGAGCACCTCGAGCTCGCGGCCGATGAGGGCGCGATTTTTCTCGCGGGCGATGCGCCGTTGCAAGGCCATCAGCTTGCGCGCGCGGTTGGCCGCGACGAGCGGCGCGACCTTGCCTTCGAGCGCGCTGGCGGAGCACGTTTCTTCGTCCGAGTAGCGGAAGACGACCGCGTGCTCGAAACGCGCCCACTCCACGAACGCGCAGAGCTCGTCGAACTCGGCTTCGGTCTCGCCGGGATGCCCGACGATGAACGCCGTGCGGAATGTCAGCGTCGGAATCGCGCGGCGCAGGCGCTCGACGACACGCCGCTGTCGACCTTGGCCGTGCCCGCGGCGCATTCGCGCGAGCATCGCGTCGGCCGCGTGCTGCAGCGGCATGTCCACGTACGGGACGACCCGAGGATGGTGGGCGAGAAGCTCGACGAGCGCCTCGTCGATCGTCTCGGGGTAAAGGTAGAAGAGCCGCACCCAGCGCACCCCGCGTACGTCGGCGACCCGGCGTACGAGCTCCGCCAGGGCGACGCGCGCGTGCTTGGGAAGATCGCGCCCGTACGAGACGGTGTCCTGGGAGACGAGATTGAGCTCGAGCGCTCCGCCGTCCACCAAACGCTCGGCCTCCGCAACGATGTCATCGACGGTTCGCGAACGCTGGTCGCCTCGAATCTGGGGGATGACGCAGAAGGCGCAGGTGCGGTTGCACCCCTCGGCAATCTTCAGCCATGCGCTCGCGCGCGACTGCGTCAAGACGCGCGGGTCGCTGGAGCGCACGAGCCAGTCGGCGGGATTGCCGACGAGCATTCGCTCGACGTCGCCGGAGAGAACGTCCGCGAGTTTCATCATGTCGCTCGAACCGAGAAAGTGGTCCACCTCCGGCATTCGAGCCGAGAGCTCGGCGGGGTAGCGCTGCGAAAGGCATCCGGCGACGACGAGCTTCTTGCAGGCGCCGATCTTCTTGTATTCGGCGAGCTCGAAGATGGTGTCGATCGATTCCTTCTTCGCCTCCCCGATGAAACCGCAGGTGTTGACTACGATGACCTCGGCCTCGTCCGGCTCACCGACGATTCGCCAGCCCCCGGCCGCGGCCACGCCGAGCATCACTTCGGTGTCGACGCGGTTCTTGACGCAGCCCAGGCTGACGAAGTGGATTTTGCGTGGTTCGGTCATGCCGGAAGGGCAATGGCCCTAGCATGGTTCGACGGCGCGGGCCTCACTCCGAGTCGAAGGGAACCACGCTCGCCTCGCTCAGTTTCGGTATCGCGCCGCGAAGGGGTTCGAGGACCTCGGCGGCGGTGCCCACGGCGACGACCAGGAGATCCTCGGGGTGGATTCGGGTCTTCACCGCTGCGCTGGATCCCTCGGAGTCGACGGCGCGGACGCGCTGCACCCAGGCGGAATAGTAGTCGCCCGGGAGCGCGAGCAGTTCGACGTCGAGCGCCTGGTGGAGCCGCTTGGCGGCCGTATCCACCTCGAACGCATAGGACCGTTCGAGGTAGCGTTTGATGAAGGCGACCTCTCGGGGCAAGACGCCTCCGGTCACCCACGCGTCGAGCATCTCGAGGGTCAACTTGAGACAGGCGGCGGAGTCCGTGGCCGACGGAAACGTCCACATGACCCAGGCCTGTCTGCGGCGGTCGACCGTCGTCCGCGAGCTCGCTCCGTAGGACCACCCGCGCTTCGACCGGACTTCCTTCATGAGGCGCGATGTGAACGTGCCTCCGAAGATCGCGTTTGCGACGACGAGGTCGACGTGGTCGGGGTCGTGTGCCGACGTGCCTTGTGTGCCGACGAGGAGCTGAACCTGCGTGCGCTCCGGCTTGTCGACGACCAGAAGGCGCCGCCCGGTGCGCATCACCGGCTCGGCGACCTCGTCGGGGGTGCGTTCGCCGATCTGCAATCCCGCCAAGAGCTGTCGCGTGATCTCGGGCGCACGCTCGGCTGTCACGTCGCCTGCGATGCCGACGACGACGTTGGCTTTGACCAGATAGCGCCGGTAGAAGGCGACGACGTCGTCGCGCTCGATCGCGCTCACGCTGGCGGTAGTGCCGCCCGAATTGTGTGCGTAGGGGTGGCCGTCGAACAGCGCCTGCTGCAGCGCCTTCTGCGCGAGCACGCGATCGCTGTCGCGGGCCTCGATGATTTCGGCCACGGTCTCACGCTTCAGCCGTCCGAGCTCGTCCTCTGGAAACGTGGGCGTTGCGAGGAGCCGGGCCAAGAGAGCGACGAACGCGTCCAGGCTCCGCGCGATGACCTGAACGTGCAACGCGACCGTGGACGGCGACGTGTCGACGGCCATTTCGCCCCCGAGGGAGTCGATGCGGAAGTCGATTTGCTCGGAGCTCATCCCCTCGCACCCTCGGCGGAGCATGCGGAGCGCGATGCGGGCCAGCCCCCACTTGGGGGGCGGGTCGACCGCGGATCCACAGCGAAGCGCGATGACGATCGACACGAGAGGTACGGCGTGGTCGGGCTCGAGGAACCCGACGGCGCCTCCTTCGAGCTCGAAGCGCAACGGCGCCGGACGCGCCCGCGCGCGCGACGCCGCCGTCACTTCGACTCCGCGGGGGCAGCGGCTGCGGCGTCGGGCACGACGCGCACGATGGTGCGCGCATGATCGACCAGATACCGGCGCGCAGCGCGGCGCAGATCTCCCGTCGTCGTCCTCCGAAACGCGTCGACCCGTCGATAGGCATAGGCCGGGTCGCCGAGCACCGTCTCGAAGAAGCCGATCTGCTCTGCTTTGCCCGAGATCGTCTCGAGCTGCTGGAGCATTCCGAGCTCGAGTCGCGCCTTCGCACGCTCCAGCTCATCGTCTGTCACGACGTCGTTTCGCACGCGAGCAAAGGCCTCGTCCATGATGGTCTGGATCTCTCGCGTCTTGTGGGCGCCACGTGCCGTCGCCCAGCACTCGAAGAGCCCGGGGTCCCGGAACGTCGACACCCACCCCCGAACGTCGGTGGCGAGCTCGCGATCCACGATCAGCGTCCGGTAGAGGCGGGACGCGCGCCCGCCGAAGAGGATCTCGCTCAGGACGGTCATCGTGGCGTGGTCACCGTCGCCGAGCGCCGGGCCTTTGTACGCGAGAAGGAGCTTTTCGGTGGCCGTCGGCTTGCGCACGTCGACCTCGCGCTCTTCGAGCTGCGTGGGCTCGGGATAGATGTCCTCAGGAGGAATGGGCTGACTTGGAATGGACCCGTAGGCGTCGCGAATGGCGAGCAGGAGGTCGCCCTCGCGCACGTCGCCCACGGCAACGACCGTCGCGTTGTTCGGCGCGTAATACGTACGATAGAACGCCGTGCAATCCTCCGGAGAGAAGCCTTCGATGTCCTCCATCCAGCCGATCGTCGGCCACCGGTACGGGTGCTTGACGAAGGCGGTCTTGTAGAGAATCTCGCCCGCTGCCCCCTCGACGTCGTCGTCGACGCGATAGCGCCGCTCGTTGGCGACCACTTCTTTCTCGCTCGCGACTTGCGGTTCGCGCAAGACGAGTCGCGCCATTCGCTCCGCCTCGAGTTGCACGGCGAGCTTGATGCGGTCGGACGGAATCGACTCGTGATAATAAGTCCAGTCGACCCACGTCGCCGCGTTCGTCTCGGCGCCGCTTTCTTCGAGCTTTCGGTCGAAGGCTCCGGAGCGCAGGTTCTCCGTCTCGTTGAACATCAGGTGCTCGAAGAGGTGCGCAAGCCCGGTTTTTCCCGGCTTCTCGTCGCGCGAGCCGACCCGAAACCACGTGTGGTAGCTGGCGATGGGCGCGGCCGCGTCGACCAGCACCAGCACGCTCAGCCCGTTGCCCAGGCGCCAGCGATGCACCACTTCGCCGCCGAACGGGTGCGCCCCTTCGTACTTCAGTCGGGCGCCCTCGGGCGCGCCGCTGCTGGATTGCTCTGCCCAGTCGCGGCGCGCCGCCGCCGAGTCGCGCGGCCCCAATTTCTTCATGCGGAGCGATTCGCCATCCGAGGGATCCTCGCGGATCAGGATTTCTTCGGCTGAACGACGATTTCTACGCGCCGGTTGGCGGCGCGACCCTCGATCGAGCTGTTGTCCGAAATCGGATTGTCGGGACCCTTGCCCTCCGCCGTGATGAGGTCCCGCGGGATGCCTTTTTGCACGAGGTAGTCGCGCACCGAGTTCGCGCGCCGCTGGGAAAGGTCCATGTTGAAGTCCCGCGTTCCCACGTTGTCGGTGAACCCGTAGACCACCATCGGCTGCTCTTTTCCGCGCAGCGCATCGGCGATCTGGTCCAGCTTGGCCATCGCACCCGGTTTGAGGTCGGCCTTGCCCGTCGCGTAGAGAACCTCGCCCTGGAGGGTGATGACCATGCCGCGGTCGTCGTCCTTGACCGCTGCGATCTTTGCAATCGTGTCGCGGGCGTCCTTGAGCTTCGCCTCGAGGTCCGCGAGCTTCTTCTGCTGCTCGGCCGCTTCGGCCTGTTTTCGCTGCAGCTCGGTCTGGGTTTGATTGAGCGTTTGCTGCGTCTTGTTGAGCGCTTGCTGCGTTTGGTTGAGCTGCGAAGACATCGTGGCCTGAAGCTGTTGCTTGGCCTGGTCGGCGTCCTGCTGGGCCTTGAGGGCCGCGGCCTCCGCCTCCGCGATTTGCGACTTGCGCTGGGCGATGATCGCCAGGTCGAGCGTGTTCGGGTCGTCCGGATCGCTGGTCCAGGCTTGCTCGGCCTGCTGCAGGGCGAGATCGGCCACGTGGACGTCGGTCGGGTCGAGCTGCATCGCCAGGCCGGCCTTCGCCTGCTGAAACTCGGATCGTGCATCGGTCAGCTGCTTGGGCGGAAGTCGCTCGCCCCCGCAAGCGGCGAACGCGCCGAGCGCGATCCCGGCGACGACGAGCGCGCTCCTTTGGGTGGTGGTGCGCATCATTGGGGTCCTTTCTTCGCCTTCTGGAGGTCGTCCTCGGCCTGGCGCGCCGCGGTCTGCGCTTTTTGGGCTCTGGCGATACTGAGCGCCAGCTGCGCTTCGACGCGCGCAACCGCGACGAGGCTGGCCGCCCGACGGTTGTCTTGATTGATAAGGTCTTTGGACTTTTGCAGGTCTTCCTGCGCGAGCTGCAGATGCAGTTTCGCGTCGGGCACTTCTGGCGCTCCGCCGGCCTCGGCCTTGCCGACGTCGTTGTTCGCTTCGGCCCACTCCGTGTTGGGGGGCGGCAAGCTCGCTCCGCATGCCGCTGTGGCCGCGGCGAAGAGCGCGATCGTTGCGATCCGCATGTGAGATATCTCCTTGGTACGCCGAGGGTAGTTTCGAGAGCCCACCTGTATCAAGGGGATCGTCTCAATCCACCTTGAGGATCGCGAGAAACGCCTGCTGCGGGATCTCGACGGTCCCCACTTGCTTCATGCGCTTCTTCCCCTCTTTCTGCTTCTCGAGGAGCTTTCGCTTGCGGCTGATGTCTCCCCCGTAACATTTGGCAGTGACGTCTTTGCGGAGAGCCTTGACGGTTTCGCGGGCGATGACCTTTCCGCCGATTGCCGCCTGGATCGCCACCTCGTACTGCTGGCGCGGGACGAACTCTTTCAGCTTCTCGGCCAACGATCGACCGCGGGCGTACGACTTCTCCTTGTGGACGATGATCGACAGTGCGTCGAGCGGTTCACCGTTGACCAGGATGTCCACTTTCACGAGGGAGTCGGCGCGGTACCCGACGAGCTCATAGTCCATGGAGGCGTACCCTCGCGAGACGCTCTTCAGCCGGTCGTGGAAGTCGAAGAGCACCTCGGCGAAGGGCAGCTCATAGGTCACGATCACCCGGTCCGCGGCGGCGTACTGCATCGCCTTCTGTGTTCCGCGGCGGTCCTGGCAAAGCGCGAGGATCGCGCCGACGAACTCGACTGGCACGTGGATGTTCATCGTGACGAGCGGCTCTTCGATGCGCTCGATCACCTGCGGCGGAGGAAGCTTCGCGGGGTTCTCGACGCGCACGGCTTCGCCGTCGGTCTTGTAGACGTTGTAGACGACGCTCGGCGCGGTGGTGATGAGGTCGAGGTTGAACTCGCGCTCCAGGCGCTCCTGGATGATCTCCATGTGGAGAAGGCCCAAGAACCCGCACCGAAAACCGAAGCCGAGCGCTTCGCTCGTGTCGGGCTCGAAGCTGAACGCCGCGTCGTTGAGATGCAGCTTCTCGATGGCGTCGCGCAGCTGGGGGTAATCGGCACTGTCGGTCGGGTAGACCCCGGCGAAGACCATCGGCTTGACTTCTTTGAAGCCGGGGAGGGGATCGCTCGTCGGACCGATGTGATGGGGACCCCGGCCCGGCGCGCTCACGGCGTGCGTGACCGTGTCGCCGAGCTTGACGTCGTGAACGCTCTTGATGTTCGCCGAGACGAAGCCGACTTCTCCGGGACCGAGCTCGTCGACCGGAGCGACGAAGGGCTGAAAGATGCCCATCTCGGTCACTTCGTAGTCGGTGCCCGTCGCCATGAATCGGATCTTGTCGCCCTTCTTGACCGTGCCGTCGACGACGCGGACCATCGCGACGGCGCCCCGATAGGCGTCGTACCAAGAGTCGAAGAGAAGGGCGCGGAGGCGGCCGGCGGCGTTTCCCGAAGGCGCCGGGACTTTGCGCACGATCTGCTCGAGGATTTCGCGAACACCGGCGCCGGTCTTGCCGCTCGTCGCGATCGCCTCGGAGCAATCGAGCCCGACCACCTGCTCGATCTGGGCCTTGGTCCGTTCGACGTCGGAGCTCGGGAGATCAATCTTGTTGAGGACGGGCAGGATCTCGAGCCCCTGATCGAGCGCGAGGTACACGTTGGCCAGCGTTTGCGCCTCGACTCCCTGCGTCGAATCGACGACGAGCACCGCTCCCTCACAGGCGGCCAAGCTCCTGGAAACCTCGTAGTTGAAGTCGACGTGACCCGGCGTGTCAATCAAGTTGAGCTCGTACTGCTGGCCGTCGGACGAGGTGAACGAAAGGCGTACCGCCTGAGCCTTGATCGTGATTCCCCGTTCGCGCTCGAGGTCCATCTTGTCGAGGAACTGCGCTCGCATCTCGCGCTGGGCGAGCGCGCCCGTGATCTCGAGGATGCGGTCCGCCAGCGTCGACTTTCCGTGGTCGATGTGGGCAATGATGGAGAAGTTTCGGATCGATTGCTGCGGGGTTGGCATCGGGGCTCCGTCCAGTACCACGATGCGGCGAGGCCGCAGGCGTGCGTGTCAGCCCTTGCCGGCCGCGGCGCGTTCTGGCTTCGCCTCGGAGGTGGAAGGGCCTTGCTGCGCTTCGACGTGCGGACCGCGCGGGAGATCGGGCGTCGGGCTGTCGTCGCCACGGGCCGAAGCGAGCGGAAGCTGCCCCGGAAGGAGATGGTCGTATTGTCGCAGCACGAGATCGATGCCCTCCCGAATATAGACGGCCACCGGGACCTTCGTGCGCTCGTGCAGGAGCCGAAGCCGGTCGCTTTGCTCCGGGGTCACGTAGATCGTGGTCGATATCTTCTTGCGGGACATGGGGCCCGAGGGGACTATAGCTCCGTGATGCCGAGGGCTTACGGTACGAGGCGAGGGTAGGCGACCCCGCGCCCCCAAAAACGACGGGGCACTGCGCGGGGACAGGAACGGCCAATCCGAGAAGTGGGACCGTGAAGTTACACTACGTGAACATACGTGCTCCTTCAAGCGCGAGCGGGCCGCGGTGCTCTCGCATCCGAGAATTGCTCGTGAAATCGGGCGTCTTGCCCCCGCAAGGCGTCCGCGCGTATTGTCCCGCGGTAGCGCGCAGCCCTTCCCATCCGGATGGTCCGATGACCGACGTGCCCCCTCGCCACCCAAGACGGAACCCGCAGATGGGAGACGTCGTTCGATGTCTGTGAACTCGCCGCGCGTTGCCCTTTTCCTCGCCGGACTCGCCGCCGCTTCGTGCGGGGGCACCGAGAAACCTGGTCCGGTCGCGGTCGCGCCGAGGGGACGATCGGAGAAGATCGAGCACGAGAAATGCGACGTCTCGGGCAGCAACGTGGAGGCGGTCGACACGAATGGGGACGGAAAGCCCGACATTCGTCGCGTTTACGACGGCTCCAAGCACGAGATATGCCGGGTGACCGACCTGAACCACGACGGCAAGCCCGATCTCTACGAGTTCTTCGACGACAGCGGGGCGATTCGTCGCCGCGAATTCTCTTACGGCGACACGGGCGACGTGAACGCGGTCGAGATCTACGAGGCCGGTAAGCTCGTCCAGCGGCAGTACGACACCACGGGGCAGCACAAGATCGACACCTGGGACTGGTTCGATCCGCAGGCTCCGGTCGACGCAAAGACCGGACGGCCGTTGCACCCGATTCGTCGGGAGCGCGACATCCACGGCGGCGGGACCATCGACCAGTGGTGGACATGGCAGGGCGACAAGGTGACCATCGCCACGGATCGAAACGGCGACGGACACCCCGATCCCGACTCCGCGATCACGATCGGCGGGGCCGACGACGCGGGAACCGCCACTCCCGCGCCGTCCCAGGCCACTCCGGGCAACGATGGCGGATCCATGGAAGCGTCCGTCGCCGACAACGCAGACGGAGGGGCGCAATGAGCCTCTTTGGTGCCGCGCGCGCGGCGCGGATCCTCGGTGCGGGAGCCCTATTGGGCTCGATCACGTTCGCAGCGTGTGGCGGCCCTCCGGCGCCGGTTACGAAAACGGCACCCGGCGGCTCGCACGATGCGCAAAACTGGCCGGCGGACGACCGCTCGCTCTGCCAGGGGTTCGTCCACTGGAAGAGCAACCCAAAGCTCGAAGTCAGCGAGACGGTGGGCCCGGGCTCCGTCCGGCCGAACGTTCGGCGCGTCTACAAAGTCATTGGCGACCGTGACGACCGGCACTCGGTCCTCATTTGCCGAGAAATCGACAGCAACTTGGACGGCATCAAGGACGTGGTGCGCACGTTCAATGAAAAGGGCGAACCTCTTCGCGAGGAAGCGGACACCAATTACGACGGCAAGATCGACGACTGGGTGAATTTCGCCGACGGTCGAATCGAAGAGGAGGACATGGACACGACGTTCTCCACGGGCCGACCGAACGTGTGGAAGTTCTATATCAACGGAGAACTCTCCCGAGTCCGCCGCAACACCCATTGCGCCAGCGGCAGGGCCGACACCTGGGAGATCTATTTCAAGAACCGCCTGGAGCGCGTCGGCAACGACACGACGTGCGACGGACACGTCGACCGGTGGGACCGCGACGCCCAGCTCATGGCCCAGGAGGAGGCACAAGGCCAGGTCGAGGTCGCCGACGCGGGCGCGGACGCATCGCCTTCCGACGGCGGTGACTTCGGCGACGGCGGGGCGTTTCGTGACGGCGGGTCTCGAAGCGGAGTCCGGCCCAAGCGGCCGCGGTGACCCGTTTGCGCTACGGCAGACGATGGGAAGACCCTAGCGGCCCCGGCGGCCCTGGCGGTTTTCTTCTCTTAGGTTCCGGCCCGCCCGTAGGCATCTTCGATGCGCACGACGTCGTCGAGCTCCGGCGTGGATACCTCGATGACGTCCACGTCGGTGAAGGCCACCATGCGATGCACGGTTCGCGGTGGACAGTGAAATGACTCGCGCTGGCGCATGCGAATGACCCGGACGTCAGCGCCCTCGCCGATCTCGAGGTCCATCTCGCCCGTTTCGACCAGAAAGGTCTCGTCTTTCTTGAGGTGGTACTGCCTCGAGAGCTTCTGGCCGGCCGCGATGTGCAAGATCTTGCCGACGTAGCGATCGGTCTCCGCCCAAATGATCTCGTAGCCCCAGGGCTTGCTGACGCGTCGCATGCCGAGTCCGTTTAGGATATCACGCCGGGCATGGCCAGCGTTCGCCTCCAGAAAGTGCTTGCCCACGCGGGCATATCTTCGCGGCGCGCCGCCGAGGAGCTCATCGCTCGCGGGCGGGTGCGCGTCGACGGACGTGTCGTCACCGAGCTTGGGACGAAAGTGAACCCTCGCGTGAACCGGCTGGAGGTCGACGGACAACGCGTGATCGCCGAGTCACCCGTCTACATCGTCTTGCACAAGCCCCGCGGCGTCGTGTCCACGATGAACGACCCCGAGGGACGACCCAGCGTGCGCGAGCTCTTTGCCACGGTATCCACGCGTGTCTTTCCGGTCGGCCGGCTCGATTTCAACACCAGCGGGGTCCTCCTTGCGACCAACGACGGCGACTTCGCAGAGGGTTTGGCGCACCCACGCCGGGCCGCTCCGAAGAAATACGTCGTCAAAGTGAACGGAGAGATGAAGCCCGAAGATTTGGACCTCTGGCGGCGAGGGGTCGAGCTCGAGGACGGAAAGACCCTTCCGGCGAAGGCCAAGCTCCTTCGCTACGAAGGGGGCAAGACCTGGTTTGAGCTGACAATCACGGAGGGACGCAACCAGCAGGTTCGCCGGATGGGCGAGGTGACTGGATTCCGAGTCATGCGCCTCGCGCGCCTCGCGTTTGCCGGAGTCACTTCCGAGGGGCTTCGCCCGGGCCAATGGCGGTACTTGACCGCCGACGAGCTGGCGACCCTGAAGAAGGAGTACGGCGTTCCCAAGCGCGTCGTTTCCCCCCCGCCGCCCGCGCCACCTGGACGACGCTCCGCGGAGCGACCACCCGCGCCACCTGGACGACGCTCGCCGGAGCGACCGCCCGCGCCACCTGGACGACGCTCCGCGGAGCGACCACCCGCGCCACCTGGACGCCGCTCGCCGGAGCGACCGGTCTCCGACCCGCGATCGAGCGACCGGCGGCCCCGGTACGGCGGCGGCGCGCCGGCAAGGCGGGATATTGCCACCCGAGAGGATTGGGGCGGCGGCGTTCGCCGCGGTTCGAGCGGCGAGCGCGACGAAGATCGACCGGTGCCCGGCGCGAGACCGGCAGGGCGGGGGGGCCGCACCCGCACGACCGGCACAGGCGGGGGAATCGGCGCGCAAGAAGGCGCGGTGTACCGCGTGCGCGGACGCCGGGGGTCGAGTACGTGAGTCCCACGGAACCATGGCGCACGTAGAGCCCCGCGCACATCGACGCCATGGCGTAATGCTCGGTTTTTGCGCGGGGCTCGCGTCGGTATGCGGCATGGGTCGAGTGGGCCGCGCGGACGACCTCGGGCAACCGCCGCCCGAACCGCCCCGGCACCACGCGCACTGGGATGCGGGGTGGACGCACGCCGGCGCGTGGGACTATTCGGTCGCGGCGGTCAGCGCGGCCACTTTGTTGGTCGAGGCTTTCGCGCTCCAGCCCATCCGTCCGCCACTCCGATGGTCGGGGCCCATCCTCTTCGACGCCGACGTACGCGATGCCCTCCGAGCCTCGAGCGCCAGCACCCGGAACTCGCTCGAAGATCTCACCTGGGGGCTTTGGGGCGTGCAGGTCGCGTATCCCGTGCTCGTCGACGTCCCGTTCGCGTGGGCTCACGGCGACCACGCGCTCGCCCGAGATTTGTTCTGGCAAGACGCCGTGACCCTGACCTTCGCAGCGGCAGTCGACCTCGGCCTTCGCGACCTCGCGGGCCGCGCTCGTCCCTTCGTCTACGACTGCCTCTCGCGCGGGGGGACCAATTGCCTGAGCAACGTCGAGAGCACGCGATCATTTCCGGGGGGGCACGTCGTCAACAGCACCGCCGCCTCCGTGCTCACCTGCACGCAGCACCTCTACATGGATCTCTACGGAGGCCCTTGGGACGGCCTGACGTGCGCGACGACGCTGGCGTCCGACCTCACGATTGCGATCCTGCGCACCGTTTCGGACAACCATTGGGCGAGCGATCAGATCGCGGGCATCGCCATCGGTAGCCTCATTGGATGGGGGGTGCCGTACGTGATGCATCTTCGCAACCATGGGGACGCCGTTCCGGCGGATGGCGGAGGCACCGTCGGCGAGACGGGTGGACCGTTCGCGATCGCCATCCCGATCCCTTTGGTTCTCGATCACGGAGGCGGACTCGATGTCACCGGGATCTTCTGAGCGCAGGCGAAATCGCTCAAGTGCCGACTTTTCGCCAGACGGTGGCGAGCCACGGCTGCTCGTGGCGTGGCTTGTCCTTCGGACGATAGTAATGAGCGACTTCTTCGAACCCGGAGCCTTCGACCATCGCTCGCCAGCGCTCGAAATCCCAATAGCAACCGTACCGGTCGCCGCTCCAACCCTCTTCGCCATGACCAACCGGGTTGGAGCAAAAAAGGACGCCCCGGTCTTTCAGTGAGGCGTGGAGTTCTCGGAGCACGCGCGGCAGCTCGCGGCTGGGAACGTGGAACAGCGAGGCGTTCGCGAAGACGCCGTGAAACCGGCCTGCCGGAAGTGCGAGCGCCAGAAAATCCTGCTCGAGGACTTGGCAGCCCGAGTACCGACGCGCCATCGCGCAGAACGTGGAGCACCCGTCCAAGCCCACGGCTTGGTGGCCGAGGGACGCGAAGTGCGACAAATCGCGGCCCGGTCCGCACCCGAAGTCGAGAATTGTGAAGGGTCCGGGCCCTTCGAGGTTGACGAGGAGGGCCTCGTAGTTCTGGGAAACGTCGTGGTCTTTCGTCCCCTGCCAGAAGTCGGCTGCGTTCGCCTCGTAGTGGGAAAGAGTCCGCGAGGAATTCGGGTTCGGCTTCATGGAGGAGGGGCTATTTCCCCGGCAGTTGCCAGTCGCTTCCAAACTCGCCCGCGGCGCGGACAGACGCGGTCCCGAGGACGAGCATGCCGCGGGCGGGCGCGACGTTTCGATCGAAGACGACGTAGTCGGGAAGCATTTCCGGAAGCGAGAGCGAGCGCCACGTGCCAAGCGGCCCGACTCCTTCGACCACGACGACGTAGTGGTCCGGCCGGCGCGGGTTGGGCTGGATGAACGCGGCGCCGAGCTGCGATGGTTCCGCCCCGCTGTCGTCGGGCTCGAGCAGCCTCCCGCCGACCGAGACTCCGTCGCCCTGGATGCGGATGGGCAAGCTCGGCTCGAGCTCGCGCACAACGCGGTTCGACTTCGCGTTGCCCACCAGGAAAAGCGCACGGTCGTTCGCGACGGGCTCGCCGCGTGCGAAGAACTCGGTGTCGCTGATGACCGGATAGTCGACGCGGACGCCGCTCCGGACGCGGGCCCACGCCCGCGCCACCTCCTCGTTCGCCCGGGCCTGCGCCGGATCGCTCGCCCCCCACACGAAGAGCAGCGGTTCGTGGAAGACGTCGGGGATGGGCCCCGTGATCGCCGCGCGCTTGAAGAGGCCTTCGTGCGGCGCAGCTCCGGCCTTCCACGCCCCGTGCTCCCTGTGCAGCTCGAGCGCCTCGCCCGCTTGAAACACGATCTTGCTCTGGTCGGCGAACACGACGACGGGAGCCGCGTCGTCGATGAGCGTCGGGTCTCGGTCGAGCTCGAGCGCGGCGATGCCGTGGGTGGCGACGCGCACGACGTTGTCTCGGTCGATTCGGGCGGAGACCTCTCCCCAGGCGAGGCTCGACGACAGCTCGCGCACGTGGACCCAGGCGTCGTCGGCCCAGCGGGTGCGAGGCGTCTTGAAGCGGATCGCGCGTGGGTGCGAAGGACGGCGGTGGTCGAGCAGCCACTGCGCTCCCTTGAGGTCCTCGTAGGTCGGCTGCCACACGTTGTGCCCGAGTTCGGGGTGCTCGTGTTTCACGTCGTAGTGGAGCTCTTCGTATCGATCGATGAGAACGCCGCTGTTCTCCTCGGGCAGATCCTTCGTGCCGTGCACGATGTAAAGAGGCAGGTACTGGCCGTTCTCCGCCCAGAGGACGTTGGACCGCACCTCCGCTTGGAAGTGCTCCCAGGGACGCATCCCCGGAGCGTCGCCACGCACGAAGAAGCTATGGTAACCGCAGAGCGGCTCCGCGGCCGCAAACCGATCGGGGTGATGGAGCGCGCACGCCGCGGCCCCGATGCCCCCCATCGATGGGCCGGTGACCGTCACGCGGGCGTCGTTGATCGGATAGGTCGCCATGGCCCATCCGACGACCCGCATCACGTCCTCTTCTCCGAGATCGCGGTACATCGCGTTGTAGTGACCGTCCGGCGCGACGACGATCGCTTCGAGCGGCTCGAGGCTCTTTCGCGGGTGGCGGTCTTCCCAGAATCCGTCGCGCGATGGATCGTCGTGGCCGAAGAGCCACATCAGCATCTCCATCGGGCGGCCGTTCATTCCGTGGAGCGCGACGATGAGCGGGTACTTCTTCGTCGGGTCGAAATCGGGAGGAACGTAGAGCGCGAACTCCGAGAGCTTTCCGTCGGCCGGGGAGCGATAGGCGCGGCGCATCGCACCGGTGCGGCCCGCGTATGGATCGCGCCTGGATTCGAGCGCCGTCGCGATGTCGTCGAGCTCGCGGGCGTCGTCGATTTGAGCGGTCAGGTCGCCGTCCCCGCGCGTCACGAACCCCGAAAGCCGGTCGCGCAAATGCACGGCGCTCTCGAGCGATCCAGGCGCCAGCCAGTCGGCGCCGGGGGCGCGCGCCTCCGAGAGCGCGCGGTCCGCGTGGGCAACCGCTTCGCGCACCGCGCGCCGCGGGTGCATGGGAAGGTCGAGCGACCGGCCGGCAACCGTCACATGCAACGTCCAGTCGCCGTCCTCCACCTCGTCCCCCGACACGCGCGGAAGGAGCACCGACAGCTCCTTCACGCAGCGCTCGCCGGCACCCACTTGCCCCGCGTCGACGTCGAAGAGCGGATCGCCATCGCCTCCAGAGCGTCCCAATCGCGCGTGCACGTCGAGATCGACCCCCAGCGGCGCTCCTTCGGCAAACCGTACCGTGAGCGAGGGGACGTAGCCATCGGCGGCCATTCCGCGATCGAACGAAACGGTCGACATGCGACCCGCGAGCGTCCGAGCCTCGACGCCGGTCGTACCCGGAAGGCGCCACCAGGCGCCGCGAGGCGGCTCGAGTTCCCAGTCGAGCAGCCGGGCGCGGAAGCTCCAGGCGCCCGCGCGCTGGTGCAAGACGAGTGCGATCGTGTGCTCTCCCGGGGTCAATTGGAGCGGAACGAGATCGTCGTCGTCCCGCTGCGGCCGCCGGTCGTCGCGCGAAAAGACGCGCTTGCCGTCGACCAGCACTGCGGCGCCGTCGTCCGCACCGAGGAGCAAGACGTGCTTGCCCCCGTGCTCGATGTGGAGCACTCCGGCCGCAAAAGCGGTCAAGTCGCTCTCGTGCGCGTCGAGCGCCGCGACGAGATCGATCGGCCCGCTATTGGCCGACGCGAGCGTCCAGCGGGCTTCGCCGATGGGGGCGCCAAAGCGCGGGGACAGGGCCTCGGCGTCGGGCACGTTCGCCCGCTCGAAAGCGCCGGCAACCAACCAGGCACCGAAGTGTCCGTCCGGCGAGAAGGCCAGGCGCACTTCGGTCGCCGCCGGATGAGCTGCAATGGACGCCGCTGCGCGACCGTGCGACGCGAGCGCAGGGTACGTACCCTCCGCTGCTCCAACGACGCTTTCCCCGAACACAATCAGCGCAATGAACGCGCTTCGCAGCCACTGACGACCCATCGTACCGCCCGCGCCTCGCAGTATGTTCACCGCAGGGCCATCGGGTCAAACTCTAGAAGCCCGGCGATTTTCGCCGATAGCGGCGCGATCCCGGCCTCGAGCGTGCTCGCGTACGGGAAGTCTCATCATTCGTCACATCGCGCTCGGCCTTCGAGAAAAGGCCCACGCCAGGGCGTCCCCTGCTTGCCTCGGGGCCCCAGAGAACCTCACCCCCGGCCCCTCTCCGCAAGCGGAGAGGGGTGTCTGCGGGTCTCGCGATACCGGCGCTGCTCCCCCTCTCCGCGAGC
>Ga0265313_10001315_pt1 | contig 23436 bp, 22 predicted proteins | sample 4123metaG_FD_203122 | JGI IMG/M metagenome (GOLD analysis project Ga0265313, IMG submission 203122) | Rhizosphere microbial communities from Carex aquatilis grown in University of Washington, Seatle, WA, United States - 4-1-23 metaG | ecosystem: Host-associated > Plants > Roots > Rhizosphere >...
TGCGCGTCGGCGAGAACTCGCCGAGCTTGTGGCCCACCATGTCCTCGGTCACCAGCACCGGAATGTGCTTCTTGCCGTTGTAGACGCCGAAGGTAAGGCCGACGAATTGCGGCAGGATCGTCGAACGGCGCGACCAGGTCTTGATCACGTCCTTGCGTCCACTGCCGCGCGCGGCTTCCGCCTTCTTCAGCAGATAACCGTCGACAAACGGGCCTTTCCAAACAGAGCGAGTCATCTCTTACCCTTGTGCCTTGCCTTTACGCGTACGCACGATGAACTTCGTGGTGCGCTTGTTGGTCCGGGTCTTGTTACCCTTGGTGCCCTTGCCCCACGGCGTGACCGGGTGACGTCCACCCTTTGTGCGGCCTTCGCCGCCGCCATGCGGATGGTCGATCGGGTTCATCGCGGTGCCGCGAACGTGGGGGCGCTTGCCCTTCCACACATTGCGGCCGGCCTTGCCGATCACTTCGTTCATGTGATCCGGGTTCGACACCGCGCCGACCGTCGCCATGCAGGTCAGCGAGACCTTGCGCACTTCGCCCGAATTCAGGCGCAGCAGCGCATAGCCGGCGTCGCGGCCGAGATATTGCGCGTAGGTGCCGGCGGAGCGAGCGACTTGGCCGCCCTTGCCCGGCTTCATTTCGATGTTGTGCACGATCGTGCCGACCGGCATCGCCGACAGCTTCATCGCGTTGCCCGGCTTCACGTCGACCTTCTCGCCCGAGACAACCATGTCACCGACGGCCAGTCGCTGCGGCGCCAGGATGTAGGCGAGCTCGCCGTCCTTGTACTTGATGAGAGCGATGAAGGAGGTCCGGTTCGGATCGTACTCGAGGCGTTCGACCTTTGCCGGCTGGTCGAACTTGCGCCGCTTGAAGTCGATGATGCGGTAACGCTGCTTGTGACCGCCGCCTTGCCAACGAACGACGACCCGGCCGGTGTTGTTGCGTCCGCCGGACGAATGCTTTCCTTCCGTCAACGACTTCACCGGACCGCCCTTGTGCAGGCCGGTGCGATCGATCAGCACCAGTTGGCGCTGACCGGGAGTCGTCGGGCGATATTGTTTGAGCGCCATGACCTACAGTCCCGTCGTGATATCGATCTGCTGGCCCTCTTCGAGGGTTACGATCGCTTTCTTGAAATCGCTGCGCGTATACGGTTTGCCGCGGGCCAGCTTCTTCTTGCCCTTGACCGTAATCGTATTGACGGCCTTCACCTTGACCTTGAAGAGCTCCGCAACGGCGGCGGCGATCTTCGGCTTGGTGGCGTCCAGCGTGACGCGGAAGACGATCTGGTTCGTCTCCGTCAGCTTTGTCGCCTTTTCGGTGATGACCGGCGAAAGAATGATGTCGTGATGCGTATTCATGCCAGACGCTCCTCAATCGCCGTCAGCGCTGCCTTGGTCAGCACCAGCTTGTCGCGCCGGATGATGTCGTAGACGTTGAGGCCTGCAGCCGGCAGCAAAGCCACATGGCTGAGGTTGCGCGCCGACAATTCGAAATTCTTGTCGAACGTGCCGTCGACGATGAGCACGCTTTGCAGGCCGAGCTTTCCGAACTGCTTGGCGAGTTCGCCCGTCTTGACCGCCTTGGACTTGGCTTCGTCGAGCACCATGATCGAACCCGACTTGGCCTTCGACGACAGGGCGTGACGCAGACCGAGCGCGCGGACCTTCTTGGGCAGGTCGAATTCGTGGCTGTGCGCAACCGGGCCCATGGCCTTGGCGCCGCCGACGAAGAGCGGAGCGGAACGCGCGCCGTGGCGTGCCTGGCCCGTGCCCTTCTGCTTGTAGACCTTCTTCTTCGTGCGATTGATTTCCGCACGCGTCAGAACCTTGTGCTGGCCGGAACGGCGCTTGGCGAGCTGCCAGACGATGACACGCTGGATCAGGTCGGCGCGCGGCTCGAGACCGAAGATGTCGTCCTTCAGTTCGACTTCGCCCGAAGCCTTGTTGTCCAGATTCAGGACCTTCGTTTTCACGTTCAGCCCTCCGCCTTGGCGGCAGCCGGAGCTGCTTCGCGCTTCTTGACCGAACCGGGCATCGGCAGATCCTTGTGCGGACGCTTGACGGCATCGCGCACCATCACCCAGCCACCCTTGGATCCGGGCACTGCGCCGCGGATCATGATGAGACCGCGCTCGACATCGACCTTGGCGACTTCGAGATTCTGCGTGGTCACGTTGTCGGTGCCGTAATGGCCGTGCATCTTCTTGTTCTTGAAAGTCTTGCCGGGATCCTGACGGCCGCCGGTACCACCGAGTGAACGGTGCGAGATCGACACGCCGTGCGACGCTTCAAGACCGCGGAAGTTCCACCGCTTCATGGCGCCGGTAAAACCGCGTCCGATGGTGACGCCCGTGACGTCGACTTTCTGGCCAGGCACGAAGTGATCGGCCTGGATGAGATCGCCGACTTCGAGGAGGTTCTTCGCATCGACCCGGAACTCGGCGACCTTCTTGCGCGGCTCGACTTCAGCCTTCGCAAAGTTGCCGCGGTCGGCCTTGGTCAGGCGTTTGGCCTTGGCAAAACCTGAACCAAGCTGCACTGCCGTGTAGCCGTCTTTTTCGTCCGTGCGCGTCGAGACGACCTGACAGCCGTCAAGCTTCAGGACCGTGACGGGCACGTGCCGTCCGTCGTCCAGAAACAGACGGGTCATGCCGACCTTTTGCGTGATGACGCCTGTGCGCATCGCGTTGTTCCTTAAAGCTTGATTTCGACGTCGACACCGGCCGCGAGGTCGAGCTTCATCAAAGCGTCGACGGTCTGCGGCGTGGGATCGATGATGTCGAGAAGACGCTTGTGCGTCCGGATTTCGAACTGTTCGCGGCTCTTCTTGTCGATGTGGGGCGACCGGTTCACCGTAAAACGCTCGATGCCGGTGGGCAGCGGAATGGGTCCGCGAACCTGGGCGCCGGTGCGCTTGGCCGTGTTGACGATTTCCCGCGTCGAATTGTCGAGGATGCGGTGATCGAAGGCCTTCAGCCGGATACGTATGTTTTGGTTTTGCATGTTCTAAGCCTTCGATCCCGATACCGCTTACTTGATGATCTTCGCGACGACGCCTGACCCGACGGTGCGGCCGCCTTCGCGGATGGCGAAGCGCAGCTTCTCCTCCATCGCGATCGGAACGATCAGCTCGACTTCGATCGACACGTTGTCGCCCGGCATCACCATCTCGGTGCCTTCCGGAAGCTTCACGATCCCCGTCACGTCCGTCGTGCGGAAGTAGAACTGCGGACGATAGTTCGCGAAGAACGGCGTGTGACGGCCGCCCTCGTCCTTCGTCAGGATGTACACTTCCGCCGAGAAGTTCGTGTGCGGCGTCACCGAGCCCGGCTTGGCCAGAACCTGGCCGCGCTCGACGCCGTCGCGTTCAATGCCGCGCAGCAGCGCGCCGATATTGTCGCCCGCCTGACCCTGGTCCAGCAGCTTGCGGAACATCTCAACGCCCGTCACCGTCGTCGACGACGTCGGGCGGATGCCGATGATCTCCACCGTCTCGCCGACCTTGACGATGCCGCGCTCCACGCGGCCCGTCACGACCGTGCCGCGGCCCGAGATCGAGAACACGTCCTCGATCGGCATCAGGAACGGCTGGTCGATCGGACGCTCCGGCTGCGGGATCGATTCGTCCACCGCCTTCATCAGCTCCAGGATCGCATCGTGCCCCAGCTTGGGCTCCTTGTTCTCAAGCGCCATCAGCGCCGAGCCGCGGATGATCGGGATCTTGTCGCCCGGAAAGCTGTAGCTCGACAAAAGCTCGCGCACTTCCAGCTCGACCAGGTCCAAAAGCTCAGGGTCGTCGACCATGTCGCACTTGTTCATGAACACGACCAAAGCCGGAACGCCGACCTGGCGCGCCAGAAGGATGTGCTCGCGGGTCTGGGGCATCGGGCCGTCGGCCGCAGACACCACCAGGATCGCGCCGTCCATCTGCGCGGCGCCCGTGATCATGTTCTTCACATAGTCCGCATGGCCCGGGCAGTCGACATGCGCATAGTGCCGGTTCGCGGTCTCATACTCGACATGCGCCGTCGAGATCGTGATGCCGCGCGCCTTCTCTTCCGGCGCCTTGTCGATCTGGTCGTACGCCGTGAACGTGGCACCGCCCGTCTCCGCCAGAACCTTCGTGATCGCCGCCGTCAGCGACGTCTTGCCATGGTCAACATGGCCAATCGTTCCGATGTTGCAGTGCGGCTTGTTCCGCTCAAATTTGGCCTTCGCCATGATATTCTCTCCGTATACTGACTAGTGAATGCGTTACGCGAACTTGGCTTTGACTTCGTCCGCAATCGCCTGCGGAACCTGCTCGTAATGATCGAACTGCATCGAATACTGCGCACGTCCCTGGGACATGGAGCGCAGCGTGTTGATGTAGCCGAACATGTTGGCGAGCGGGACCATGGCGGTCACGACCTGTGCATTGCCTCTGGAGTCGGTGCCCTGCACCTGTCCGCGGCGTGAGTTGAGATCGCCGATGACGCCACCGAGGAAATCCTCCGGCGTCACGACTTCGACCTTCATGATCGGCTCGAGCAGCTTCACAGCGCCCTTGGCCGCGAGCTCGCGGAACGCCGCGCGCGCCGCGATGTCGAACGTGAGCGCGTTGGAGTCCACCTCGTGGTACTTGCCGTCCGTCAAGGTCGCCTTGAAGTCGATGACCGGGAAGCCGGCGAGAAGACCGGATTCCTTCTGGGCCTTCAGGCCCTTTTCGACCGCCGGGATGAATTCCTTCGGAATCGAGCCGCCGACGACGTCATTCTCGAAGACGAAGCCCGAGCCCGGAGCCAAAGGTTCGAAATCGATCGACACTTCGGCGAACTGGCCCGAACCGCCGGTCTGCTTTTTGTGCGTGTACTTGATCGAAACCGGACGGCTCAGCGTCTCGCGATAGGCAACCTGCGGCGCGCCGACATTGGCTTCGACTTTGTAGGTGCGGCGAAGGATGTCGACCTTGATTTCAAGATGGAGTTCGCCCATGCCCTTGAGGATGGTCTGGCCGGATTCCTGATCGGTCGAAACGCGGAAAGACGGATCTTCCTGCGCCAGGCGAACCAGAGCCATGCCCATCTTTTCCTGGTCGGCCTTGGTCTTGGGTTCGATCGCCACTTCAATGACGGGATCCGGGAATTCCATCTTTTCGAGAATGATCGGATGGTTCGGATCGCAGAGCGTCTCGCCGGTCGTGGAATATTTCAGGCCAGCGAACGCGACGATGTCGCCGGCGAACGCTTCCTTGACGTCCTCGCGGCTGTTCGCATGCATCAGAAGCATGCGCCCGACGCGCTCAGTCTTGTCCTTGACCGAGTTCAGCGCAGCGGTGCCGGACTGAACCATGCCCGAATAGACGCGCACGAAGGTGATCGAACCGACGAACGGATCGTCCATGATTTTGAACGCGAGACCGGCGAACGGCGCCTTGTCGTCAGCCGGACGCGCCTCTTCCTTGCCGGTGTGCGGGACGATGCCCGTCAGCGGCGGAATGTCGAGCGGAGACGGCAGATAGTCGACGACGGCGTCGAGCAACGGCTGCACGCCCTTGTTCTTGAATGCCGAGCCACACATCACCGGCACAAAATGGAAGTTGTTCGTGCCCTTGCGGATACAGCGCTTGAGATCGGCTTCCGACGGCTCGACGCCCTCGAGATAGGATTCAATCAGCTTGTCATCTTCTTCGACGGCCATCTCGACGAGAGCGGCGCGCAGTTCCTTGGCCTTTTCCTGATACTCGGCCGGAATCTCGACTTCGTCGAACTTCGCGCCAAGCTGTTCATCGTGCCAGATCAGCGCCTTCATCTTTACGACGTCGACGATTCCCTTGAACTCGGATTCCGTACCGATCGGCCAGGTGATGACCATCGGACGGGTGCCCAGGCGATCGATCATCATGGCCACGCAGCGCGGGAAGTCTGCGCCGGTGCGGTCCATCTTGTTCACGAAGCAGATGCGCGGAACCTTGTACTTGTCGGCCTGGCGCCAAACGGTCTCGGACTGCGGCTCGACGCCGGCGACGGCATCGAACACGGCAACCGCGCCGTCGAGCACGCGCATGGAACGCTCGACTTCGATCGTGAAGTCGACGTGACCGGGCGTGTCGATGATGTTGATGCGGTGCTCTTTCCAGTAGCATGTCGTCGCGGCGGACGTGATCGTGATGCCGCGCTCCTGCTCCTGCTCCATGAAATCCATGGTGGCGGCGCCGTCATGCACTTCGCCGATCTTATGGCTCTTGCCCGTGTAATAGAGAATGCGCTCTGTCGTCGTGGTCTTGCCGGCGTCGATGTGCGCGGCAATGCCGATGTTGCGATAGCGTTCGAGCGGTGTTGTCCGGGGCATGGGAGTGTCTCTCTCAGCTACCAGCGGTAATGGGAGAAGGCGCGGTTCGCATCGGCCATCTTGTGCGTGTCTTCACGCTTCTTGACGGCGGAACCACGATTGTTCGCGGCGTCCATGAGTTCGCCCGACAGGCGGCCGGTCATGGTGGGTTCGTTGCGGCCACGCGCTGCCGTGATGAGCCAGCGGATGGCGAGCGCGCGGGCGCGGTCCGTGCGCACTTCGACGGGCACCTGATAGGTGGCGCCACCGACGCGGCGGGACTTCACTTCGATCGCCGGCGAGACATTGCGCAGCGCTTCGTGGAAGATCTGGATCGGATCCTGCTTGGTCTTCTGCTGGATCGTGTCGAACGCGCCATAGATGATTCCTTCAGCGGCAGACTTCTTGCCGTCGTACATCAGGCTGTTCATGAACTTCGCAAGGACGAGATCGCCATACTTGGCGTCCGGAACGATTTCGCGTTTGTCTGCGCGGCGACGACGGGACATCTGTGCTCTCCTTACTTCGGACGCTTGGCGCCATAAAGGGACCGGCGTTGTTTGCGGTCCTTCACGCCCTGCGTGTCGAGCACGCCACGAATGATGTGATAACGAACGCCCGGAAGGTCCTTCACGCGGCCGCCGCGGATCAAGACAACCGAGTGTTCCTGAAGGTTGTGGCCTTCGCCGGGAATATAAGAGAGGGCCTCATAGCCATTGGTCAGACGGACCTTCGCCACCTTGCGAAGCGCCGAGTTCGGCTTCTTCGGCGTGACGGTATAGACGCGTGTGCACACTGCGCGCTTTTGCGGGCAGCCCTGAAGAGCCGGCACCTTGTTGCGCTTCGGCTTTTCGCCGCGTGGTTTGCGGATCAGCTGATTGATCGTCGGCATTCAATCTTCCATCTGTTGCACGGCACGCCGTGCGAGACCCAATTTGCCCATGCGCCAATCGCATGAGCCGAAACAAAAGCGGGCGCGGGCCCAAGCGGCCTGCCCCGGTGAATTCGCGGAGGACTGAGGCTTTGCTGCCTGAGTCGCGCGGTTCGAAGCTCTTTACTGGCTTTCCGACAGCGTTTTGGCGGTTTCCCGCCGACGGCCTGCCACTGAAAGGTGGCGCTATGTATACGCGGCCCCCCGGCGGGTCAAGCAGATAAAGACAGGATATTTCGCGGCCTTTTGGGCCGGTTCCAGGTCCAACCTATCGGCAGTCGTAACCGCCCGGATATCCGACCTTCCCGCAGGTCTGGACGTCGCCATTGGCCGGGTCGTTCACGACGATGTTTCCCGTGCTCCCGCCATGTTCGATAGCGCAATTGGCGGAGATGTCGAAATGCGTTCCGGGGTAGATCGGATTGGGGGTATCCAGGCTGTGAATGAAGATCCCAGGCACGCCGAGGCGGTAACAGTGCAACCTGCAATAGAAGTCAAATAAATAACCATTGATACAATGAATCTTCTCAGATATCGGCTCATTTTCTCTCCATTTTACTGCCGACATCTGGATTTTTATTCGGACATTATGCATTCCGGCCGGTACGAGGACAACGGGCGTTGAGACGTTTACTGAGTAACTTCAAGGGGTTGTTCCGTGCAGTAAGATGTCAGAGTTCGACCAAGTATATTGTTCCTAGTGGTTGATAATTATCCTATTCACGCATATCTAGCCACCATCGAGACAGCCACCAGCGAACGCTGCGCCCGCAAATAATATTTCATGCCCTGCAAACGCGGAGCACCCCTCGGTGACAGAAACCGTTTGAAACACGATCACTACGCCAAGGCGACGTTCGATCTGCGGCGGCCCTCCCGGCGCGCGCTTTGTGAAGCGTACCGACGCCTGGCGGATGCCCGACAATTCCGCCGCCCGGTGCGGACGTTCGCGTAGACCCTGAAGATCGACAGACAGCGCCGCGAAAGGCGGCTCAGAGAAGCCGCAAAAGTTCGCGCCCGGCCATCACCATCAATACCAGCGTCGACAAAGCGAACACGGAAAAGCGCAGATTCACAACGTTTATCGTGCACTGGATAAGCGTATGGACGAGGCGCAGCCCGACATAGGCCCAGGCCAGCCAGATATGCGGCTGATCGGTGTGAGCGGAGAGCGCGATGTAGAAGACCAGCGCGTAGAAGATGGTCGGCTGTTCCATCAGGTGGTTGTAGTTGTCGGCCACCTGCCGCGCGGAGTCCGGCAACCTGTCCAAGGAACCAGGGAACCGGGCCTCCTGAGGTTGGATACCGGCCTTCTGCATCGCAGGGACGCGCGTGACGTACATCCAGATCCAGACGAGCAGCGACAAAACGACCAGTGCGAGCACCGGCGTGAGAATTGAGTTCATGGCTATTTCCCCCGTTTATGGCGCGACTGTCGCGCGAAGATGGCAAAAAACAAAGCGAGAACCTGTTGACGCAGATCAGTGCAAGATTCCTATTTGAGAATAAGTCTCATTGACATTCGGGAGGCTGCGACTAGTTTCGGAGCTAGTTGCGAACGATTATCATTTTCAGGAAGACGAGTTTCCATGCCTTCACCCATTTTTCTGCGGCTGGCGATACCCGCACTAGCCGTAAGCCTTTTGGCGCTGCTCGGAACGGGCGCAGCGCGGGCAGACGACCAACCCTTTCTGTCGCTCGACGCCACCGACATTGAGCCTGAACTGGGTCACGAACTGGAACAGAACTTCGTCTGGGCGTCAGGCAAGCCGGGGCAGTCCTTCAACACCCTCGCGGGTGAGACGGAGCTTGAGTACGGCTACTCGGATCAGATTCAGCTCGCGGGCGCTCTCGAATATGACTGGACGAGAACGCGCGATCACTCCGTCTTCAATGCGCCGGCCGTGGCCGGCAGCGCGATCGACGGAATTCGCGGCGAGATGATCTATCAGGCGATGAACGTCTATTTCGATCCGATCGGGCTCGGCGTTCTGATTTCACCCGGTGTCGGGCGCGACACTCGCAACGTTGAAGCGAAAGTCCTCGTCCAGAAAAACTTCTTCAATGACCGGCTGCGCGCGGTCATGAATTTCGGCGGCGATTTCGGCACGGAGCGCAGCGACGCAGCGTGGAGCGATGTCAGCGCGCTCACCTTCGACGCGGGGGTCGCCTATAACATCACCTGGTCATGGTCCGCGGCGCTCGAGTTCAACGCCGAGCATGACTTTGACGGCTTGCTGCTGAATGGCCGCGCGACGCCGACTGCGAGCACGTTCTTCTTCGGTCCGACAATTCAATATGTCGCTCACCCCTGGACGGCTTCTTTCGGAGCACAGGTTCAGTTGCCATGGGCGAGCGATGCGACGCATATGGCGGGCGGACTGGAGCATGGCTTTTCGTCGGATGCCGAGCGGTTTCGCCTCAGTCTGCGCATCACCAGGGATTTCTGACGGGGCGCCATGGACGCCGACAGCAAGTTGAGGCTTCATGGCCCGACAGGGAGAACCGGACATGGCTGAAGAAAACACTGTCCTCTATGGCGTGAACGGCGCGGTCGCGACAGTCACGATCAACCGTCCGCACCGCCGCAATTCGATGTTGTCGAGCATGCTGCCGATCATCAATGACACGCTTCGCAAGGCGGCGAACGACCCGAACGTGCGCGTCCTGATCCTGCGCGGCGCTGCGAACGATTTCTGCCCGGGTGCTGACCTCGATGTCACCGCGGCCGGAGACACGAGCGTGCGCCAGCCGCTTACCCCGGAAGATTTTCTCGTGCCGGTTTTGCTGCATGAAATGCCGGCCGTCACAATCGCTGCGATCCAGGGCGGATGCGCCGGCGCCGGACTTGGCTGGGCACTGGGCTGCGACCTTCGATTTGCATCGCCTTCGGCGCGCTTCAACACGGCGTTTCTCGATGTTGGCGTCGCTGGCGACATGGGCGGTCCATGGTCCCTGCCCCGCATCGTCGGCGCAGCCAAGGCGCGGGAGCTCTATTTCATGCCGGGAAAGTTCGATGCCGAAGAGGCTCTGCGCATCGGGCTGGTGTCGCGGTTGTTTTCCGATGCTGCGCTGCATGACGAGGTCGTGGCGATCGCGAACCGGATCGCCGGCGCCGCACCGATCGCGCTGCGCACCATGAAGGCGAACTTTCTTGCAGCCGAGCGCAGCTCCTTTCGCGACTACATCGCGCTGGAGAGCCGCCATCACATCGATATCTTCACGACCGAAGACACCAGGGAGGCGTTCCGCGCCAAGGTCGAGAAGCGCAAGCCCAATTTCAAAGGACGCTAAGAACTAGCTATCTATCGGTGTGAAGGCCGTTCCCGAAATCAAGACTGTTTTGCCGCGGAGCGGCAAACCGAGGTCTTTCGCTCGGGCGAGCACGGCGGATGCATCCTTCACCGCGATGTCGATTCCGACGATGCCAGTTCCGTCTTCGTCGATCGGCGCGATAAACTTCACCGTCGACCCGTCAAAGTGCAGCACGGTGCCTTCGCGCTTTGCCTGCAGCAATTCCGCCCAACTTAGGGCGGCCGCCTGCGGATCGCGGGCCTGAACCGTTGCGCCAACGATACCGCGCGTATCGGGCGACGACAGATGCTCTTTCCAGTCCTTGCCCGCCGGCGGCCACTTGCCCAGCGGTTCCAGCCATGACGAACCGTCGCCTTCGGTATCGATCGACGTCAGCACGCCGTCGAAGTCGCCGGGATGGAAATGGGTAAAGGTGTATTGCGGCGTCTCGTGCTTTGCTATCAGCCGAATGCCCTTGTCCGCCAAGCGCGCTCTGTGCGCGAGAGCGTTCGGCGCCTGAAAGATGAGCATGTATCCGGCATCACCTCCACGGCGTTTGAGATAACGGCCCGCGGACGCATCGGCTGTGACAGGCTGCACAACCTCGAGAAACTCGCCGCCGACAGGCATCACGGCGTTGACGAGGCCAAACACGCCGACGCCGGGATCGCGATAAGCGATGTTCACGCCGAACACGTCGTGAAGCGTCTTGGCGATCGGTTCCAGATCCTTGGCGACGAGCGCGATTTGCCTGAGCCGCATGACTACCTCCGTAATTGACGGCTCGACGATACGCCGTTCCGGACAAAGAAAAAGGGCCGCTGTTTCCAGCGGCCCCGTTCGTAGATGCCGTGCGGACTACTCCGCGGCGACTGGCCCTTCGATCTGGGCGACAGGGGCGTTGCTCGCCTGCTCCTCTTGGATGGCCCGATCGCGTTCGGTTGCGATATGACGCAGACGTGCGATGGCGCCGCCCGTGCCGGCCGGAATGAGACGCCCGACAATGACGTTTTCCTTGAGACCTTCGAGCGTGTCGACCTTTCCGTTGACGGCGGCGTCGGTAAGGACGCGCGTCGTTTCCTGGAAGGACGCTGCCGAGAACACCGAACGCGTCTGCAGCGACGCCTTGGTGATGCCCAGGAGGACAGGACGGCCTTCGGCGATCTTGCCGCCGACGTCGATCGCCTTCTGGTTCGCCTCGTCCAGCTCGAGCTGATCGACCTGTTCGCCGGCGAGCAGAGTTGTCTCGCCGCCCTCGGTGATCTCCAGCTTCTGCATCATCTGGCGGCAGATCACTTCGATATGCTTGTCGTTGATCTTCACGCCCTGCAGACGATAGACGTCCTGGATTTCCTTCACGAGGTAGGTTGCCAGTTCCTCCATGCCCTTGATGCGCAGGATGTCGTGCGGCGAAGGATTGCCTTCGACGATGTAATCGCCCTTCTCCACATAATCGCCTTCGCGCACGCTGATGTGCTTGCCCTTGGGGATCAGATACTCGGTCGGTTCGACCTTGTCCGACTTCGGCTTGACGATGACGCGACGCTTGTTCTTGTAGTCCTTACCGAATTCGACGAAGCCATCGGTCTCGGCGAGAACCGCCGCTTCCTTGGGCTTGCGGGCTTCGAACAATTCCGCGACGCGCGGCAGACCGCCGGTGATGTCGCGGGTCTTGGCGCCTTCGGTCGGAATACGCGCAATGACGTCGCCGGCCTTGACCTCAGCACCATCCTCAACCGAGAGAATGGCGTCGACGGAAAGCGCGTAGCGCGCTTCGCCGCCGCCGGGGATCTGGATCGGTTTGCCCTTCTTGTCGACGACAACCATCGTCGGACGAAGCTCAGCCGCCTTCGAACCCGCGCCTGTGCGGCTGTCGATGACGACCTTGTTGGACACGCCGGTCTTTTCGTCGGACACGTCGCGAACCGACACGCCGGAGATCAGATCCTCATACTTCACGATGCCTTCGACATCCGTCAGCACCGGGAGCGTATTCGGGTTCCATTCCGCGAGACGGTCGCCACGCTTGACAGTCGAGCCTTCGTCGATCTTCAAGCGAGCGCCGTACACGATGCGATAGGACGCGCGTTCCTGACCCTTCGGGTCCATGATCACGGCCTGCATGTTACGGCCCATCGCGATCAGCTCACCGTCGGAGTTCTTGACGATGTTGCGGTTCACGATCTTGATCTTGCCGTCATAGCTGGCTTCGATCTTGGACTGGCCGGCAACCTGTGCCGCACCGCCGATGTGGAACGTGCGCATGGTGAGCTGTGTGCCCGGCTCGCCGATCGACTGCGCCGCAATCACGCCGACCGCTTCGCCGATATTGACCGGTGTACCGCGGGCCAGATCGCGTCCATAGCACTTGCCGCAGACGCCATCCTTGAGCTCGCAGGTCAGAACCGAGCGCACGCGCACCTTCTGGATGTGTGCGGCCTCGATCTTGTCGGCGACGTCTTCGCTGACTTCCTTCCCGCGGCGAAGGATGACTTCGCCGGTGTCCGGATGCTTGACGTCCTCGGCCGTGGTGCGGCCCAGGATACGCTCGGCAAGCGAGGAGACGACGGTACCGCCATCGATTTCGGCCTGGACGTAGACGCCCTTCTTGGTGCCGCAATCTTCGGTGGTGATGATGCAGTCGTTGGCCACGTCGACGAGACGACGGGTGAGATAACCCGAGTTCGCCGTCTTGAGCGCGGTGTCGGCCAGACCCTTGCGGGCGCCGTGCGTCGAGTTGAAGTACTCTAGAACGGTGAGGCCTTCCTTGAAGTTCGACAGGATCGGCGTCTCGATGATCGAACCGTCCGGACGCGCCATCAGGCCGCGCATGCCGGCGAGCTGCTTCATCTGCTGCGGCGAACCGCGAGCGCCAGAATGGCTCATCATGTAGATCGAGTTCATTTCCTCCATGCGGCCCGTCTTCGGGTCGATCTTGGATTCCGAAATTTCCTTCATCATTTCGGCGGCGACGAGGTCGGTGCACTTCGACCAGGTGTCGACGACGAGGTTGTACTTTTCCTTGTCCGTCGTCAGGCCGTCCAGATACTGCTGCTCATACTCGCGCACGCGGTGGCGTGTCTCGTCGATGAGCTTGATCTTCGTATCCGGCACGACCATGTCATCCTTGCCGAACGAGATGCCGGCCTTGCAGGCTTCGCGGAAGCCCAGGCCCATCACCGCATCGGCGAACAGCACGGTCTCTTTCTGACCGCAGTGACGATAGACCTCGTCGATGATGTGGCTGACTTCCTGCTTGCGCAGAAGCTTGTTCACCAGGGCGAACGGGATCTTGGGATGACGCGGCAGGATTTCCGCGATCATCATGCGGCCGGGGGTCGAGTCCACGCGCAGCGTGACCGGCTTGCCTTCGGCGTCGACCGTCTTGTAGCGGCACTTGATCTTGGCATGCAGCGTGACGGAATTGGCGAACAGAGCATGCTCGATTTCGCCGATGTCGTTGAACACCATGCCTTCGCCAGGTTCGTTCGGACGTTCCTGGCTGAGGTAATAGAGGCCAAGAACGATGTCCTGCGTCGGCACGATGATCGGCTTGCCGTTGGCGGGCGACAGGATGTTGTTCGTCGACATCATCAGGACGCGCGCTTCCAGCTGCGCTTCGAGCGACAGCGGGACGTGCACGGCCATCTGGTCGCCGTCGAAGTCCGCGTTGAAGGCGGTGCAAACCAGCGGATGCAGCTGGATCGCCTTGCCTTCGATCAGAACCGGCTCGAACGCCTGGATGCCCAGGCGATGCAATGTCGGTGCGCGGTTGAGCAGCACCGGATGCTCGCGGATCACTTCTTCGAGAATGTCCCAAACCTCGGGCTTCTCCTTCTCAACCAGCTTCTTGGACTGCTTCACGGTCTGGCTGAAACCCTTGGCTTCCAGGCGCGCATAGATGAACGGCTTGAACAGCTCAAGCGCCATCTTCTTGGGCAGGCCGCACTGGTGCAGCTTGAGTTCCGGGCCGACGACGATGACCGAACGGCCGGAATAGTCGACGCGCTTGCCGAGCAGGTTCTGTCGGAACCGGCCCTGTTTGCCCTTGAGCATGTCGGCGATCGACTTCAGCGGACGCTTGTTGGCGCCGGTGATGACGCGGCCGCGGCGGCCGTTGTCGAACAGCGCGTCGACCGATTCCTGCAGCATGCGCTTTTCGTTGCGCACGATGATGTCCGGCGCCTTCAGTTCGATGAGGCGCTTGAGACGGTTATTGCGGTTGATGACGCGGCGATAAAGGTCGTTCAGGTCCGACGTCGCAAAGCGGCCGCCGTCGAGCGGCACAAGCGGACGCAGATCCGGCGGGATCACAGGCACCACGGTCAGGATCATCCATTCCGGACGATTGCCGGAGTCGATGAACGCTTCGACGACCTTGAGACGCTTGACGAGTTTTTTCTGCTTTTCTCCGCCATTGCTGCCCGAGATGTCGACGCGCAACTGATCGCGCAACTTCTCAAGATCGATCGCCATGAGCAACTTGCGAATGGCTTCGGCGCCGATTTCGGCCGTGAAGCTGTCGTTGCCGTATTCGTCCTGCGCCTTGTAGAACTCGTCTTCCGTCAGAAGCTGACGCTCCTTGAGAGGCGTCAGGCCCGGCTCGATGACGATGTAGTTCTCAAAGTACAGAACGCGTTCCAGGTCCTTCAGCGTCATGTCGAGCATCAAACCGATGCGCGAAGGCAGCGACTTCAGGAACCAGATGTGCGCAACGGGCGATGCGAGCTCGATATGCGCCATGCGATCGCGGCGCACTTTCTGCACCGTGACTTCCACGCCGCACTTTTCGCAGACAATGCCCTTGTACTTCATGCGCTTGTACTTGCCGCACAAGCACTCGTAGTCCTTAACAGGTCCAAAGATGCGGGCGCAGAAAAGCCCGTCCCGTTCCGGCTTGAACGTACGATAGTTGATCGTTTCCGGCTTCTTCACCTCGCCGTGCGACCAGCGCAGGATCTGCTCCGGGCTGGCGAGAGAAATCCGGATGCGGTCGAACGCAGGGATTTCCTTTCCAACCTGGAAAACGTTCATCAGCTCCTGATTGGCGCGTGCCGCGTCGCGGCGATGCGATTTTGCTTCAGTTTCAAATTCAGCCATTGAGCAGCTCCACATTCAGGGACAGCGAACGCATTTCCTTGACGAGGACGTTGAACGATTCCGGAATACCGGCCTCGAACGTGTCCTCACCGCGGACGATCGCTTCGTACACTTTGGTTCTTCCCGCCACGTCGTCCGACTTCACAGTCAGGATTTCCTGCAGCGTGTAGGCGGCGCCGTATGCCTCGAGCGCCCAGACTTCCATTTCGCCGAAGCGCTGGCCGCCGAACTGGGCCTTGCCGCCCAGTGGTTGCTGCGTGACAAGCGAGTATGGGCCGATCGAACGCGCGTGGATCTTGTCGTCCACCAGATGGTTCAACTTCAGCATGTAGATGTAGCCGACCGTCACCGCACGCTTGAACGACTCGCCGGTACGACCATCGTACAGGGTGACCTGACCCGATGAGGTCAGACCCGCCTGCTCCAGCATGTCGACGATGTCCTTCTCCTTCGCACCGTCGAAGACCGGCGTTGCGATGGGAAGACCCGGACGCAAGTTTTCGCTGAGTTCAGCGAGGCCGGCCTCATCGAGTTCGCCCAGACGTTCGTCATTGGCATAGGCGCTCTTCAGCATCCTGCGCAGCGGCTCGTACTTGCCGTCGCGCCGGACCTTGTCGAGGGCATCACCGATCTGGCGGCCAAGACCTGCACACGCCCAACCAAGATGCGTTTCGAGAATCTGGCCAACGTTCATGCGCGACGGCACACCCAACGGATTGAGCACGACGTCGACCGCCGTGCCGTCTTCCAGATGCGGCATGTCTTCGATCGGCACGATGCGGCTGATCACGCCCTTGTTGCCATGACGTCCGGCCATCTTGTCGCCCGGCTGCAGCTTGCGCTTCACCGCTACGAACACTTTGACCATCTTCATGACGCCGGGAGCGAGTTCGTCGCCGCGGCGCAGCTTTTCGACCTTGTCTGCAAAGCGCTTGTCGAGACGCGACTTGGAGTCGTCATACTGCTTGCGCAGTCCTTCGATCTCGCTCATCGCCTTCTCGTTGCGCAACGCAATCTGCCACCACTGATGCTTGGCGATTGTGTCGAGCACGCTCTGCGTGATCTTCGTGTCCGCCGCCATGCCTTTGGGACCGTGCGCGGCCGTTTTGTTGAGCAGGATTTCCTGCAATCGCGAGAAGATGTTGCGTTCCAGGATCGCGAGCTCGTCATCGCGGTCTTCGGCCAGGCGCTCTTCCTCGGCCTTCTCGATCGCCATGGCGCGCTGATCCTTGTCGACGCCGTGACGGTTGAAGACACGGACTTCGACGACCGTTCCGGTAACGCCCGGCGGAACGCGAAGCGAGGTGTCACGCACGTCGGCGGCCTTTTCGCCGAAGATGGCGCGCAGCAGCTTTTCTTCCGGCGTCATCGGCGTTTCGCCCTTCGGCGTCACCTTGCCCACCAGAATATCACCGGCGACGACTTCGGCACCGATATAAGTGATGCCGGCTTCGTCGAGATTCTTGAGGTTTTCCTCACCGACATTGGGAATGTCGCGCGTGATTTCCTCAGGTCCGAGCTTGGTATCGCGCGCCATCGTCTCGAACTCCTCGATGTGGATCGAGGTGAAGACGTCGTCGCGCACGATGCGCTCGGAAATGAGGATGGAGTCCTCGAAATTGTAGCCGTTCCACGGCATGAACGCGACGAGCGCATTCTTGCCGAGCGCGAGCTCGCCAAGCTGTGTCGACGGACCGTCCCCGATGATGTCGCCCTTCTGGACAATGTCACCCACCTTCACCAGCGGACGCTGGTTGATGCAGGTCGACGCGTTCGAGCGCTGGAACTTGCGCAGGCGATAGATGTCGATTCCCGGCTTTGTCGGATCGGTTTCCTCGGTCGCACGAATGACGATACGCGTCGCGTCCACCTGATCGACCACGCCCGTGCGGCGCGCGCTGATGGCGGAGCCGGAGTCGCGTGCCACAACCTCTTCCATGCCCGTACCGACAAGCGGCGCCTCGGGACGCAGAAGCGGAACGGCCTGGCGCTGCATGTTCGAGCCCATGAGCGCGCGGTTGGCGTCGTCGTTCTCGAGAAACGGAACGAGCGCCGCGGCGACGGACACCAACTGCTTCGGCGAGACGTCGATGAACTCGATCTGGTCCGGCGTCGTCATCATGAAGTTGCCGTGCTTACGGCACGACACCAGTTCGTCGATGATGCGGTTGCGGCCATCGATCGTCGCGTTGGCCTGGGCGATCGTGTACTTCGCCTCTTCCATCGCCGACAGATAAACGACCTCGTCCGTCAGGTGCTTGTTGATGACCTTGCGGTACGGGCTTTCGATGAAGCCGTACTTGTTCACGCGCGCGTAGGTCGCGAGCGAGTTGATCAGTCCGATGTTCGGGCCTTCCGGCGTCTCGATCGGGCAGATGCGGCCGTAATGCGTCGGATGGACGTCACGCACTTCGAAGCCGGCGCGTTCGCGGGTGAGACCGCCCGGTCCGAGCGCCGACATGCGGCGCTTGTGGGTGAGTTCCGACAGAGGATTCTGCTGGTCCATGAACTGCGAGAGCTGCGAGGAACCGAAGAATTCCCGCACGGCTGCGGCGACAGGCTTTGCATTGATCAGGTCGTGCGGCATGACCGTATCGATGTCGACAGAGCTCATGCGCTCCTTGATCGCGCGTTCCATGCGCAACAATCCGACGCGGAACTGGTTCTCCATGAGCTCGCCGACCGAGCGCACGCGTCGATTGCCGAGATTGTCGATGTCGTCGATTTCGCCGCGGCCGTCGCGCAATTCCGCAAGCGCCTTGAGGATCGCCAGAATGTCCTCCTTGCGCAGGATGCGAGTCGTGTCCGGCGCGTCCAGGCCAAGACGCATGTTCATCTTCACGCGGCCGACGCTCGAAAGATCGTAGCGCTCGCTGTCGAAGAACAATTGGCCGAACAGCGTTTCCGCCGTGTCGAGAGTCGGCGGTTCGCCCGGACGCATGACACGGTAGATGTCGATGAGCGCCTGTTCGCGGCTGTGGTTCTTGTCGACGGCCAGAGTGTTGCGCACATAGGCGCCCGTCGTGACGTTGTCGACGTTGATGACGTCAATTTCGTGGAAACCTGCTTCGTCGAGAGCGGCGAGATTGGCAGCCGTCAGCTCGTCACCCGCTTCGACATAGATCTCGCCCGTTTCCGGATTGACCATGTCGAGCGCCGAGTACCGGCCGAGCAGTTCGTCTTCGGCGAGCGAGATTTGCTTGACGCCGTCTTCCTGCCACTTGCGCAGACCGCGCACCGTGATCTTGGAACCGGCTTCGGCAAGAACTTCACCCGTCTTGGCGTTCTTCCAGTCGGAATTCACCTTGGCATTGCGCATCCAGCCGGGTTCGACCGGGGTAGTCCATGAGCCGTCCTTCTGACGCTTGAAGGCGATCTTTGTGTAAAAGTAATCGAGGATTTCTTCCTGCGTCAGGCCGAGTGCATATAGAAGCGTCGTTGCCGGCAGCTTGCGGCGGCGATCAATGCGAACGTGAATGATGTCCTTGGCATCGAACTCGAAGTCGAGCCATGAGCCGCGATAGGGAATGACACGCGCGGCGAAGAGCAGCTTGCCCGACGAGTGGGTCTTGCCCTTGTCATGGTCGAAGAAGACGCCCGGCGAACGGTGCATCTGGCTGACGATGACGCGCTCGGTGCCGTTGATGATGAAGGTGCCGTTCTCGGTCATGAACGGAACGTCGCCCATATAGACGTCCTGTTCCTTGATGTCCTTGACCGACTTGGCCCCGGTTTCCTGGTCCACATCGAACACGATCAGGCGCAGCGTCACCTTAAGCGGCGCGGCATACGTCATGGAGCGCTGCTGGCACTCCTCCACGTCGTATTTCGGCTCTTCAAAGTGATAGTCCACATATTCCAGAAGCGAGGACTCCGAGAAGTCCTTGATCGGGAATACATGGCTGAAAACGGTCTCCAGACCCTCATCAAGACGGCCGGCCTCAGGCTTTTCCACCTGCAGGAACTGGTCGTACGAGGTCTTCTGGACCTCGATAAGGTTGGGCATCTTTGCGATTTCGACAATCTTGCCGAAATTCTTGCGAAGCCTTTTGCGTCCGGTGAACGAGAGGGTCATTCTTGCGTCCTTTTCGCGGTCCAGATTGACCGCTTATTGGCCTGAGTAATTGCAAAACCAATGGCGAACACCACCGGCCCCTTGGCGCTGCGAATCGCCAAGGGGGGTGGGCTGTACGAAATATGTATGCGGGGTGGGTTATTCAACCCTCCTCGCCTCCTTACTTCAGCTCGACTTTCGCACCTGCGTCTTCGAGCTGCTTCTTGATCTTCGCCGCTTCGTCCTTGTTCACATCGGCTTTGACTTCCTTGGGAGCGGCCTCGACGAGGTCCTTTGCTTCCTTGAGGCCCAAACCGGTGATCGCACGGACTTCCTTGATCACGTTGATCTTCTTGTCGCCGGCGTCGGTAAGAACGACCGTGAATTCGGTCTTCTCGGCAGCCGGAGCGGCAGCAGCCGCAGCCGGACCGGCAGCAGCAGCGACCGGCGCAGCGGCCGAAACGCCCCACTTCTCTTCCAGGAGCTTGGCGAGGTCCGCCGCTTCCAGAACCGTCAGGCTCGACAGGTCTTCAACAAGCTTTTCAATCTTCGACATTTCTTCAGTTCCTTTGGTTTCGAGTTTGAATGTTGATGTTTGGTAATCGTCCGACTACGCCGCTTCCTTCTTGGAATACGCGCCGATGACGCGGGCGAGCTGACCGGCCGGGGCTTGAACAATCCCGGCGATCTTCGTGGCGGGTGCAACGAGCAACCCGACGATCTTGCCCCTCAGCTCGTCGAGCGACGGCAGGCTTGCGAGGGCTTTGACGCCGTTCGCATCCAGTGTCGTCACTCCGACCGAACCGCCCAGGATCACGAGTTTCTCGTTGTCCTTGGCGTAGGCCACCGCAACCTTCGAAGCCGCGATCGGGTCCTTGCTGTAGGCAATGCCCGTCGGGCCTTTGAAGAGGTGCGAAATGCCCTCAACGGCCGTTCCTTGGAGTGCGCGCACCGCAAGACGGTTCTTTGCCACCTTGAACGATGCTCCGGCCGCGCGCATGCGGGACCGAAGATCACCCATCTGGGCAACCGTCATGCCGGTATAGTGGGCGACAACCAGGGAGCCGGCATTCGCGAAGACGCCTTTCAGGTCTTCAACGACTTCCGCCTTCTCTGCTTTGTCCACTTTGCTCTCCTTATGGTCGGATTGTCGCTTCGCTACCTGAGGCCGAGGCCGCTTCGCTCTGCACTAATCCAACTCTCAACCGGCGATCCGTGACGATCCGAACCACCGCCCTGTGACACTCAAATCTGTCCCAGGGTTCAAACCCGAAATGCGGAAATTGCTTTCCGAAATCCGGTTCTTCCCCCGTCTGCGCTGGAATATTTAAGTCCTCTCGGACTCCAGCGGTCTCGGACAGGTTCCGGCGATCGTCCGCCGAAATTCAGTCACCTCACCCCTCGACACTCGTTGGATGAGGAAAATTCTTACGCCTCCGCACCAGCCGCACCGACGCTGCCGAGCGCAACCTTCACGCCGGGACCCATCGTCGAGGAGATGGAAATCTTCTTCATGTAGACGCCCTTCGCGCCCTGCGGCTTGGCTTTCATGACGCTGTCCACGAATGATTTCACGTTCTGAACGATCGCATCTTCGGTGAAGCTGGCCTTGCCGACGCCGGCTTGGACGATGCCCGCTTTTTCGACGCGGAATTCGACGGCGCCGCCCTTGGCGTCCTTGATCGCGTTCGCGACGTCCATCGTCACCGTGCCGACCTTTGGATTCGGCATCAGGTTGCGCGGGCCGAGAACCTTACCGAGGCGGCCGACGATACCCATCATGTCGGGCGTCGCGATGCAGCGGTCGAAGTTGATTTCGCCCTTGTTGACCTGTTCGGCGAGATCTTCAGCGCCGACGATGTCAGCACCGGCCTTCTTGGCTTCTTCGGCCTTGGCACCCTTGGCGAAGACAGCAACGCGCAGCTTGCGGCCGGTGCCGTTCGGCAGCGCGGACACGCCGCGCACCATCTGGTCCGCGTGGCGCGGATCGACGCCGAGATTGATCGACAGCTCGATCGTCTCGTCGAACTTGGAGGTCGCACGCGCCTTCACCAGCTTCACGGCCTCTTCGACCGTGTAGGACTTGGTGGCGTCGATGCCTTCGATATTCTTCTTGTTGCGCTTGGAAAGAGCCATGTCGATTACCCCTTCACCTCGATGCCCATCGAGCGCGCGGAGCCCTCGATCATGAGCATCGCCATTTCGATATCGTTGGCGTTCAAGTCCTTCATTTTCGCTTCAGCGATTTGACGGACCTGCGCCTTCGTGACGGAACCGGCGGAGGTAAGTCCCGGCGACTTCGAACCAGATTGCAGCTTGGCAGCCTTCTTGAGAAAGAACGACGCGGGCGCGGTCTTCATCTCGAACGTGAACGACTTGTCCGAGAACACGGTGATCGTCACCGGAATCGGCATGCCCTTTTCCTGATCCTGCGTCTTTGCGTTGAACGACTTGCAGAATTCCATGATGTTCAGGCCGCGCTGGCCCAATGCCGGGCCGATAGGAGGCGACGGATTTGCCGCTCCCGCTGGCACCTGCAGTTTGATGTAACCCGTTACTTTCTTTGCCACTCTAAATCCGCCTCCTTAGCGGTTTGCGGTGCAAGCGGACCGGGCCGGTCCTCCCGCGGTAATGCAGATCAAACCTTTTCGACCTGCGTGAATTCCAATTCGACCGGCGTCGCACGTCCGAAGATCGACACGGCGACCTTCACGCGGCTGCGGCCCTCGTCGACTTCTTCCACCGTGCCGGTGAACGAGGTGAACGGGCCGTCAGCGACGCGCACCTGCTCGCCGATCTCGAAGGTGATCGAGGACTTCGGATGCTCCGCCCCTTCGGTGACCTGATTGAGAATGCGGTCGACTTCGCCCTGGCGCAGCGGCATCGGCTTATTGTTCTGACCAAGGAAGCCCGTGACCTTCGCCACGTTTTTCACAAGGTGATAGCACTCGTCCGTAAGTTGCGCGTGCAGCAACACATAGCCCGGCAGGAACTTGCGTTCCGCGTTGACCTTCTGACCACGCCGCACCTCGATCACTTCCTCGGTCGGCACGATCACGTCCACGATCTCTTCCTCGAGACCCTGGAGCTTCGCCTGACGCTTGATCTCCTCGGCCACCTTTTTCTCGAAATTCGAGTAGGTGTGGACGATGTACCACTTGGCGTTGGCGTTGGTTTTCGTTCCAGCTTCGCTCATCGTCCTAGCCTGCCGCACCGATCAAGAGCCGTTCGCCATAGGCAAGCAGCGCATCCACGCCGAAAAAGAACACCATCGTCAGGCCGACCATGATGAACACCATCGTCGAGGTCAGCCACGTTTCCTTCCAGCTGGGCCACGTGACTTTCGACACTTCACGCCGCACTTCGCTGAAGAACTGAACGGGCGACGTGCGACGGCGCACGGGCGCCGGCAAGTCCTTGCCCGCTCCATCAACCGTCTTTTTCGTCGCGTCAGCCATTCGTTTCTTTCTTCATCACCAACTGGCAGGAGTGGAGGGACTCGAACCCACGGCCCTCGGTTTTGGAGACCGATGCTCTACCAACTGAGCTACACTCCTAAAAACCCTTCATGTTCGAACCGCGCAAACGCAGCCCGGCTACCCGTTCTCCTATTTCAAAATCTTCGCGACGACGCCTGACCCGACGGTGCGGCCGCCTTCGCGGATGGCGAAGCGCAGCTTCTCCTCCATCGCGATCGGAACGATCAGCTCGACTTCGATCGACACGTTGTCGCCCGGCATC
>Ga0265313_10001317_pt1 | contig 23415 bp, 19 predicted proteins | sample 4123metaG_FD_203122 | JGI IMG/M metagenome (GOLD analysis project Ga0265313, IMG submission 203122) | Rhizosphere microbial communities from Carex aquatilis grown in University of Washington, Seatle, WA, United States - 4-1-23 metaG | ecosystem: Host-associated > Plants > Roots > Rhizosphere >...
TTTTCGTTTTTTACGTTCATACCGTCGCTGCGGTGTACGCATTCACGGACCAATACCAGGATGAAGGAATCGGGGCAGGGACGCTCGCGGTGGCCTTTATGGGAATTGTTTTTTCGGTGGGATGGAGCATCAGTACGTTCATACTGAAATTCATTATCGACGAAAGGGGATTCGGAATGTACTTCAACAGGGATGCGCTGTCCCTTGCCGTCCTGACTATAGGCGAAGCCGCATTCTATTATTTTTTTTTGAAAGGGATGAAGAAGAAGGGACCTACTTCACTTTGAAGTTGAAGATCACCGTGCAAACCTGGTCGAGAGCGGGTTGCGCACTCTGCAATGACTGAAATCTCCACGACCGCACTTCTTTGATCGCGGCATTTTCCAGTCGAGTATCGCCTTTCCGCAGCGGCTGAATCGATTTGACCGTCCCCCTGGGTTGAACAACAACACGCAACCTGATCTGAGCCTCGACATTGACGCCGGGCGGATATTTCGGAAGGTCGCCGGAAACCAGATTCCTCGTTTTCCCCCCTGCCCACTGCACATTATACGAGATATTCTCTCCGATAGAACTTCCTGCTCCGCCGGCATTGAACGGCGCAGCGACATCCGAACCGTTGGGCACTCCCGGTTTTCCGACAGCATTTTTGTCACCGCCCGGAAATCCCGGGGACGAGGACGCTGGCGCTTCTCGCTGGACGTCCGCCATTCCTTTTCGTTCACCCGGCATGGTGACCGGGTTATCATTTGCCTCTATTTTTTTCGTAGGCGCGGCGTTAACAATTTCGTCGGTAGGGAGAGAGTGTTGTTGTGTCGGCAGGTCTACGCCGACTCCGGTGGCCGCGACGCCGGGTTGACCAAGCGGCGGCGGAGCCGTACCTTCGGGAAGCACATCACCCTTCGGCATCGGCCCAAACGAGGAGGCAATACCTCCCCCGAACGAAAACTCAACAAATTCCTGCTGTTGTGAATCCGGCTGCGACGGACGGACGAGAAAGAGCATGAACCCCGCAGCGATATGTACAAGGATGGAAAAAGTCCAACCGAAGGTCGTTTCCCGTGTCATCGATGCTGCCTCATGGTCCTGCTTGGGTCGTGGCTTCTGTTGCGATCATGAACCGCTGAGCGCCGACGCCTTTAGCGATGTCGATCAAGTCGACGGCGCTTTGAAGGGAGACCGATTGATCCGCACGAACAACAATGACGTGATCACGGTCCCGGTCGATGATCGGAATAAGTTTCTGTGCGAGCGTTGTCTTGGTAACCTCTTCGTTCCCCAGAAAAATCCTCCCGGTACCCGTCAACGTTACGACCGATTGCCGATCGGACTGTACTTCGCCCGTGACCATTTTAGGAAGCTGCACTTTAATGCCTGAGGTGACGACGAAGGACCATGAGAGAAGAAAAAAGATGAGCCACTGCAGCGCCATGTCGGCGAACGATGCATAGTTAAATGCAGGGTTGAACTTGTTTCGCGGAGTGAATTTCATTTGCTCGCAGACGATTAGTCCTTCGGTTCAAAAAATTCGTCCTCTTCACTGAAGACTTTTCTGATGTGTTTTTCCTTATTGACCGATTGAGCGGGAGCTTCCGCCGGGGACGTGACCGCGGACGTAGGTTTCAGATAGCCGAGGAATTCATCGACCGATGCTTCCAGGGAAAACGAAATCTGGCTTACGCGACCTACATAATAATTGTAGAAACCGAGGGAGGGTATGCCGACGACCAATCCGAAAGCACTGGAAAGCATGGCTTCCCAGATGCCCCCGGCAAGATTTCCGGTGTTTACATTTCCTCCGAGCATCTCGATGGTACGGAAGGCGTTGATCATACCAACGACTGTACCGAGGAATCCGAGCATTGGTCCGATCCCGGCAATGTTGGCAAGAATGCCGAGATGGTTCTCGAGGCGGTTGACTTCTTCCTTTCCGGCAGATTCTATCGTAGCCCGAACCGCCTCAGGGCCTGCCTCGATGCTGGCGATCCCCTTGCGAAGCACTACAGGAACCGAAGCGTTGCTTTGCGCGCATGCATTAAGGGCGCCCACAACATCATTCCGTGACAACGCACTTCGTAACTTCAGCAGCAGCGGCTTCGGGTCGAATTTCGCTTTTCGCAGAACGAAGAACCGCTCAAAGATGATCGCCACCGCGAGAACAGAACAGAAAAGGATCGGCCACATCACGATCCCGCCCTTCAGAAAAAGCTCAAGTAGATTCATCTATTCTCCTGTGCGCAATGTGAAGTCATTTGCTCAACCGAACAACCCAGTATCCGCCTTCAAGCATATGCGCGATTTTTTCGGCGGAACCGCGCGCCGCTTTGTCGCTGTCATACCTGCCAACGTAAACACGAAAGCGCTTTTCTCCGCCGCCGACGTTTGCTCGTTCAACAAATGCAGGAAAACCTGCCCGCGTCATTACGTCGGCTTCGATCTTTGCTTTCTGCTCGCTCGACCATGACGATACCTGAACGCTGAATCGCCCGTTCGCGGACATTGGAATCTTCGGGACGGCGTTCATAGAAAGCGAAGCTGTGTTCGCCGAAGGCGAAGCCGATTTTGCACCGGACTTCGACGGCGCCTTCTTCTCGGAACCCATCGCCGGCTTGTCCTTAAATTCCACCAATCCCTCATTCTCAGGAACAGCTGCTGCCACTGCCGCGGTATCCTCTGTTACGGCAGGCGGGGGCGCGACGACAACCGGGGCGGCTTTCTTCTTACCGATGATCCCAGCTTTGTTCAACCCGTAATACCCGCCTCCCAGCAGTATGACCACCAACAGTATGACGGCCACCGGCGCAGGCAAGCCTGCAATTTTCTTGCCTCCGGATCCGTCGCCGCCGGGCCTGCCTGTCGGCCTGACTCCTGTCATCGGCGCGGGAGCACCAGCTTTAAGATTGAGATTAGGCATGTTGTACTACCTCCTTCCTATGTGATAAAAAGAGACTATTTTTTCAATCACCAAGTGTACGTTACACCGAGAGAAATGAATAACGGCCGCTCAACATATCCATCCCACACATAGTATTGCCGGTTCAAAATATTGTCTAATTGCACAATTGCGCGGAGGTTTTCAAGAAGCTGATACTCTCCCTGGCCGCCGACATCAACGTATCCCGCATTTGCACCCGAATGTGCAAAATCTTTCCACCGTTTCGAAAAATATTCCGCAAAAACTTCTGCTATGATCCCGCTGCCGAAAGTCCGGCGATAGACACCGCTCACGGTGACCATCGGGATATTTGGAACACCGTTCGACGAGTCGCTCGCTTGCGTTGAATTGAATGACCCTGCTAGTGTCGCCGAACTTCCCTGCGTCAAAGTGTAGGTGCCTTCCAACTCGAGGCGCGTCACCGCTGCCTTCGGAAGATACATAACATCCCAGACTTTTGCACTATTTAATTCAACAAAAACGGGAAAATTTCGGACCGCGCTGTAAGAAAGGTCGCCGCTCCCATAAAATTTGTCGCTGAAGGTATATTCTGAACCCAACGTAAAAGAAAATGGAATTTCGCTGGCGCGAAGTTCGGCCCTGTTCTCTACATATTTATCCGAATTGACGAGCGATGCAAGGGTATTTCTTTCCACCGTCGGTGCTATCGAAAAGTATACCGTCGAAGCATCGTTTACAAAATAGCGCAATTGCGCACCCGGGTAAAATCTTCCGCTCGTTGTTGAAAGGTTTCCCATGTAAATGAACTGATGGACCGTCAGCGTCGCCTGGAAGTCCGGAAGAAAGAACTTGTCTCCGGACAACCGCAGGTCAAACCACTCCGGCGAATGCGCGTCGATAGCCGGGGGAAGCTGCATCGACATGGCGGACACGATATACTCGATCGAGCCGCGCAATTGTATGTCGTCTTTTCGGGTCGACCCGGATATCAGCAATCCAAAATCATTTTGTGACGAATTAAGCGAGTCGTTCAGGGCTGTACCGTTCCATGAAATTCCGGCGGAATAATCGAGCGCGTCGTCGAGCTTGTCACTGACGGTCGTCCGGGAAGCAAGTCCGAAGTTGAGGCGTACGTTGTTCAGTGTTCTCAATTGCGACGGATCAGAAGAGCCGTAGGCACGGTACGTTTGCCCGGTAAAATTTAAGCCGCCGTTCAACCTGTCTCCTCCAATGACTCCGTATGTTTGCGGCGCGAGATAATCGCCCTGGATTCCAATACCAGTTTTCTGCCAGTTCGCGTTCGGCACCTGTCCGCTGGTCGACGCGTAACTCGCGTTGAACAGCACTCCCCCGCCGTCGTAGTTCTTTCCGAACCATCCTTGCATGTACGGCGAAGTGAAATTTCCGAATCCGCCCTGTACTTTTCCGTTCATTTGACCCGCCGGCCCGGCGAAATCTTTCTGTAATTTCGCTCCGCCGTCCGCATCTGCATCCTTCATCCCCGCCGTCTGAGACCCGGTGACGTAGACTTTGTCTTCCTCAAAGACGGATTTCGACGACATGGGGAGGTCGATCGTTTCCTGACCGGTGATAAGAAATTCGGGAAGGTCGATCTTGGGGAGCGGTGCTTCGGCCTTGTCCGGCACCGCAGCATCGCGCTGAGCCGGTTCCTTCTTCTCCTGGGCAGCAAGCGGAACAGCGAGAAAAAGGAATAGCAATGTGAAAAGGCTATGGAATCGAAAAACGTTCATCAAAGCTGCTCCAGCTTTCGAAGCCTTTGCTCGGCTTCAGCTGCAAGTTCGCCCCCCTGTTTGATCACGAAATTATACGCGTCTTTTGCCTTCTGCTTTTGATTGGTCTTTTCGTAGCAGTCACCAAGATTGAAGTACGACTTAGTGATCCAATCTTCGGCAGAGGGGAAAACATACTTCACGCGCAAATAAGAAAGAATCGCCTCAGAATAATTCTTGGCCGATTGCTGGGTGACGCCCAGGGCATACTGAGCTTCTGCGCCAAGTTCATCAGTCCGGTTTATCGCAACGGCCTTGAAGTACTCCAGCGCGCGGCTGTAGTTCTCTACCGATTGATTCATCCACCCGAGTGCAACCCTGCTCCTGTCGCTCGCAACGGATTTAGGATACTGCGTGATCGTTGCTTCAAATTTTCTGACTGCATCATCCGTCTGGTTCGTGGATTTCAACACGATCCCCTGTTGGTAGGAGGCCTCGGCAGCCTCGTCCGATTTCGCATATTGATCCTGGATCTTTCCGAATGCAGCAAGCGCTTCGCTAGGTTTCCCTTCTTGAGCGTAAACGCCTCCCTGTTCGAACAACGCAGCGCTCGCGAGCTTTGCGGAGGGGTATTTTGCCGCGACCGTCTGAAAAGCATCCAGCGCAGCCTGGCGGTTGTTCAGCGCAGCATAACATTTTCCCGTCCAGTAGTATGCATCGGGGGCCAGTTTGCTTTTCGGAAATCGTTGAAGAAATTCCTGATAGGCTTTGATCGCTTCGTCGTATTGCTTCTCGCTGTAATAGATGTCCGCCTTCTTGTAGAAGAGTTCATCCGTCGTTTTTGCAGACGGATTGTTCTTTACGAAATCGTCGATAGAACGGACGGCCTCCTCAGGCTTGCCTAGCAGGACGTAGCAGTACTGTATGCCGTTCACTGCATCGATCGCATAGGTGGAGGAGGGAAACTTCATCACCACGCCCTGGTAAGCCTGGATAGCCTCGGTATATTTTTCCAGATTGTAATATGAATCTCCGATACTGTAGTACGCCTTCGGAACAAGCTCGCTCTTCGGGTACTTCGATATAACGTTCTGAAAAATGCCGATCGCCTTGTCGTACTTCTTTGACTGAAAGTAGATCCACCCGATGCCGTACTCAGCGTCGTCGGCGAGGTCGGAAGAGGGAAAGCGCGAAATCAAGTTCTCAAAGTCCTTGATACCGAGGTCGAGTTTATCCGACTTGTAATCGGATTGAGCGAGCTGATAGTAGGCGTATTCAATGCCATCCCTTGAGGGGAACGACTGAATAGCTCCTCGGTAAGCACCAGCAGCGTTTGCATACTCTTTGAGGTAATAGTATGAATCGCCAAGCCGCAGCTCCGCGTCGAACGCAAACGACAGTGAGGATCCGATGCTCAATACTTTTTGATATGTTTCTGCCGCCTCACGATACTTTCCTTGTTTGAAATAGCTCCATGCCAGCCCGTATTGGGCATCCGGAATTTTTGGCTGTCCCGCTCCCCGATTGATAAACAGGCCGTAATACTTTTCCGCATTAGCATACTGGCCAGCCTGAAAATACGATTCGCCGGCCCAAAAGAGCGCTTCTACCGATTTTGGGTGCTGAGGGTGATCTTTTAAGAATGATACAAATTGTGACGCGGCATCGGAGAACTTCTGTAATTTATACAACGCCCACCCTTCCTGAAAAGCTGCGTCCCCTTTTACCGTATCACCAGCAGGAACCAATCCTTTGACTGCATGGAATGCCTTTGCCGCGCCTTCGTAATTCTTCTTTGCAATGTACGATTCTCCGAGCATCCGGTATGCGTCAGGTGCCGCATCGGCGGTTGAATATTTCTTTGTCACCTGATCAAAAAAAGGAATCGCCGCATCGTAATCTTTCTGTTCGTAGTAGATCATGCCCGATTCATACAAGGCGTTGTCTGCATATTCGCCGTTGGGACGCAAGGAAACAACTTGACTGAAAATTTCAAGCGCCTTCTTTGTATCGCCGGAAAATCTTACCGCCTGAGCTTTTCGGAAAAGGGAGTTGTACGCGACATCATCGGTGCCCGACGCAAGATCCCCAAATACCGATGCGGCTTTGGTGAAATCATTTGTCTTCAAATAGGTCCAGCCTATTGAGTAGGCCACCGTTCGAACGAGCGAATTAGACGGATAATTCTTGCAGAATGCTTCATACAGCATTCGTGCCTTTAAATAATCTTGAAGATTGTAGTAGTCTTCCGCAACGCAATAATCGGCTGCCGCCTTCTCAGTCGAATCCGAAATGGAGAGTTTTGCCGCTGAAAGGTAGTCGATGCTTTTCTGAAATTGGCCATTTTTGTTATAGCATTCGCCAATTCTGACAGTCGTCGTTGACCGGAGATCGCTCTGCTTCTTATCGTCCAGCAGCCTTTGGTAGAATGAAATCGCCTTTTGAAAATCTTTATGCTGCTCGGCCGCCCACCCTAGCGAATAGAGGGCGTAATCAGCAAGCTTGTTGGAAGGGTACTTATCGGCGCTGAGGTTATAGTACATGGATGCGTCAGCGAGATCGTCAGTCTTAAAGTATGCTTCGCCGATCCAATAGGATGCCTCACCCGCCAAATCGCTTTGACCGTAACTATCGATGATTTCCTTATAGAACGGTATCGCATCGGCGAAATGATGAAGCTTGAAATTAGCTTCTCCTAGCCTGAACAAAGCGTCCGCGCGGAGTTTATGCCTTGGGAATTCGCGGGTGAATGATCTCAGAACAGAAATCGACTCGACGTATTCTCCCATAGCATAGCGGCATTCGGCATAGAGGAAAATAGCGTCAGGGCGTTTGGAACTGGCAGGATACTGGTCTATAAACTTCTGAAATTGATCTGAGGCGAGTTGGTAGAGTTTGTCTTGATACAACCCGAACGCGAAAGCGTAGTCTTGCTCTTCCTGAATACCGGCGCTACCGGCTTGCGCCATGAGATAAGGCGGAGGAACGCTGCTGAGTAAAGCCACAGCAAGTAAGAAATGAACAAACCATCTCACGTCGAGCTTTTCCCTCTCAGAATCGCCCATTTAAAGTAAAGGTTTTAATAGATGTATTAACCTAATCAATTTACTATATAGATGGGTATCTGTCAAGGGGAGGGGCAAGGTTGTGATTTCCAGCATTTACGCCGAATAAATGCCGTCGATATGAATTTTAATACAGCAGCAGCGATATTATGCTCTATGAAACTCCTGCAGGCTCTTCACTGTCATTTTACCATGCCGGATTTCTTCAATCGCTCTCACCGCAGTGGCGGCGGCCGAGAGAGTAGTGATAAAAGCTACTTTGTGCTCGATAGCAGCCCATCCGATAGAGTACTCGTCAAACCGCGACTCCTCACCAAGCGGAGTATTGATGACCAGATCGACTTCTCCGTTCTTGATATGGTCGACAATGTTCGGTCTGCCTTCTTGCACCTTGAAAACCTGTTTATTGATGATCCCATGTGAGGTGAGAAACTTCGATGTGCCTTCGGTGGAAACAATGTTAAATCCAAGCTTGATGTAATCTTGTACGATCTTCACCGTCCCATCGTTCTTGTCATTTTCGTTAACGCTCACAAAGACTGTCCCTCGCTCGGGAAGAGCGTTACCCGCACTGATCTGCGATTTTGCGATCGACGCTCCGAACGACCCCGATATGCCCATCACCTCGCCTGTGGAACGCATTTCAGGGCCGAGAAACATTGTCACCTTCGGAAACTTTGAAAAAGGAAAAACAGCCTCTTTGACAGAAATGTGCTTCACCTTTTTGAAATCAAAGTCGAGAACGCCGAGATCTTTGAGTTTTTTCCCTACCATGACCTTCGCGGCAACTTTAGCAAGAGGAAGGCCCGTCGCCTTGCTGACAAACGGAACTGTCCGTGAGGCACGCGGGTTGACTTCCAGGACATAGACAATGGTGTCCTTCATCGCAAACTGAACGTTCAGCAGGCCGACGACGTTCAGTGCATACGCGAGTTTCTTCGTGATTTGAATGATCTCCTCGGTTTTTTCAGCGCTGAGCATGAACGGAGGCAACACGCACGCACTGTCCCCCGAATGAATCCCCGCTTCTTCGATGTGCTCCATGACACCGCCGATCAAGACGTTGTCGCCGTCGCACACGGCATCCACATCGAATTCGAACGCGTCCTCCAGAAAATTGTCGATCAAAATCGGATGCTCGGGAGAAACGTCGACTGCTTTTTTCATGTACTCTTTGAGCGATGCCGTGTTATAGCAGATCTCCATCGCACGCCCGCCGAGGACGTACGAGGGACGAACAAGCACGGGGAACCCGATTTCTTCCGCTACCAGAACGGCGTCCCGGATCGAAAACGCGGTCCCATATTTCGGATGCGAGATGTTGTGCTGCCGAAGCAGCGCGCCAAACCGTTTGCGATCCTCCGCCACGTCGATTCCGTCTGTCGAAGTCCCAAGAATCCGGACACCGTGCGATTCAAGTTCTTTCGCTATCTTAAGCGGCGTCTGCCCTCCAAAGCTGACGATGATCCCTTCGGGCTGTTCGAGCTCGCAAATGTTCAAGACATCCTCGACCGTCAGCGGCTCAAAATAGAGTTTGTCGGTAGTGTCGTAGTCGGTAGAGACCGTCTCAGGATTGCAGTTGATCATGATGGTCTCATACCCTTCTTCCCGCAGAGCATAAACCCCGTGAACGCAGCAATAATCAAACTCAATACCCTGTCCGATCCTGTTCGGCCCGCCGCCCAGAATGATCACTTTCTTTTTCTCCGAACGGACAGATTCATTCTCTTTCTCGTACGTCGAGTAATGATACGGCGTATGCGCCTCAAACTCCGCAGCGCACGTGTCGACAGTTTTATAGACAGGAACTACGCCAAGATTTTTGCGCAAGTCCCTGACGGAATCCTCAGTCGTTTTCCAAATGTGTGCGAGCTGCTTGTCGGAAAACCCGTACTGTTTCGCCTTCAGAAGAGCTTCGGCCGTTATTGTAGAGAGCTTATTCTTCATTGCATCGTGATCTGCCACCAACGTTGATAGTTCGTTTTCGGCGTCGACGATTTGCTTGATGTTGAAGAGAAACCAGGGGTCGATCTTCGTGAGTCCATGGATCTCTTCGATCGTGAACCCAAGTTGAAAGGCGTACCGGAGGAAAAAAATATTGCTCGGTTTCGGCCTCCGAAGCTGATCCTTCACTTTTCGTATCCACTCGGTCTTTGATTTTGCTGAGAGCTTCCGGTGGTCGAAAGCGTCCTTCCCGTCTGCTCCGAGTCCGGCCCGTCCGGTTTCAAGCGACCGGAGCGCTTTCTGCAGCGCCTCCTTGAATGTCCGGCCGAACGCCATCGCCTCGCCAACCGACTTCATTTGAACGCCTAGTGTTTCATCCACTCCTTTGAATTTCTCAAAATCCCAGCGGGGGATCTTCACGACGGTATAATCGATCGTCGGCTCAAACGATGCCGGCGTTAATTTTGTGATATCGTTTGGAATTTCGTCCAGCGAATAGCCGACCGCGAGTTTGGCCGCGATCTTTGCTATCGGAAAGCCTGTCGCTTTGGACGCCAGAGCCGAACTCCGCGACACGCGCGGATTCATCTCGATGATGTACATTTTCCCATCTGCGGGGTTGATCGCGAACTGGACGTTCGATCCCCCGGTATCCACCCCGATGGCCCTCATGACGGTGATCGCCGCATCCCGCATATACTGGTATTCCTTGTCCGTCAGCGTTTGCGCCGGCGCGACGGTAATTGAATCTCCGGTATGCACCCCCATCGGATCAAAATTCTCAATCGAACAAATGATCACGACATTGTCTTTCGAGTCGCGCATGACCTCCAGTTCATATTCCTTCCACCCGATCACCGACTCCTCGATGAGCACTTCATGAATAGGGCTGTTCGTGATGCCGTGCTCGACGATGGAACGGAACTCTTCAATATTGTATGCGATCCCTCCCCCGGTCCCGCCGAGAGTAAATGAGGGGCGAATAATGATCGGGAAGCCGATTCCGTCGACAATTTTCAGCGCTTCTTCATAGCTGTAAACAAACCCGCCGCGGGGCATATGAAGGCCGGCGGCGCGCATTGTCTTCTGAAAAAGCTGGCGGTCCTCCGCCTTTTTTATCGCTTCCAATTTCGCCCCTATCAATTCAACGCCATATTTTTCAAGGATTCCGCGTTCGGCCAGGGCGACAGCAGTATTGAGTGCGGTCTGCCCCCCCATCGTCGGAAGTATTGCGTCCGGCCTTTCCTTTTCGATGATCATCTCGACGAATTCCGGAGTGATCGGCTCGACGTACGTGGCATCGGCGAGGTCCGGGTCGGTCATGATGGTCGCCGGATTGCTGTTGATGAGGATGACGCGGTAGCCCTCTTCGCGGAGGACCTTGCATGCCTGGGTTCCGGAATAGTCAAACTCGCACGCCTGGCCGATCACGATCGGTCCGCTCCCGATGATGAGAATCGATTTGATGTCTGTTCGTTTTGGCATTGGGAAAAGCAGGATTGTTTTAGGTACACAAAAACCTGACGGCCGAAAGCGCGTCAGGTTCATTTCACCGCGTCATATTATACAAAATATTTTGGAGGATTACAATTTACATTTGCCGGATGATCGAAGAAAAACAATATGTGAGTTCTGAAAAAGACCTAGCTTATGAAACATCGTTTTCTTCACGAGCATTACGCGATGACAGGACAATGCCTTTGTCCGGCGTATCAGCAGCACCCGAATTCGGGCGGGTCGTTCTTTCCGTTCGGAGCATAGACGAGATGCCCTCCGGTAAAGTACTCCTTCTTCACGAGTATACGATACCAGCGTTTCGCTGAATCGATGAGGATGATGGCGGCGCAAAGCATAATGATTACCGTGAGGAGAGAGTTCAGGTATCCTTGAAACCGTGTCGCGGGATTTTCAGTCATCGGCAGAAAATTATCGGTGATATTCAACAAACCGGCCGAGAAGGTCGTAATGGAAACGAACGCAAGGGGCAGCATCGCCACCCATACATATTTTTGTTTTCCCGAGTTGATGATCGCCGTCGCCGCAACACACAACGCCACACTTGCCAGCAGTTGGTTCGCAACGCCGAACATAGGCCATATGCTGCTGATGCTCCCCGTGTGGATGAAATATGCCCAGGAACAAACGATGAATCCCGTGGAGAGGAGCGTTCCCGGCATCCAGTCCGTTCTTTCGAACGGCTTGTAAAACTTTCCGACAAATTCCTGAACGAGAAACCTGCCGACACGCGTTCCGGCATCAATCGTCGTCAATATGAACAATGCTTCGAACATGATGGCAAAATGATACCAGTACGACATCAGTCCTTTCATTCCGGGAAGTGCGGTGAAGATCTGCGCAAATCCTACGGCGAGCGACACGGCCCCGCCCGGGCGCCCCGCGATCGTTTCGCCAACTTCGCGGGAAAGCTCGGTAAGATTCACCGTGGGAATTCCTAGCGCGGCAAATTTTTGAGCAGGAACATTTATCGCAAAGTAATCACCCGGGAACAACGAACTGGCGGCAACCAATGCGATGATCCCTACCAACCCTTCCATCAGCATCGCACCGTATCCGATCATTCGGGCATCGGTTTCCTTGTCGAGCATTTTCGGAGTCGTTCCCGATGAAACAAGCGCATGGAAACCGGAGATCGCTCCGCATGCAATTGTGACAAAGACGAACGGAAAGATCTTCCCCGGAATGATCGGCCCTCCGCCGTGGATAAACTCGGTTACCATCGGCATCTTCAACTCCGGCATGACGACAAAAACGCCGATCACGAGGGCAGCGATAGTACCAATCTTCATGTATGAACTCAAATAATCGCGCGGCGCAAGGAGCAGCCACACCGGAAGAATCGAGGCGACAAATCCGTACGCGGCCATCAGGTTAATGATCCCTGCCCTCGAGAATGTAAAATACGGCTCGAGCCATGATCCCGGGATGTAGCTCCCGACAAACACCGACATAAGAACTCCCACGACACCGATAACGCTCGCTTCGGCGATCCTTCCTTTTCTGATCCTGTACATATAGAGTCCGACAAACAACGCGAGAGGGATCGTCATTGCTATCGTAAACGTTCCCCATGCGCTGTCGTGCAGGGCGTTCGCAACGGCAAGTCCGAGTCCCGCAAGAGCGATGATCACGATGAAGAGAATGGCGATCGACGCGATAACGCCGGAGAGCGGGCTCACCTCATGCCGCGCGATTTCCGCAAGAGACTTTCCGTTCCTGCGGATTGAGAGCCCGAGAATAAGAAAGTCGTGCACCGCGCCCCCGAGAACAACGCCGATCAACAGCCACAAGAATCCGGGGAGGAATCCGAATTGGGCTGCAAGCACCGGACCGATCAGCGGACCGGCGCCGGAGATGGCCGCAAAATGATGGCCGAACAACACCCATTTGTTCGTCGGGATGTAATTGCTGCCATCGTTAAACGTGTGAGCGGGCGTTGTCCGGCTGTCGTTCAGCGCAATGACTTTTGCAGCGATGAATGCACTGTAATAGCGGTACATGATCGCCATAACGCACATGGCACCGAGCAAATACGGAACAGCATTCATGCAATTGACTCAGGTTGTTGGGCGGATACTATGACATTATTTTCGATTGACGATTTGCAGTTTCCGATCTATTTCCTGACGGCAACCATTCAATCGTAAATTGCAGATCGACAATCGTAACTCTCAAAAAGCATTCCTGTAATGCACGAATTTCTTGGTTCCGTTCTCGCTGCTTATCGTGATAACATCAAATCGGCAGGAAATATTCGTCAGCTTTTTTTCTTGAACGTATCCTTCGGCGGTCCTTCGAATCAGTTCCTGCTTCGCCGGCGTCATGGCTTCCTCCGGCGAACCGAACCGGGTACTCCGGCGCATCTTCACTTCAACAAAAACGAGAACGTCCCCGTCTTTCGCGACAACATCGATCTCACCATGATTGAAAACATAATTCCGGTCAAGGATGGCAAACCCCTGCCGCCGTAAGAATGAAACGGCATCCCATTCACCGTGATTCCCGATCGATCGTGCGAACATTTTCCCCCGTCAGAACAACTTCAGTGCCTTCAGCAACAAAAAAAGAAACAGCACGAAAAAAATCAAAACAAAAAGGGACGATTTCTTTGAGGCATTTAATCCGAGCTTTGAAGAAAGGGTTGTTGCACGCTGAAGGTCATCTTCGCTCAATCGTTTCAACGATGCTTCAAGGTTCGCAGTCACGGACTCCCATGCGACCGATAAGAGATCTTTTTCATCGGTTGAAGAGGAAAATTTCTTCCTTCCAATATTTTCAAACTTCAGGGGGAGCAGCAGGCGTACTCGCACATAAACGTCACGCGTGATGTAAATCTTGGATGGGGGGACGAGCGATAGGAGTTCTTTCGCCATATCGACCCCGGTGCCCTTGCATTCTCCTTCCGAAAGATACAATTCACCGAAATGAATTCCCATGCATGCGTTAAGAAATTTGCCATCGGCGTTCATTGCATCGTACTTCGCCATACGTTCCTGCATATCGATGGCGCAGTTGACCGCCTCAGCGGCATCTTCGAACTCGGCAATCATGAGGCCGTCCGAAGCGGCGACAACCGCGCCCCGATGTTCCGGAACACGCGCCGCCATTACCTCGGCATAATGATTGAGCGAGTTTGCTGGGAGTGATTCCTGGTGTTCAGGATGTGAGCACAAGATCGCCGACAGGTGCCGACCAGAAGCTGCAGCAGGAATGTTCATGCGACTACCGTAATGCCGGTGGAATCTACGCTTGGAATATGAAATGTCTTTCGATGAATTTCGGAAAGCCCATACTGGTGTATCGCTGCGATATGTTCGCGGGTTCCATACCCTTTGTGTTTTGCAAAACCGTAGTGCGGAAATGCTATGTCGTATTCTCTCATAAGCGAGTCCCGGGTTACCTTCGCGATGATCGAAGCTGCTGCGATTGAGTGCGACAATGCGTCGCCTTTGATGATATTGTGGACCGGTAGCGTTTCATGGTGGAAGAAATTTCCATCCACGAGAAGCTGATCGGGTTGAACATTCAGTTCTGCGATCGCTTTATGCATCGCGAGCATCGACGCCTGGAGAATGTTGATCCGGTCGATGACATCGTGTCCCACCCTGCCGACACCGAATGCGACCGCCTCGCGACAGATGACGTGGTAAAGTTCTTCGCGCCTGTCTTCTGACAGCTTTTTAGAATCGTCGACAAAAGGAATACGGACGTCGGGTTTGAAAATGACGGCAGCGGCAATAACCGGACCCGCCAACGGACCTCTTCCCGCTTCATCGACTCCGGCAACGCAGAGAATATTCCTTTTCCAATATTCCCGCTCATATCGGAGCAGGTCTTTTGGTTCCCGTGTCCGACGCGTGTGAACTTGTTCGATTTGTATCATCTGAAGGTATTCTATTCTCCCGCGCGTACTTTATTCTCAACTGAGATAGATCGCGATCAGACCGATCAGCATATCGTATTTGAGAATGACGCTGAGTTTATTAAGGTTTTTCGGACTAGAATTTTTCCACATCGACAGGAGCACAAATGCAACGACACAATCAACGCCGACGAAGACGATAACGAAATAGAGAACTCCGTATTGATGGTCGGCGAACGGAACTATCGTCGACCCGACAACGGCGAGGAGAAACAATGTCGCGACAACCAAAGCCGGCCTCATTCCAAACTTTACCGGAAATGTCGATGCGTGATGGAGTGCGTCCCCTTCGACATCCTCCATGTCTTTTATCAGTTCGCGCCCGATATTGATGAGCAACGCGAAGATTGCGGGGATGATCGCCCGATCAATATTTCCAACCGCGGCTCCGCCGTAAATGAACGCCAAGCCGGTCAGCAGCCCGACGGTCACATTTCCAAAAAGGGGCGTGCTCTTTAGTCTGTAGCTGTAGAAGAAAATGAGAACCACGGCTCCGGCTGCGATCACCTGCGCTACCGAATGTAAAAAAAGATTCAATAATAAACCAACAGAGGTAAGAAGTGCGTAGAAAACTGCCGCAGAACGCAGCGTCACAGCGCCTCTTGGCAGAGGCCGTTCGGGCTTGTTGATGCGGTCGATCCCCACGTCAAAAATATCGTTGATGACCATCCCGCCGCCGCCGATCAGCCCTGCGGCGAGCGATGCCAAAATCATCGCAGGGGTATGCCCTGCATCCCCGCCGGCGAGCAAGCACGAGACAAAGACCGACATGACCGTGATAACAAAATTCGACGGGCGGAGGAGTTCTATGTAACGCTCTATAAACAATGAAAAGTCATATGCTGTTGGTTAAAAATCATTTGCGATGCCGAAATGAATTTTCGCAGTGCTGAACGTATCTCCCTCTCCCAGAGCAAGGCTGACCTGGAGAATGCCCAGCGATGTATCGAGACGAGTACCCACGCCGTAACCGTACAGAAATTTTTCTTGCGATGGAAGCGCATGAAGAACATCAGGAGGCTTTGAAAAGTACCCGGCGTCCACAAAGCCGAAGACGCTCGAAAGTCTGCCGGTCAAAAAGCGGTATTCAAAATTTGACCAAAGCACTTGCGACCCATAGAATTGGTTCTCACGATATCCCCGCACGGTGTTCGTCCCGCCGATCTGAAAAAGATCACTCTGCTCCAACTCGCTGGAAGTGATCTTCCTTCCGTGAAATCCGGCGAGCAGGACCTGCCTTGTGAAGAGCGGGTGATAATATTCCATGTCCATCGATAACTGCTCAACAAGAAAGCTTTGATTCGGCGCAAGCGAAAGATACTGCTGCGGGCCCGTGATGTTCTTCGTACCGCGGCTGTATGCCGTCGCATAACTGATTCCCGATGTCGGGTTCCGAACGTCGTTGCGCGTGTCGTAATGGATCTCGCCTCCATATGATAGAAGGCTGCTCTCAAACACAGTAAAATAACTCAAATTTGCCGAGGGAACAACAGACTCCTGGCTGAGCGTCGCAGAAATTGAAAGTTCGGTCGTGATGTTAATGTCTGCCCGAAAGTCGAATCTGGTCTTAATATACGACGAATCCTGTTTCCGCTGGAGAATTCCAATCCCTGCGTTTACCGGCAGTCCTGCGACCCATGGCTCGTTGTAGGTTGCTTCGAGTTCCTGAGTCGATTGGGTTTCCCGCTGCCAACGTATTACGGCCTTCCGATCCGTCCCGAATAAATTCTTCATAGATACGAACACATATCCGGTGAAATACCCGCTCCCTTCTCCCGGCAGGGGGGGGACGTAGCCAACGATGCCGTCGAAATTATTTGTATTGCCTTCCTGAACGGCAATCGATAATCCTCCGCTGACAGTGTCTGACAATCCTGGGTCGCGAGAAAGATATAATTGCGGAGCTTCGACGGAAGAAAATATTCCGAGCCGTTCAAGCCTTCGCCGTATGCCGTCGACCTTCTCCTGATTATAGATTTCAAAAGGCTGAAGATACGCTTCCCGAGTGATGACATTGCCCCGCGTCGACGCATTACCGCGGATTTTCAGTTCGGTTAGGTACACGCGCGGACCTTCCGTGACCGTGAGATCAAATGTTAGCTTCGAAGCATCAAGAGAATCCACCTCAAGAGAATCGATACGCACTTTCGCCAACGGATACCCCTCGTTCTCGTAACGGGTGAGGAGGTCGTCAATATCCTTTTCGATGACCGACTGGCGAAGGAGAGCTCCGGGCGCAGTTTCAAATTGTCTTCGGACGTCGCCGGGCGGAAACGCCGTTACCCCCGAGATCCCGATACGCGCGATAAGGGATTGATTTCCTTCATACAAGAAAAAATCCAGCCCGACGGCGGCACTGTCGGCGGAAAAAATTCGTTGAACGGAATCCACCCGCGCGAAGTAGAACCCTTCATCCCGATAATGATCCATCAGCGATTGAACGGACGCATGAATCCCGTCCGGAGAATACGCTCCTCCCCGTGAAATCGGGATGAATTGAAGCAACTCCCGCTGAGAGAAATAACGATTGCCGTGAAATTCGAGCGAAGTGAATTTTGCTTGAGAGAAAAGAGCGTAAGGGAGGAGGCCCATCACAATACAATATCCGGGCAGGCGTCGACGGCACATCATTGACAGTGCAGCGATGACTGCAGCGGCCGCACTATTTATTCGCGCGTTCCACCAAATCCCAAATCGGCGTGACGAGCCGGTAATCACCGAAACCAGAATCATCGACGAAAACAATTTGCCTGTCAAATTCGTAGTACGTCCAAATTTCGTAGGGTTTAGAATCGATCTCAAACGGGTGACGGTCGACAGCTCCCGGCGCCCCCAGGATGATGAACGTCATCCCCATATCCGTACGCCATCCCTCCATAAAATGAGAAAAATGTTCGTTAGCGTATTGAACGCGGCTGTAGTACTCTTCCATTTTTTCGTTGCGCTGCGTACCGGGGCTTGGGTTCCGTTTTCGCCAGAATTCCTGAAAAAGTTTTTGCTTTTCTTCTAGAGTAGACGCATCCGCCATCGCATCGTACTCTTTGCTGCTGGCAATATACTTCGTTTGCCGTATTGCAAGATCAATGTCTGCGAGCGTCGTAGGCAGGCTTCTCCATCGCATAACGAACGCGCGTCTTTTCTGAGCAGTGTACGTCTCGGCGGTATCCGATTTCCTTAACGTCTGTGCATCGATCTCCAGGAGATACGCACCGGCTGGAAATCGTGCACTGTCCATCACCGCGATCACTTCCGACTTCTTTCCTTCCAGACGGCGGCGCTCGCTTTGGATGTACATCCGTTTTTCTTTTTTGTCCACCACCTGATAGGTGAGTATGACCGAATCCGCACCATTTGCGTTGTAAACCTCGAAGAAGAAAGAGAAGCCATGAGGGAGGTCATAGAGATTGCCCGAGACGTTCGGTACGAGCGTCGACTGCCCCGCCTCCGTCGTCACGTGGTTCACCAGCATGATATCGCTGACCGAGAACGGCGTCTCGGAATAATCGGGGACGGTCATTTTCCTTACTTGCGTGTAGATCTTACCCGATTCTCTCTCGCGCAATTCGGCATGCAGCTGATATGCTCCGGGCGCCAGGGTAAACGAACCCATCGCAGGACTAAATTCTCTTTTCGATTGAGTTTCGTCAAAAGCCCGAACGCAAATAACTTTGTTCCAGGTTTTTTCGAGAACGCCGGTGCCCTCTTCGTTGAGAATATCGATGGTAATTTCATAGCGTGCTACGAACCCGGAGTCGGTGGCCGCAAATTGCAGCACTTCGAAAGGAACTTCAGAGTAAACGTCAATACGAGCCGACGATGAGTCGTTCGAGCGGAAGCTTAACGCATCCATATAGAATGGAGGAATGCCGATAGGGGCGTGGTCTGAGCGGTTATCGACCTGAGCCCGGAGAGGTCCGACCTGGGAAATAATGAAGAACATGCCGACGACAAGTTTTCGCATTTGTGCAGTGCGCGATTGAATGTTTTTTTCAGCCGTATGCTGCGTTCATACTATATCGCCGTAGAGGTCGAACTCTGCGGCATCGGTAACAAGCACATCAACAAAATCGCCGACTGAAAGGTGTCGCCCATTCGCCGGTGTGATAAATATTTCATTGTCTATTTCGGGAGCGTCCCATACCGTCCGGCCAATGTGCGACCCGTCTTCACACCGCTCGACGACGGCTCGGACAATTTTCCCGATGCGCCCTTCATTCCTTTCTCGTGAAATTTCTTTCTGCACATCCATGATCCTTGCCCGGCGGGCTTCTTTCTCATCATGCGGGATCGGATCGCCGAGGCCGTATGCACCGGTACCGTCCTCCTGCGAGTACGTAAAAACTCCGAGCCGGTCAAAGCGAACAACTTTTATGAAATTGATCAACTCCTCGACGTCGCGATCAGTCTCGTTGGGATAACCTGTGATCAATGTCGTGCGCAGCGCAATATCGGGCACCGCCTTTCGCACCGATTCGATGAGCGATTCCATTGCGCGCCGGGTTATTCCCCGGCGCATCGATTTGAGGACGTTATCGGAAGCATGCTGAATAGGCATGTCCATGTACCGGCAAATTTTCGGATTTTCCTGGAAGGACTGGAGGACATCGTGAGGAAATTTTGCCGGGTATGCGTACATCAGCCGCACCCATTCCAGCTCTTTCACATTTGCCAGAGAATTGAGGAGCGAGGCAAGTTTTCTCTGGCCGTAGAGGTCCAGCCCGTAGTATGTCGTGTCCTGGCCGATCACGATCAGCTCTTTCACTCCTTTATTGACGAGTTTCATTACTTCGTCCATGATCTCGCCCGCGGGCTTTGAGCGATGGACTCCGCGCATAATAGGAATTGCGCAGAAGGAGCAGGGATTATCGCAGCCCTCTGAAATTTTCAGGTAGGCGGAATACTGAGGCGTCGAAAGCTGACGCTCTCCGAGTAGTTCATACTTGTAGTTCCCGCCCAACTCGCTGACGATCATCGGCACGTCGTTCGAGCCAAAGAAGCGGTCGACCTCGGGAATCTCCCTGACAAGGTCATCATGGTAGCGCTCCGAAAGGCAACCCATGACAATGACCCTTTCAAGTCTTCCTTCATTCTTCAACTTGACAGCCTCGAGAATTGTATCGACAGACTGTTTTTTTGCTTCGTCGATGAAGCCGCATGTGTTGATGACCGCAATAGACGCGTCGGAAATTGAGGAAGTCACTTCGAGGTCGTTCCCTTCCAGCTGGCTCCAGAGCGCTTCGGAATCGACTTGATTCTTTGCACAGCCAAGGGTGATAATGGTGACTTTTTTGGATGGCTTGTCCACTCGGGCTCCTTCTCTCAACTTCGTCAAGACAACACTGCGATGGTTAGATAAAGATACAAAATCGGTGAGACAAATATCAAACTATCAAACCGGTCGAACACACCACCGTGACCCGGGATCAACGCTGATGAATCTTTCACGCCGGCATCCCGCTTGAACAATGATTCCACCAGGTCCCCTAATTGCCCGAAGACGCCTATAATAACGCCCATCAGGATGGCCTGTTGGAATTTGAGATAAGGAAGAACGAAATGCTGTGCAACGGCCATCGCGGCAACCGCACCGAAGAAACCCCATACAGCGCCTTCCCACGTCTTATTCGGACTCACCCGTTCAAACAGTTTATGCCGGCCGGTCGCTAATCCTCCAAAATATGCCGCGGTGTCGCACATCCAGATGGAGGCGAAGATTGCGATGATCGTCAGACCTCCCCATGCATACGCAGCGGAATGTAACGCCGCATCTGAACTGTCATGTGCACCGGCCAGAGCATCCTGCACGAGGCGGAGTGGAAACTCGCTCCCGAACTGTTCACGGATCCCGATGAATGTGCTGAGAAATGCGCCGATATACACCACGCCGAGAATGGTGTATCCTGCATTAACGAATACCGAACCTTTGTTCCGGAAAAGTTCAAGAAGAAGGACGAGGACGAAGAAAATCAAAAGGACCGCAAAGAGAATCTGCGATGTCGTGAGAAGCGGAGCGGGGACTTCTCGCCCGTACAAAATGCCCGAAAAGAACGATCGGATGCCTGCGTGAAAAAATACCCCGTTGATCGCAACCGCGGCCGCTGTTCCAAGCGTCCGCTGCGGGGATGCTCCTTTTAAGACCGACATCGCATAGAATTCATTCAACGCAAGGCAGCAGATCACAACGACAAAAAGAAAAAAAGGGAATCCGCCAAAGTACGAAATAAACAGGACGACCGGGACGGCGACGACCGCAACCAGTACTCGCGAGGCAAGGTTTGAAAATCTCGCCGTCATTGCGCACCACCCTCTTTGATTATAAATTCACCCAGGTCCATCTCATCGATGAGACCTCGGGCTGCTTTGATCGATTCAGCCTTCACAAAAATAGTTACGAACCGATCGTCCGTCAAGCTGCAGAAATGGGAGAACTTCATTGCTGAAAACTGAAGGGCCGGTATACCGTTAAGAGAAAGATTTTTCGTCAATATGTCAGCTTCAAATTCACTTGCGACAGCCGCGAGGTTGATATGGGCAGGCATCAACTGAGAATGGAAAACATCGTCGCAATACAATTTGTTTTCCTTTGCCACCGAACAATCGTCGCACACCGGTTTGCCGCAGACAACGCAAACGCCGATGGCACGCGTGCCTGAGTGATTCTCACATTCAACAATATCCTGCAGTCCAAGGACTCTTCCGCAGGCCGTGCAGAACAACGCTTGCCCGGTACTTGTGCGATGACAGCGCTGACAGATCACGCGGACGCTCCTTTAAAGGCGGATTCGTCAAGCCGTGAAGTCACTTGCCAATAAAAATACATCGTGACAACAAAGATGATAATGAAGCCTGCCGTTGTCGAAAAGACAAATGTCGCTGAATAGTCGGATAGCGAATCGAACATGGAAAGCGCCGGGGAATCTTTTATGGCCGGTTCATAGTACACGCCGACGACGGAGACAAGGTTATTTATGAAATGAGCAGCCATAGGAATCACAATCGTGCCCGACCTGGCCATAAAGAACCCGAACAAAACTCCTAAACTGACGAGCGGAACCACAAGAAATGGGTTCACGTGGTATAACCCGAAGATCATTCCTGTAAAAACGAACCCCCATTTCTTATTCGTCGCAAGCGTCAAATTCTTCTGGATCAATCCCCGGAAGAGAAGCTCTTCGCAGATCGCCGGGGTCAACGCAACAACAATAATAACAAAAAGGAGCTCGGATGGTGAGTGTGCCTGCACGAGCATCGTCATCGTCTCTTCGATCAGCTTTCGGACTGTTTCTATGAACGGGCGGAGCGATTCCGGGAGCGGGATTTTATCCTGAAAAAAGAGATATCCCTCCATCGCCTGCTGAAGAGAGAACACTCCGATCACGGCAAGAACAAATTCGCTGGCTTTCGGCATCCGCCGGGGGAGTACCGCACGCGTTGAACCATGCTGGAACCTCATTAAGATGAGCGTCGGTATCAGCAAAAATACAATTTGTGAGATCATGGTAGCGAGACGCATCATCTGCACGTTTTCAAGTGTGACAGAAGTACCGAAGATCAGCCAGGTTAACCCTCCCCCGACAACCTGATAAAGAAAAAATATTGCGGCAAGCGCAAGGAACACGAATCCAAGCGGATTCATTCTCAACGCGTCTACCCCTGGCGGCAATACCTCCGAGGCCTCTTCTGCCGGGGGGAGGCCGGCGTTATTTTCGAGGCGTTCGTCCATGAGACCCGAAGTGTTGTTTAATCAGTGCAGCGAGCAGGGGTACCATGATCTCGTGATGGCCGGCAAAATCGTACCCCTTTCCGGTCTTTTGCGTCGGGCGAAGGACTACGTTCATCAGCGGCCGGTAATGCCGCAGCATGTCAAAATTCGCCGTCGTAAACCCGTGCGCTTTGCTTCCGAGATTGCGGGCAACGGTCAGCGCTTTCAAAAAGACTTCGGGCATGATGACCGCCGACCCAATATTCAGCACGACGCCGCCATTGACAAGATCTTTCACAACGTTGGAGAAGATTTTGAAATCTCGAAAGCTCAATTCGCCGGTCGCAGCGCCGTCCATCGTCGGCTGTTGGTGGACAATATCTGTGCCGATCGCCGCATGGACGGTAACGGGAATGTCAAGTTCGAAGCATGTTCCGAGGATGCTCAGCTTCTTATTTTTTGCCCGTGCTTCGACCAATGCACGTCCGAGCGTTTCACCGTATCCCATCGTGCTCATGGCATAGCCGATGGAAAGCGAGTTATTGATGAACTCTCCCGTCTCTCGTGACATCCCGAATTTGCCGTCAAGCATGTTTTCAGCAACGTCCTCCGACGTTTTCCCCCACAATGCCGTTTCC
>Ga0265313_10001319_pt1 | contig 23394 bp, 19 predicted proteins | sample 4123metaG_FD_203122 | JGI IMG/M metagenome (GOLD analysis project Ga0265313, IMG submission 203122) | Rhizosphere microbial communities from Carex aquatilis grown in University of Washington, Seatle, WA, United States - 4-1-23 metaG | ecosystem: Host-associated > Plants > Roots > Rhizosphere >...
CTTGCGCAGCCCGATGAAGGCTTCGGTGGCGAGCGCGGGCACGACGAGTTTGGGGAGATTTTCCGTGCCGAAGCCCGACTCCCGGCCCCAGATGGCGACGAGAATCGGAGCCGAGACGCCGTAGCGGGCGGCGATGGCCGCGAGCGGCGTCTTCCACTGATCGAGTTTCTGGCGGCCCGTGATGACCAGGCGCTTCAGGTTCGGCTCGCGGAAATACGCGCCGGGATCGCGGAACTCGGCCTGAGCCGTGTTGGGCGGCAGGATGGCCGGCGCGCCGGGCGATTGTAGCTCGGGCATGGTCCAGTCGAGCGTGACTCCATGGAAGGCGCGGTCGAAGGTGGCGCGCGAAACGCTGGCGGCCTTGGCTTCGGGCCAAAGGTCGTGGGCGAGCCAGGTCTGGAAGGCGGCGTCGATGGCGGGGCGATCGACCGCGGCGGAGGCGGGGAGGGCAAAGGCGAGCGCAAGGAGGATGAGGAGGGCGCAAAGCATGGCCGGAGGTTCTAGCATGAACACCTTCGTCAATCCGGCGAAAGCCGGAATCCAGATGCATTCGCTACTTTGATCCATGATGTCATCGGGTTTCTCGCGTCAACGCGGCTTACCTTTCACGCGCCGCCCTTCGATCTGGACCCCGGCCCTCGCCGGGGTGACGAGGAAGGATCGAGGTGGCCGCGGCCATGCCGGCCTTGACCTTTTCGGCCAAATCGGCGATTTCAACGCGCATGACGGCTGAAACGCGTCTTGGCGCGACCTGCATTATCGGAATTATTACCGGCTAGCGTCCACGCTGGCTGAGGCCGTCTTCTCTTTGCCCCTTGTATAAAGACGAGACGACCGCCGGCCGGCGGGCGTACGTTTTTGCGCATATGAGGGTGAACGCGAGATGACCTTGCGGCTGCACAACACGCTGACCCGCACGAAGCAGGACTTCGTGCCGATCGACGCGAACAACGTGCGCATGTACGTGTGCGGGCCGACGGTCTACGACTTCGCGCACATCGGCAACGCGCGCCCGCTGATCGTGTTTGACGTGCTGTTCCGGCTGCTCCGCCATCTCTACGGCGAGAAGCACGTCACCTACGTGCGCAACATCACGGACGTCGACGACAAGATCAACGCGCGGGCGGCGCAGGAATATCCCGACCTGGCACTGAACGACGCCATCCGCGCCGTGACCGAGAAGACGACGGCGCAGTTCCACGCCGACGTCGATGCGCTTGGTTGTCTCAGGCCGACCCACGAGCCGCGCGCGACGGAGTACGTCGAGCGCGCGGCGGCGCCCACCGACATGATCCGGCTGATCGCCGACCTGATCGCCAACAAGCATGCCTACGTGGCGGAGGGGCACGTGCTCTTCGACGTGCCCTCGATGCCGGACTACGGCAAGCTCTCCAACCGCACGCTCGACGACATGATCGCCGGCGCGCGCGTGGAAGTCGCGCCCTACAAGAAGGACCCGATGGACTTCGTGCTATGGAAGCCGTCGAAGCCGGGCGAGCCGGCGTGGCAGTCGCCGTGGTCGAATGGTCGCCCGGGCTGGCACATCGAATGCTCGGCGATGGCGGGCGCGCTCCTCGGCGACACGTTCGACATCCACGGCGGCGGCATCGATTTGATCTTCCCGCACCACGAAAACGAGATCGCGCAATCGCGCTGCGCGCACGGCACCAGCGCCATGGCGAACTACTGGCTGCACAACGGCTTCCTCCAGGTGGAGGGCGAGAAGATGAGCAAGTCCGCCGGGAATTTTGTGACGATACGGGAGTTGCTGGGGACCGACAAGTTTGGAGGTCGAAGATGGCCGGGCTCGGTTCTGCGGCTCGCGATGCTGATGACGCATTATCGGCAGCCGATCGACTGGAAAGTCGATGCTTTGACGGAGGCCGAACGGACGATCAAGGAGTGGACGGCGGTCGTGGACCAAACCGCGCCTGCGGATTTTGTGCCGTCGGAATTTCTTGATGCCCTGTCGGATGATCTCAATTCGCCGTTGGCGATATCCACGATGCACGCATTTCGTAAAGCGGGCGATGCTGCCGCTCTGGGAGCGTGCCTGAGCGCGCTTGGGATCGGGCGTATTTTTGCGGGCGAGGTAAGTGCTGAGATAAAGGCAAGTGCGAAAGTACTCGTGGAGGCCCGCTTGGTCGCCCGCGCCGCGAAGAACTTCGCCGAGGCGGACCGCATTCGCGCCAAGCTCGACGCGATGGGAATTGCGCTGAAGGATGCGAAGGACCCGAAGACGGGTGAACTCGTGACAACCTGGGAGGTGAAGCGATGAGCATCGAGATCGATCACATCAGCCTGAGCGTCGGCGACTACGACAAGGCGAAGGCATTTTACGCGGCGGCGCTGAAGCCGCTGCGCGGCGGCGTGCTGATGGAATTTCCGATGGACGACGGCAACAAGGTGATGGGCCTCGGTTCCGACGGAAAGCCGTTCCTGTGGGTGAGCGGCGGCGGCAAGGTTCCGCACCAGCACATCGCGCTCCGCGCCGAGACGCGGGAGCAGGTGGACGCGTTCTATGCGGCGGCGATGGCCGCGGGTGGCAGCGACAACGGACCCCCGGGCCTTCGTCCACACTACCGCAAGGACTACTACGCAGCATTCGTGCTCGATCCGGAGGGGCACAACATCGAGGCGATGACGCTATCGGCGCCTGCCGCGGCCAAGCGCGTGTCTTCACGCGGAACGGCCAAGAAAGCCTCCGCGAAGCGCGCTAGCGCGGCGAAGAAGCCGGCGAAGCGGGCTGTCGCGAAGCCGGCGCGGAAAACGGCCAAGAAGCCCGCCGCTCGCCGGACATCCGGACGCAAAGCCGGGGGGAAGAAGTCAAGACGATGAGCGGCGCGGCGATCACCGGCGGTTGCCAGTGCGGTGCGGTGCGCTTCCGGGCTGAAGGGCTCGGATGCGCCTCGATCTGCCATTGCCGCATGTGCCAGAAGCAGTTCGGCTCGTTCTACGGCCCGTTCGTGACCGGTATCGGTGTGACGTGGACGCGCGGCGCGCCGAAACACTTCCGCTCCTCCAACATGGGTCGGCGCGGCTTCTGCGCCGATTGCGGGACGCCGCTGACGTTTGAAATGGACGGCGGTGTCGAACTGGCGATTGGCGCGCTGGACGCCCCGACGCTGGCGGCGCCGGTCATCCAGGTCAACCCGAACGACAAGCTGCCGTTTGTCGACGGGCTGCACGGACTGCCGACGCGGCCCGCATCGGAAAAGACGCCGCTCGACGCGCGGGTTTCCGGGTTCGTCAACTACCAGCACCCCGACCACGACACCGCCGCGTGGCCGGCGACGGTGAGCCCGTCATGACCGCGATCCGGATCACCGGCGGCTGCCAGTGCGGCGCGGTGCGCTATGCGCTGCATGAGATGCCGGCCAAGCCACAGATCTGCCACTGCCGGATGTGCCAGAAGGCGTTCGGCTCGTTCTTCGCGCCGCTCGCCGAGGTGCCGGTCGACAAGTTCGAACTGACGCGCGGCCATCTTGCGATTTTCATGAGCTCCGGCGACACCGAACGCGGCTTCTGTCGCGATTGCGGCACGCCGCTGACCCTGCACGATGTAGGTTCGTCGATCATCGAATTCTCGATCGGCTCGCTCGACACGCCGGAAGCCGTGCGGCCGCAAAGCCAGTTCGGCATCGAAGGCCGCTTGTCGTGGTTCGCGGACCTGGCGGGGCTGCCGGATGAAGGAACCACCGAAGGACACGACCCGGAACGCGCCGCGCAAATTGCGGTGAGCAACCACCAGCACCCCGATCACGATACGCCGGACTGGCCGGCGAGATGAGTTCGAGACGATGAGCAAGGAACGTTTGTACCTTTTCGACACGACGCTGCGCGATGGTGCGCAGACCAGCGGCGTCGACTTCACGCTGGAGGACAAGCTGGCGGTCGCGGCGATGCTGGACAAGCTCGGCGTCGACTACGTCGAGGGCGGCTATCCGGGCGCGAACCCGACCGATACGGCGTTCTTCGAGAAGAAGCGGACGGCCCACGCGAAATTCACCGCCTTCGGCATGACCAAGCGGCCGGGGGTGAGCGTCTCCAACGATCCGGGTCTGAGGGCGCTGATCGATGCGAAAGCCGACGCGATCTGCTTCGTCGCCAAGACGTGGGACTACCACGTGCGGGTGGCGCTGCAGACGACGGAATCGGAGAACCTCGACGGCATCCGCCAGTCGGTGACGGCAGCGAAGGACGCCGGCCGCGAAGTGCTGGTCGACTGCGAGCATTTCTTCGACGGCTACAAGGCGAACCCGGCTTACGCGCTGGCCTGCGCCGTGGCGGCTTACGAATCCGGCGCGCGCTGGGTGGTGCTCTGCGATACCAACGGCGGCACGCTGCCGGAAGAAGTCAGCGAGATCGTGGCGGCGGTGACGCGCACGATACCCGGCGACCATCTCGGCATCCATGCGCACAACGATACGGAACAGGCGGTGGCCAATTCGCTGGCCGCGGTGCGCGCCGGCGTGCGCCAGATTCAGGGGACACTGAACGGTATCGGCGAGCGCACCGGAAACGCCAACCTCACCTCGCTCATCCCGACGCTGCTGCTCAAGCCGGCCTACGCCGACCGTTTCGACATCGGCGTGAGCGCGGAGGGGCTGAAGCAACTCACCGCGATCTCGCGGCGCTTCGACGAGATGGTGAACCGCGCGCCGAACCGGCAGGCGGCCTATGTCGGTGCGAGCGCCTTCACGACGAAAGCCGGCATCCATGCCTCGGCGATCGCGCGCGACCCCAGGACCTACGAGCACATCGAGCCGGAGAAGGTGGGCAACCGCCGGCACGTGCTGGTGTCCGATCAGGGCGGCAAGGCAAACCTCGTGGCGGAGCTCGCCCGGCTCGGGCTTGCGGTCGAGAAGAACGATCCGCGGCTGGAGACGCTGCTCCGCGTCGTCAAGGAGCGGGAAGCGGTCGGCTATTCCTACGAGGGCGCGGCGGCTTCGTTCGAGCTTCTGGCGCGGCGCACGCTGGGCTCGGTGCCGAACTTCTTTGACGTGGAAAGCTTTCACGTCACCGTCGAACGCCGGCACAATGCGGTCGGGAAAATGGTCTCGGTGTCGGAGGCGGTGGTGAAGCTCGTGGTCGGCGGGCAGCGCCTGCTGACGGTGGGCGAGGGCAACGGCCCGGTCAACGCGCTCGACCAGGCGCTGCGCAAGGACCTCGGCGTCTATCGCGACGCGATCGCCGATCTCGAACTCACCGATTACAAGGTGCGTATCCTCAACGGCGGCACCGGCGCGGTGACGCGCGTGCTGATCGAATCCACCGATGCTTCCGGCGACTCGTGGTTCACGGTCGGCGTATCGGAAAACATCGTCGACGCCTCGTTCGAGGCGCTGAACGACGCCATCGTCTACAAGCTGCTCAAGGCCGGCGCGAAGGCGGCGTAGCTTAAAGCCGCGCGTCGACCGGCTGATCGAGTTCGGTACGGGGGACGGCGGCGAGGCGCTCGCGCAGGCGCGGGATCACGCTGTCAACGCTGTCGACAAACTCGACCGGCAGGTCGTTGTGGCCGCCGAGGAACGACTTCGAGAGGAAGCCTTCCTCGCGCATGCGGCGGAAGAGGGCGATCAGTGGATCCCAGAAGCCATTGATATTGAGAATGAGAACCGGCTTGGCGTGCTGGTCGAGCTGCGCCCAGGTCATGATCTCGACCACCTCTTCCAGCGTGCCGATGCCGCCGGGCAGCGCGATGAAGGCGTCCGAATGCTGGAACATCAGGCGCTTGCGCTCGTGCATGTCGGCGGTGACGACAAGGTCCGGCACCTCGCGCAGCATGATCTCGCGGTCCTTGAGGAAGCGCGGGATGACGCCGGTGACGTTGCCGCCGTTCGACATGACTGCGCGGGCGACGATGCCCATCAGCCCGATCGACCCGCCGCCATAGACAAGGCGCACGCCCTCGGCCGCCATCGCGGTGCCGAGGCTTGCGGCGGCTTCGGCATATTCGGGCGCAGCACCGGGGTTGGCGCCGCAATAGACGCAGAGACTTCCAAGTTCGGCCATAGGACGAGGTGTGACATCCGGCGGCGGGGGCCGTCAAGTTTGTGGGGGGAGTGGCACCACGCTTGCTTGTGATGCCGGTGCGGGCGTGTAGAATCGGGACGCCGGTTCCTCGGGCTGGCGTGGCGTTTCGGTGGGCAGCGAGCAGACGTGACATGAGCAGGCGTGGCAGCCTCGGGTTTCTCATTTTCCTCGTGATCATCGCGCTGTTGACGTGGATGGAGGTGCCGTCCTGGCACAACGGCGAGGGCGCGGTGGCGGTGCTGCCGCCGGTAGCGCCCGCCAGCGAGGCTGCGGCTCCGGCTGCTCCCGCGTCCGCGACGCAGACGATGGCCGCGGCACCGGCCAGCGAAGCGACAGCTCCGGCAGCGGCGCCGGGATCGGCCGCGGCGAGCGCAGCGGCCACGCCGGGGTCGGCGGCGGCGCCCGCGCCCCAGAGCGAGGTCGCCATGGCCACGCCGGAAACGCCGAAGGCCCAGGCCGAGGCTCCCGAGATGCCGGAGCCCGGGGCTGGCCCGACATTCGATATTGTCCGCGTCGAACCGACCGGCGAGGGCGTGATGGCCGGGCAGGCCGAGCCCAAAGCGACCGTCGAAGTGCTGGACGGCAACGCCCCGATCGCCAGGACGCAATCCGACGACACGGGCGCCTGGGCGCTGTCGCTGGACAAGCCGCTGGAGCCGGGCTCGCACGATCTTGGGCTGCGCGCGACATCGGCGGACAAGGGCACGGCCACGCTTTCGGATGAGCGGGTGACGGTTTCGGTGCCCGAAAAAGGCTCGAAGGACGTCCTGGTGCTGCTGAATGCTCCCAACGCGCCCAGCAAGGTGCTCGAGGTTCCTGGCGGGGCAGCCACGGTGCCTGATAAATCGGCTACCGCTGCGGCGGGTACGGCGCCGGCGACGGCCGCCGCGCCTGACACCGGCACTGCGGTCGCGAGTGCCGAGGCGCCGGCCGCACCGGGCGTCCAACCGCAGACGGCTATCGTGGCGGAAGCGCCGGTTACGACGGAGGCGCCCGTCAAGACGGAGGCGCCAGTCGCGAGCGAGGCACCGGTCGCCGGCGAGGCGCCAGTGACGACCGAAGCGCCGGTCGCAGCCGAACCGCCCGTACCGGCCCAGCCCAAGGTCGCGGCGGCGCCGCCACCGACGCCGGAAGTCGTCGTCGGCGCCGTGGAAGCCGACACGAGCGGAGCGCTCTACATCGGCGGCACGGCGACGACCGGCCAGACCGTGCGCGTCTACCTGAACGACCAGCCGCTCGGAGAGAGCAAGCCTACCCCTGCCGGCACCTGGCTGGTGCAGGGGAACCGCGACCTGCCGGCCGGCAAGTATACGGTGCGCGCCGACCAGGTGGATGCCGGCGGCACGGTCATCGCGCGCTCCGAGGTGCCCTTCGAGCGCGAGGTTCAGGTCGCCGACCTGAAGCCGAACACGGGGGCAGGAACGGGGACGGCCGGCGCGACGGCGAGCGCGACCGTGCCGATGGAGACGGTCGTCATCAAGCGCGGCGACAATCTTTGGCGGATCGCGCGCACCGCCTGGGGCAACGGTTTCCGGTGGACGACGATCTACCAGGCGAACAACGACCAGATTCGCAATCCGCACTGGATCTACCCCGGCCAGATTTTCATCATGCCCAAGGGCGACGCGTCCTGGGCTGACTGAGGCCGGTTTCATCCCCATGCAGCAGGCGCTGCGCCGGCGAATAGCGCGGCGCGCTTTTCTTCGGGCGGGTTCCGTGCTTGTCATGCGTCCCGCAACAGAAGGGTGCCCGCGTCGGCGGCCGAAGCGATGAACGCAGCCCAATCCATCCTGCATTCGGTGAGGGGCATGCTCGTCCCGATCCGTCCCGAAGGATTTCCCTTCGTCGGAATCCTGGTGTTCGTGGCGCTGTTCATCGGCTGGTTCTGGCAGCCGGTGCTGTGGATCGGGCTGATCCTGGCGGCATGGTGCGCGTATTTCTTTCGCGATCCGAAGCGCTTCACGCCGGTCGACAAGGATCTCGTCACCAGCCCGGCGGACGGGCGCGTGGCCAGGGTGTCGCTCGGCGTGGCGCCGAAGGAACTCGGCCTCGGCGAGCAGACGCGGCGGCGGGTATCGATCTTCATGAGCGTGTTCGATTGCCACGTGAACCGGACGCCGGTCCCAGGCAAGATCGCCAAGATCGTCTACACCCCGGGCAAGTTCCTGAACGCCGATCTCGACAAGGCAAGCGAGGCAAACGAGCGCAACGGCTTCGTGATCGAGACGGAGCGCGGGCCCGTGGGCATGGTGCAGATCGCCGGACTGGTGGCGCGGCGCATCGTCTGTTTTCGGAAAGAGGGCGAGGAGCTCGCGACCGGCGAACGCGTCGGGCTGATCCGCTTCGGTTCACGGGTCGACATCTATCTGCCGGTGAGCGCCACCATTCTGGTGGCCGAGGGGCAGCGCGCGGTGGCGGGCGAGACGACGATCGCGCGCTTCGAGGACAAGGGCGTCGGCAGCGAACGGCGCGTGCGCGCGAGCTAGGGCGATAGACCGCATGTCGCTGTTCCAGCCATACGACCCGGGCGAAGACGAGCGGCCACGGCGGGCGCGACGGCTGTTGCAGCCGGTGCCGGTGCGCTCGGTCCTGCCCAGCCTGGTGACGCTGCTGGCGCTCTGCGCCGGGCTCACCTCGATCCGCATGTCGATTGAGCACCACTACGAGCTGGCGATCGTGTTCGTGGCCGTGGCAGCGCTGCTCGACGCAATCGACGGGCGCATCGCGCGGCTCCTGAAATCGATGTCGCGGTTCGGCGCCGAGCTCGATTCCATCGCCGACTTCGTGAACTTCGGCGTGGCGCCGGCGATCCTGGTCTACGTGTGGACGCTCGACGACCTCGGCCGCCTCGGCTGGATGGGCGTGCTGGTCTATGTGATCTGCGCGGCGCTTCGGCTGGCGCGCTTCAACGTGGCGCTCGACGTGCCCGACAAGCCATCGTGGCAGGCGGGGTTTTTCGTCGGCGTCCCGGCACCGGCGGCCGCGATGACGGTGATGCTGCCGCTCTACGCCGAATTCATGGGTGTGCCGGTGCCGCACGGCCTGGTCGAGGCGCCGATCGTGCTGGTCTACGTGATGGCAATCGGCGTCCTGATGGTCAGCCGGCTGCCGACGTTTTCGGGCAAGCTGATCGGCTGGCGGATCGCGCGTGACCGCGTGGCACCGCTTTTTGTTGCGGGCGTGCTCGTCGTGGCGTCGCTGGTGAGCTTTCCGTGGGACACGATCACCGTGCTGGCGCTCGTCTACCTCGGCAGCCTGCCCTCGGCGTGGCGCTCATACCAGCGCCACCGGCAGGCAGACGAAGCGGCGGCACCGGTACCTAGCGACGGTATTCCGTCAGCAGGCGGACCCGCTCCGTGATCGGCATGTGCGACGTCGTGCGGCGGGCGGAACCCAGGGCAACGGTGCCGGTCTCGGGCGCCATCAGGGTGAGAATCTGGCGCAGCCGGCGCACCTGCGACTCGATGTCGTCGCTGATACGCGGACTGTCGTGCTCCGGTGCGGCGGGCTGCTCCGGGGCGCTGCCTTGAAGAGCGGCGCTGTTCTTGCTCATCGTATTTCGATCCCGTTCCGATTCAGCCCGGATGCGAGGTTGGGCCGGGACGGTTAATGTTGGCTTAAGGGCGCGCGGCCTGCCGGCGCCTGTGAGGGGATGACGACGATGACCGTGACCTATCCGCGCGACATGATCGGCTACGGGCGCAACCCGCCGGACGCGAAGTGGCCGGGTGGCGCACGGGTCGCGGTCCAGTTCGTGGTCAACTACGAAGAGGGCGGCGAGAACAACATCCTGCACGGCGATGCTGCCTCCGAGGCGTTCCTGTCCGAGATCGTCGGCGCCCAGCCGTGGCTAGGCATGCGCCACGCCAACATGGAATCCATCTACGAATACGGCTCCCGCGCCGGCTTCTGGCGGCTGTGGCGGATGTTCACCTCGCGCAAGGTGCCGGTCACGGTCTACGGCGTCGCCACCGCGATGATGCGCAACCCCGAGGCGGTCGCGGCGATGAAGGAGGCCGACTGGGAGATCGCCAGCCACGGGCTGAAGTGGGTGGAGATGAAGGACAAGAAGGAAGAGGAGGAGCGCGCCGACATCGCCGAGGCGGTGCGCATCCATACCGAAGTCACCGGCTCGCGCCCGCTCGGGCTCTATCAGGGCCGCTCGTCCAACAATTCGATCCGGCTGGCGGCGGAGGAGGGCGGGTTCCTCTATTCGTCGGATGCCTATGCCGACGACCTGCCCTACTGGATTCAGGGACCGAAGGGGCCGTTCCTGATCATCCCCTACACGCTCGATACCAACGACATGCGCTTCGCCACGCCGCAGGGTTTCAACTCCGGCGAACAGTTCTTCACATTCCTCAGGGATGCGTTCGACACGCTCTATGAAGAGGGCGCGGCGGGCGCGCCGAAGATGCTGTCGATCGGCCTGCACTGCCGGCTGGTCGGCCGGCCGTCGCGGGCGGCGTCGCTGGCGCGCTTCGTCGACTACGTGCTGGCGAAGGACAAGGTGTGGGTGCCGCGTCGCATCGATATCGCGCGCCACTGGTACGCAAATCATTTGCCGCGCGGGTAGGCGCTACCGGTGTTGCGCGCCCGCACCTGACACCGGGGCCGCCGATGGCACACGCGCTGGACATCATCGAAGAACGCTTCGGCATGGTGCCGCGGGGCCTGATCCATGTCGGCGGCAGCGTCGGAGATGAGGTCGCGGACTTCCGCCGATGGGGGATCGATCCGGCCGTCATCGTCGAGCCACTTGACGGCGCGTTTGCCCGCCTGGCCGAAGCCAGCAAAGGCGATCCCGCGATCATCGCGGTGAAGGCGTGTCTCAGCGATGTCGAGGGACGACGGGTGGTGTTTCACGTTGCCAGCAACGACGGGGCGTCGTCGAGCTATCTCAAGCCGACGGGACATCTTGCGGCCGCGCCCGACGTGACCTTTGACGGCACGGTCGGCATGACGACGACAACACTGGACGCGACGATCGCGCGGGTCGCCACCGAGCACGGCTTCCCAACCGCCGCGATCGAGTACCTCGGCCTCGATACCCAGGGTTCCGAGCTTGACATCCTGCGGGGTGGCGAAGCGGCCGTGGCCGCGGCCAACTTCATCTACACGGAGGCGTCGTTCGGCCAGCTCTATGAGGGATCGGCCTCGGTCTACGACATCGAGGCGTTTCTCCGGCGGCGCGGTTTCGACATGTACGATCTGCGCATGGGAGCCCACGGGTGGGGTGACGCACTGTTCGTGCGATCGTCCTGGGTCGCGGCGGGTCAGGCGCGCTTCGTTGCAATGAGGACAGGGGAGATGTCCCGCCACGAACCGCGCCGGGGATTCAGGCAGTGGCTGGGGCAATGGCTGGGGCGATGGCGGGCGCGCGGCTAATCGACTGCGGGCGGCCTGTGCCGACCCGATCGTGTCGCCCGCTGGTCAGTCTCAGTCGCAGAACCGGACGCCGAGGCGATCGTTCCCGCGCCAGCGCGTTTCGCAGTGACGTACCGGGCGCACGGCCTCGAGCCCCAGGTCGAAACGATCCGGAACGGATTGGGGGCTGTCGGTCATCAGCAGCGCGCCGCCATTGGAGAGATTGCGGATGAGGCAGTCGATGCCCGAGTAGCCGCCATTGAACAGGATCTCGCCCTTTTTCAGCGCACGATGACGCACGCCGCGACGACGGTCGTCGGCGGCCACTGGTGTGGCGCTGGCTCGAGACTCCTGCTGCATGGTCGCGATTGTCGCGCCGCATGCGGTTCCGAAGTGTAAACAAACGTGGCTAAGCAATTGAAAAGGCGGCGCGTAGCCGACGCACTTTCGTCTGGCGGCCGAGCGGCGGCCCTGTGGATAAGTTGCGGCCGGGACGGTTCGTCGCAAAAAGGCGGCGGCGGGCCATTTTCGGGAGCATCGCGGATGCGTAAAGTGGGGGCCGCGGCGAGACAGTAAAGGTCTGCCGGCGGGGCAGGACAGTGTGTGACACTGAAACGTTATATGCCGGTGCTAGCAGCGCCAGACGGCTTAATGCGCCTAGGCACACTCAAAGGAAAAATCCATGAAAACATCGCTGGTTGTTTCGATCTCCGCGCTGGCGCTCGTGGCGCAGTCGGGGATGGCTTTTGCGGACTCGATGGACGACCTGGTGGCCGGAGCCAAGAAGGAGACGGCTCTCACGGTCATCGCGCTGCCCCACGACTGGTGCGGCTACGGTGCGGTGATCGACGGCTTCAAGAAGAAATACCCGTTCCTCACGGTCAACGAGCTGAATCCTGACGCCGGCTCGGGCGACGAAATCCAGGCGATCAAGGCGAACGAGGGCAACACCGGGCCGCAGGCGCCGGACGTGATCGACGTCGGCCTCTCGTTTGGTCCCTCGGCCAAGCAGGACAAGCTCATCCAGCCGTACAAGGTTTCAACCTGGGACACGATCCCGGACTCGGCGAAGGATGCGGACGGCTATTGGTACGGCGACTACTACGGCGTGATGGCGTTCCTGGTGAACGACGATCTGGTCAAGACCGCGCCGAAGACCTGGGCCGATCTGCAGAAGCCCGACTATGCGAACTCAGTCGCGCTCTCGGGCGATCCGCGTGTTGCGAACCAGGCGATCCAGTCGGTTTATGCATCGGGTCTGGCGAGCGGCGGCGCGGCCGGTGCGGATGCCGGAACCAAAGGTCTCGACTTCTTCGCCAAGCTGAACAAGGCGGGCAACTTCGTGCCGGTCATCGGCAAGGCGGCGCCAGTCGCCCAGGGGACGACGCCGATCGTCACGACGTGGGACTACAACGCGCTCGCCTGGCGCGATGGCTTCGCCGGCAACCCGAAGGCGGAAGTCGTGGTTCCGTCCGACGCGGTGGTCGCGGGCGTCTACATCCAGGCGATCAGTGCCTACGCTCCGCATCCGAACGCGGCGAAGCTGTGGATGGAATATCTCTACTCCGACGACGGGCAACTCGGCTGGCTCGCCGGCTACTGCCATCCGATCCGCTTCAACGACCTCGCGAAGAACGGCAAGATCCCGCAGGATCTGATGGCCAAGCTGCCTGACCCGGCGCTCTACGCCAAGGCGGTGTTCCCGACGCTGGACGAACAGGCGGCCGCGAAGGCGGTCGTGACGAAGGGCTGGGATTCCGCCGTCGGCGCGAATGTCAAGTAAGACCGACAGCGTCTCTGTTGCAACAGCTGCCGCCCCGGCTCAGGCCGGGGTGGCGTCTCCTTCCGGCGGACCGCTGCGACTGCTCGCCGGACTGCGCTGGGGCGATCTTCTCGGTCTCGCCCCCTTCCTCGTCTTCGCCGTCCTCTTTCTTATCGTGCCGACCGTCTTTCTGGTCGTCGGCGCCTTTCTCGATCAAAGCGGCAACTTCACCTTTCAGAACATCATCGATCTTGGCACGCCGCAGATCGTCTCCTCCTTCTGGATTTCGATCCGCGTGTCGATCGCATCGGCGCTGGTGGGTGCTTCCGTCGGCCTCGTCCTGGCGCTTGCGGTCATCCGCGGCAGGCTGCCGGAGGCCGTTCGCTCGACGGTGATGACCTTCTCCGGCGTCGCCTCGCAGTTCGCCGGAATTCCGCTCGCCTTCGCGTTCATCGCAACGCTCGGCCGCCTCGGGCTCATTACCGTGCTGCTGAGGGCTGTGGGCTTCGACATCTATCGCGCCGGCTTCAACCTCCTCTCCTTCTGGGGGCTGACGATCACCTACTGCTACTTCCAGATACCTCTGATGATCCTGATCATCGCCCCGGCGATCGACGGACTGAAGAAGGAGTGGAGCGAAGCGGCAGCGACGCTCGGCGCGAGTCCGGCACAATTCTGGCGGCTGGTCGGCCTGCCGGTGCTGTGGCCAAATCTGCTCGGCACGCTGTCGCTCCTCTTCGCCAACGCTTTCGGTGCGATCGCGACCGCCTATGCACTCACGGGCTCTTCGCTCAACATCGTGCCGATCCTGCTCTATGCGCAGATTCGTGGCGACGTGCTCAACAATCCGGGGCTCGGCGCCGCGCTCGCTCTCGGCATGATCGTCATCACCGCGCTGGCCAACGTCGTCTATCTCATCATCCGCACACGCGCTGAACGGTGGCTCCGATGAAGAAAAGCCGCATGTGGGCGTGGGTGATGTTTGCGCTGGGCACGCTGTATTTTCTTGGACCGCTGATTGCCACAATAGATTTCTCGCTGCGGATTCACCGCGGCGTCTATAGCCTCGACGCCTACCGCAACGTCTTTCAGCAGCCGCAGTTCCAGCAATCGCTGAGCTTTACATTGATCGTCGGCTTGGCGACGATTGTCGTGGGCCTGCTGATCGTGGTGCCGGCCGCCTATTTCGTGCGGCTGAGGGCGCCTCAGCTCCGACCCATCGTCGAATTCGTGACGCTGCTGCCGCTCATCATTCCGCCGATCATTCTCGTGTTCGGCTACATCCGGCTCTATTCATCGTCCTCGCTGCTGCCGCTGACGACGACGGCTGCCGGCACCAACCTACTGCTCACGCTCGCCTACGTGGCGCTGGCGATGCCCTACATGTACCGCGCGGTAGATACCGGCCTGAGGACCATCGACGTGCAGACGCTGACCGAGGCGGCAAACATCCTCGGGGCAACCACGCCGACGATCATCGCACGGATCATATTTCCCAACATCATCGTCGCGGTTCTCTCGGGCGCCTTTTTGACGCTCGCCATCGTCGTCGGCGAGTTTACCATTGCCAGCCTGCTCAACCGGCCATCCTTCGGCGTCTACATGCAGAACGTCGGAGCCAATCGGGCATTTGAGCCGGCGGCGCTCGCGGTGATCTCGTTCATCATCACCTGGGGCGCGATGGGCATGATCCAGCTCCTCGCGCGATTTGCGCCGAGGACGGCGGCGCGGACCTGACAGAGACGGGACCTGGGTAAATGACCGACGAATTCCTGCGCATCGAAAGCCTGGTGAAATCCTTCAACGGCAATCTGGTCGTGAAGGGCGCCGATCTCGCCGTCAACCGCGGCGAGTTCATCTCGCTGCTCGGCCCTTCGGGCTGCGGCAAGACGACCATTCTGCGGATGATCGCCGGCTTCGAGCGGCCGACCTCGGGCAACATCCTGGTCGAAGGCCACGACATCACGAGCCTGCCGCCCAACCAGCGCAAGATCGGGATGGTCTTTCAGGCGTATGCGCTGTTCCCGAACATGAACGTCGAGGACAACGTCGGCTTCGGGCTGAAGATCGCCGGCATGCCGAAGGACGAACGGGGCGCGCGGGTGGAGGAGATGCTGAAGCTGATAGGGCTGACCGGATTCGGCAAGCGCTACCCGTTCGAGATGTCGGGCGGCCAGCAGCAGCGCGTGGCGTTGGCGCGGGCGCTGGCACCGAAGCCGCGCATGCTGCTGCTGGACGAGCCTCTGTCGGCGCTCGATGCGAAAATTCGCGTGTCGCTCCGGCAAGAGATCCGCACCATCCAGCGCGATCTCGGCATCACGACCATCTTCGTGACCCACGACCAGGAGGAGGCGATGTCGATCTCCGACCGGATCGTGGTGATGAACGCCGGCAACATCGAGCAGGTCGGCGCGCCGTTCGAGGTCTACAACTATCCGCGCACGCGGTTCGTCGCCTCGTTCGTCGGCACGCTCAACATTCTCAGCGGCAAGATCGTCGATGCCTCGAACGGGCGGATCGCGATCGACGGGCAGGAGATCAGGGCCGTGCGCGGCGTGACCGACGCGAAGGTGGGCGACAGCCGCTCGGTGGCGTTGAGACCCGAGGCAATCGTCCTTAACGGCGCCGGCGGCGGACGCAACGAAATCCGCGGGACGATCACGGATGTGAACTTCCTCGGCGCGGTCGTGCGCATCCGCGTGCGGATTGCGGAGAGCAGCATCGAGCTCGACACCTTCAACAGCGCTACCACGCCGCCGCCGAAGACCGGCGAGCAGGTGACGGTGAGCTTTGCGCCGGAAGACGTGCTGATGCTGGAAGGCGCGCCGGCCTGAGAGCGCCGGGCGCTGCCTTGACGGCGCGGACATGCCGCTGCCGGCCCCGTCGATTCCATCATGACCCTGAAAGCGATGGCGCTTTCGTGAGTGTGGCGTGACGGGGCGATGACGCCCGGGTCACCTTAATGGGATTTTCCCTGGCGCCTTCCGGCTGGCAGGTTCCTGCTTGGCGGACGCTTGCGTCCGCCATATCCCCAGACCAGGAGTACCGACTGATGGACATGAAAATGGACATGAGAATGGACAAGGGCATGACCATGATGGTGATGCCTGACGGTACGGTGATGTCGATGCCCATGATGGACGAGAAGATGATGTCGGCGAACATGGACATGATGAAGAAGATGTCCACGCCGATGATGGCGCCCATGATGCTGATGATGGGCACCGACGGCAAAATGTATACCGCTCCTGACATGAAGATGGCGGACGGGATGATGATGTCCGACATGATGAAGAAGATGAAGTAGGCAGGGCTCGCAAATCGCCGCGCCCGCCGGAGCTACCTTGCGGGCGTGGCGGCTCGGAGCCGGCGGCGGAGGTGGCTGCCGTTCCTGAACGCTTATAGAACCATGTGCCTCGCGCCAGAACCGGCATTTAGACGGGTTTTTCAGGAAATCCGCGAATTGCAGTTCGCTGCCTAAGAGCCAAGGGTTTCGGACGATGGGTTTGCCGGATAGGGAACAACCCACTCGCTGCGGCCTACCAGCTCAAGCCAAGGGTCAGGCTTCGGCCACGTGCCGGCCGAGGCGCCTATGACATTGAGCCGGTCGGCGAACAGGACGAGCAATATGCCGCCGACGAGCGCCGGCGCTTTGGCTACCGGCGGCTGCGCATCCTACTGCGCCGGGAGGGCTACGTGGTGAACCACAAGCGCCTATTCCGCCTCTACAAGGAGGAGCGGCTGGTCGTGCGGCGACGCGGTGGCCGCAAGCGGGCAATGGGGACGCAGGCGCCGATTAGCCTCTCGCTCCAGCCCAATAAACGCTGGTCGCTCGACTTCGTCTCCGATCAGCTTCTCGACGGCCGCCGCTTCCGCATCTTGACAGTGGTCGACGACTGCACCCGGGAATGCCTGGCGCTGGTTCCCGACACCTCGCTCTCAGGGATGCGGGTGGCGCGGGAACTGGACCAGCTCATCGCCGCCCGCGGCAGACCGGCGACGATCGTCAGCGACAACGGCACCGAGCTGACATCCAACGCCATCCTCACCTGGGCCGACGAGAACCGGATCGGCTGGCACTACATCGCTCCAGGCAAACCGATGCAGAACGGGCTTTGCGAGAACTTCAACGGCCGCCTTCGCGACGAGCTTCTGAACGAGACCCTGTTCCGCTCGCTTCCCCACGCCCGCATGGCTCTCGAGGGTTGGCGTCGCGACTACAACACCGACCGACCACACTCCCGGCGGCGACGTAGGTCCATGGACTGGATGGCAAGCCGGTGCCGTCGACTTAATTCGCGGCGCCCTTGGGCGGGACGGCAAAAAGGCTTATCATTCGCCGATAAAAGAAGTCGCAAGCGTCCTGCTCTGACATCAATTCAGCAGCAAGATTTTCCTCACCGCGTTCGAACCAAATAACTTGCCACCCTTCAGGAACTCGCCGAAGGGAGAATCCGTCTTTTGGAGGTCTTGTGCCTCGTAGACTGTAGAACCCCGCGTCAAAGCCTTCTTTGCGCAACCGCGTTTCGAGTTCGCTGAGGTTCATGAACACTCCCTCATTTGACCTCCGTAACGTAGCCGCCTCGCATTAGGCTATCAAAGCTCTGAGGCATAAGATATTGCGTTCCCCCGCCATTTGGTTGGGGGAAGTCTTGATCGCTCCAAGATGCTGTCTTCCCTTGCTTCACGTCAGGGATGGATTTTTCCACCCTATAAGTATGCTCCTGGAATAGCTGAGCGCTAAATGGCAAAGTTCGCTCCTCAAACGGCGTCTCAGGAGGTGCAGCATACGCCCCTGCTGGGGGGCCAAAGCGGCTGAGCATTGTGCCAGGTGGTAACGTCACCTGTTGCTCAGTTCCTGCCTCGAACCCGTTATTTCCCGGCCAATTGATTGGCCTGTCAACTTGTTCGGCGTTGTCTGAATTTGCAGGAGCCGATTCGGCGTTAGGTCGGTCGGGCGACAGCGAGTTGTAGTCGAAACGCTCCCCCTCCTCCTCTTCTGCACCTCCCGCAACCTGATAGCTCGTGTCGTTCGTAGAGCCCGTCGCCCATGATGGCGCCGCGGTCGTTCCGTTCCGCTTCGTCATGGCATCCCTCGAAGACAAGCCCGACTCGTCGGACGTATCCAGTGACACGTCGCTGCTGACGGCAAGCCCACTGTCGGAAGTCAGGCTGGAAGACGAGTGGCCCGGATTTGCTTCGATCGGGTCATATGAGTCCTGGGTCGGGTCGTCTTCGTAGTCGTGCCCGTTCACATCGCTCTTGTTTATGGGGTCGTCGCCGGCATAGGCGTAGCGGTTGGTGCCGACGGCGGAGGCGAGCCAGCCGATTGCGGCGCCCTGGAGGGCGGAGGCCTCGTCGACCGGGTCGAACCAGTCGGGAGAGGTGAAGCGGCCGAGCACGGGGTCGTACCAGCGGGCGTGGAGATCGATGAGGCCGGTGTCGGGGTCGTGGCGCTGGCCGGTGAAGCCGCGCTGGTCGCCCGCACAGGAGCCGCTGCTCACCGCGATCTGTTCGCCATAGGCGGTGTAGCGATCGCTGAGACCGACCGCGCCTGACGCATCGCTCTCCACCTTGATGGTGGCGAGGTGATCGCGGTGGACGTAGCAGTTGGCCGTGCCGATGCGCCGCACGTCGTCATTGGGAAGTTTTGTCAGGACACCGGTGGCAGAGAGTTCCAGCTCGGTGCCGAGCAATACCATCGTGCCGGAAGCATCAGTGGCGGTCAGCCGGGCGCCATCAGGTCCGTAGGTGTAGGTGGTGGTGCCGCCGGATAGCGTCGCCGAGACGAGGCGGTTCTCGCCATCCCAGCCGAGGGTGCGCCCGGCCCCGGTGAGCATGTTGCCGTTGGCGTCATAGGTGAAGCTCGCGGCGCCGGCGGCGGTCTGCGCATGGGGACGCACCGCCCCCGGCCCCTGAGTGGGATAGGCATAGGCGCCGATGGCAGAGTTCGAGGTAATGTTGCCGGCGGCATCGTAAGTATACGTTCGGCTGGAGGTCGGATCGGCGGTGTTGGTGGCGGTGAGCAGCCGGTCGAGCTTGTCGTAAGTGTAGGTCCAGCTCTCGGCCGTCGGGGACGCTGTCATGGTGAGGATGCGGCCGGCGGCATCGCGGGTATAGGCGACGTTCTGCAGGCTGTTCGAGCCGGCATCGACGGTGGAGACGCCCATCAGCCAGCCGCGGGCGTCGTTGTAGGTGTCGGTGGTGGTGACACCGTTCTGGTAGCCGATCGTGGTGATCTGACCGCGGGCGTTGTAGGTCGTCGCGGTGATCGCGCCGGGGATGGCGATCTGCCGACCGGCGGTGTCGTAGGTCCAGGGGTTCGACGGCGAGCCAGTGCTGTCGCCATCGGGCCAGTTCTTCCACAGCACCTGCCCGGAGGCGTGGTAGCCGGTCTGCTCCACCCGCGTACCGCTTACGCCCGTCACCGTCCAAGACTGCTGCGCCAGACGCGCCGCTGGGTCGTAATCCCAGGTGATCGTGCCGGCGGCATTGGCCGCCGTGGTGAGGTGGCCGATGTTGTAGTACCCGCCGCGCACTTGATCGTAAGTGTTGGTGGTGACGTCGGCGTTGGCGAGGCCCTGCCGGTCGGTGCGGGTCAGGAGCCGGTTGAGACCGTCGTAGGTGAAGGCGGTGATCTGCCCAAGGGCATCAGTCTCTGACGTGAGCCGGCCGGCATCATCGTAGGTGAACGACCACGACCCGAGGTCGGGATCGTTGGTGGCGACACGCCGGCCGAGTGAATCGACCGTGTAGACCCAAGTGTTGCCGGCGGCGTCGGTGATGCCGGTCATGTGGTCGAGGAGGTTCCAGGCGACAGCCGTGGTCAGGTCGGTGGTGTCGGCTCGCTCCACCGTCTGGATGGTACGGTCGTAGCCGTCGTGGATGGTCTTGGTAACGCGACCAAGCTCGTCGGTAACGGTGACTGAATCGAAACCGGGCCCGGAGGCGATCGCCGAGAAGGCCGCCGCCCGGGTGTTGCTGTCGGGGAGTGTCGTTGTGACAACGCGGTCGAGGGCGTCGGTGGCGAAGCTGGTCGTGTAGACCGTACCGCCGGCATAATACGGATCGGTGGTCGAGGCGACGGTGCCGCGCTTGGCGTACGTGGTGACCGTCTCGATCGAAGCCGCGCCTGGCCCTTCAGTCGACGTGCGGTAGGTCCGGCCGAGGCCATCGGCATAGATGCGCGACCACAGCTCACCCGCGGCGGACGGATGACGGCTCTCTATGTACTGCGTCGTCGGGCTGCCGATCAGGTTGTAGCTGGTGGTGCGATAGTCGCCGCCGGGAAGATCGCGGCGGGTCTCGCGGCAGATGGCGTCGTAAGCGAGGGTGGTAACCTGTCCGTTGAGGTCGGTCACGGTCGCCGGCTTGCCGCAGACCGTGTTCCAGGTCTGGCTCACGATCTGCAAAAGCGGGTTGGTCGTCTGTGTCAGGAACAGATGATAGGCGGTGTCGTAGGCATAGCTGGTCGTGTTGCCGACCTCGTCGGTGTCGCTCAGCTTGTTGCCTGAGCCATCGTAGGTCGCGGACGCGACGACATCGGCGCCGGACGTGTTCAACCACTTGAGGGTCTGGGTCGGATCGCCCTTGGTCGGCGGTGTCGTTTCGTTGCTGGCGCCGTCGTAACGAATGCGCGTGCGCGACAGCAGGGTGCCCGTCTCGTCGATGCCGGCATAGACCGCGACCTGGGCTGGCCTATCGACGATGTAAAGCGATGTGTTGGGGTAGCGGGTGGTAACAGTCGCGCGCTCGTCGCCTGTAACGTCGCTGATGCCGAGTTCGATCTTCTTGGCTACCTGACCATAGACGTCGAAGAGACGCTGGGTGGTGCGCTGGCGGGAGACACCACCGTCGAGGTCCTGCTCGACCGACTGGGTGTCGAGCGAGGTGAACGGCGGCGTCGCGTTGTTAACGGTGAGCGTGTCGCTCGTGACTTTGAGCGCGGTCCCGCTGCCGTTCCGCATCTCGACGCGGATCGGCTCGCCGACCGAGGCCAGGTCCTGGCTGAAGGTGATGTCGGTGACCGGGCAGGCGCTTTCACCCGTGTTGCAAGGACGCGTGGCGGTCAATCCGGCGAAGCCCAGGAAGCGACGCTCGATCGCATTCCACTTGCCGCCCCGATAAGCGAACGTCGTCGTACCAACCGTACCGCGGCCGTCATCCTCAGTCAGCGAGGTCACGGTCGGAACAATCAACGGCATCAACGTGCCAGATGTCGTGTTCCATGCTGAAGAAGGCGTATAGGCCACTGTCGTCGTGGCGCCGAGAACTGACGTTGTCGATGTCAGGAGGTTTGGCCACGCGCCGGTCGATTCATATTTGTAGATGTTGCCGTTATCGTCTCTGCTAATCAGGTCGGCGCGGCCATCGCCGTTGGTATCAGCGGTAGCAAAGACAGTCCCGGCAATGGTGAGAGTTGGGCCGGCAACGTAGCCACTGCCGGTGCTGTAGTAGATGTATGCTGTGTTCGAGACTTGCGGCCACTGTCCATTGCCACCGTACGCAACGTCGATCCGGCCGTCCCCGTTGAAGTCCCCGAAGACGCATAGCGATGCTTGACTGGGTCCGGTCACATGCACCCGCGGACCAAAGTTGGTGCCATATGATAGCCAGTAAGCGTTGCATTCGAGAACGTCGCGGCGGCCATCGCCATTGAGATCGGCGGTAACGATGGGGTCCAGCGTGAGGCTTTGGGTGTCCCTGCGAAGTGAGGTCCACGCGCTGCCCGTAGAGCGGTACATTGTGGGGAAGGTTGGAGGAATACCGCCGGGCGGCGTGGCGGGCGGCTGATATTGCGAGACCATGTCCGTCTTGCCGTCCCCATCGAAGTCGGTGGGGACATTGGGATGCCGGTCAAGGCCGCCCAGACTAATCTTCGTAAACGTGCCGTCGGCATTACCTTGGAATACCTGACGGAGGCTTGGATCGAAGAAGTCCGCGCGTCCATCACCATTGAAGTCGCCGACCCAGGTGGCGCAGCACGTCGTACCGGGAGAAGGCGATCCGGGAATGGCTGTGGGCACGAAGTTAGGCGCCAGGAGCACTTCTACCTGTTGACTCTGGGTTGGAGCTCCGAAGCTAAGGAGAAGGTCGTCCTTGCCGTCTCCATTAAAGTCGCCCACGCCAAACGTGCTGCCGATCGTCGGGCCCGCAAAGATATTCGAGAATGGATAAGTCCCCACCTGCCCATTGGCATATTTAATCTCGAGATCTTCACCCTCGTTCGTGATGAAGGCTACGTCATCGCGTCCGTCGCCATCGAAATCGCCGAAATAGGCGTGACTACTCGTCAGCTGCACACCGGTCGCGAACGTTGAGTTTTCCGGGCTGTAGGCAAAGGTCGTAGGCGGAAGCGGAGGTGTGGCGCCGGCTGTAACGGTGCCGTCAGCCGCCACCGTCGCATCCGATCCGAATTGCTGGACCGAGATTAGCCGCGACAGGCCGACGATTTCGCTCTGACCGTAGGTCAGCGTGTAGGTGCGCACCCGCGATCCGCCGAACTTCACATCGACGGTCTTCAGCCGGTCGGTCACCGAAATCGTGTTGAGACCAGTCGCGTAGGTGAAGGGATCAGGACGCGTCGCGAAGTAAAACTTCACCACGGCGCCGCCGTAGGTGATTGTATCGATATGACAGTAGGCAGCGTTGCTGCAGACGTAAGCGAAGGTGACCTGGTTGCCGTGCGGGTCGGTCACCTGGCGCAGCAGCCAACGATAGTTGTTAGCGAGGGTGACGGCGGTCGGGTCGGACGGCGAAACCGGCGTCGTCTCGTTCGTCGGCCGGAACTCGTACTTGGTGCCGTCCTTCGCCCAGACCGTCCAATAATTGGTCGTGCTGGAGTAGACGATCTTCTGGTAGCTCTCCACCCGCGATGCATGGGTGCCGCCGGCCGAACAGCTCGGGCTGACGATACCGGCTGTGCAGGCGATTAATTCATCGCCGGAGAGAAGATAGACATCATTGGTGTCAAACTCGGGCGTACCGCCGCCGTGGACACCGCGTTCGATGACCGGGATGCCGCGGAGCCGCCAGCCGACCCCGAGCCAGCCGCTTCCACTGCCAGAGTATTGCAGCGGCAATCCCGACTGATAATCCAGAGAAATCGACGGTTCGAGGCCATGGAAGGCAGGAACATCGAGCTTGATCGACTGCTTGAAGGCGCCGGTGCCGAAGTCGCGCGGGTCGAGCAAGGGAGCCTGCGCGAAGGTCTCAACGTCAGAGCTGCC
>Ga0265313_10001320_pt1 | contig 23387 bp, 18 predicted proteins | sample 4123metaG_FD_203122 | JGI IMG/M metagenome (GOLD analysis project Ga0265313, IMG submission 203122) | Rhizosphere microbial communities from Carex aquatilis grown in University of Washington, Seatle, WA, United States - 4-1-23 metaG | ecosystem: Host-associated > Plants > Roots > Rhizosphere >...
GCCACCGAAAAGCGGGTGGACGCCAAGATTACCCAGCTCCAGACGCTGCAGACTAAGATCACGTCCCTGCTGGGCGACCGCGACGACGCCCAGAAGGCGCAGATCACCGCCCTGATGAAGACCTATTCGGCGATGAAGCCGGCTTCCGCGGCGAAGATTTTCGAGACCTTGCCCGATCCCGTGCTGGTGCCGGTGGCGCAGCAGATGAAATCGGATGTGATGTCGCTGATTCTGGCCCAGATGAATGCGGACAAGGCCAGCGCCCTGACGATCAAGCTGGCCGACCGGCTGACCCTGCCCCAGACGGCGGATGCCCCGGCCCCCGCTGCTCCGGTAGGCCCTGCCCAGACTGCCGCTGCCACCCCGAAAAAGTAGCCTTAACCCAGGGTTAACGCCGCTTCGCCATACTGGCCCCTGAAGGGGAGTAACTGGTGATTTATCAACGGCTTAGCATGGCTCTGATCCTGGCGCTCTGCGCCGGTGAAGCCATGGCTGCCGATCATGTCGCGGGCAAAGCTCAGAACGGCTATCGCCGCCTCGCCTTCAGCCTGGACAGCCCGGCCAAGATCACCGCCATCGCCACCGGCGCGGTGCTGGCCATCGCTTTCGACCGCAAGTCCGATCTCGACATCGCCGCCATCCTTGCCGCCGCGCCTGGCCTGATCGCTTCCGGTCACGCCGATGCCGACGGCAAGACGCTGCGTTTCGCCCTCAACCAGGCGGTGAAGCTGCATGTCAGCCAGCAGGGTCTTGCCGCCGTGGTCGATATCGCGCCCGCTGATTTCAACGGCGCCATGCCCGACCTGCCGCCGCCGCCCAAAGCCGCCCCGCCCAAGCCGGTGGATCCCGCCAGCCTGCCGGAGATCAAGCTGCGCGCCGGGACCTACAGCAATTTCACCCGCCTGGTTTTCGATTGGGGCAAGGAAGTGCCCTATTCGGTGTTCGCCGGGGCGGGCACGCTGACAGTGAAATTCGGCGCCGGCGCGCGGATGGATCTTTCCATCCTGGCAAAATTCCCGCCCGCCTGGGTGAAGACCGCGTCCTGGCGGCTGGACGGCAACAGCACCCTGGTGGAAATCGCCACCGATTCCGATTCAGGTTATCACGATTTCCGCGACGGCAGCCATGTCGTGCTCGACATATTGGCGCCCAAGACCGACGCCGCGGCCTATACGCCGCCCGGCGACGCCAAGCCTGCGGTAACGAAAATCGCAGCCGGCGCCAGCGCCGGCCAGGCCGCGGCGATCACCAACGCCGCCGCGCAACTGGCGGGCAAGAAGCCCGACGCGGCGAAGACCGAAACAAAGCCGGCCGATCCCAAGGCGGCCAAGCCGGACGCGAAAACGGAAGCGGTGAAGACCGCCGACGCCAAGCCTGAGGTGAAAGCGCCGGAGCCGAAAGACGACAAGCCCACCGAACCCGCCACGCCGCCCAATGTCGTCGGCCAGTTGACCAAGAACGGCGCCAGCATCAGCTTCCGCGGCGCCAGCGCCGCTGCTGTCTTTATCCGCGGCATGACTGCCTGGGTGGTGCTGGAGAATGCGCCGGTTCCCGACGCCGCCGCCTTGCGCAAATCCCTGGGGAGCTTCGCCGCTTCCGTCGAGGCTTCCGCCGCTTCCAATAATGGCCCTGGCCTTTCGGTGCTGCGCATCGGCCTGACCGCGCCGGCCAAGATCGCCTCCCATGCCGAAGGCCAGGGCCTGCGCGTCATCATCGGCGGCGACGCCCAGAACGACGGCCAGACCATCGGCTTCGCCCGCAACCAGGCCGATCCCAAGCGCACCTCGCTCACCACCACCCTGCCCCGCGCCGACCAGTCCTTCGCCATCACCGATCCGGCCAGCGGCGACACCTTGACCATCGTGCCCGCCGCCGCCGGCTATGGCGTGCCAGCACAGAAAGTCTTCGCCGATTTCACTGCCCTGCCCAGCGCGCAGGGCCTGGTGCTTGCGCCTTATGCCGATGATCTCGCCGTCACCGTCACTCAGGCCCGTATCAGCATCGCGCGGCCCGGCGGGTTGGCGCTGACGCCGCCGCAGGCGCCGGTGGTGACCTCGCCCGCCGCCCTGGCCAATCTCACCGGCGGTCCAAGCTGGCTGGACTTCGCCAGTTGGGGCCGCTCCGGCGCCGGCAGCATGCTGGCGACCGAGCGGGCGATGAACCATGACATCGCCACCGTGCCCGCGCCGCAGGTCAACACCGCCCGCCTCAAGCTGGCGCGCTTCTATCTCGCGCAGAATTTCGGGGCTGAGACACTGGGGCAGATCAACCTGATCCAGGCCGCCGATCCCGGCCTGAAGGGCGACATCCATCTTTCCACCATGCGGGCCGCCGCCGATATCGAGATGGGCCGCATGCGCGACGCCCGCAACGAACTGGCCGGACCGCAATTCGACAATGACCGCCATGCCGCCTTCTGGCGCGGCCTGGCCGACTCGGCGCTGGAAAACTGGAAGGACGCGCACAACGAACTGGAAGCCGCCGACGCGGTGCTGTCGCGCTATCCGGACGATTGGCGGGTGCGCGCCATCCTGGCCGGGGCCGAGGCCGCGCTCGAACTGGGCCGTCTCGACCAGGCCGACGCCGCCTTGCAGCGTTTGCCCAAGACCATGCCGCCGCCGCTGGCGCTGCAGGCACGGCTGGACCGCGCCCGCGTCGCCGCCGCCGAAAGCCGCTATGAGGCCGCGATGCCGGAATTCGCCGCCCTGGAGAAAAGCGGCGACGAGAAGATCGAGGCCGAAGCGATCTATTACCGCACCGAGGCGGCGCTGGCCGCGAGCGTGCTGCAGCCCAAGCAGGCGATCGAGACCCTGGAAAAACTGCGCTTCCGCTGGCGCGGCGACGGGCTGGAACTGAAGACCCTGCGCAAGCTGGCATCGCTCTATTTCAAGGCCAACGACTGGCAGGACGGGTTGGCGACGCTACGGGTGGCGACACAGAATTTCAGTGGTGAACCGGCACGGGCGGCGCAGGACGACATGCGCGGCGCCTTTGTCTCGCTTTATCTTAAGGGCGGCGCCGACAAGCTTTCGCCGGTGCAGTCGCTGGCCATGTTCTATGACAATATCGATCTCACCCCGATCGGGCCGGATGGCGACGAGATGATCCGCCGCATGTCCGAACGGCTGATCGCGGTGGACCTGCTCACCCCCGCCTCGTCGCTGCTGGCTTATCAGGTCGACAAGCGTCTGGACGGCGTCGCCAAGGCCCAGGTCGCCACGCGGCTGGCTTCGGTGCAACTGCTCAACGTCAAGCCCGCCGATGCGGTCAGCACCCTGCGCAATTCCGAGATCACCGGCCTGCCCGAAGACGTGATGCATGCCCGCCTGATCCTGGAGGCGCGCGCCTTCGCCGCCCTCAAGCAATATGACAATGCCCTCGACCTGATCGCAGTGGACCAGAGCCCGGAAACGGTGCGGCTGCGTGCCGACATCTATTGGGAAAGCGGCAATTGGGCGGTGGCGGGCCAGAAGCTGGAAGAGATGCTGACGGCCCGTGGCGACGCCCCGCTGGGCGACGCCGAACGGATGCAGGCGCTGCGCGCCGCCGTCGCCTATTCCCTCGCCAATGACGAAAAGAGTCTGGAGCGGCTGGCATCGTCTTTCGGACCGAAGCTGAAGGGCACGCCGGACGCCAATTTGTTTGCGTCGCTGACCCAGCCCATCGACATGCATGGGCTGGCCTTCCGCGATGCGGCGGCGAAAATCGCCAGCGTCGATACGCTCAAGACCTTCATGCAGGACTTCCAGAAGAAGTTTGCTTCGCCCAAGGCGTCCTGAGGGCTAGTCCCGCACCACCGCCAGCCGGAAGCCGATGTGATCGGCATCGCGCCCCGGTTCGTAGGGCAGGCGCATGGCGGAGCGGACATATTTCGGATCGTCCATCCAGGCGCCGCCACGGCGGGCGCGTGAATAACTGCCATCACCGTTGGGCGGTCCTTTCGCGCCACTGAGATCAGGATCGGGGCCGCCGGGCAGCCGGGGGTGAAACCAGTCGCGGCACCATTCGAACTCGTTGCCATGCATGTCGTGCAGACCCCAAGTGTTGGCGGCATGGGTGCCCACCGCTTCCGCCGCCGCACCCGGGGTGCCGTCGGGATAACCATTGTAAGGCTTGCCGAACACGGCCTGCTCCCGGCTCAGCGTCTCGCCGAAGGCAAAAGGCGTGGTTGTGCCGGCGCGGCAGGCATATTCCCACTGCGCCTCAGTCGGCAGGTCAAAGCGCCAGGAGGCGGGCAACAAGCTGGTCCGGCGCGCCTCATCCATCAGGCGGGCGCAGAACATTTTGGTATCGTCCCAGGAAACGAAATAGACCGGAAAATCGCCGCCGCGACCTGCTGCCAGCGGTCCCGGCACCGCGCCATAAACCCGCTGCCATTGGCTCTGCGTAACTTCGTATTTTCCCATCCAGAAACCGCGCGTCAGGGTGACGGCGGCCTGGTTTTCTGTATCGCGATGGCCGGGCTCGCTTGCGGGACTGCCCATCAGGAAGCGGCCGGGCGGACACCAGCAGAAGCGGATGCCCAGGATCTCGCGTTCCTGACCCGCCTGCCCGCCGTCAAAGGAGAGTTGCGCCCGGCAGGGGCTGGGCAAGAAAAGCGGCGGAACCGGCCAGAAGGGCGCGTCGCTGCAGCATGGCCGCATGCTAGCACCGGCGGCGAAGGCGGTCAGCCCTTGCTTTGCACCAGATCGCGGAAACCCTCGATCACCTTTTCATAAGTGGGGCGCTTGAAGGGCACGATCAGCCTGGGCAGTGCATCCAGGTCGAACCATTGCCAGTCGGAGAATTCCGGCTCATGGGCATGAAGGTCGATATCGCTGTCCGTGCCGGTGAAGCGCATCAGGAACCATTTCTGCTTCTGGCCCCTGAAATTGCCGTGAAAGGCGATGCCGACCAGATGCGCCGGCAGGTCGTAGGTGAGCCAATCCGGCAGCTCGGCGATGATCTCGGCCTTGTCGGTGCCGGCTTCTTCCTTCAGTTCGCGCAGCGCTGCCTGGCGCGGGCTTTCGCCATCGTCAATGCCGCCCTGCGGCATCTGCCAGCCTTCCACCGTCTGGTCGATGCGTTTTCCCGCAAAGACTTTTCCAGCCGCGTTGACCAACATGATCCCGACACAGGGACGATAGGGAAGATCGGACATTTCCGGTGAAGCTAGTGTTTCTGCTCACTGACAATGGCAGAAACCGGCACCAGGACAAACCCGCGTGATTGCAGGCCCTTGGCCCATTGCGCGATGCGCTCCACGGAAACCGGATAGAGGAACGCGGTTCCCACCGCGCTGCCATTCTTGCGGGCGGCGGCTTCCAGTTCGGAGAGGCGACGATCGATTTCCAGCGCCGTCTGGATGGTGTCGATGCTGGCCGTGCCGCGGACGAAAGGCGCCGACAGGCTGCCGGCCACCTGCGGCGCCACCGACTGGCTGGCGCTGCCGCTGTCATAGAAATAAAGCCCGCGCCGCGACAGGGTGGTGATGACGGGTGCCAGCGCGTCGGTGTCCGACAAGAGCCGGTCACCCAAAAGGTTGGTGACGCCGGCATAGCCGGTGAAGCGGGTCAGCGCCCAGTTCAGCCGCTCGGCATTGGCGCTGCTGACGCTGCCGGCGCGCAGGGTATGCGGACCGGGATCACTGTCGGGAAAGTCGAAAGGTTCCATCGGCACTTCCAGCAGCACTTCATGGCCAGCCGCGCGCGCCGCCGTCAGCCAGCGCGGCGCGTCGGAAGAATAAGGCAGCAGACCCACCGTCACGGCGGGCGGCAGGCCGGCAAGCGCGGTTTGCGTCGCCTTGGCCGAAAGCCCCAACCCGCTCATCACGATGGCGATCTTGAGCTTGCCGGCGGCGGCGGGCGCGGCATAGACGGTCATGGGCTTGCGCCCGTCATCGGCAATGCGCGGCAAGGGACCGAGCGGCGTGTTCTCGATCAGGGCGGGATCGGCGATCAGGGCGCGCCCGGCGAATTGTGTCTTGGTGACGGCGGGCATCGGCGTGTCGGGCGTGGCTTCCGCACGCAGCATTGGCGGGGCGGAGGCAGCGACCAGCGGCGTGAGATCAAGCCGCACCGAAGCGCCGTGACCATTGCCGAGCAAGGTGATGGTGGCCGCCGCCGCCATCGCCACGCAGATGACGGCCGCGCCGGTAACGGCCAGCGCGCGCGCGCCCTTGGTCGGCGCCTGTGCAGCGTCGGATTCGGTCAGAGCCATGCTTTAAGGAAACACGGCTCCGTTTAGAGGTAGTTAACGGGTGAGGGCGAAATAGCAGAAGGTCCTGCGGACCTTCTGCCCGCCCGAACGCCGCAGGGCCCGCGCCTGCGCGCGCGGCCCGAGGCCAGGACGTCCTGAACAGTGTTATTGCGGGTTACGTCCACCAATCGGCTGGCCGCCCCGGCCACGCCCTTGCCCGCCCTGACCCGGCGCTCCGGCCGGGCGCGGGCAACCATCGGCCCCACGGGCGAATCCGGCGCCCCGGCCCTGGCCGTTCTGGGCGAATTGCTGGCCGCTACGGCCTGCCCGGCCATTGCCGCCGGCATTGCCTTGGCCACGCCCGGCGCCGCCGAAGCCACCCCCGAAGCCGCGCCCACCCTCAGCGCCGCCATTGCGGCCGCCAGCCTGGCCAAAGCGGCGGAAACCTTCACCGGCCTGCCCGGCGCCTTGGCCGCCCCGGCCAGCAAACTGACCCCTGGCCCCGGCGGGCGGGCAGTTGGGATTGGCGGCGACCGCGTTGGCAGCCCGGGCGGCCGGAGCGGCAGCCGGAGTCGGGGCAGCGGGGGCGTCGGCGGTGGCAGGCAGACCAGGTTGTGGCGGCATTTCCGGGGCCGGCAGCGCGGCATTGCCCAGCGCCGGGGTCACCATGGCGCAGGGACTGATCGGGGTGCAGCCGCCCTTGGCGGCGGGGGAGGTGCTGAGCGGGGGCGAGACCACTGCCACCGTATCGGGCGCACCGGTCACCTTGGCCAGGACCGGAGCCGCGGTCAGCGCGGCGCCCAGAAGCAGCAGGCAGGTCAGACGTCTCACGTCTCAACTCCTTACGAATCACTGCCGGAAAATTGGCGCGTGAACTTTTGGCCACAAGTGGCCGCCGCCAATATCACAGGCGGCTGCCGAGTGTTTGTCTGGAGTTTGTCGTACAGGCAATGAACCAGAAATGAAAAGGCCCGGCAGCCCTGTCAGGCAGCCGGGCCTTTTCGATTAATAGCCCTAGTTTTTGCTGGCGCCGGCGCCGTTGGCGGAAGCGGCGGCGGTGTCGGTGGCGGAAGCCACGGTCATCTTGCCGTTGATGAGATCCAGAGCATAGGAGAGCTGGAAGTCATCATACTTCTTGCCAGGCGCCGCCTTGATGATGGGGGCGTTGACGCGCTTGGCCGGCAGGGGCTCTCCCGCCAGATGGCCTTTGAGGTCGGCTTCGAACTGGCGCATCTGTTTGGCTGGCGACGCCTCGTCGCCCAGCGCCACCTGGATGTCGGGAACGATGCCCTGGGCCTGGATGGAGTGACCCGACGGCGTGTAGTAGCGCGCCGTCGTCAGGCGCAGCGCCCCGCCGCCATCGGCCAGCGGAATGATGGTCTGCACCGAACCTTTGCCGAAGCTGGTCATGCCGATAATGGTGGCGCGCTTGTGGTCCTGCAGCGCGCCGGAGACGATTTCCGAAGCCGAAGCGGTGCCGGCATTGATCAGCACCACCACCTTCTTGCCCTCGGCGATGTCGCCGCCCTTGGCGTCATAGCGCTGGGTATCGTCGGGACGGCGGCCGCGGGTGGAGACGATCTCGCCGCCGGTGAGCAGATCGTCCGAGACCTGGATCGCCTGGTCGAGCAGACCGCCCGGATTGTTGCGCAGGTCGAGGACGTAGCCCTTCACGCCCGGACCGATCTGGGTCTTGAGCGCGCGCACGGCGCGTTCCAGGCCGGAAGCGGTCTGCTGGTTGAAGCCGGGCATATTGATGTAGCCGACATTGCCTTCGGCATGGAACGTGACCTGGTCCACCTGGATTGCGGCGCGCACCAGCGTCACGTCGAAAGGCTTCTTATCGCCTTCGCGGGTGATGGTGAGAACGACCTTGGTGCCGGAAGGCCCACGCATCTTGTCGACCGCCGCGTCTTCCGGCATGCCCTGGATGGAGACGCCGTCGATGGCGCTGATCTTGTCGCCCGTCTTGATGCCGGCCTTGGCGGCGGGGGTGCCGTCGATCGGCTTGCTCACCTTGAGCAGGCCGTCTTCCGGGATCACCTGGATGCCGACGCCGCTGAACTGGCCGCGAGTGGTGATCTGCATGTCGCCATAGCTCTTGGCGTCCATGTAGGAGGAATGCGGATCGAGTTCGCTGACCATGCCCTGAATGGCGGAGCCGATCAGCTCCTTGTCTTCCACCGGGCGAACATAATTGGCGCGCACCTTCTCGAAGGCGTCGGAAAAAAGATCGAGCTGGCGATAGGCGCTGGCATCGTCAGCGCCCTTGGCGCTCATCACGCCCAGCGCCGCGCCGAAACCCATAACCACACCCATGCCGACAAACGCGATGCGCTTCATCTTTTCGCCTTCCTTAAATCCAGGCTGAGCCAGGGCGCGGGATCGAGCCCTTTGCCCTCACGCCGCAGTTCGAAATAGAGCCGACCTTCACTACCATTCTGGGCAGTTGGGGCGCCGGATTCTCCCGGCATTACGCCGACGGGCTCGCCCGCCAGCAGCTCATCATTCGCACGCACCGTAACCTGTCCCAACCCCGCCAGGACCAGATCGTACCCGCTGGTGATTTCCAGGATCAAGACCTGTCCCGACTTATGGTAAGGACCGGCGAAAAGCACCTTGCCGTCGGCGGGGGCCGAGACCAGAGCGCCCGCCAAGGTGGCATAGGTGGCGCCGGGGCCGGAACCGGAGCCGGGGGGCAGCAGGGTTCCCACCACCGGGTTGCGCAAGGAGCCTTTGCCCAGGGCAGACGCGCCGCCGCCGGAGGGGGCCTCGACCGTCACCACGCCTTCGCGGGAGCCCGAATCCCCCCGCAATTTGGCGATCCGGTTGAGCAAAGCCTCGAAATCGGCGGCCTGACGCGCGATGACATCCAGCTTGGCCTTGAGGCCGGCATAGGTTCCGCCGGCGGCGTCGGCCTGGCGCTGCTTGGCCTCCAGCAGCGACGCCAGTTCCAGCCGCGCCGCGCTCAGGGATTGCTTCGTGGTTTCCTCTTCCTTCAGGTTGCGGTCGAGTTCCGTCCGCGTGTGGTTCAGGGCCTCGATCCGGCGCGCCAGGGCGGCGGCGCGGGCATAGACCGGCGGCAGCGAGGCGCCGATGAGCATGGAACCGCGCGCCGCCCCCAGCGCGTCGTCCGGCCGCAGCGCCAGGGCCGGCGGCATGTCGTGCTGCAGCCGTTCCAGCACGGCCAGCAGACGGGTGACGGCGACACGGTCATTCTGGAAGCCGGCGCTGAGATGGTCATTCTCGCTCTTGAGTTCGGCAAAGCGCGCCTGCTGCTGCATCCGGTCGCGTTCCAACTGCTCGATGCGGGCGGCGGTGGCGATCAGCTTCTGGCGCAATCTCGCGGCTTCGGCGGAGAGCGCATCGCTTTTCTGCTTCGCCGCCGCCACCTCCGGCGTCTGCGCTTTGAGCTGGCTGTCCAGCGCCTTGAGCTGTTCGGCGCTGGAGGGCAATTTCGCCAGCGCCTTGCCCGGCACGGCATGGGAAAGATCCATCGGCTGCTCCGGCGGCGCATCGGCGTTGCGCGCCGGGCGCGGGCTGGGCCGGATCATTTCCACCAGACGCGATTTCGGTTTCACCGCCGCATGGATGGACGGCGCGGTCAGCAGCGCGGCGGCAAGAAGAAGGAATGCCGCGCGCTTCAGCTTGCGCCCCGCCGGAAAAGCGAATGTCCCGTCATCGCCGCCGGGGCGGGGATGCCCATCAGGTCGAGCAGGGTCGGCGCGACATCGGCCAGGCGGCCATTTTCCAGCCGGCCCGCCGGGGCGTTCACCGCGATAATGGGAACGTCGAGCGTGGTGTGGGCAGTGAAAGGTTCGTGCGTCACCGGATCCTGCATCATCTCGATATTGCCATGATCGGCGGTGATCAGCATCACCCCGCCCACCTTGACGATAGCGGCGCTGAGCCGTCCCAGGGCGACGTCAATCGTTGCGACCGCTTCCTTGGCGGCCGCCATCACCCCGGTATGGCCCACCATGTCGGGATTGGCGTAGTTGCAGACGATGAGATCGTACTGGCCCGACAGAATTGCCGCTTCCAGTTTATCCGTGACTTCCGGCGCGTTCATTTCCGGCTGCAGGTCGTAGGTCGCCACTTTCGGGCTGGGCACCAGGATGCGGTCCTCGCCCTCGAACTGCGTCTCGCGCCCGCCATTGAGGAAAAAGGTGACGTGGGCGTATTTCTCGGTCTCGGCGATGCGAAGCTGCTTGAGATGCCGCGCCGCCACCACTTCGCCCAACGTCTCCCGCACATCCTCCGGCGGGAACAGCGACGCCATCAGCGGCTTCAGGGCGTCGGAATATTCGGTCATGCCGGCGGCTGCGGCGAACTTCGCCACGCGCGGGCGGGCGAAATCAACAAAGCCGGGATCGAGCAGGGCGGCGCAGATTTCACGCGCCCGGTCGGCGCGGAAATTGGCGAAGAGCAGCACATCGCCATCCGAGACGCCGGCATAATCGCCCAGGACTGCGGGAAGAACGAACTCATCGGTGACGTTTTCGGCATAAGACGCGTCCAACGCCGCGAAGCAATCGGCGAAACGGCGGGCATCGGCATCGACAATGGCAGCATAGGCCTTTTCCACCCGGTCCCAGCGCTTGTCGCGGTCCATGGCGTAGTAGCGCCCGGCAATGGTGGCCAGACGCACGCCGGGAATGCCGTCGATGCCGGCAAGGAATTTTTCCAGAAAGCCGCGCGCGCTTTTCGGCGGCGTGTCACGTCCGTCGAGAAAAGCATGGACGAAAACCGGAACCCCGGCCGCCGCCTTGACCAGGGCGGCGATATGATCCTGGTGGGAATGAACGCCGCCCGGCGACAGCAGCCCCATGATATGCAGCGCGCCGCCGTCCTTCCGCGCCGTGGCGATCAGCTTCTGCAACACCGGGCGCGACGCCAGCGCGCCCTCCTCGATGGCGACGTCGATGCGCGGCAGATCCTGCGCCACCACCCTTCCGGCGCCGATATTCATGTGCCCGACCTCGGAATTGCCCATCTGGCCGCGCGGCAGTCCCACCGCCGTGCCGGAGGTGGCGAGCAGCGCATGCGGGCACTGCGCCAGCAGGCGGGAATAGTTGGGCGTGCCCGCCGCGGCGATGGCGTTGTCGGGCGTGGCTTCCCGCGAACCCCAGCCATCGAGGATGCAAAGCAAGGCAGGGCGCGGGGCGGTCATGGCGATTCCTGGCGAGAGCGGAACGGAAAAAACAAATCAGCGAAACTGCGGACCCGTGCACCAGAGGACCAAAGCCTTGCGGGTGCCGGAACGGATCGGCGTCACCCGGTGCAGCACATAGGACGGGAAAACGATCAGCGTGCCGCGCTCGCGCGGGGCGGTGGCCATGGGATAACAGCCATGAATCTCCAGGTCGCAGCCTTCATAAAGCGCGCCGTCGGTCAGTTGCAGCGAGGCGGAAAGCTTGCGCGGGCTTGGCAGTACGCCGTTATCGACATGCCAGTCGAAATGGCCGCTGTCGGCGCCGTGATAGACCATGTACTTGAACGGCTCGGAAAAACCGTAAAGGTCGAACTGGTAGACCTCCTTGTTGAGGATGCGGATCACCCGTTCGAGCTTGTCGTAGAGCCAGAGGATATCGGGCGCCGGCGGCATCAGGGCTTCGCGCACCACCCGGATATCCCCGTATTGCTGATCCTGTCCGTCGACGCGCAACCCGCCCCAGCCCAGCGCCAGGTTTTCGCCATGGGCCTCGATCCTGTCCAGCTCCTCCGGCGTGAAGAGGTTGTCCCACACCTGGTAGGGCTGCGTCGGATGAAATTTTTTCTCGTTCTCGGCCATTATTCTTCCTAGCGGAAATAGGGACCGGTGGACCAGATGATCAGGGCCTTGCGCGTGCCCGCGCGCATGGGAGTGACGCGATGCAGAACGAAGGAGGGGAAGATGACCAGGGCGCCGCGCTGGCGGGGCGCCACCTCGACCTTGTGGGTGCCGAAAATCTCCAGATCGCCGCCTTCATAAGAGTCGCCGCTGCTGAGCTGCAGGGTGGCGGACAATTTGCGTGGGCTTGGCAACTTAGCGCCGTCATCGACATGCCAGCCCAGATGCCCGCCTTCGGCCGCGTCATAGACCATATAGGCGAAGGGCTCGGCGAAGCCCATCAGGTCGAATTGGTAGGTCTGGTGATTGAGCGCGCGCATCACCTGTTCCAGGCGCTGATAGAGCCAGATGCTCTCGGGGCCCATTTCCATGACCGCCTGCCGCGTTACGCGCAGCTCATAATCGGGCTGGGCATGGCCCTCGGCGAGCACTCCATGGACATAGCTGAGGCGGTCGCCCAGGGCCTCGATACTGTCCAGCTCCGCCGGCGTGAAGGCGTTTTGCCAGACATGAAACGGCTCCAGGCGGGCGACGTGATCGATGGGCATGCGAAAACCTGTGGGGCAGCGGCCTTATAGCACAGCCCTTGCGGGCCGATACGGCCCGTCGCCGCGCCCCGGCAAGCCTGCTATGCTGGCGCAAATCGGTCCGAGAGAGCGGCCGAAGCACCGGTGTCATGGGGAAGCGTTCCTTTTTCGGGCGGCATTACGCCCTTGCCGTCACCGCCATCATCTTCGCCGCCCTTCTGGCGGCGGCGGGCCTGCGTTCGACCCCCGGCGTGCTCATGGTGCCGTGGGAGACCGCCTTTGGCTGGTCGCGCGGCACCATCAGCTTCGCCGCCGCCACCGGCATTTTCCTTTTCGGCTTCACCGGCCCCTTCGCGGCGGCCGCGATGCAGCGCTTCGGCATCCGCGCCACGGTGATCACGGCGCTGGCGATGATGGGCGCCTCCAGCACCGCCAGCCTGTTCATGACCCAGAGCTGGCAACTGGTGGTGACCTGGGGCCTGGTTTCGGGCGTCGGCTCGGGCTGCATCACCAATGTGCTGTCGGCGGTGATCGTCAATCGCTGGTTTGTGAAGAATCGCGGCCTGGTGATGGGGCTGTTCGCCGCCTCGACCTCCACCGGCACGCTGATCTTCATTCCGGCGCTGTCGGCGCTGTCCGAGCATCACGGCTGGAAGCCAGTGGTGATGGCGGTGGCGGCGGCGATGGTGCTGCTGATCCCGCTGGTCTATTTCTTCCTGCCAGAACGTCCCAGCGATATCGGCGAAGTGCCGTTCGGCGCCGACCCCGGCCATCCGCCGGAAGAGCGCAGCCTGGGCAATCCCGTTCGCGCCGCTTTCGCCGCCTTGGGCGAAGGGGTCAAGTATCGCGATTTCTGGCTGCTGGCCGGAACCTTCTTTGTCTGCGGCTTCACCACCAACGGATTGGTGGGCACGCACATGATCGCGCTGTGCAGCGATCACGGCGTGGCCCCAACAGTGGCGGGCGGCTTGCTGGCGATCATGGGCCTGTTCGATCTGGTCGGCACCACCGCCAGCGGCTGGCTGACCGATCGCGTCGATCCCAAGAAGCTGCTCTTCGCCTATTACGGACTGCGCGGGCTGTCGCTGATCTATCTGCCCTTCGCCAATTTCACTTTCACGGGCCTGTCGCTGTTCGCGGTGTTCTACGGTCTGGACTGGATCGCCACCGTGCCGCCCACCATCGCCATCACCACCCGCGTCTTCGGACCGAAGAAGGCGCCCATCCTGTTCGGCTGGATCTCGGCCAGCCACCAGGTCGGCGCAGCCAGCGCCGCCTTCCTGGCGGGCATGACCCGCACCGTCACAGGCAGCTATTTCGACGCCTTCTTCACGGCGGGTGCGGTGGCGGTGGTGGCGGCCTTCTTCTGCCTGATGATCGGGCGCGACCAGCGCCGCTGGGCCAATCTTTAATATTGATTAACCCCCTCCGTCCGCCTCGCGAGGTGAGGGCGGATCAACAAAAGGTCCAGTGGACCTTTTGCCCGCCCGAACGCCCTGCCAACGTTCGGGCCGCTTGGCTGCGGCCCTCACCCTTCCCCTTAGGGCGCGCTTCGCGCGCAAGGGGGGTGGGGCGCGGCCAAGGTCCGAAAAGTTGCCCGGCAGGCTTTGCCGGGTGGCGTTTTTGGCGGTACCGGACATAAATCAAGCCATTGTTATTATTGGTATATTTCTGTGTTTCGGGCGGCACGCTTCTGGCAAGGGAAGAGCCGAACAGAAAGGCAGAAGCCCTTCATGGCCCGTGCACCTTATTATCTTCGTCTTGCCGCTCTTGTCGTTGGCGCCGCCCTGGCGGCCGCGCCCGCGCCCGTTCTGGCTTTCAGCCGGCTCAAGGACCTGGTCGATGTCCAGGGCGTCCGCGACAATCAGTTGGTCGGCTATGGCCTGGTGGTCGGCCTCAACGGCACGGGCGATTCGCTCAAGAACGCGCCGTTCACCCAGCTTTCCATCCAGACCATGCTGGAGCGCATGGGCACCAACACCAAGGGTGCCACCATGCAGACCAAGAACGTCGCCGCCGTGATGGTGACGGCCAACCTGCCCGCCTTCTCCGCCCCCGGCTCGCGCATCGACATTTCGGTCAGCGCCATGGGCGACGCCAAGTCGCTGCAGGGCGGCACCTTGCTGGTCACCTCGCTCTATGGCGCCGACGGTTCGATCTATGCCGTCGGCCAGGGCCCCGTCGCCACCGGCGGCTTCTCCGCCCAGGGCGAAGGCGCCAGCGTCACCCGCGGCGTGCCCACCGCCGGGCGCATTTCCAACGGCGCCATCGTGGAAAAGGACACCGGCTTCGTTCTCGCCAGCCTTTCCGTGCTGAAGCTGTCGCTCAAGAATCCCGACCTCACCACCGCCACCCGCATTGCCGGCGCGGTCAACGCCTTTCTCGGCACCGCTATCGCCACCGCCGCCGATCCCAGCAATGTGGTGTTGAACGTGCCCACGGCCTATATCGGCGGCACCACCGCGCTGCTGACCGACATCGAGCAGCTCAAGGTCGATCCCGACCAGCCCGCCAAGGTGGTGATCGACGAGAATTCCGGCGTTATCGTGATGGGCGCGGATGTGCGCGTCTCCACCGTCGCCATCGCCCAGGGCAACCTCACCATCCGGGTGCAGGAGACGCCGCAAGTCTCCCAGCCCTCGCCCTTCTCCAACACCGGCACCACCGAAGTCGTGGCGCGCACCAAGATCGACATTGACGAATCCAAAGGTAACAAGATGGTCGTGCTCAATGCCGGCGTCTCGTTGCAGAGCCTGGTGGACGGTCTCAACGCTCTGGGCGTGGGCCCGCGCGACGTGATCTCCATCCTGCAGGCGATCAAGGCCTCGGGCGCGCTGCAGGCCGACATCGAGGTGATCGGCTGATGGATGCCGGGAACAACATCGCCGCTTCGGCCATGACGGCGCTGCAGAACCAGCCGCTGACCGCCGCCACGTCCTTCAAGGACCAGGCAGCGATGGACAAGGCGGCCAAGGAATTCGAAGGCGTCTTCATCTCGCAGTTCCTGGGTTCGATGTTCTCCGGCATCAAGACCGACGGCCCTTTCGGCGGCGGTCAGGGCGAGGAAATGTTCCGCTCGATGATGATCGACAAATATGCCCAGGGCCTGGAAGCCCAAGGCGGCTTCGGCATGGCGGCCTCGGTCAAGGCCCAGATGCTCAAGATGCAGGAAGGCCGGTCGTGAACGATCCGGCACGCATCGAACGGATGATTGCCCTGGCCGAGCGGCTGGTGGTGGTGCTGGAAAGCGACATCGCCGCGCTGAAAAGCGGCAATCCGGGCGCGCTGAAAAGCGCCGATCCGGAAGTGCAGAAGCTGACGGCGCAATACGGCATGGAAGCGCAGAATTTCGACATCCGCATCGCGCGGGCCGCGCCGGCGAACCTGCGCACCCGCTTCATGGCCATCACCGCCAAATTCCGCGAAGTGCTGCAGCTTCACGCCAGGCTGCTGGCGCGGGTGAAGAACGCCTCGGAAGGCATGGTCAAGGCCATCGCCGAGGAAGTGAACCGGCTGAACGCGCCGACGCGGACCTATGGGCCGAAGTCGGGCTATGGCACGCAGTCTTCCGGCGCCATGGTTTTCAACCGCGTCATCTGACGATACTCATGGTCTGAGCTTGTTGCCGTCCCGGGCTCGCATCACGCTTGGACGCGTGATGCTGCGCCGTTCGAGCGGGCGAAAGGTCCACTGGACCTTTCGCCTATCCGCTCTCACCCGCCGCTGAGAATGGACTGGATGTTGGCGACGGCGTTGCTGGGATCGTTGTTCATCAACGACAGCGCCATGTTGTAGCTGCCCAGCTGAGAGGTGAGATACGGCGAGGCTGTGCCGCTGGTGTTGCCGACGCTGGGCAGCGCCGGCGGCTTGTTGGTGGTCTGGTAGGTGCTCTGCAGGCTGGACAGCACGGTGAGAAGCTGCGAGCGCGCCAGGTCGGCGCCGGTCTTGGTCGAAACGTCGAGCGTGCCGGAAAAGCCCAGGCCGTAGGTCGGGGTGGTGGAACTCGCGGTCGTCGCGGTGCTGCTACCGGTCTTGGCCGCCGCGGTCAGGGTGCCGGCGGTAATGCCCAGCCGCGACAGGGCGTCGAAATCGCCGGGCCCCGCCAGCAGCTTGAGCGTGGTGCCGGCATTGACCTGCAGCTTCAGATTTTCGGCGCTGCCGGTGTAATTGACCGAAGCCTTGCCCAGTCCGCCAAGCTGGGCATTGATCTTGGTGACCAGCGAATCCAGGGTCTCGCCCTGGTCGATGGTGATGGTGGCGGTGCGCGCCGCGGTGCCCTGGATCGCGATCTGGAACGAGTCACCGGCGCGCAGCGTGGTCTGCGAGGTCAGCTCCACCGACTGGTCGAGCGTGAGGGTGCCGCGCGGCAGGCCCAGCGCATCCAGCACACTCGCTCCATTGGGATCGATCGCCAACCCGTTGCCGGTAGACTGGCCGTCGGCTCCGCCGAACTGCTTGGTCCATTTCAGGCTGCCATCGCTGTTGATGGCGGTGGCGAAGGCGTTGTTGGTGTTCTGAACGTTGCGGCTCTGGCCGGCGAAGGTGCCGGTGGTGGTGCCGGCCAGATAGACCGTGCCATCCGCTCCCACCGTCACCGCGCCGCCCTGATCGGTGGCGCTGGTGCCGACATAGCTGACATGATTGGCGCTGACCGTGGCGCCGTTATCAGTGCTGGCGAAGACAAAGGCTTCGTTGCCGCCGCTGGCGGCGGTGGCGATGCTGGCCGCGCCACCGGCCGTCAGATTCTGGTTGCTGGTGGTGCCGGAAACATAAACCTGGCTGCCATTGACGGCGAGGCCGCCAATGCCGCCGCCGCCCTGCAGGTCGCCCAGGTCCTGGGTCCAGACCGGGGCCCTGGTGATGTCACCGCCGGAATATTTGGCCAGCATGGCATGGCCGTTCTGCACACTGGCGACATAGAGGCTGCCGTCCGCGGCGGTGGCGGTGGCCGCCACGCTGTCGGCGCCGCTGCTGCCGAACTGGTTCTCGGCCAGCAATTTGCCCTTGGAATCGAACTTGGCGAGGAAGGCATCGCCCTTGCCCTGGGCGGTCTGGCCGGCGCCGACAACGCCGCCCGAGACGCTGCCGCCGATATAGATATTGCCGCTGGCATCGACGCTGACGCTGTTGGCCTGGTTGGTGGCCAGGGTCTGGATCTGCTTGATCCAGCTCTGGTCGCCATTGGCGGCGTAGCGGGCGACGAAGGAATCATTGTTGCCGTCCGCCACCGATGTGTCGGTGAGATCGGCGGTGGAGGCGCCGGTGACGACGACGCCGCCGGACGGATCGAGCGCCAGGCCATAGCCGGCGGCGCTGCCGGCGCTTCCCAGAAGCTTGGACCAGGTCTGGTTGCCGGCGGAATCGTATTTGGTGAGATAGACGTCCTGCGTGCCCTGGTTGATCTGGTTGCCGAAATTGCCGGTGGCGGCGCCGACGACATAGATGTTGCCTTGGCCGTCCACCACGGTCTTCTGCGCACTGGTCGTGCCGGTCGAAGCCTGCTGGTTGACGCTGATGACGCTGCTGGGCGTGCCGTCTAGACCTGACAATTTGGTCAGGCGGCCGGTCTGGTCGGCGACGGTGGTGGTGGTGGCGTTGGTGGCGGAATTGGTGACGGTGCTGCTGTCAGTGGCGCTGCCCGAACTGCCGACCATGTAGAGCGCCGGCGTCGCCGCGGCCGAGAAGGTCAGCGTCTCGTTGGCGCCGGGCGAGACCTGGATGCCGTAAGTGGCGTTCTTGGAGCTGGTGGCGGTGTCGCCCTGAATCGTCTTCTGCAGGCGGGTCTTGAAGCCGTCCGCCGAAAGCTGGCCGTTGATGTAGCTGATGATGTTGTTCAGCGTCAGGCCACCCTGCACCTGCGACAGATCGATGTTCACATTGCTGGTGACGCCGCCCTTTTTCACCGCGATGGTGAAGCTGTCGGACGCCGAAACGCCGGCCAGCGGATTGTTGAGGTTGGAGTCGGTGACGATCTTGCGGGTCTGGTAGCTGTAGTCGGAAAAGCCGATGGCGGCGGTGGATGTCACCTGGTCGGACGGCTTGGCCCCCTGCAGGTCGAAATTGTTGAAGCTGGTGGAGCCGAGATACTGCTGCACCTGCGCCAGGCCGGCTTGGAAGCGGGTGTTGAGGCCGGCGCGCTGGCCGTCGGTCACGGTGCCGGCCTGCGCCATCTTGGTGAGATAGGCCAGGCTGTTGACGGCGCTGTAGAGCGCGAAGAGTTTCTGGTTGTCCTGCTCGGTCTTGGCGTCGGTGCTGGCGCCCACTGAAAGCGGCACCTTGGAGGTGTCGAGGAAATCGGTGGTGGACAGAATCCGCGCGTCGGTCTGGGCGTTGGTCGGGGTCGGCGTGTTCCAGGGCGGATTGTCGTTGGACGTCGCCGTCGGCTTGCTGCTGAACTGCGACGCGACCCGGTTGCCGGCGGCCATGGAAGACGGACTCGCGTTCAGCTTGGCCTGGTAAAAGCCGAGCAGGACGGAGGAATCCAGACCTGAGATGCCGGACGAAGACATGCCGCGATTTTGGCCCCGGCCGCGTTAAGCCGGACCTAATGAAAGCCAAGCAATCCCCGGACAAAATGGGCTTAACGAGGTCTTAACGGGCCGGGCCGAGAATGGCGCGATGAAAGCCGCCGCCTTCTATGACCAGGGCCTGCAACTGTCCTCCGAGGGGCGGCACCTGGAAGCCATTGGCTGCTTCGAAGCGGCGCTGGCGGGCGAGCCCGAGAATCCGAAGATTCTTTTCGCCCTGGGCAACACCGCCCAGGCGCTGGGCATGCCCGGGCCGGCCGAGCAATTCTTCCGCCTTGTGCTGGCCGCCGAGCCGGGCCGGATCGAGGCGCTGGTCAATCTGGGCAACCTGCTGCGGGCCAATGGCCAGTTCGAGGCCGCCATCGCCCTGCTGCGGCCGGCGGCGGCGCGCCACCCGCAGCAGCCGGAACTGGCGCTGACCCTGGGCTCGGCCTTCCGCGAAGCCGGGGACGAATCGAACGCTGTTCAGTGCTATCGCGCCGCGCTTTTGGCCAATTCCGGCTACATCCCGGCCCTGGTCAACCTGGCCGACATTCTGTGCGATGTGGGCGAGCGGGAAGAAGCCCGAACGCTGTACGACCGGGCGATCGCCGCAACGTCTGCAAATGAAGATGGGCCGGATAACGCCCAGGCGCGGCTGAACCGCGCCATCCTGCATTTTCTCGATGGCGATCTGAAGGAAGGCTGGCAGGACTATGAAGCGCGGCTGGCCTTGCCGGGCAAGGTGCCGGCGACGGATCTGCGCCTGCCGCCATGGCAGGGCCGCCTGGAATTCACCCGCCTGCTGGTGCGAGCCGAGCAAGGTATCGGCGACCAGATCCTGTTCGCCGGCCTGGTCCCCGAACTGGTGACACCGAACGGTACCACCATCCTGGAATGCGAACCGCGGCTGGTGTCGCTGTTCGCGCGCTCCTTCCCCGGCGTGATTGTGCGCCCGGCGCAATTGAAAACCGTGAATGGCGCGGTGATGGCCGATTATGGCTGGCTGCGCGAAGCGGGCGGCGTCACGGCCGCGGTCGCCATGGGCAGCCTGCCGCAGCATCTGCGGCCCACGCTGGCCAGCTTTCCCAAGCCGCATGCCTTCCTGATTCCCGACGCGGATGAGAAGGCGCGCTGGAAAAATGTCTTTGGCGAAAAAGCCATCGGCCTGTGCTGGCGCTCCGGCAAGTCTGGCGGTCATCGCGCGATTCAATATGCGCCGCTGGAAGCCTGGGGCGCCTTCATTCGCGACCTGCCGGGCACGCCGGTCTGTGTGCAATATGACGCCATGCCGGACGAGATCGCCGCGCTGGAAGCCATCAGCGGCCGCAAGATCATGGTGCCGCAGGGCATCGACCAGAAGCAGGAATTGGACCGCGCCTGCGCCCTGTTGTCGGCGCTGGATGCAGTGGTCACCGCGCCGACCGCCGTCGCCTGGGCTGCGGCAGGTGCGGGCGTGCCGACCTTCAAGATTCTCTATGACACAAGCTGGACGGCGCTGGGCGAAAGCCGCGAGCCGTTCGCGCCGTCCTGTGTCTGCGTGATGCCGCAGCGTCGTGGTGACTGGGCTGATACTTTCAGCAAGGCCAAGGCGTTTATCGCGCAGCCTTGACGGGCTGCTGCTCTTCCTTCAACGCCTGCGCCAGGTCGGCGGCGATGCGGGCCGCGCCTTCGCCGTCAATCAAGGAAAGGCCCAGCTTGCGCATCTGGCGGCGGCGCGGCGCGTCATGGATCAGGGCGGTGACGGCGCGCGCCGTCTCCTCGGCGCCGACCTCGGAGGCAAGACCCAGCAACTGTCCCATCCCTGCCTCGTCGAAAGCGCGGGCTGATTGGCAATGGTCCTCGGTCAAACCAAGATAAAGCGCCGGCACGCCAAAGGCCGCCATCTCATAGGCGGTCACCCCAAACGCGCAAAGTCCCAGATCGGCATGGGCATATTCCAGCGCCAGATCGTCGGCATGTTCCACCGTCTCATAATGGTTGGAGAGCGCGACGATGGCGGCGGCGGTCGCGGCACCGTTCGCCATGCCGGTGCCGATGACAAAGCGCACCCGCCAGGCGGGGTCGATGCCGATAAGCGCCTGGGCGGCGCGCAAAGTGAGGCCATGCGGATCACTGCCGCCCATCGCCACCAGCAAAGTGGGCCGCGAGGATAGCGCCCGCGCCGGGGTCAGATGCGGATTGAGGCCGGTGAGCGACCATTGCCAGCCGATGCGCGGCACGGTGCGCGCGCCAGTCCAGTCCAGTGTCCTGACCTGCGGCACTGGCGGATAATAGGCGAAGTCGGCGGCGAGGCGCCGCTCGGAACCGTCGTCAATCACGGCGGTGACGGGAATATCACGCGCCAGCATATCAAGCGCGGCGCGATCCGGGCCCTCGCGGCAATCCAGCAGCAGCATCTGCGGCTTCAGCCGCGCCGCCAGCTCGGAAAAATGATCCTCGGAAGACAGCAGCTGTGCCTCGAAGCCGGCTTTGCGGATCGGCGTCAGCGCATCCACCGTGCCATGGACAGCGAAGACGGCGCCGATGCTTTCGCGGTCGCGCAGGGCGCGGGCCAGCGACACCATGCGCTTGACATGGCCATAGCCGAACTTGCCGCCGCCGTCGCAGCGGATCAGCGCCAGCCCGCCGGTCGGCGTGATCGGCTTCTGCCGCACATGGCCGTTGATGCGCGCCAGTTCCGGCTCGCGTTCCAGCAGCAGCAGCAGGTCGGCCAGCGAGGCTTCGCCTGCTTTCGCCGCCATGCGGGCATGCACCGCCTCAACAAAGGCGAGATCGTCCGGCGTGTCTATGGTGAGACGGCCGCCCTTTTTTGCCAGCGCCGGATAAGGCGCGGCGCGCACCACCTTCACGAAATCGGGATGCAGCTTGAAATAGCCGGTGACATGCTCGCGGGCGGCAGGGTCGTTCCCCGCATCCATCATCAGCTTGTCCAGAGCGCGGCGGGAGAAAGGATCGACGCCTTCATGGGCGCAGAGCGCGCCTTCTTCCATCAGCACATAATCGCCGTCGTGCTCGATCAGGCTGGCGACCAGGTGATCGACAAAACCGGCGTCAATGAAAGGCGCGTCGGAGGAAACGCGCACAATGAGATCGGCGTCCAACGCCTCGGCGGCGCGGGCATAGCGGGCGAGAACATCGTCTTCCGGCCCGCGCACCACGGTGACGCCTTCGCCGGCGCCCCATTCGACAATGGCGTCGTCGCGCGGATTGGTGCTGGTGGCGATGGCGATGTCTTCCACCAGGGCGCAATGGCGCAGGCGATGAACGATGTGCCAGAGCAGCGGCTTGCCGGCGACCGGCTTCAGCACCTTGCCGGGTAGCCGGGTCGAACCCATGCGGGCTTGAATCACCGCAACGACGCGGATGTGTTCGCGGTTCACGCCGCTTCGCCTTTGTAGGACAGGCGGATGTGCTTCAGCGGGCGCATGCCGTCGGATGGATCGGCGCGCCATTCGCGGTCAGAAAGTTCGGAAGGTTGCGGCCCCTTGAAGCCGGCGCCATCGGCCACAGCGCTTTCCCGGATGCGGGCGATCACTGGCGCGATCTCTTCCGGCAGCCAGCAATGGCCGGCGGCGTATTCCGCGCCTTCGCCGTCGAGATCGAGATGAAATTCGACTGCGGCCGCACCCCAGTGATGCACCGCGCGCTCGATCACTGCCGGGCGGCGGGTGTGATCGGACCAGCCCACCGGCAATCCGGTGGCGGCGCGGATGGCGGCGATGGCGGCAAGATTGGCTTCCGCGGCAGGGGTCGGATAGGCCGAGACGCAATGCAGCAGAGTGATGTCGCGGGCGCCCGCTTCCTTCAGCGTCGCGGCCGCCTGGGTGATCTCCGCCATGGTGGACATGCCGGTGGAGAGCACGATGGGCTTGGCCGTAGCGGCGCAGGCGCGCAGCAGATCGCTGACCAGCAGTTCATAGGACGCCACTTTGTAGAAATCGACGTAAGGCGCTAGCTCGGCCACCGCCTCCACATAGAAGGGGGTGCAGGAAAAACGGATTTTCCGCGCCGAACAGTGTTCGGCCAGCGGTTTCAGGTGGGTCAGCGGCAATTCCCACTCCGCCCTGGCCCGGTGCTTGGGGCTCTGGCGCAGGATCTCCGGCGCGAACATGCGGTCGATGCGGAAAAGTTGGAACTTGACCGCGTCGCAGCCGGCATCGGCGGCGGCATCGACAAAAGCCAGCGCCCGCTTCAGATCGCGGCCGTGATTGGACGAGGCTTCGGCGATGAAAAAAGGCTGAGTCTGCATTTAACCAAATCTAAAGAGCGTATGGCTAAGAAGCGGTTAACACGCCAGGCGCGCGTGACGCGCCAAGCCTGAAGAGAATGAGTCTTATGGAT
>Ga0265313_10001321_pt1 | contig 23386 bp, 14 predicted proteins | sample 4123metaG_FD_203122 | JGI IMG/M metagenome (GOLD analysis project Ga0265313, IMG submission 203122) | Rhizosphere microbial communities from Carex aquatilis grown in University of Washington, Seatle, WA, United States - 4-1-23 metaG | ecosystem: Host-associated > Plants > Roots > Rhizosphere >...
CTGCCCGCGCTCGCTGCCTGGGCCGCCGCCCTTGCCGCGCTCGGCGCCATGCCCTGCCGCGGCGCGGCCGCCGACCCCGGGGTGCCGCACCTCCAGAAGCACGGCGGCGCCACGCAGCTCGTCGTGGACGGCAGGCCCTTCCTCATCCGGGGCGCGGAGCTCAGCAACTCGAGCGCCTCCAGCCTCGAGTTCATGAAGCCGGTCTGGCCCAAGCTCCAGGAGAACCGCCTGAACACCGTGCTCGCCACGGTGACCTGGGAGCTGACGGAGCCCCAGGAGGGCCGGTTTGATTTCAGGCTGGTGGACGGCCTGATCGACCAGGCCCGGGCGCGTGACCTGAGGCTCGTGCTGCTCTGGTTTGGGAGCTGGAAGAACGGCAAGTCCACCTACCAGCCCCTCTGGGTGAAGACCGATCAGGCGCGCTTCCCGCTCGTCCAGAACGAGCAGGGGAGGAGCCTGAACACGCTCACCCCGTTCGGCGACGCCACCTGCGAGGCCGACGCGCGCGCGTTCGGCGCGCTCATGCGGCACCTGCGCGAGGTCGACGGCAAGCGGCACACGGTCCTCATGATCCAGGTCGAGAACGAGATGGGCGTCCTCGAGGACTCCCGCGACTACGGAGCCGCCGCCAGGGCCGCGTTCGCATCCCCCGTGCCCGAGGAGCTCATGAGCCACCTCGTGGCGCACAAGGACACGCTCGTCCCGGAGCTGCGCGAGCTCTGGGAGGCGAACGGCGCGCGCAGTACCGGCACGTGGGCCGAGGTCTTCGGCCCGGGCAAGCCCGCGGGGAAGGAGATTCCCGTGCGCACGCTCGCCCCGCCCATGACGGAAGCGGAGCATGAGACCGCCTGGCGCAACCTCTGGTGGCCCGTGGACGAGATCTTCATGGCGTGGCGCTACGCCCGCTTCGTCAACCGCGTGGCCGAGGCCGGCAAGGCCGAGTACCCGCTGCCGCTGTTCGTGAACACATGGCTCCAGCAGCGCGACCACGCATGGCCGGGCACGTACCCGAGCGGCGGCCCGGTGCCCCAGGTGATGAACGTGTGGCAGGCGGGGGCGCCGGCGATCGACGTGCTGGCGGGCGACATCTACGTCCCGGAATTCCAGGAGACGTGCGAGCGTTACCACCGCTGCGGCAATCCGCTGCTGATCCCGGAGTCGCGCGGCGGCGGGTCCGGGGCGGCGCAGGCGATCTGGGCCTTCGGGAAGCTCGACGCCATCGCGTACTCGCCGTTCGGGATCGACCGGTCCGCGGACGCCGACCCGGACTTCGCCCAGGGCTACGACATCGTCGCCCAGGCCTCGCCGCTCATTTTGGAGCATCAGGGCGACGGAACCATGAGCGCCGTGCTCCTCGAGGCCGGCGGGCCGCCCCAGGCCGTGCGGCTGGGCGACTACAGGATAGAGGCGCGCTACGCCGCGAACGGCCCGGGCCCCCTGAGGCCCGCAACGGCGCCCGAGCGCGTGGCCGGCCTCTTCATCGCGACCGGCCCCGACGACTTCGTGGTCATCGGGCGAGCGATGAGCGTCTATTTTTCCTGCGCGGCGGCCCCCGCGGAGGGCGTCGGGCTCGGCACGGTCGACGAGGGCGTCTACGCGGGCGGCCTCTGGGTCCCGGGCCGCCGGCTGAACGGCGACGAGACGCCGGAATGGAAGGCGCTTCATTTCAGGGCCGAGGGCTACGGCATCCAACGGGTCAGGCTCTACCGCTACCACTGATGGGGCCGCGGGCGGGCGGGCGATCCCCGGGGCGCCGCCCCACCGGCGGGCCTAAGGCCCCGGCTCCAGGTGCCTCGCCTGCACCGCCCGCTGGATCAGCCGCTCGGCCTCTCCCCAGACCGCCGCCGAGCCCTCCGCAATGTGGGCGTTTCGGGCGACCACCCGGTCCGCGGTCACCTTGTGGCGCCTCCACGCGGCCCCCTCGGTGCTGCAGTTCAGGAGCACGGGCTGGAAGCGGTCGATCGCGGCGGCGAACTTCGCCTCCGGCGTCCGCCTCTCCTCGAACTCGTCCCAGAGCCTGCGGAACTCGCCCGCCTGGTCGGCGGGCAGTAGCCCGAAGATCCGGTCCGCCGCGACCGCCTCCCGGTCATGCTGGCCGGCCATCCGGGCGGTGTCGTAGGCGAACGTGTCGCCCGCGTCGATCTCCACGAGGTCGTGCAGGATGACCATCTTCAGGACCCGCAGGACATCCAGGCCCGGCTCGTTGGCGTGCTCGGCAAGGACGATCACGGCAAGGCACAGGTGCCACGAATGCTCGGCGTCGTTCTCGGCCCGCCGGCTCTGCGTGCAGACGGTCTGGCGGAACACTTCCTTAAGCTTGTCGACCTCCAAAATGAACCGTACCTGCTGCTCGATCCGCTCGTGCTCCATCCCGGCAGCCTAGGCCGGGCCGCCGCTCTTTGCGAGTGCCGACTGCCGCGCCAAGGCCGGCGCCGCGCCGTGCGCGAGGAGCGACTGGCGGGCGCCGGCCGCTGCGAACAGGATGCCGATGGCCGAGGCGGCCACGAGCGTGCGCGAAAGCTCGGTCTCAAAGAGGGCGGGGAACTGCAAGAGGCCCATGACGGCGACGCTCTGGGTAGCGACGACCGCGAGCGAGTGCCGCCCGAGGAAGGCCAGCGGCCGCCACGTGAGCGCATCCGGAAACCGGGAGCCGAGGACGCCGACCAGGTAGGCCACGCAGCCGAAGTCCGCCATGCGCAGGAGCCCCAGCGCCGGCTTGTTCAGGAGGACGCCGAAGACGCGGTCCGGCCAGAGCGCGGGCCACTGGGCGTAACGGACGCCGATCCCATAGGCGGCCACGGCCGCGGCCGCGGAGAGCACCCACGGGCTCGGCCGCGAGGCCTGCGGCCGCCCGCTGGCGCGGGCGTGCCCCACGACGACGCCGGCCACGAAGAGGAACTGCCAGGCCAGCAGGTTGAAGCTTCCCGTGTGGATCGGGTAGAGCGGGGCGCCGTCCACCGGGGGCGCGAACTGGACCGCGAGCCAGACGCCGGCGCTGACCGCAAGGACGAGGACGCGCCGGCCCGATTCGAGGGCCCGGATGACGGTCGGCAGCAGCATCACGAAGCCGCAGTACATGGGAAGGAGGTCGAGGAGCCCGGGCTGGTAGAGGAGCGAGACGCCGAGCCCGAGGGACAGGGCCGGGTGCTCAAAGAAGAGCCGGGGCACCGCGGGCGAGCAGTAGCCCACCAGGCGCTCGGTCAGCTGCACGAGGACAAACGCCGCGAGGACCGAGCCCACGTGCCAGCGGTAAATGGACTTTGCGCGATCGGAGGACGCCGACCACAGGCCGGCGGCCCCCAGGGACCGAAACCGGCGGGTGTAGACCCATCCCGCCATGAGGCCCGACAGGAAGACAAAGCCCTCGGCCGCCGAGAAGAGGCCCAGCGACTGGTCCGTGATCCTGCGCAGCTCGGTGGGCAAGTGGTTGATCGTCATGATGACGAGGAACAGGCCCCGCAGGGTGTCAAACCGCAGGTCGCGCGCGCCCGGCTGCACTTCTAACTTGGAATTCACGTGTCAGAGACGACAACCTGTACCATGAATCGTTCCAAGATGAGGAATTCTTTCAGATTTGGCCTTTTTGTCATGGCGGCGTGCGGGGCGGCGTGGGCCTCGGACGCCCCGGCGGCGCGTCGGGGCCCGCAGGTCGACGACTATTTCGGCGAGAAGGTGGCGGACCCGTACCGGTGGATGGAGGACATCGACTCGCCGGAGACCGCGGCCTGGGTCGCCGCCGAGCGGGCCGCAACCGCGGCGGCCATGGCCGCGATCCCCGAGCGGGCCGCCGTGCGCGCCCGGCTCAGGGCGCTGTGGAACTACCCCAGGTTCGGCCTCCCCCAGAAGCGGGGCGGGCGCATGTTCTTCACGAAGAACGACGGGCTGCAGAACCAGGCGGTGCCCTATGTGATCGACGCGCCCGGGGGCCCGCCCCGGGTGCTGATCGACCCCAATCTCCTGTCAAGCGAGGGCACGGTGGCGGCCACGGAGATCTCCCCGTCGGACGACGGCGGGCTGCTCGGCTACGGGCTGGCGACGGCGGGCTCCGACTGGAACGAGCTGCACGTGCGCGACGTGGCGACGGGCAGGGACCTCCCGGATGTCGTGCGCTGGGTGAAGTTCTCGGGGATCGCGTGGACGAAGGACGGCGCCGGGTTCTTCTACAGCCGCTTCCCCGAGGTGCCCAGGGGCGACAAGCTCTTCGGCCGGCTGACCGGCAGGCAGCTCCTCTACCACAGGCTCGGGACCGAGCAGGCTGCGGACCGGCTCATCTTCGAGATGAAGGACCACCCGGACTGGTTCTTCGGCGGCGAGGTCACCGACGACGGCCGGTACCTGGCCATCACCGTGGACCAGAACGACCGGACCGAGAACGCGCTCTACGTGGTGGACCTCGTGGACGCCCGGGCGCCGCGCCTCGGGGGGCCGGTCGTGCGGCTCCTGGACAAGTTCGACGCCCGGTACACGCTGCTGGGCAGCCGCGGGGCCGTCCTCTATGTGCTGACCACGCTGGACGCCCCCCGGGGCCGCGTGGTGGCCATCGACCTGGCGTCGCCGCAGGCCTCGGCCTGGAGGACGCCCGTACCCCAGGCCGCCGACAGCATCGAGGACGCCGGGTTCGTGGGCGGAAGGATCGTCGTTTCGACCCTTCACGACGTCGAGAGCAGGCTCACCGCGTTTGCGCCGGACGGCTCCTCCCGCGCCGACCTCGCGCTGCCGGGCGTCGGGTGCGTCACGGGCCTCTCCGGCCGGGACGACGACCCCGAGCTGTTCTACGGCTTCTCCTCGTTCCTCGCGCCCGAGTCGATCATGGGCTGCGACGTCGCCACGGGCCGCCAGGCCGTCTTCCAGGCGCCGAGGACGCCCTTTGACCCGTCGGCCTTCGAGACCACGGAGGTCTTCTACCCGTCGCGCGACGGCACGCTTGTCCCGATGTTCATCACGGCCCGCAAGGGCCTCAAGCGGGACGGCGCCTCCGCCGCATGGCTCTACGGCTACGGCGGCTTCAACGTGGCGATAAAGCCCGCTTACGCGGTGCCCACCGCCGTCTGGCTCGAGATGGGCGGCGTCTACGCCCAGGCGAACCTGCGCGGCGGCTCCGAGTACGGCGAGGCCTGGCACCTGGCGGGCACGAAGGAGCACAAGCAGAACGTCTTCGACGACTTCGTCGCGGCCGCCGAGTACCTCGTAGAAAAGGGCTACACGCGCGGGGACCGCCTGGTGATCGAGGGGCGCTCGAACGGCGGGCTCCTGATCGGCGCGGTGCTCAACCAGAGGCCCGACCTGGCGGCCGTCGCGCTCCCCGGGGTGGGGGTCATGGACATGCTGCGCTACCACACGTTCACCGTGGGGGCCGCCTGGGCCTCGGACTTCGGCACGAGCGGGGACCCCGCGGGCTTCAGGTACCTGAGGGCGTATTCACCGCTGCACAACATCCGCGAGGGCGTCCGGTACCCCGCCGTGCTCATCACCACGGGCGACCACGACGACCGCGTCTTCCCCGCGCACTCCTTCAAGTACGCCGCGGCCCTTCAGCATGCGGCCGCGCCGGTCCCGGGCGCGGGCCCCATCCTCATCCGGATCGAGTCCAACGCGGGCCACGGGGGATCCACCGGCACCTCGCCCGTCTCGAAGGTCATCGACGAGTGGGCGGACAAGGTGGGCTTCGCGGCCCACTTCGTCGCGCCCGGCGCGCTCGCGACTCCGGGCGCCCGCTAACGGGCCCCGTGCGGTCACCATCCGCCGCCGAGCGCGCGCACGAGAAGTACGGTCGCCGAGAGGCGGCCGGCCCGGGTCTGCGTCAGCGAGATCTCGCTCGCAAGCTGGGTGCGCTGGCTGTCGATCACCTCGATGTAGCTCACAAGGCCCGCCTTGTACCGCACGAGCGACAGGTTCGCCGCGCTTCGTGACGCGTCCACGGCGCGCTCGAGGATCTCCCCCTGCCGGGCCAGGAGCCGCAGGTCCGAGAGCCCGTCCTCCACCTCCTGGAATGCGGCCAGCACCTGCTGGCGGTAGCCGGCCACGGCCTCCTCGTACGCGGCTTTCGCCTGCCTGTAGTTGGCGAGGTTCGCCCCACCGTTGAAGATCGGAAGGGAGACAAGCGGGCCGGCCGCCCATTCGCGGCTGCCCCACCTTAGCAGCGTGTCGAGGTCGCTGCTGTTGACGCCGCCGAACGCCGTGAGCCCGATCGACGGGAAGAAGGCCGCCTTGGCCACCCCGATCCGGGCGTTTGCGGCGGCCAGCGTGCGCTCCGCGGCGGCGACGTCCGGGCGGCGCTCGAGGAGCTCGCTCGGGAGCCCCGTCGGGACAAACGGCGGCGCGGCGTCGAGCGGCGCCGCCTCGAGCGAGAACCCCTCGGGGTTCTGGCCCACGAGTACCGCGAGCGCGTGCTCCTGGAGGGCGAGGGCCCGGTCGATCGCGACGGCCGTGCTCTCGACCGTCGCCAGCTCGGCCTCGGCCTGGTAGACGTCGAGGTCGCTGTTGGCCCCGCCCTTGCGCAGCTTGCGGACGAGGTTCCGCGCGTCGGCGAGGAGCGACACCTCGCGGCGCAGGAGCTCCCGCTGCGAGACGAGCGAGCGCAGCGCGAAATAGTTCTGGGCCACGCCCGCCTCGAGGGTCAGGAGGACGTTCTGGTAGGTGGCGCCCTGCGCCTCTGCCAGCGAGCGGGCGCTCTCGACCGACCGGCGCGCCGCGCCGAACAGGTCGACCTCGTAGGAGAGCACGAGGGGCAGGTCGAAGGAGTTGGTCGTGTAGGCGAAGGTCGTCGCGGGGAACTCGCTCTGGCGGTTCGCCGAGTACCTCGCCCTCGAGGCGCTGGCGCCGACCGAGAGGGCGGGGGCGAGGCTCCCGCGCGCCGCGCGGGCGGCGGCCAGGGCCTCGTCGTAGCGGGCGAGCGCCGCCGCGAGGTTGGGGCTCGCGGCGAGCGCCGTCGCCTCAAGGCCGTCGAGGACGGGGTCGTGAAAGACCTTCCACCACGCCTCCTTCGGCAGCGCGTCCTTCGGCTGCGCGACCTTCCAGGGGCCGCTCTCCGAGTACGCCGCCGGGGTCTCGACCGCGGGCCGCTTGTAGTCGGGCCCGACGGCGCAGCCCGCGGCGAGCGCGAGAAGCCCGGCCGAGAGGCCCGGCAGGGACCTGAGGGGCCGGGCGCTCACGGCCTCGTCTCCGGGGCGGCCAGGACGGGGCTCACCTCCATGCCGTCCGCGAGGGCGTCGTTCGGGTTGTTGACGACGCGGGCGCCCGCTGCGAGACCGTCGACCACCTCGACCCGCGTCCCGAAGTCCCGGCCGAGCTTCACGCGCACCAGGTGGATCCGGTTCGACTCGTCGATCGTCGCGACCTGGGTCCCCGCGGCGTTGATGATCGCCGCGTTCGAGGGAAGGAGGATCGCGGGCTGCGCGGCCTGGAACCGGAAGCGCACCTGCCCGAACATGCCCGGGAAGAGCTCGCCCTTGGGGTTGGCCAGCCGCACCTCCGTCAGGAGCGTGCGGGAGGCGCTGTCAAGCGACCCCGCGAAGCGCGCCACCTCGGCGTGAAACGCCCGCCCCGGGAACTCGGGCACGAGGACGTCCGCGCCGAGCCCGACCTTGACCGAGCGCACGTAGGACTGCGGCACGCTGACGAAGACGCGCAGGAGGTCCGTCTCGGCGATGTGGAAGATCTCGACGCCGGCGCCCGCGCTGATGAGGGCTCCGACCTGCGCGTTGCGCGCCGAGATGACCCCGTCGTAGGGCGCCGTCACCTGCTGGAAGTCCTTCAGCTGCGAGAGCCGGTCCACGTTCGCCTGGGCCGCCGCGACGGCGGCCTTGCCGGCCGCGTAGTCCGCGGCCTTCTGGTCGACGTCCTGCTGGGCGACCGCGTTCTGGGCGCCAAGGTCCCTCCAGCGGTCCGCGCTGATGCGCGCGAGCTCGAGGTTGGCCTGCGCCAGCGCCAGGTTGGCCCGGGCCTGGTTGAGCTCCTGGTCCAAGTCCGGCCCGTCGATCACCGCGAGGACCTGGCCGGCCTTCACCCGGTCGCCGATGTCGGCCGACCACTTGGCGATGTAGCCCGTGGTCCGGGCGTAGATCGGCGTGTCCTGTTGGGCCGTGATCGCCGCGGGCAGCGTGACCTCCGCCCCCTCCGTCTCCTTCTCGGCCACGACGTAGCTCACGACGGGATGCGGGGACGAGCCCGCATCGAGGGCGGCCGCGGCGCGCAGCCGCGGCAGGACGCCCGCCACGAACACCACGGCGGCGGCGAGGGGCAGGGCAATGAGCAGGATGCGGGTCGGCTTCATTTGAGGAAGGGGATTCCTTTGGGGGGTTGGGGCGCTAGCGGGCCCCCTCGCGGAGCTCCTCGGCGAGCTCCTCGTCCGGGGTGTGCCCGGACTTGCGCCGCAGCGTGGCGTACACGACGGGGACGAAGAGGAGCGTCGCGGCCGTCGCCAGGAGGAGCCCCCCGACGACCGCCCGGCCGAGCGGCGCGTTCTGCTCGCCGCCCTCTCCAAGCCCGAGCGACATCGGCAGCATCCCGATGATCATGGCGAGCGCGGTCATGAGGACCGGCCGGAGCCGGGTGTGCCCGGCGAGGAGGGCCGCCTGCCGGGAGTCCTTGCCCTCCCGGCGCGTGTCGTTCGCGAACGTGACGAGGAGGACCGAGTTCGCCGTGGCGACTCCGACCGACATGATCGCCCCCATGAGCGACGGGACGCTGAGCGTCGTCCCCGTGAGGAAGAGCATCCAGACGACGCCGCAGAGCGCCCCGGGAAGCGCCATGATGATGATGAAGGGGTCCAGCCAGGACTGGAAGTTCACGACCATGAGCAGGTAGACCAGCAGGATCGCGAAGACGACCCCGATGCCGAGGCCCACGAAGGATGAGTTCATGCTCTTGTACTGGCCGCGCAGATTGATCGTGCTGCCGCGGGGCAGGCGCTTCTCGAACTCGGGCAGCAGCTTGCGGACCTGTCCGCCGACCGAGCCCAGGTCCTTGCCCTCGACGTTCGCGTAGACCTCGAACACGGGCTGGACGTTGTAGTGGCCGACGACCTGCTGGCTCACGGTCCGCGCGACCGTGGCCACGTTCTCGAGGGGCTCCGGCGTGTGCTCGGGCCCCACGGTGCCGACCGGCAGCTCCTTCAGGGCCTCGATCGAGTCGATCTTGAACTGGGGGGTCTGCGTCGCCACGAGGTACTGCACGCCCTGGGGGCTCAGCCAGTAGGTCGGGGCGATCTGGCCCGAGCCCGTGAGCGAGATGAGCACGTTGCTCGCCACCGTGTTCTCGGTGAGCCCGAGCTGCTGCGCGCGCGTGCGGTCGACGGCGACGGCGAGCGCGGGCGCGTTCACCACCTGGTGCACGTGGACGTCCACGGCGCCGGGGATCTTCGCGATCCTGGCGGCCATCTCCCTGACGAGCGCGTAGTTGCCCTTGCTGTCCTGCCCCGAGACCTGGAGGTCGATCGGCGCCGGCAGCCCGAAGTTGAGGATCTGCCCGACGATGTCCGCCGGCTGCGTGAAGAAGGTGCAGGTCGGCATCTCGCGGTTGAGCCGCGCGCGGATCTCGCGCACGTAGGCCCAGGTCGAGCCGTGCTTCCCGGCGTTGAGCGCCACCAGGATCTCGCCGTCGGCCGTGCCGACCGTCGCCGTGTCGCTCGACGCCAGGTTCGTGCCGCCATTGGGCAGGCCGATGTTGTCGATGATCGTCCTGAGCTCATCGGCGGGGACGACCTTGCGGATGATGTCCTCGGCCTGCGTGAAGTAGCGCTCGGTCTCCTCGATCCGCGTCCCGTCGGGGGCCCGCACGTGCAGCCGGAACTGGCCCGCGTCAACCCTCGGGAAGAAGTCCTCCCCGAGGAAGGGCGCCGCGGCGGCCGTCAGGACGACGAGCCCGATCATGGCGGCCAGCACGCGGCCGCGGTGGTCGAGCGCGCGGCCGAGGAGCGCCACGTACCCCGTGCGGAACCGCTCGAAATGCCGGTTGAACGCGACGTGGACCCTCCAGAAGACGTCGCCCTCGCCCGCCTGGCCCCGGGCATCGTCGTGCAGCAATGTCTTGCCCAGCAAAAGGTAGTGCACGAACGTCGGGACGACGGTCCTCGACAGGAAATAGGACGCGAGCATCGCGAACATGACCGCCATCGCAAGCGGGCTGAAGAGGAACTTCGCCGTCCCCTGCAGGAAGAAGATCGGCAGGAAGACGATGCAGATGCACAGGGTCGAGACGAAGGCCGGGACCGCGATCTGCTGGGCCCCGTCGAGGATCGCGCCGACCAGCGTCTTTCCCATGTGGTGGTTGCGGTCGATGTTCTCGATCGTGACGGTCGCGTCGTCGACCAGGATGCCGACCGCGAGCGCGAGCCCGCCGAGCGTCATCGCGTTGATGGTCTGCCCGAGCGCGAACAGGCAGATGATGGAGCAGAAGATCGACAGCGGGATCGAGAGGGCGACGACCAGCGTGTTCCTCCAGGTGCCGAGGAAGAGGAGAATCATGACGGCCGTCAGCACCGCGGCGATCACGGCCTCCTTGACGACGCCGTCGAGCGCCGCGCGCACGAAAATCGACTGGTCGAACTCGGCGTGCATCTCGAGCTCGGGCGGGAGCGAGTTCCTCACGTGCGGGAGCACCTCCTTGATCCGGTCGATGACGTCGAGGGTCGACGCGGACCCGCTCTTCAGGATCGTCGTCAGGGCGCCGCGGGTCCCGTTCTGGCGCACGATGTTGGTCTGCGGGGAGAAGCCGTCGCGCACCTGGGCGACGTCGCGGATGTAGACCGTGGCGCCGTTCACGATCTTCACCGGGATGTCGCCGAGCTCCGCCGACGCCGACGGGCTGCTGTTGAGCAGCACCGCATACTCCCGGTCTCCGATCTTCACGGTCCCGGAGGGCAGCGTCAGGTTCTGGGCCGCGAGCGCCAGGTTGACGTCGTTTGGCGTCAGGCCCTTCGACTGGAGGGCCTTCGGGTCGAGGTCGACCATGATCTCGCGGAACTTGCCGCCCATGGGAAGCGTGACGGAGGCGCCCTGCACGACCGCCAGCTGCACCCGCAGGAAGTTGATCCCGATGTCGAAGAGGTTCTGCTCGGTGAGCGTCTTGCTGCCGAGCCCCAGCTGGAGGATCGGGACGTTGGAGGCGTTGTAGCGGATGACCAGCGGGGGCGTGCCCCCCGGTGGCATCACCCGGATGATCGTCTGGTTGATCGCGGTCACCTGGGCCACCGCGGCGTCGATGCTCGTCCCGGGCTGGAAGTAGACCTTGATCACCCCGACGCCCGTGAACGACTGCGACTCCAGGTGCTCGATGTCGTTGACCGTGCTCAACATGGCACGCTCGCTGATCGTGACGACACGCTTGGCCATCTCCTCCGGGGTCAGGCCGCCATACTGCCAGATCACCGACACGACCGGGATGTCGATCACCGGGAAGATGTCCTTCGCCATCCTCAGGGCGGACAGGACGCCCAGGATCACGATGGCGAGGGCCATGACCGTGAAGGTGTAGGGGCGGCGAAGGGCGAGTCGGACGATCCACATGACGCGGGAAGCGGCTTAAACGGGCGATCATGCACTATTTCGATCAAAACCTCCAATATCTCTTTCGTAGCGAAATGATGCCTTCCACGCATTGACGCACGGCGGCGGAAATAGGTGCAGATCCGCGTCATATGCGACGGGAGCGCCGCTTTTCCTTGCTAGGCGCCCCGCCGCGGATTTCGATCGCATGCATTTTGCCCCCATGAAAGTCCTCGTCGCAGACAAGATATCGTCGAAGGGTGTCGCCTGGCTGCGCAAGCAGCCCGGACTCGAGGTCATTGAGGCCTACGGCTCCTCGCCGGCGAAGCTCCTGGAACTCGTGCGGGACGTGCATGCGATCGCGGTGCGCTCGGAGTCGAAGATCACGGCCGAGGTGATCGCGGCCGCGCCGCTGCTCAGGGTGGTGGGGCGCGCCGGCGTCGGCGTCGACAACGTGGACGTGGACGCCGCGACCGAGCGGGGCGTGATCGTGATGAACACGCCGTCAGGCAACACGATAGCCACGGCGGAGCTCACCTTCACCCACCTCCTGTGCGGCGCCCGTCCCGTCCCCCAGGCCGCGGCCTCCATGAGGGCCGGCCACTGGGACCGCAAGAGCTTCTCGGGGATCGAGCTCTTCAGGAAGACGCTCGGGATCGTCGGCCTCGGCCGCATCGGCAGCGAGGTCGCCCGCCGGGCGCAGGCCTTTGGGATGCGCGTCCTGGCGTTCGACCCTTACCTGGCGCCGAGCCGCGCCAAGGGGATGCAGATCGAATCCGTGGCCCTGGACGACCTCCTGGCCCAGTCCGACTACATCACGGTCCACATGCCGATGACCGACGACACGCACTACATGATCGACGAGGCGGCGCTGGCCAAGTGCCGGAAGGGCGTCCGGCTGTTCAACTGCGCCCGCGGCGGCATCGTCAAGGAGTCGGCGCTCGTCGCCGCGCTGAAGAGCGGCCAGGTGGCCGCCGCCGGCCTCGACGTCTACGAGGACGAGCCGCTGGCGGCCGCGAGCGAACTGCGGACGCTGCCGAACGTCACCCTGACCCCGCACCTCGGCGCCTCGACCGCGGAGGCCCAGGACGCCGTCGGGGTGGAGGTCGCCGAGCAGATCGCCGACGTGCTGAACGGGGGCGTGATCCGAAACGCCGTCAACATGCCCTCGCTCGACGCCGCGACCCTCGCCGTCCTCAAGCCCTACCTCGACCTGGGAGCGAAGCTCGGGACCCTGGTCCAGCAGCTTTCCCCGGAGCATGTCGCGTTCCTGAAGATCACCTACTGGGGCAAGATCGTCGACCTGGATGCGAACGCCATCACGCGCGCCATCCTGCGCGGCTGGCTCAGGCGCATCAGCGGCGACAACGTGAACTTCGTCAACGCCCCCTTCCTGCTCGAGCGCCTGGGGGTCCGCTGCGAGGTCGTCAAGTCGACGGGCGAGGCCGACTACACCGAGCTGATCCAGGTCGAGTCCACCGGCGCCGACGGCGTCGTGCGCAGCGCGGCCGGCACGCTGATCGGCAAGGCGAGCAGCCCGAGGATCGTCGCCATCAACGCCCGCGCCGTCGAGGTGGTGGCGACCGGCAAGCTCCTCGTCATCGAGAACAGCGACGAGCCGGGCATGATCGGCTACGTGGGGACCCTCCTCGGCAAGGACAGGGTCAACATCGCCAACATGTCGCTCAGCCGCCAGGAGCCCGGGCAGACCGCCCTCATGGTCATCAACCTGGACAGCGAGCCGAGCGACGCGGCGCGGCGCGAGCTGAAGGCCCACAAGGCCATCCGGCTGGCCAAGTTCGTGCATCTCTAGGAACGACCGATGACGGGCCCCGAACATGGCGACCTCCTCGTGCCGCTCGCGATCGCGGCCGGCGCGGGGTATTTCCTGGGGGCCCTGCCGTTCGGCTACCTGGTCGCCCGCTTCAGGGGCGTGAACATCTTCGAGGTCGGCAGCAAGAGCCCCGGGGCGACCAACGTCGGCCGCGTCCTCGGGAAGTGGCCGCGCAACCTCGTGTTCGCGCTCGACGCGCTGAAGGGCGCGGTCGCCGCGGGATGGCCGCTCCTCGTCGCGTGGGGGGCGGTGCGTGCCTTTGACGTGCCGACCGCCCTCGGCTTCGTCGGGCTCGGCTTCGCCCTGGTGGGCCACTCGTTCTCATGCTTCACGCATTTCAGGGGAGGCAAGGGCGTCTCGACCGCGGCCGGGGGCCTCCTGGTCCTCATGCCTCCGGTCGCCGCGGTCTCGGGCGTCGTGTGGCTGTGCGTCTTCTTTACGACCCGCTACGTGTCGCTGGCCTCGATCCTCGCGGCGGTGAGCCTGCCGGTCACGGCGGTGCTCTCGAGCCGGGGGGCGCTCTCCCTATGGGTGACGGGCTTCGTCGCGGTCTTCGTCGTCGTCATGCACCGCGCCAACGTCGTGCGCCTGCTGCGGGGCACGGAGAGGCGCTTCGAGCGGAGGCGGGAAGGGGACCCGAAGGGGCCCGAGGCAAAGCCATGACACGCGCGCGAACCCTCAGCATCGGAATCTGCGGCCTCGGGACCGTGGGCCAGGGCGTCTGGAAGCACTTCGGCCGCCTGCGCGCGGAGCTCGAGGCCCGGCTCGGCGCCCGGATCGTGATCCGCAGGGTGGCGGTCCGCAGCCTCACGAAGGCCCGCGCGGTCAGGGTCCCGAGGTCGAAGCTGACCACGGACGCGCTGTCCGTGGCGACCGACCCCGGGATCGACATCGTGTGCGAGCTGATGGGCGGCACGGAGGCCGCCCGCGCCGTCACGCTCAAGGCCCTCCGGCTCGGGAAGGTCGTCGTCTCCGCCAACAAGGCGCTCATCTGCGCCCACGGGGCCGAGATCTTCGCGGCGGCCCGCCGCCACGGGGGCCACTTCCTCTTCGAGGCCAGCGTCGCGGGCGGCATTCCGCTCATCAAGGCCATCCGGGAGGGCCTCGTGGCCAACCGCTTCGCGCGCATCTACGGGATCCTGAACGGCACCTGCAACTACATCCTGACCCAGATGGAGGACCTCGACACGCCCTATGCGAGCGTGCTTCGGGAGGCGAAGCGCCTGGGCTACGCCGAGGCCCAGGAGTCGCTCGACGTCGAGGGCTGGGACACCGCGCACAAGGCCTGCATCCTCGCGTGGCTCGCCCACGGGGTCTGGGTCCGCCCCGAGCAGATGATCGTCGAGGGGATCGAGCGCATCACCCCCGCCGACTTCAAGAACGCCGCCTCGCTGGGCTACGGGATCAAGCTCCTCGGGATCGTCACGCGCGACTTTGAGACGGACGAGATCAGCGTCCGGGTCCACCCGACGCTGCTGCCCGAGGGCAGCGTGCTCGCCCGGGTGAGCGGCGTCTTCAACGCGATCTCCGTCAGCGGGGACGTCGTGGGGACCACGGTCTACATCGGGCGCGGGGCGGGGCAGGACGCGACCGCGAGCGCCGTCATCAGCGACATCACCGACGCGGTCGCGCTCCTGCTGCACGGCAAGGGGGCCCACTTCATGGGCGAGGAGCTTCCGCCCGCCTCGAAGGGGGCGCGCATGGCCCCTCCCGAGAGGATCCGGGGGCGCTACTACGTGCGGCTGACGGTGGCCGACCGGCCGGGCGTCCTCGCCCGGGTCGCCACCATCATGGCGAAGAACCGCATGAGCATCGCCAGCGTCATCCAGAACCCCTCCGAGCGCGCGGGATCGGCCTCGCTCGTCCTCACCACCCACGAGAGTGACGAGCGCTCGGTGCGCACCGCGCTGCGCTCGCTCTGCGCGCTCGGGAGCGTGCGCGAGGAGCCGCTCCTCCTGCGGATCGGCGACCTCGACGGCTAGGCCCGTGCGGCCCCCTCTTCCCACCTATGCCCCGAATCGTCCAGAAATACGGCGGAACCTCCGTCGGCGACGTCGAACGGATCAAGAAGGTCGCCGAGCGGATCAAGGCCGTCCGCGAAGAGGGAAACGAGGTCGTTGTCGTGCTGTCCGCGAGGGCGGGCGTCACCAACGAGCTGATCGCGCGCGCCAAGGGCCTGTGCGCGGAGCCGAGCGAGCGCGAGCTCGACCAGCTGCTCGCGATCGGGGAGCAGGAGTCCGTGGCGCTGATGGCGATGGCGCTGCACGGCATCAAGGTGCCTGCGGTCAGCTACACCGGCGCGCAGGCCGGCATCTTCACGGACCGGGTCCACACCAAGGCCAAGATCAAGACGGTCAACCCGAAGCCGGTCGTCCAGGACCTGGCCGCGGGCCGGGTCGTGATCGTGGCCGGCTTCCAGGGGATCGACGACGACGGCCAGATCACGACCCTCGGGCGCGGGGGCTCGGACTTGACGGCGGTGGCGCTCGCCGGGGCGCTCAAGGCCGACATCTGCGAGATCTACACCGACGTCGACGGGGTGTACACGGCCGACCCCCGGGTCGTCAAAAACGCGCGCAAGCTCTCCGAGATCTCGTACGACGAGATGCTGGAGCTCGCCTCGTCGGGCTCCAAGGTGATGCAGTCGCGCTCCGTGGAGTTCGCCAAGAAGTTCGGCGTGGTCTTTGAAGTCCGCTCCTCGTTCAACCACAATCCAGGGACAATCGTGAAAGAAGAAGTCGCATACATGGAACAGGTCGTCGTGCGCGGCGTCGCCGCCGACAAGGACCAGGCCAAGGTCATCATCAGCAACATCCCGGACAAGCCCGGCAGCGCCGCCAAGGTCTTCCGGGGCCTGGCCGACGCCAATGTCAACGTGGACATGATCGTCCAGAACGTCGGCCGCCACGGGGTCGCCAACCTGACGTTCACCGTGCCGGAGACCGAGACGGCCCGCGCCGTCAAGACCCTCGAGCCCGTGCTGGCCGGCATCGGCGGCGGCCAGGTCACCATGCACCAGCACATCGCGAAGATCTCCGTCGTCGGGGTGGGCATGAAGACGCACAGCGGGGTGGCCGCGACGCTCTTCCAGGCCCTGGCCGAGGCGGGGATCAACATCGATCTCATCAGCACCTCCGAGATCAAGATCTCCGTCGTCGTCGACCTCGACCGCGCCGACGAGGCCGTCCGCGTGGCCCACGCGGCCTTCGGCCTCGACAAGCTGTAGCACCCGGGCGGGGCATGCGCTACGTCTCGACACGCGGCGAGGCTCCCCCCGTGCCCTTTGCGGAGGCCGTGGCCCTCGGCCTGGCGCCGGACGGCGGCCTCTTCGTCCCCGAGGAGCTCCCCGACCTCTCGGGGGAGCTCGCGGCCCTCGGCGCGCTCGCGTACCCCGAGCTGTGCGCCCGCTTCCTGTCGAAGTTCGCCACCGACATCCCCGGGCCGGAGCTCGGCGAGCTGGTCGCGCGCTCGTACGGCGCGTTCGACCGCCCCGAGATCGCGCCGCTGCGCGGGCTCGCGGGCGGCCTGCACGTGCTCGAGCTCTTCCATGGGCCGACGCTCGCCTTCAAGGACATCGCCCTCCAGCTGCTCGGCAACCTCTACGCGAGGCAGTGCGCGATCCGCGGCGAGACGATCAACGTGCTGGGCGCCACCTCCGGGGACACGGGCGCGGCGGCGATCCACGGGCTCAGGGGCAAGAAGGGCACCGCCATCTTCATCCTGTACCCCGACGGGAGGATCTCGCCGCTGCAGGAGCGCCAGATGGCCTGCACGGGCGCCGCGAACGTCCACGCCCTCGCGGTCGACGGCTCCTTCGACGACGCCCAGTCGGTCCTGAAGGCGCTCTTCGCGGACGGGGCGTTCCGCGCGGGCCACCGGCTCTCGGCGGTCAACTCGATCAACATCGCCCGCATCCTCGCGCAGTGCGTCTATTACCTGCACGCGTGGCTGCGGCTGCCCGCGGGCGAGCGCGCGGGCGCCGAGTTCGTGGTCCCGACCGGGAACTTCGGCAACGTCCTGGCCGGCTGGATGCTCCAGAAGATGGGGGTGCCGATCCGCGGCTTCCGGGTGGCGACGAACCAGAACGACATCCTGCACCGGCTCTTCACGAGCGGGGAGTACCGCGTCGACCGGGTGAGCCCGAGCCTCGCCCCGTCGATGGACATCCAGGTCGCCTCGAACTTCGAGCGGTTCATGTACTACAGCCTCGCCCGCGACGGCGACCGGGTGAGGGCCGTCATGGCCGAGATCGGCTCCAAGGGGAGGTACCGCTTCCCCGCGTTCGACCGGGACAGCTTCTCCTCCTCGAGGTGCGCCGACGCGGAGATCCCCGGGATCATCCGCGAGGTGCACCGCGCCTATGGCTACATCGTCGACCCGCACACGGCCTGCGCCTTCAAGGGGATCGACCCCTCGCGGCCGAGCGTGGTGCTCGCGACGGCCCACCCGGCGAAGTTCCCGGACACGATCCGGGCCGCGATAGGCATCGAGCCCACCCACCCGTCGCTCGAGGCGCTCAAGGGCCTGCCGCTCGTCCGCCACAAGATTATGGCTGACGCGGCCGCAATACGTGCCTTCATCGAGTCCCGCGCCATCTGAAGCCACCACCACCATGCCGCCACGCGACATCAGGATCTACGACACCACGCTTCGGGACGGGACCCAGGGGGAGGGCATCAGCTTCTCGGTCGCCGACAAGCTGCTCGTGGCCGAGCGCCTGGACCAGTTCGGGGTCGACTACATCGAGGGCGGCTTCCCGGGCTCCAACCCGCGCGACATCGCGTTCTTCGCCGAGGCGAAGAGCCTGAAGCTCAGGCACGCGAGGCTGGCCGCCTTCGGGTCGACCCGCCGGGCCGGATCGAAGGCCGACACGGACCCCCAGCTCCGGACGCTCCTCGAGAGCGGGATGCCGGTCATGACGCTCGTGGGCAAGACCTGGCTCCTCCACGTGACCGAGATCCTGCGGACGACGCCCGAGGAGAACCTGGCGATGATCGAGGACTCGGTGCGCTACCTGACCGCGCAGGGCCGCGAGGTGGTCTACGATGCCGAGCACTTCTTCGACGGGTACCTGGACGACCCCGACTACGCGCTTCGGACCCTGGAGGCCGCCGCGCGCGGCGGCGCCGCGAACCTGACGCTCTGCGAGACCAACGGCGGCAAGCTCGTGCCCCAGGTCCAGTCGATCGTCACGGAGGTCGTGAAGCGCTTCGGCTCCCGGCTGGTGGGGATCCACTGCCACAACGACAGCGGCCTCGGGGTCGCCGTCACGCTGGCCGGCGTCGACGCGGGCGCGAGCCTCGTCCAGGGCACCGTGAACGGCTACGGCGAGCGCGTCGGCAACGCCAACCTGATCACCATCCTGCCCAACCTCGCGCTCAAGATGGGCTGCACGATGACCTGCTCCGCGAACCTGGCTCAGCTGCGGGACCTTTCGCTCTTCTTCGACGAGCTGGCGAACCTCCGGCCGAACCCGAAGGCCCCCTTTGTCGGGCAGTCCGCGTTCGCCCACAAGGGCGGCCTGCACGCCAACGCCGCCCAGAAGGTCGCGCGGAGCTACGAGCACATCGACCCGACGCGGGTCGGCAACCGCACGCGCGTCCTCGTCTCCGACATGGCCGGGCGCAGCAGCCTGGCGCTCAAGGCGCGGGAGTTCGGGATCGAGCTCGATGAGAAAAGCCCGGAGCTGAAGGGGCTCATCGAGGAGCTGAAGGAGCGCGAGTTCCGGGGCTACGAGTACGAGGCGGCGGACGCCTCGTTCAAGCTCCTGGTCGGCAGGATGCTCGGCCACAAGAAGGACTTCTTCGAGGTCGAGGGCTACCGCGTCATCGTCGAGCGCCACGGCGGCGAGATCTGGTCGGAGGCCACGGTGCGCGTGAAGGTGGCCGGCGAGCCGGTCCACACGGTCGCGGAGGACTCCGGGCCGATCGGCGCCCTGGACAAGGCCCTGCGCCTGGCCCTCGAGAAGACCTTCCCCCAGCTGCGCGAAATGAGGCTGCGCGACTTCAAGGTGCGCATCCTCGAGGGCAACGAGGGGACCGGGTCCAAGACGCGCGTCCTCGTGGAGAGCGGCGACGGCCACTCGGTCTGGGGCACGGTGGGCGTGAGCGACAACATCATCGACGCGTCGTGGGAGGCGCTGAGGGAGGCGGTCGAGTACCGCCTCTCGGTCACGCCCCGCGCCTAGCGCCGCCGCTTTAGTCGGCGCGGTCCCCGTAGAGGACGCCCCGGCCGCCGGTACCGAAGTACACGCGCCCGTAGATGCGCGGGTCTCCGCTGAGCACCCGCATCTGGCCGAAGTTGTGCCGCTCGTCGCTGATCCGCACCCAGGACGCCCCGGTGTCGTCCGAGCGGAAGAGGCCCTCGGCGCCCGAGACCCTGCCGACGATGAAGACGGCCGGGCTGCCGCGGCCGGGTGCCGCCCTGCCGAAGCCGACCAGCTGGGCCTGGACGCCCTTCGCGGCGGCGAGGGAGCCGCCCGCGTTCGTCGAGCGAAGGAGCGCGTCGCCCGCGATCACCCAGAACTCGCCCTCGCGCCCGGGCACGGCGGCGAGCTTGCCCGGCGCCGGGCCCCAGCGCCCCTTGACGACCGGCAGCCCCCCGCCCACCGCCCGGAAGCTCCTCGCCCCGTCCGTGCTCACGACGATCGTGCCGGCCTCGGTGTCGTAGGCGTAGAACTTGAGGGCGTTCACGGTGTCGGCCACGACCGCCAGGTTCACCGAGCCCCCGACGCTCGGGTACCACGTGGCCCCCCGGTCGAGCGAGAAGTGGGGGGCGACCCCGGTGGGCGACCAGACGATCGTCCGTGCGTCGGCGGAGATCGTGATCGGGCCCTCGCCCCGCCAGTAGGCGCCGACCGTCCCGGGGGGCTCCGCGGCGAACGCCTTCCAGGTGGCGCCCCCGTCGGCGGAGTAGGCCCCGGTGACGAGGTCGTTCGTGTAGGTGTTGCCCGAGCGGACGAGGACCTCCGGGTGGCCCCACGCGAACGCCATGCTGGACGTGTCCTTGAAGGCCGGCGTCCCGAAACGGCCCCGCGGGGGCGACACCGACAGGTCGTCGTGCCTGAAGCCGTCGACGTCCGCGACGCCGCTGAGCAGGTGCGGGCCGCTCGGCGGGCTTAGGAGCACGGTCGGCACGGTCTCCTCGATCCCCCGGTCGTCGAAGCTCCAGCGGGTCGGCTTGCCCCCGTCGGCGTCCCTCAGGTCCCGGGTCGCCCAGATCCCGAACCCGGTGGTGAAGATCGCGTGGTCCGGGTCGAGCGGGTCGATCTCCACGTCGGAGAGCCAGTGCCGGTTCATCGGCGCCGTGTAGGGCGCCGGCGCGTGGTCCCACTGGGCGTGCTCCAAAAGCCCGGCCCAGGTCCTGCCGCCGTCGGTGCTGCGGAAGATCTCGTCCAGGGGGTAGTAGTGGTTCCAGGTCCCCGCGAGGACCGTGTCCGGATGCTGCGGGTCGACCGCCACCGCCCCGTAGCCGAAATGCCGGCCGCCCGCCGGCTTCTCGGGCGTCACGTCGGTCCAGGACCCCGAGCTTGTGTCGAGCCTCCAGACGGCCCCGTCGGTCATCGAGTTCGGGCCCGGCTCCTTTCCGTAGCTCACATAGAGGACCCCCGTGGAGCTGAGCGCGGAGCGGGTCGGGCGCAGGCCGAGCGGCTGCCCCGGGACGGCGGTCCAGGTCGCCCCGGCGTCCGTGCTTCGGAAGAGGCTCGCGTTGGGGGTCGAGACGGCGGCGTAGATGACCTGCGTCGGCTCGCCTCGCCGGCCGCCGCGCCCGTCAAAGCGGATGATGTTGATCCCCGTCCTCTGGGCCGGGAACGTGCGGCCCCCGGGATAGTGCTGCGCGGAGAGGACCTCGTCGACCTCCGGGAAGGAGGACACCCTCGTCCAGGTGGCCCCGCGGTCGGCGCTGCGCCAGAGGCCCGCGCCGCGGGTGCCGAGGAGGAGCACGCGGCCGTCGTTCGGGTCGACCGCGAGCCGCTCGCCGTTGCCCCGGCCGGCCTCGTTGGCTCCGAACTTGAAGGGCACGGGGGTCCGCTCCCAGGTGCGCCCGTAGTCGGCCGACCGCAGCACCTCGCCGTCGCCGACGCCGGGATTGGTGTAGGTCCCGGCGGCGATGTAGAGCCGCCCGGCGTCGGACGGGTCGCAGGCGAGGCTCTCCACGCCGAGGAGGTTCCAGTCCGTCTGGCTCACCCAGTCGAGGAGCGGCGCCCACTCCCGCGCGGCGCCGCCGCTGCGGTAGGCCCCGCCGACGTCGGTGCGGACGTAGACGAGCCCCTTCTCGGCGGGGCTGAAAATGATGCCCGTCACGAACCCACCCCCGCCGATCGCGACGCTGCGGAACACGTAGCGCTCGGAGGCGGGCGCCGGCCCCTCGGCCGCAGCCCGGCCCGCCGCGGAGGCCAGGGCGAGCGACAGGGCCGCCGCGCATAGGGTGGGGTGAAGGGCGTGTCGGGGGTTCATGGGGAAAAGGAGGGGAGGCGGGTCGGAGGAGCGCGGCCGCGCGCCCCTAGAGGATCGGCGCCAGGAGCCTGCAGGCGTCCTCGGCGATGCTCGTCAATACGTTGCGCCTGCGGACGACCGGGAGGGTGCACTGGGTCAGCACGTCCGCGATCCACGCCCGCACCGCGGCGATCTCGGGCGCCGTGTAGATCACGACGCCCACCTCGAAATTCACGAAGAGGCTCCGCAGGTCGAAATTGGGGGAGCCAAAGAGCGCGACGCGCTCGTCCATGACGATCGCCTTGGCGTGGAGCATCCCGCCGTTGTAGACGAGCACGTGGCCGCCGGCCTTCGTCAGCTCGCGGGTGAAGTTGTTGCGCGCAAAGTCCGTCACGGGGTGGTTCGACTTGGCGGGCACGATCAGGGTCACGTCGCAGCCGGCGCGCGCCTTGACGATCATCGAGCGCAGGAGCACCTCGTCCGGGATGAAGTAGGGCGTCACGATCTGCAGGCTGCGCTCGGCCTGCTGGATCATCGCCACGATCCCCTCGTAGAGGGGGTCGCCGGGCACGTCCGGGCCGCTCGCGACCACCTGGAGCTCGCACGTGCCCCGGATCGGGGCGCCGCCCGCCTGGGCGTCCTCCCGCACCTTGTCCTGGGGCTGGCGCGCCACGAAGCACCAGTCCGCAACGAACACCTCGCCGAGCACGACGGCGCCCGGGCCCTCGATCACGGCCCCGAAGTCGCGGAAGCGCTTCGGGTAGGGGACCGGCCCCATGTACTCGAGCGCGAGGTTGCGTCCGCCGACGACGGCCGTGGTCCCGTCAAAGATCGCGATCTTGCGGTGGCTGCGCAGGTTCGCGGAGCCGCGCGACGTGAACGGGAGCACCGGCATGAAGCGGCCGACCTCGCCGCCGGCGTCGCGGATCGGGTCCACGAACCCCCGCGAGGAGAAGAGGCAGCCGAGGGCGTCCAGGAGGAGGCGTACCTTGACGCCCTCGCGTGCGCGCTGCGCCAGGAGCTCCACGATGCGCCGGCCGGTCGCGTCCCGGCTCAGGATGAACGTGGCGATGTGGATCGAGCGCTTCGCCGCCAGGATCTGGCGCTCGAGCTCCGCAAAGTCCTCCTCGCCCGTCAGCAGGAGCCGGATCTTGTTTCCTCCGACGGGCTCGAAGCCGCCCGCGGCCGCGACCGTCTTGGCGACCGGCGCGAAGACGTGCGAGAGGTCCCCGACACAGATCGCCGGAACGACGGGATTGAGCGCCGTCTTGTTCTTCGCCATGCGGCGCAGCTTGCGGCCGCCGAGGAGGAGATAGAGCGGCACCCCGAGCCAGGGGACGAACACGATGACGAGGAGCCACGCGAACGTGTTCGCCGGGGCGCGGCGCTCGCTCATGAGCTTCGCCACCAGGAAGAAGGCCAGCAGGAAGCCGGCGACCGTGGCGAGGTGCGCCAGATAGCCGCCAGGGGCGATTCGGTTCAGGTACTGGCTGAAGGCCGTCATGCGGGTCCTCGGCTATGCCTAGGCATGGGAGAGCCGGGGCACAAGCGCCGAGCTTCGGGGCGGGGGTCCGGCGCGCCGCCCCGGGGCCTGCCACCGACCCGCCGCGACGGGCCCGGCCCAAAATGGACCT
>Ga0265313_10001322_pt1 | contig 23332 bp, 20 predicted proteins | sample 4123metaG_FD_203122 | JGI IMG/M metagenome (GOLD analysis project Ga0265313, IMG submission 203122) | Rhizosphere microbial communities from Carex aquatilis grown in University of Washington, Seatle, WA, United States - 4-1-23 metaG | ecosystem: Host-associated > Plants > Roots > Rhizosphere >...
CAGAGTACTCGCCCTCGCCGTAGAGGTCCTCGCGCTTGGGCATGAACTGCAGCGTCAGTGCCGGCCCGCAGATGGTCTTGCCGCGATTCCATGAGGTCGGACCCTGCATGTGCGCACTGCGGATACCCAGCTGGAACAGCGATGCACTGGCCGTCGCGGACCCCACGGCCTTGACGCGGGCGATGAGGTCGGCCGAAGGGCGCTTGATACTGGGAATATCGATCATGTGTGCAATCTCTGGTTCGAGGGCGTGAGGCGGAACGTCTCACCAGCTGGTCATGGTGCCGTCTTCGAGCCGGGCGACCGGCAGGTAAGCGGCAGCATATGGATATTTCTCCGCCACCTTCTCGTCGATGTCGACGCCGTGGCCCGGCTTCTCGCCGGCGGTGAGGTAGCCGCGGTTGTAGCTCCAGGCGCACGGGAACATCTCGTGCGTTGCCTCGGTGTAGCCCGAGAATTCCTGGATGCCGAAATTGTTGATCGCGGTGTCGATGTGGACGTTGCAGCCCATAGCGACGGGGGACACGTCCATTGGTCCGTGGCAGGCCGAGCGCACGTGGTAAATCGCGGCGAAATCGAAAATGCGCTTGAGCCCCGTGACACCGCCGGCGTGCACCGAGGTCGCCCGGATGTAGTCGATGAGCTGCTCGGAGATCAGCTGCTCGCAATCCCACACCGTGTTGAACACCTCGCCCACGGCGATCGGCTGCGTGGTGTGCTGGCGGATCAGGCGGAAGCCGTCCTGTAATTCGGCGGGGATCGCATCCTCGAGCCAGAACAGCCGGAACGGCTCGAGGTCCTTGCCCAGCCGCGCTGCTTCGATCGGGGTCAGGCGATGGTGCACATCATGCAGCAGATGGACGTCCCAGCCCACGGCGTCGCGCACTTTCTCGAAGAGCTTGGGCACCAGCGGCAGGTATTTGTGCGTCGCCCACACCTCTTCGGTGGGCATCGGCTTGATCATGCCTCCCGCCGACTGGTCCGTGGAAGGACCGGTGCCGTAGATCGGCGGCAGCCCCGGGATCGCGACCTGAGCGCGAATGGCGTCGAGCCCCTGCTCGCGCAGCTTGACCACACCCTCGACAACCTCGGCGATGTCGATGCCGCCGACGTGCTTGTAGACCATCACCTTGTCGCGCGAGGCGCCGCCAAGCAGCTGATACAGCGGCATGTTTGCCGCCTTGCCCTTGATGTCCCAAAGCGCCATGTCGATGGCCGAGATCGCGGCCATCGTGATCGGCCCGCGGCGCCAATAGGCGCCCTTGTAGAGATACTGCCAGGTGTCTTCGATCCGCATCGGGTCGCGACCGATCAGCGTCGGGATGATGTGGTCTTTGAGATAAGAGACCACCGCGAGCTCGCGCCCGTTCACTGTTCCATCGCCGACGCCGTAAAGACCCTCATCGGTGATGATCTTAACGGTAACGAAATTGCGCCCCGGGGAGGCAACGATGACTTTGATGTCGCGGATCTTCATGGCGTGATGTCCGTGAACGCGTCCGCGACAACCATCGGCGCGGACGAATATCCCGCGCTCTCCGATCGTACGTCCCTAGGCGTCCAGGATGGGTCCTCTCGCTCCGCGAAACGGTTGGGTCCGCCGTCGGGCAGGTGACGGTCGCAAACCTGGAAAACGCTGTCAACAACGCGGGCGGGAGTTTTGGGCTCGCCTTCTCAGCTCCAGGTGCGATCCCAGGAATACTCCTGGTCCCACTGCTCCGTAGATTGCCAGATGCCGTTGACGCCGGGTTGCAGGTGCTGAGAGACCACCTCGTCGACCACATCGTCGATGCCCAGCCCGGGCTTGTCGGGCACCGTGATGAACCCGTTCTGGACGAGTGGTTTCGGCAGCCCGGTGACGATGTCGTCCCACCAGTCGACATCGACCGAGTGATATTCGAGCGCCATGAAGTTTTCGGTGGCGGTAGCGACATGCGCCGCAGCCATCGCCGCGATCGGGCTCTCTGCCATGTGGATCGCCATGGCGACGCCGTGGTCCTGCGCCATGTCGCCGATCTTCTTGGTCTCGAGGATGCCGCCGGCGGTGAGGAGGTCCGGGTGGATGACCGAAACGCCGCCGCTTTTGAGCAGCGGCTCGAACCCTTCCTTGAGGTAGATGTCCTCTCCTGTGCAGATCGGCACGGTCGTCGCCTGCTGCAGCGCCCGATACTGCTCGGTATATTGCCAAGGGATCACGTCTTCGAGCCAAGCCGGCACGTATTTCTCGATCCGCCGCGCGAGGCGAATGCCGTTCTGCAGCGAGATGTGGCCGACATGGTCGATGGCGAGTGGAATGTCGTAGCCCACGACTTCGCGGACCTCGTGGATATATTGCTCGAGGAGGTCGATTCCCTTGTCGGTGAAGTGCAAACCGCTGAACGGATGCGCCACGTTGTGAAGGTCGTAGACGGCGTTGCGCGCCTTCCGGTCCTCGAGCGTCTTGACCGGCCCGCGCCCGGGATGGACGCGATAGCCCTCGAGCGTGCCGGCCGGCGCGACCACGGCGCCCGGAATGTCCGCGATCTGCATGATGCCGAGGTCCATCTTGAGGAAGGTGAAGCCGAGCGCCATGCGCTCCTTGAGGCGCTTGCCCGTCTCGGTGCCGCTCGGCTTCTCCGCGTCCGTGTCGCAATAGATCCGTACTCTCTCGCGGAAGCGGCCACCCAGCATCTGGTAGATCGGCACGCCATAGGCCTTGCCCACCAGGTCCCACAGCGCGAGCTCGACCCCCGAAACGCCGCCACCCTGGCGGCCGTGGCCGCCGAACTGCTTGATGCGGCGGAACAGCCGGTCGATGTCGCATGGGTTTTCGCCGAGCAGCCGACTCTTCAGCATCAGGGCGAATGTCGCGCTCGCTCCATCGCGGACTTCACCCAGCCCGACAATGCCCTGGTTGGTGTAGATCTTGAGGAGCGCCGAGCTGAATGGCGCGCCGACGATTTCGGCCACCCGCAAGTCGGTGATCCGAAGGTCCGACGGTCTGCTGCTGGTGTTGATGCGACTGAGGGCGTCCTCGGCCCCGCTCGTTGCCGGCATGGAGCTCTTCTCCGCGGGACGCGTCGCCCGCTTCTTGATTTGGTCGCGGCGCCCTCAACGGAACCGCCGCCTCCGGCGTCGAATGGACCGGCTCAAGGCTAGTCTCGCAGGCCCGATGACAGATACCAAATGAAAATCACCGACCTCGGTCGGGCTGTCATCTACCGGCATCCGATCGTCCGTGTGAGGACCGGTCGTTTCATGTTCCCCTAGCGCATCGCGGACACTAGCGGGGCGCCGAGCCGCGGGGTTTCTTTGCCCGCTTGTGTTTCCAGCCGAGCACCTTTTCGGCCTTGGCCGACGTGAAGAAACTCTTGTTGCCGCTGAGCTTGCGCCGCACGCGTACGTCAGCGAAAAATCGAGCGGCTAGCTCCATGGTCGGCGTCTCGAGCGTAGTGTCGGGCGCAACGATGTAGAACACCTCGTGGCCTTTGAAGTCGGCCTCCAGGCTCAGGAGGCACGCATCGACCGCGGCGTCGGTTCGCGTGTAGGCCCAGAGGTGCTTGGCCTGCTCGACGGTTTCCTCGTGAAAGACCTTGGCCGCGGCGTCGCGATCGGCCGCGACGAGATGGAATCGCATGCTGGCGATCCGCATGTCCTCGTAGCGGCGCGCGAAGCTATCGGCCTGTGCTTCGCAGATCCACTTCGAGAGCCCATAGGGCTCCTCATTGTAGGGCGGGTGCTTCTCATCGATCGGGAAATAGTCGAAGTGCGGCTCGCGACTGAACGAGAGCCCGATGGCATTGACGCTCGACGCCTGGCACACCCGTAAAATGCGGTTCTCGACCGCGGCGCGCAGCGCGTTATAGCTGCCGACGACGTTGTTGTTGTGGACGACATGGTCCGGATGGTGGAACGGCGCCGGGATCGCCGCCATGTGGATCACGGCTTCGCAACCGGAGAAGGCTTCGACCAACGCGTCGTAATCGTCGACGTCGGCAGTGACATAGGTCACGTCCCCGCTGAGCACCGGAAACGGATCGCGGTTCGGAGCGGGTGGCTGGCCGGGGGCGATCCGGTCGATGTTGATGACACCGTGCCCCTTGGCAAGCGCCCCTTCCGTGATGGCGTGGCCGATCCGTCCGCGGCCACCGGTGACAGCGATCTTCATTTTAGTCCTCGTGTCGCCAGCCGAGCATGGTTTCCGCCTTGCGCGAGCTGAAGAAGCTGTTGTGGCCGCCGAGGTCGCCAATCACCGGAACCAGCGGGTAGAACTCGCGCGCGAGCTCGAGGCTGGGCCGCGGATGCACAGTCTCCGGAGCCACGATGTAGAAGACCTCGTGGCCGGTGAATGGCGCGGTCAAGCTCAGAAGGCAGGCCCGCGCCGCGGCACCGTGAAGCGTGTAAGCCCACAGGCTTTTGGGCGCCCCCGGGCGATCGATGTTGGCAGCCGGAAGGTCACGCGTCGGCACCACCCAGTGAAACCGCATGCTCGCGATGACCATGTCCGCATAGCGGCGGACGACGGAGTCCGCCTGCAGCTCGCAAATCCACTTGCTGAGGCTGTAAGGGTCCTCGTTGTAGGTCGGATGGTGCTCATCGAGCGGAAAATAGTCGTAGCGCGGCGCGCGGCTATAGGAGTGCCCGGTCGCATTCACGCTCGAGGCCTGACAGATGCGCCGAATACCGTTTTCGGCGGCGGCGCGCAGCGCGTTGTAGCTGCCCACCGCGTTGTTGTTGTGAACGACGTGGTCGGGATGATGCCCCGGTGCCGGTATGGCCGCCATGTGGATCACCGCGTCGCAGCCCGCGAACGCACGAACGAGCGCCTCGTAGTCGCTCATCTCGGCGGCCACGAATGGCACATCCGGCTGCGGCTCGGGCGGCGCGACGCGGTCGATGTTGATCGCGCTATGCCCCTGCCGCATCGTCTCGGCGACGATCGTGCGACCTACGCTGCCGCTGCCTCCGGTGATCGCGATCCGCACGGCGCCGTCCTAGTCTGCGTACACGGCTTGCCGGAGCCCGCGGATATAGCCGATGGCATAGAGGCGACCGAACGATGAGTACCCGGCGTGATCGTTGCTGTCGCCTTCGACCGTCGGCACGTGGTCAGGCCTGAGCACGCCCTCGAACACGATGTCGCGATAGGCCTTCATGCAGGCGAGCATGTCGGTCTGCCCGGCGTCGTGCCAGGTCTCCTCATATTTCGTGGGCACGCCCTTCACGTCGCGGAAATGCACGAAGGAGATTTTCTTCGCGAACTTGCGGATAACGGCAGGCAGATCGTTCGTCATCAGCGTGAAATTGCCCTGACACATGGTCACGGTGTTCATCGGCGAGGGCAGCATGTCGACGAGGCGCTGGTAGTTGTCGACCGACCGCATGATCCGCCCGACGCCGCGGATCGGCGACAGCGGCGGATCGTCGGGATGCATCGAAAGTCTTACTCCGGCTTTCTCTGCCACCGGCAACACCTTCCTGAGGAAGTACTCCAGATTGGCCCAGAGGTCATCCTCGCTGATTGGTGGGTAGTTGGTTATGTCGGCCGGGACGTCCCTGATGTCGAAGCTCGTCACCACCGAACCGCCGCGGGAGGGCGTCGCGAGGTTGGTGCGGACCCAGTTGAAATCGGTCATCCATTCGTAGCACCAGACCGGAATGCCGAGCCTACCCATGCTTTCGAGCAGCGTGCAGACCGTCGCGATCTCCTCGTCGCGGCCCGGCAGTCCGCGCTTGGCCTTGTTGAGCGGCGGGCGCGCCTCGATCACCGCGAGCTCGAAGCCGCCCTCGGCATAGCGCGCCTTCATCCGGCGCAACGGTGCAAGGTTCCACGGCGCCTCGCCCGGTCGACAATCATCGGCCGTCGGCAGTCCCCCGACAGCGAGATCGACGCCAGCCTGCTTGGCGAGCTTCCAAAGCGGCGACGGCGTGGGAGCAATGAACTCGGCGATTTCAAGCATGGCGCAATGCGCCTCCAGACGTGTCCGTCAGTGTCCGCGCACCGCGGAATTGACGCAGGGGAACAGCTAGACCGGCAAGACCTCGGAAAGCTTCTCCGGTGCAAGTTGCGGCCGCTTGTCGTACAAGAAGCAAGCGGCGGTGTGGTGCGGCTCGATCTCGAACAGCGGCGGCCGCGTCTTGCAGATGTCCATCGCATGCGGGCAGCGGCCGATGAATGGACAGCCCTCGCTGCCAGCGACGGCTTCGCGCACCTTGATCGGCTGGGCGCCCCAGCGTTGCTCGAGGTTGGGCCACGGAATGGAATCGACAAGCAACTGCGTATAGGGATGCTGCGGATTCTTGATGACCCGATCGACATCGCCCGCTTCCATGACGCTGCCCCGGTACAGCACCACGATCGACTTGCTGATGTGGAAGGCCGTCGTCAGGTCGTGGGTGATGTAGATGATCGAGACGCCGTGGTCGCGCTGCAGATTGCGCAGCGTCTCGAGGATCGTCGCTCGCAGAGACGCATCCACCATCGACACCGGCTCGTCGGCGATGAGAAGCCGCGGTTTGAGGAGCAAAGCGCGCGCGACATTGATGCGCTGGCGTTGCCCGCCCGAGAGCTGATGCGGGAACCGTCCGAGGACATCTTCGGGTCGCAGGCCGACGGCGCGCAGCGCCTCTTCCATCTTGTCGCGCGCTTCGGTCTTGGACTTCGCGAGCCTGAAGCGCTTGATCGGCACGCTCAGCAGGTGGTCGACCGTGTAGAACGGATTGAAGACCGCGAACGGATCCTGGAATACTGCCTGGACCTCGCGGCGATACGTCAAGCGCTCGCGCCCGCCGAGACGGGAGATGTTCTTTCCGCGGTAGATGATCTCGCCCATTGTCGGGGAGATGAAGCCAAGGAGCAGCATGGCGAGCGTCGTCTTGCCGCTGCCGGACTCGCCAGCCACCGTGAGGATAGTCGGTTCGTCTTCGTTTAGGGTCAGCGAGAAGTCGCGCAACGCGACGGTGGCCTGCGTGCTGATGAGGCCCCGCTGATAGACCTTGGAGACATTCTTGAGCTCGAGGAGGTTAGCCATTCTTGACGCCTTCCGCGTCGTAGAGATGGCACGTGACCTTGCGTCCGCCGGGCAGCGTCACCTCCTCGGGCCGCGTCGTGCGCTGCAGTTCACCCTGGCCGTAAGGACAGCGCGGATGGAATGCGCAACCGGTTGGCAGCCGCAGCAGCGACGGCGCAAGCCCGGGAATGCCTTGGAACACGCCCTTATTCTCGAGATTGGGCAGGCTCGCGATCAACGCCCGTGAATAGGGGTGCTTGGGATCGGTGAACATCTCGCGCACGGTGGCGACTTCCACCAGTCGACCCGCATACATGACGGCGACACGGTCGACGAATTGCGCCATCAAGCCCATGTCGTGACCGATGAGGATCACCGCGGCGTTGATCTCGTCCTGCACGCGATCGATGGTCTCCATCACCTGCCGTTGCGTCACGACGTCGAGGGCGCTCGTCGGCTCGTCGGCGATGATGACTTCCGGCCTCAACAGGATTCCGATGGCAATGCAGACACGCTGCTTCATGCCACCCGAGAGTTCGTGCGCATACATGCGCGCGACGCCGGGATCGAGATCGACCGATCGTAATGCGGCGGCACAGCGATCCTGGATGGCGGACTTCGACTGACCCCGTGTGTGGTCCTTGAGCGCGTCGGCCATCTGTGCGCCGATGCGGATTACCGGGTTCAGGGAATTCATTGCGCCCTGGGGGATGTAGGCGATCTTGTTGAGGCGGGCCTTGCGCATCCCCTCGTCATCGAGGCCCATCAGTTCGGTGTCCCCGACGTGGACCCGGCCGCCCTCGATCCGCCCTGGCGGCTTGATCATGCGCATCATGGCCAAGGCCATCGTGCTCTTGCCTGAGCCTGACTCGCCGACCATGCCCATCTTTTGGCCCGCGGCGAGGGTGAAGCTCACATCGTCGAGAGCTTTGGCCCGCCCGGCATCGGTGTAGTAGGTGACCTCGAGGTGCTCGACCCTGAGAACCGGAGTGGCGGTTGCCACCATGGCAGCGGGTACCGCAGTACGTGTGCTCGCGGGGCCCACCGCGACGGTTGCGCTCATAGTCTGGTCTACTCCGATTTACGCACACGCGGATTGGCGAGCTCGTCGAGCCCCATGATGATGAAGGCAAGCGAGCCGAGAATGAGGATCATCGCCACGGCCGGCTCGATCGGCCACCACCACCAGCCATTGAAGAAGGCGCCCTGTGATTGAGCAGCCCAGATGATGTTGCCCAGAAGTGGCTCACGCAGCGGCCCGAGGCCGAGCACGGCAAGATAGAATGACGCAAAGACCGCCGAGAACACCTGACCGACGAAGGCCGCGGCGATGAACGGCAGCAGGTTGGGCAGGATTTCCTTGAAGATGATGCCGAAATCGCTGACTCCCGAGAGTTTGGCAACCGACACAAACTGCCGCTCCTTCATCGTCAGCACCTGCGAGCGGATGACGAGTGTCGGCCACATCCAGGCGAGCATCACCACGATGAATGCCATGGTGAAAATGGTGACGTCGCGCTTGTCGAGTGAGCTGGCGATCACGACCTGGATAAGCAGCACCGGGATCGGCGTGAGGATCTGGCAGATCGTGCGAATTGTGTTGTCGAGCCCCTTGCCGAAATAGGCGGCGACGAAGCCTAGAACCACCCCGATGAAGGTGCCGAGCGCGCCTGCAAGAATGCCGATCACCGCGGTCTGCCACATGCCGACAGTCATCGCCGCGAGCATATTGCGGCCGAAGAAATCGGTGCCGAGCGGGTACTGCCAGCTCGGCGGCTTCTTGGTCGGAACGCTCAGCGGATAGGCATCACGCGGATTGATGACGAGGAACCCGACCACCGTGAACAAGACCAGCAGCAGCAGCACGGCGAGGCCGATCGCAAGAATCTTGTTGCGGCGCAGATAGCGCAGCAGAAGCACGGCCTGCGAGGGCTGGCGAACGATGTCTTCGGACTCGGCAGTAGGAAAAGCGACGGTGGTCAAGTCTCGATCTCCTATTGCCGCCTGATGCGCGGATCGATCAGCGGGTAGACGAATTCCATCCCGATCATGATGGTCGCCACGGCCACAGTGATGAACAGGACGATGGCGTAGATCACCGGGAAGTCGTTCGACAGAATCGCGTTCTGGAGGAGCGTACCGATACCGGGCAGCCCGAAGATGCCTTCGATGACGATGGCCGACGTCACCACTGTGCCCAGAGCGAGCGCGAACCCGGTGACCTGCGGCAGCAACGCATTGCGCAGGTAATAGTCCCGGAAGATGCGAGTCCCCTTGAGGCCCTTGTGCTCGGCGAAGTTCACGTAGTCCTCGCCCTGGATCGTGATGCCCATGCCACGCATCGAAAGCACCCATCCGCCTACTGAACCCAGGATGAGCGAGAGCGCCGGCAGGATCTGGTGCGCCATAAGGTCAAGAAAGAACGACCATGACCAGTCGGGGATGACGCCGGCGGAATAGGAGCCGCCAATGGGCAGAAGCTTCAGCCGGAACGCGATGAAGAATAGCAGCAGCACGCCCATGATCACGGGCGGCACACCCGTTAGCAGAATGAAGGGGGCTGCAATGGTCTTCAGCCAGACGGGGGAGCGAGGCCAGGCCGCTACAGCTCCCAGCAGGTTGCCGATGATGAAGCTCAGAATAGTGGTGACGAAGAGGAGCGCGAGCGTCCACGGGATCGCCTGGAGAATGAGTTCGGTCGCAGTCGCGGGATATTTGTTCAGCGAGTAACCGAAGTCGAAGTGGATGAGGTTCCACAGGTACGTCCAGTACTGATCCAGGAGCGGACGTTCCAGACCGAACTGCTGGTTGAACGACGCGATCAGTTTTTCGAGGTCCTGCGGCGCGAAGCCTCCATTGCGCGCGAGCTCAGCAAAGCGTTCGCGGATGGCGCTGCGGGACGAGAGATGCGGGATGATGAATACGATCGTGGAAGCGGCCCAGACGACCACAATCAGAAAGCCGACGCGCCTAGCGATGAGCTTCAAGGTATTCAAATCAACGGCCTCCGGCTTGAAGGAGGGGCGCGCCCTTGGGCGCACCCCTGTTTCTCGTGGCCGCCTACTGCGCGCCCGACGCCTTGAGGTTGGTCACTACCAGCATGCCGGTGTGAGCCCAGAACGCGCCGTTGGTTCCCATCTGCAGGTTGGCCTTGCTCGGCCAATTGGTCCAGTACGTGTTGTTGTACGGAATGCGATGGAGCCACTGGATGATCGGGATGTCGATCGTGTCGCGCCAGTAGATACCCAGCGCCTGCGCAAGGTCATCCTGGAACTTCGGATCGTCCGAACCACGCGGGGCGGCATCGGCAAGCAGAGCGTCGAACTCGGGATTCTTGTAACGCGACCACCGGCCGTTACCGGCCGAGCTGCCGTTTGGAACGCTATACTGACCGTCATAGAGGTTCATCGCCTCATAGGGGTCCTGCAGCGAAGCACCGTGGCCAAACAGATAGAGGCCCGGAGCACCGTCGTTCATGTTCTGCTGGGCATCGGCGCCGAAGTTAACCGAGGCGTCGAACCCACCGTCACGCAGCATCTGTTCCAGCACCGGGGCGATGTCCGAATGGATGCCCTGGAAGCCGTTGATGGTCGCGTTGATGGTCTTGCCGTCCTTTTCCCACAGGCCATCGCCATTCTTCTTGTATCCAGCTGCCGTCATGAGCGCTGCGCTCTTGTCGAGGCTGAATTCACGAGGATTGTATTTGGCTTCCTGGGCCTTCACCGCCGGCGAGTCGGCGAACTTCTGCAGGCCCGGATAGAGCGGGAACGGATAGATCGTCGAGATCTTGGCGCCGTCGTAGAGCACCTGGTCGATCTTGTCGCGATCGATCGTCAGCGCCATCGCCTTACGGATGTTGGGATCATTGTAGGGCGCGAGCTGAGTGTTCATCCACAGCGAGTTCGGCCACCAGTCCAGATACCCGAATGGCGAGTCGTTGCCAGTCCAGGACTGAACCTTCGGGTTCTGCTGCAGGATGTTGCCGATCACCTGGGCCCGCATGTCGAGCGAGGAGTCGAACTCGTTGTTCACGAGCCGCTGCGCGACCGAGTCCATGTTCTGGCCGACCTGGCCACCGAGGTTCACATAGACGATGCGCTTGACCGCCGGGTCGGCGACGAGGCCAGCCTTAATCGCCCACCACGATTCACGAAGATCGTAAATCTTCTGGTTGGCGTTCCAGGCGATCAGGTCATAGGGACCCGAGTGCGGGATGTCAGTGCCACCAGCGGCAGCGTTGACGTCCTTCTGGGCAGACTCCCACGCCTTCTGGACGATCGGGATGCCCGTGTCGAACTTCAGCGTCAGCACTTCGAACTTAAAGCGCGGCGCCGGGGCCTTAAACTTCAGATCGACGGTCTCCTTGTCGACCGCTTTGGCCGAATCCACGAACTGTGCGAACCAGGCGTGATAGGGTAGCTTGTCGTTGCTCAGCTGGCCCTGGAATGTGTAGACAACGTCGTCGGCCGTTACCGGCGTCCCGTCGCTCCAGGTCGCCGCCGGGTTCAACTTGATCGTCAGGTCGGTGAAGTCCTTGTTGTAGTCCATGCTGGTCGCGAGCCACGGGATGTACTTGTCCGCGTAGATCGCGTAGTACATCAGGCCTTCGAACATCATGTTGTTGCCTTCCTGGTGCGTATATCCAGGAACAGCCCATGGGTTCGTCGTGCCGATAGGTGAGCTGATCGACCAGCCCAGTATCAGGGTCTGGTTGCGGGGCACGGTCTTGAGACCGCCCGCCGGCGCAATTTCCTGCGGCGTGGCCGCCTGGGCGAACGCAACGCTAGGAACTGCCAGAGCCGCAGCAGCGACTGCTGCTGCGACCAATAACTTCAACTTCTGCATGTAAGAGATCCTCCCTTGATCGTCCGATGACCCGACGGACTTTTGTCCGATCGGCAGTTGTTCGTCAGTGCCGGCTTTCCGCCCATCCCCTTCCCGGTGGTTGGTTCGCTACGAGACGTTTTGCGGTGCGTACATCAGAGGTTGAACATCGCCAGTGGCGGCGCGCAGCGAGCGCCGGGCGGTTGAGCTGCGGCATCGCCGGCTCGGATGTGCCCACCGTATGAGCATGCGTTCACCAACCGGCGACACGCTGCCTCTCCCTTGCACCAGACCGTGTCACGCGACCGGCCCTTTTTCGTGCAATGTAAGCGTTATCTTTGGGGTGGCAGCGTGTCAACGCCGGTAGCGAGGGTCGCGTCGCCAACTTGACCGCGGCCAGTGAAACTCGCCAGTGTGGCCTTGAAGGGACGTCGAACGACGACTGCGCCGATACCCTATTTGGTCTGAGCATGGGCCGCCTCGCGATCAGAAAAGTGGCCAATGGACATCGAAAGAGCCGTTTTGGATCGTCGTTCTAGTCCATCAACTCACGGCCGCGACTGAAGGGGTCGCATGCGAACGACGCGCATCGAAAATACCGCGCTGCAGGTCGACGTCCTGCCCGACTTCGGAGCCCGTGTCGTCCGCCTTGTCGATAAGGTCAGCGGGCGAGACTGGATGGCTTCCGGCGGGGTCAGCGACAATGTCGCCGAGGGCGCGGTCTACTCGGTGGCAGAAGCGATTGGATGGGACGAATGCTTTCCCACCGTGAGCACTGGCGACGGCGAGACGCCCGGATGGGGGCGGCGGTTGCGCGACCACGGCGATGTCTGGGGTCGGCCGTGGCACGTGGACCGCGAGACGCCGACCTGCCTCGCGACAACCTATCTGGGCCGCGAGTTCGAGTTCAGCCGGAGCCTTGAGCTTTTGGGCGCGACGTTGACTGCGCACTACACGGTCCGGAACACCGGCTCGTCGGATTTACCCTATCTCTGGGCCATGCACGGGCTGCTGGCGATCGGCACCGAGGACCGGATAGTCATGCGCGGCGTGAAACGCGTCGCAGGTGCGTACCTCACCTTGGGGGGCCGGCAATTCGCTGCTACCGTACTAGACTGGCCCGGCCCCTCTGCCACTTACCCGGTGGCGCTGGATCAGATCCAGCCGGCATCGAGCGCTATCGCGGCAAAGCTCTACGCGACTGCCCTGCCCTCGCGCTCGGTCGCTGTCGGGCGCGCCGGCCAGTGGCTCGATATCGCCTGGGACGACAGCATCGACGATCTGGGCATTTGGGCGACCTATGGAGGTTGGCCGGCGCCGGGCGGAACGCATCAGCTCGCGCTTGAGCCCACCACCGCTTCGGCCGATGGCGTCGACGACGCGATTGCGCGAGGCGCAGCGATCTGGCTCAAGCCGCGCGACGTCCGCGAGTGGACCATCCGCCTGAGCGTCTCGAGTGGCGCGCAAGCCGAGCGAATGTGAGATGAACAAAGTGGAGCATAATAGATGAACATCCGCATTGCCGTGGGGCAATTCCATGAACTGACTGAGGAACGGCTGCGCTTTGCCGCGCAGATCGGCGCGACGGGGTTGCAGATGAACAATCCAACCCTACCCGGCGACACGAGGTGGGAGCAATCCGACGTGCGGGCCCTGGTCGAGCGTGTCGAGGCCTATGGTCTCAAGTTCGAGGCGATCGAGAACGTCCCGACGCACTTTTATCACCTCGCCATGCTGGGCCTCGACGGCCGCGACCAGCAGATCGAGAACTACCAGGCGACGATCCGCGCCGTGGCTCGTGCCGGCGTTCCGGTGCTCGGCTACCATTTCATGCCCAATTCCGTCTGGACCACGGAGCGCGGCGCCACCACCCGCGGCGGCGCCTTGGCGCGTCGTTTCGACATGAGCGTGGTCGAGGCCAATGCGGACAATCTCGAGCTCCTGCGCTCCTTCATGCCGACGACCCTGGGACGGGCGTCGTCGATGCCCCTGTTCGGCAAGGACGGCCCGTTGGTGACCGAGGAGCATATGTGGGCGAACTATAAGTACTTCATACAGGCGGTTCTACCGGTGGCCGAGGAGGAGGGCATCCGCCTTGCGCTCCACCCTGACGATCCGCCAGTGCCGATGCTTGGCGGCGTCGCGCGTCTCTTCTGGCGTCCCCTGGGCTTCAAGCACGCCTACGAATTGGCCGGACAATCGAAAGCCTGGGCGCTTGACCTCTGCCTCGGCTGTTGCTCCGAAATGACCGGCGGGAGGGCTAACGTCCAGGAGATGATCGAGTATTTTGGCCCTAAGAGGGCACTTGCCTATATTCACTTCCGTGACGTGCAAGGCACAGTCCCTAACTTCACCGAGTGCTTCATCGGCGACGGCAATTACGATCCCGCTGAAGTGATGGTCCTTCTTGCCAAGAATGGCTTCGACGGATTCTTGCTCGACGATCACGTGCCCAAAATGGATGGCGATACCGATTGGAACCACCGTGGCCGCGCCCACGCGATCGGCTACATGCAGGGACTTGTGCGAATGGCGGAGTACTTCGAAGCGGCCTGACTGTAGAGGTCCGGCCGCATGTGTCGCCGACGTCGCCGGCTCCTGGAGCCAAGGGCTAACATAGCCAGTCGTCCCTCAACGAGATCGCTTTCCGTCCATCCGGCAAATGTTGAGCGGGATGTTTGAGCTTACGATTTCGAGGATTTGGCGACCTCAGCTGTAGCGTCTAGAACGTCGGTCCCGAAGGTGGGCGGCACGGATGCTGCGCGCCTCTTGACCTTCCCGGCACGGGCTCATCTCAGTCGTTCTACTTTGTCGGCAGTTTTCGTGACGGTACCTCACCGCTCTGGTCGTCGTATTCGGTTCCGAGTGAACGCGAGCCCGCCGAGCCCAGGCGCCACCGCCTGGCCCAGATTTGCATCTTGCCAAGCTGAGCGCTGAGCTGGACGGTTGGTCAATATTGCACTGCTGAATCTCCAGAGTCGTCGGATTACCGGACGCCCTATTCCCCCGCGCGGCGCCTCAGTCGCGATAGTATGTTGTTCGCACCCTGCAGGTCACGCTGACCCAAGAGACTGTGTGCGGTCGGTGATGTCCGCTTTGGGCCAGAGACCGGCCTCTTGAGATACGATCGAGCGCTCGCGGGAGCGAAGCGGTGGGCGGGATGGCAGGGATGTTGCCATGGACACCGCAATTCAGTTCCGCCAGCCTTGGAACAAGGGCTCATGGTCGGACCGAAGCGTCCACTGCGGCCGAGGCAAGTATGGTCAATCCGAGTTCGCCTCGAGATGTCCCCCTCGGCACGGAACTACCGCGCTACTAGCCTGGCGATCGACAGCAAGCTGCGAGCATCCCATTTCCACGACGTGAAGGCGTCGAAGAAGTCCCGCAACGAGATGCATCCCTCGGGCGCAAGGTCCACCATGCCCCAACTCACGGACAGAGTTCGGCAGAGTCAGCGTCAGTCGGCAGTCATTGCACTGAACGGCTATCGAGAAAGCCGTCGCCCGTGGCGACCCGGTGGCGACCCGCAACCATCGTTGACACGACAAGGATCGAGCTGCCTCGAAGATTGCTAATCAATTTCAATGATTTGGTCTGGCGCGCCCGGAGCGATTCGAACGCCCGACCCCCAGATTCGTAGTCTGGTGCTCTATCCAGCTGAGCTACGGGCGCCAGGCTTCATTGGGACCCGCCTGCGCGGGCCAGAAGCGGCGCCACCCATAGCGAAGGGGGTTCGGCTTGTCCAGCGGGCTTACCGCAGGCGCAGCGAGGGCGGCAGCGTGATGTCGAAGCGCGTGCCGGGCTCGAGCGGCGTGTAGCCGAGCGTGCCGCCATGGGCCACCACCAGCTCGCGCGCGATGGCAAGGCCCAGCCCGGTGCCGCCGGCCTTGGCCGAGCCCTCGAAGGCGACGAAGAGATTTTCGCGCGCGCGCGGCGGCAGACCCGGTCCGTTGTCGACCACCGAGAGGTCGAGCCCGGCGGCAGACTCGCTCGAGCCGACGCTGATCGTCGGTTTCTGCGGCCCCTCGCCCGCGGCCTCGATGGCCTCGCGGGCGTTCTTGAGCAGGTTGACCAGCACGCGCCCGAGCTGATCGGGATCGACCTTGATCGAGACGTCGTCGGGCACCTCGTTGCTGAAGGCGATATCGGGATGCCGAAGGACGCCCGCATCGATCGCCGATTCATCGACGAGGGCGCGCAGGTCGACCGGCACCGGCTTGGGCGGCGTCGCGCTCTGGCGGCCGTAGTCCAGCACCGATTGGGCAAAGCCGATCGCCTTGTCGATCGACTGTACGAGGCGCGGGGCGAGACGCTGGATCTTGGGATCCTCGAGCGCCACCACCTGGTCGGAGAGCATCTGCGCCGAGGTCAGCGTATTGCGCAGATCGTGGTTGATCTTGGCGACGGCGAGGCCGAGATCGGCCAGATGCCGGCGCTGGCGCAGCATCGAAAAGATGTCGGTCTCCATTGCCGCGAGCTCGTTCTCGACGATGCCGATCTCGTCGCTGCGCGGCGTCGGCGAAATGATGAGCGCGGCGTTCTCGGGCGCGGTGCGATAGGCGACCATGTTGGCGGTGAGCCGGCGGATCGGATGGATCAACAGCCGGCTGACCAGCAGATACAAGACGCCCGCGGTCGCCACCGCGATCAGCAGTGAAATCAGAGCGATGTTCCAGGAATAGGCGACCAGGTCGGCGCGCAGCGGGGCCTCGTCCATCAGTACCTCGACCTCGCCGTCGTCGCTGCTGCGGCTGGCCGAGCCGGCGCCGTCGAGGCCGTCGCTGCTGCCGACGATGCGGATGGTGCGGTCACCGCTGTGAAACAGCGTGTCGAGCGCGCCCATCGCCAGCGTCGGATAGCCGGTGTCGCGCATGTCGATGGTCACCGCCTGGCGCGGCATCGGCTGCTGGTCGAGCTGGATCAGCTGGCTCTGGCCGTTGTGGCGGTAGACGATGGCGATGGCGCCGGCCGAACGCAACAGATTGTCGGTGAGCATGGCCGGCACGTTCATCACGTCCGGCACGGCGTCGAGGGCGCGCGCAGCGACAATGCCGATGCGCAGCCGGTCGTTGAGCCACGCCTGGCGGTAATTGCCGGCCGACGGCAGATAGATGACGATCTCGACGGCGAGGATGACCAGCGTGATCGTGGCGATCAGCTTGACGGACAGGCCGGCGAAAAGGCCCGGCATATCGCGGCCGGTGGAACTGCTCATGGTCGGGCCATTCTAGTCGCGGCCGGCCTTATGGCAAAATCCGCATCAGGGCGAAGCGGCGCTGGTCCCAGACCGACACGGGCGCTGCCGCTGCCGCCTGTTCGCCCAGGCGGCGCACGAGCTCGGCGTGGCTGGGGTAAGGCGCCGCCAGATCGGCGAGCCGCGCGGCCGGCAGGCGGGCCGTGATGGCCAGCGAAAACAGCCCGATCAGGTCGGCGGCCCCCTCGCCGACGATGCCCGCACCCAGCACCCGGCCGTCGCGCCCGACGATGAGCTTGACGACGCCCATACCGCCGCGCGCGGCGCGCGCCGCATCGCTTTGGGCGTAACTAGCGCGCAGGACGGTGAAGCCGGTCTTGAGACGGGCGCGGGCGATCGGCTCGCTGAGTCCGATTTCGGCAATCGGCGGATCGGTAAGCGTCAGCCGTGGCACCGAGGCCGGATCGTAGCGGCGCGGCTCGCCCAGTAGCGCTGCCCGGACAACCAGCTCCGCCTCGATTGCGGCAAGATGGGCGGCGGGCGCGTGCCCGGCGGCCTCGCCGATGGCGTAGACCTTGGGATTGGTGGTTCTGAGCGATGGGGTCAGCGCCAGCGCGGCGACATCGGACTTGGCGCGTCGGATCTTTGCTGCGTCGAGCTCAAGGTCGCCCAGGTTGGCACTCCGCCCCGCAGCGACGAGGATATGTGAGGCATCGAGCGTGCTGGCGGTCTCGCCCGAACGGATGTCGATACCGATGCCCTGGCTGCGGGCGTGGATGGCGACGACCACGACGTTTTCGCGCAGCGCCACGCCTTCGTCGCGCAGGCGCCGCAGCGCGATCTCGGCCAGCTCCGGGTCGAGATGGGAGAGCGCGGCGCCGGGCTCAAGCACGGTCACCTCGGCGCCGAGCCGCCGATAACAGAGCGCGAGCTCGAGCCCCATCGGGCCGGCGCCGATCACGACCAGATGGGTGAGCTTGCGGGTGTTGTCGAAAATCGTCTCGGCGGTGAACCAGGGCACGCTGAACAGCCCCGGCAGGTTGGGGATCACAGGGCTCGCGCCCGTAGCGATGATGAAGCGCCGCGCCCGGACCTGGGTCTCCTCGCCGACATGGACGGTATGCGGATCGGTGAAGCGGGCGTGACCGCGCACCAGCTCGATCCCGGCTGCGGCGAGCCGCGCCGGGCCATCGTCGGCGGCATTCTCGCGCATCACTGCGGCGACGTGATCGTGGACTTTGCGGAGGCTGACCTTGGCGGGTTCGCCGAGCACGCCGAAGGGCTCGCCGCTCACCGTGGCGGCGGCCTTTTCGGCGGCGGCGGCGAGTGCGCTCAGCGCCAGCGCCCCGGTGCGGGGGCTGATGCCGCCGGGCTCGCATTTTTCGGCCACCACGACGCTCGCGCCCAGCCGGCGGGCGGCAAAAGCCGCGGCAAGGCCGCTCGCGCCCGCGCCGATGACGAAGAGATCGGGGGTCAAAGTGGTTGCCAAGTCTTGCCTTTTTGCCGCAGCAGGACGCGCCGCCCCCGCTTCTAAATCAAAAGCCGCAAAATGCCAGAGGCGGGCGGAGCCGAATGCGTGGCCCGGGCAAATCCCCCTGCCAAGCCAGCCCACGGGCGAGCGGCCGGCGCGTTGACTTGCCGCAGCCCTTTCCCTATAAGCCCGGCGCATCTCAACCGCCCGACGGATCGGCGTTTGCTGGCCTATCGGCGGGGCGACGATCCAGCGTATTGCAAAGACCTAGAGGACCGCGCCCGGCGTGGTATCGACATTATGAAACGCACCTACCAGCCGAGCAAGATCGTCCGCGCCCGCCGCCACGGCTTCCGCGCCCGCATGGCGACCAAGGACGGCCGCAAGATCCTCAATCGCCGCCGCATGCTCGGCCGCAAGAGTCTGTCGGCCTGAGGACGAGGGCCGCATGACGGCCGGACCGCAGCAAGCGCGGAACCTCAGACGCCTGACCAAGCGCGCGCAGTTCCTCGGCGCGGCGCGCGGCAAGCGCGCAGGTCGCACCGCATTCGCGCTGCAAGCGGTGGCCGTAGGCGAGGCCGAGCCGGGGCTCGGCTTTACCGTTACCAAGAAGGTCGGCAATTCGCCCGAGCGCAACCGCGTGAAGCGCCGGCTGCGCGCCGCGGCGCGGGCTTGCGCCGATCGCTTCCAGCCCCAACATGACTACGTGCTCGTCGGCCGCCGCGAGGCCCTGACGCTGCCCTTCGGCAGACTGGTGGCCGACCTCGGCGCCGCACTCGGCAAGCTCCACGACGGACGACAGGCCCCATGAACGAAACCAACCGCAACATGATCATCGCCGTCGTGCTCAGCGCCGTGGTGCTGATCGGCTGGCAGTTCTTCATCGCGGGCCCGCAGATGCAGAAGGCGCAGCAGGCCCAGCAGCTCGCGGCGCAGCAGGCGTCGGAGTTGGCGGCGGCGCTGCCGACGAACGCGGCCAGCGGCGCGGCGACCACCGGCACCACCACGACGACCGCTCTGGCCGCCCCGGGTGCGGCCAGCTTCGCCGATCGGGCGAGCGCCATTGCCGCCTCGAGCCGCATTGCCATCGATACGGCGTCTCTTTCCGGCTCGATCGACCTGACCGGGGCGCGGCTCGACGACCTGCAGCTCAAGAAGTACCGCGAGACGACCGACGCCAATTCGCCGATCGTGACGCTGCTCACCCCGGCGGGCGCACCGGGCGCCTATTATGTCGAGCAGGGGTGGGTCGCGACCACGGGCACTCCGAAGCTGCCGGATGCAACGAGCGCGTGGACTGCGGACGCTGGCGCAAAACTCACCGACACGACCCCTGTGACGCTGAGCTGGGACAATGGCGCGGGCCTTGTCTTCCACCGCACCTTCGCGCTCGATCCCAATTACCTGTTCACCGTCACTCAGAGCGTCGACAACAAGACCGGCGCGGACGTGGCGCTGGTGCCCTATTCGCGCATCGTGCGCGAAGGCACCCCGAAGGTGCAGAACTTCTTCGTGCAGCACGAGGGCCCGCTCGGCATCCTCGGCTCCAACAACGAGGTGTCGAAGAAATACTCGGACCTCGCCGGCGACAAGCAGGACCGCTTCGACAACACCTCGGGCTGGCTCGGCTTTACCGACAAATACTGGGCGACCGCGATCATCGCCAAGCCGGGCGATGCCATCAACGCGCAGTTCAACTACCTCAAGCCCGGCAATCTCGAGCAATACCAGGCGAGCTTCGTTGCGACGCAGCCGCTGGCCATCGCCAACGGCACGACCGGCACGAGCACGAGCTATCTGTTCGCCGGCGCCAAGGAAGAGGCGGTGCTGCAGAACTACGACCAGACCTATCATTTCGACCGGCTGGACCTGCTGATCGACTGGGGCTGGCTGTTCTTCCTCACGCGGCCGATGTCGGAGCTGCTGAAGTTCCTCTACGGGTTCCTGGGCAATTTCGGCCTCGCCGTGCTGACCATGACGGTCATCGTCAAGGCGCTGTTCTTCCCGCTCGCCAACCGCTCCTACGCCTCGATGGCGGCGATGCGGCGCGTGCAGCCGGAGATGAAGTCGATCCAGGCCCGCTTCAAGGACGATCGCGCTGCCCAGCAGCAGGCGACGATGGAGCTCTACAAGCGCGAGAAGATCAATCCGCTCTCGGGATGCTGGCCGGTCCTCATCCAGATCCCGGTGTTCTTCTCGCTCTACACCGTCATCTTCATCAGCCCCGACATGCGGCAGGCGCCGTTCTTCGGCTGGATCCACGATCTGTCGGCGCAGGACCCGACCAACATCTTTACCCTGTTCGGGCTGCTGCCGATCAGCAACGAGACGCTTGCAACGGTGCCGTTCGTCGGCGGCCTGTTGCATCTGGGCGTGTGGCCGATCGTCATGGGCACCACGATGTGGGTGCAGATGCGGCTCAACCCGCCACCACCCGATCCGGCGCAGCAGGCGATCTTCAACTGGATGCCGGTGATCTTCACCTTCATGCTGGGCACGTTCCCGGCGGGGCTGGTGATCTACTGGAGCTGGAACAACTTCCTTTCGATCTGCCAGCAGTACTTCATCATGAGCCGGCACGGCGCGAAGGTTGATCTGTTCGGCAACATCCTCACGTCGCTGGGGCTGAAGAAGAAGGCGGCGACGTAAGGCGCTCGAATCTCTCAGTCGGGTTCCTTCTCCCCCTGAGGGAGAAGGTGGATCGCGCGCAGCGCGAGACGGATGAGGGGTTCCGTCCACCGGCACCACGCTCGCGGATGGAACCCCTCATCCGCCCTTCGGTCACCTTCTCCCTCAAGGGGAGAAGGCAATAGACGCGCATATCGCGATTGGCATCCGCGCCTCCCTCGGCTACACGCCCTCATGCTCGAGACGCTCGACATCGAAGCCGGACGATTGCTGTTCGCGCGGCCGTTCGTGTTCACCAAGGGGTGCGTGCGGATCGCCGACCTGCCGCCGCGTGACCGGATGGAGATAGCGTTCGCCGGCCGCTCCAATGTCGGCAAGTCGTCGTTGATTAATGCGTTGACCGGGACCCGCGGGCTCGCCCGCACCTCGAACACGCCGGGCCGCACGCAGGAGCTCAACGTCTTCGAGTCGGCCGATGCGCCGCTCCGTATCGTCGACATGCCGGGCTATGGCTTTGCCGAGGCGCCGCGCGACAAGGTCGCCGCCTGGACGCGGCTCATCCACTCCTATCTCACCGGTCGGCCGAACCTCCGGCGCGTCTATGTGCTCGTCGACGCGCGGCACGGCCCCAAGGCGAATGACCTCACGATCATGACCGAGCTCGACCGCGACGCGGTGAGCTACCAGATCGTTCTCACCAAGGCCGACAAGCTGCTCGATCGCGAGATCGAGGCGGTCACGACGAAGACCCGCGAGACGATTGCCAAGCGCCCCGCGGCGCATCCGGAGCTGATCGTCACGTCGTCGGAGACCAAAGACGGCATAGACGTGCTGCGCGCCGAGATCGCCGCTTTGGTTGCATCGTGACCTAAAGTTTGAACCTCGCGAGTTGAGCGGCGTTACAGCGCCAGCACAGCAGAGGAGGAGTCCATGCAGCAATCGAAGGGTCAGAAGGCCAGCACCGAGCGCGTCATGCACGAGTTCAAGGCGGGCGAGCTTCGGAGCGGACGCTCCGAACAGCCCGTCAAGAGCCGCAAACAGGCGATCGCGATTGCGCTCTCAGAGTCCGGGTCGTCGAACCGCAATTCGCCTAAGAAGAACCGCGCCAATCTGAGCCGCACCAAAGCCAAGGAGCGGGCGGGCCGCACCGCCGAGGCAGAGAAGGAAGGCCGCGGCGCGCAGCGCAAGACGCTCGCCAAGGGCGCCGCGGGAGCGTCACGCCGGCGCAGCACAGGTGCCTCGGGTCGCGTCAACGGGCCGACCAAATCGGAGCTCATGGAGCGCGCCAGGACGCGCAACATCACTGGCCGCTCGCGCATGAGCAAGGGCGAGCTGCAGCGCGCCCTGGGTAAGGGCGGCCGCTAGACGTCAGGCATTGTGCAGGAACGCGCCGAGGTACCGTCCCATCTCGGCGCTGTCCGAGCGGCGGGATACCGAGGCGATCGCCGTGTCGATCACGGCGTCGGGCGCCTTGCCGCGCCGCATCTCGGCGAGCGCCAAGGTGTAGTCGTCGGCAAACTCGGGATGCGGCTGCAGGCTCAGCGCCGCGCCGTTGCGATAAACTAGGCCGGCATTGGGAGTGAAGTCCGAGGCCATGAACACCTCTGCCTCCGCCGGCGGGGCGATCACCTGGTCCTGGTGCGAGCAGGCGATGGCGAATTCGGGCAGGTCGCCGCCGATGGCCCTGGGCCGTTGCGTCACGTCGTAGACATGCCGGCCGAGGCCCCAGCCTTTCTCCGATTTGCGCACGTCGCCGCCGAGCGCGTCGGCCATGATCTGGTGGCCGAAGCAGATGCCGACCATCGGCGTTTTGGCCGCATAGGCGCCGCGGATGAACTGGCGCAGCGGCTCCATCCAGCTCAGGTGGTTGTCGTAGACCCCGGCTGACGACCCGGTGATCAGCACCGCCTCGAGCGTTGTCGGATCGGGCAACGGCGCGCCGTCGGCGAGCCGCACCGTCTCGAAGCTGAAGCCATGCGGGGCAAGCAGCGACTTGAACATCGCGTCATACGGCCCGAAGCGCTGGCGGAGGGTTTCGGGGACGTCGGTCGGCTGAATCAGAGTGAGCTTCATGCCCCGAAAATGGGGCAGAACGGCAGGCGGCGCAATCCTCGGCGGAGGCGCGCCGCCTATGCATTCAGCAGGCTAGAAGACGAACTGGCCGATGGCGAGCGCCACGATCACGAACAGCACGGCCACCACGAGGAAGATGCCGAACAGCACCTT
>Ga0265313_10001325_pt1 | contig 23314 bp, 20 predicted proteins | sample 4123metaG_FD_203122 | JGI IMG/M metagenome (GOLD analysis project Ga0265313, IMG submission 203122) | Rhizosphere microbial communities from Carex aquatilis grown in University of Washington, Seatle, WA, United States - 4-1-23 metaG | ecosystem: Host-associated > Plants > Roots > Rhizosphere >...
CGAGATGAAGCCTTCGATCTCGGGCCGCCGCATCAGCAGCTGCATGCCGATCCAGGCGCCGAACGAGAAACCGGCGACCCAGCAGCTGCGGGCATCGGGATGGACCGACTGCACCCAGTCGAGCGCGGCGGCGGCGTCGGACAATTCGCCGGAGCCATGGTCGAATTCACCCTGGCTGCGGCCGACACCGCGGAAATTGAAGCGCAGCACGGCGAAGCCGCGCTTCGAGAACATGTAGAAGAGCTGGTACACGATCTGGTTGTTCATCGTGCCGCCGAACTGCGGGTGCGGGTGGAGCACGATGGCGATCGGCCCGTTCTTGCGCTTGGCGGGCTGGAAGCGGCCTTCGAGCCTTCCGGCAGGGCCAGTGAAGATGATTTCGGGCATGGGGCCTCAAGACGGGCGGCGACACGGCGGCCAATCAGGCCGACTCCTCATGGAAAGTCGGCTTTTCGGTCAGCGGTGCCAGGTTCGGGTGTGGGGTCATATCACGACGACTGGGGGCGGTTTCAAGGATTTCCGACGGGTGGAACCAGCAGATTCAGAATTTGGGCCCGAAAGTCAGCATCGCGCATCAGGGATTCTTAACAACTCCCGCGATTAGGATGCGACCATCGCACGCGGGGTTTTCCAGCTTATGCCGACAGTGACTGTTGAAGTTCCCCGCGCGGCACTGCTGGCGCTGGAGCACGCGGTACTTGAACGCGTCGCCACCGGCGAGACGCTCGCCGCCGCACTCGATTTTCTGTGCCGGCGGGTTGAGGAAATGACGCCGGGCGTGGCGGCGACGATCATCCTGGTGAAGGACGGCAAGCTGCATCCGGTGGCGGGGCCGTCGATGCCGCTGCAACTGGGGCAGACGATCGACGGTATCCCGATCGGCCCGGCCGTCGGTTCGTGCGGGACGGCCGCGTGGCGCGGCGAGCCGGTGCCGGTCAGCGATATCGCGACCGACGCGCTATGGCGCGACTATCATCATCTGCCGGTGCCGAAGCATCTTCTGGCGTGCTGGTCATCGCCGATCAAGTCGCGCGCTGGCGCGGTGATCGGGACGTTCGCGTTCTATTTCCCCGAGAAGCGCGGACCAACCAAGCTCGAAGAGCAGATCGTCCAGACGTGCGTGCATCTGTGCTCGGTGGCCATCGAAAGCGACCTGGCGTGGTCGGAGACGCGACGGCTGGCGTTCGAGGACACGCTGACCGGGCTGATGAACCGCTCGGCGTTCCACGAGCGCGGGACGCAGGCGCTGCGCGAGGCGGGCGTCGGCGGCCCGCCGATCGCCATTCATGTCATCGACGTCGACGAGTTCAAGGACGTCAACGATTCCCTCGGCCACGACGTCGGCGACATGCTGCTGGCAGCAATCGCCGACCGGCTGCGGTCGGTGACGCTGCACGAGGCGGTCGTGGCGCGCCTCGGCGGCGACGAATTCGCGATCCTGCAGTCCCACGCCTCGCGCGAGCGGGCGGGCGATCTTGCCATGCGGATGCTCGGCACCTTCGCCGTGCCGTTCGCGATCGACGACCACCACATTACCGCCAATGCCAGCATCGGTATCGCCATGGCACCGGAGGACGGCGCTTCGCTGGCGGAGATCATGAAGCATGCCGATCTTGCGCTCTACGGCGCGAAGGCGGCGGGCCGCGGACGGGCGCGGTTCTTCACGCGCGATCTGGCGGAGGCGATGCACGCGCGCAGGGCGATCGCCGACGATCTCAAGCGGTCGCTGGAGCGCGGCGAGCTGGCGATGGTCTATCAGCCCATCGTATGCCTGGTGTCACAGGCGCTCGTCGGGTTCGAGGCGCTCATCCGCTGGAACAGCCCGACGCGCGGCGAGGTGGCCCCGGTGGATTTCATATCGCTGGCCGAGGACAACGGCCTCATTCACCGCATCGGGCGCTGGCTGCTGGCCGAGGCGTGCGGGCAGGCGCGGCGCTGGCCCGACGCCATCGACCTTGCGGTCAACATTTCGCCGGTGCAGCTGCGGTCAGCCGGATTTGCCGCGCAGGCGAAACGCATTGTCGCGGAAAGCGGGCTTTCGCCGCGGCGCATTGTTCTCGAGATTACCGAGTCGGCGGTGCTCGACACCGATGCCACGACGCGCGAATGCCTGGTGGCGCTGCGCGAGGCAGGCTTCCGCGTTTCGCTCGACGACTTCGGCACGGGCTATTCGTCGCTGAAGGCGTTGCGGGCGATAGTCATCGACAAGATCAAGATCGACAAGGCGTTCGTGACCGAATTCAACGTTTCGGAAACATCGACCTCGATCGTGCGCGCCGTGGTGGCGCTGGCGCATAGTCTCGGTATCCGCACGACCGCCGAGGGTATCGAGACGGCCGAGCAGGCGAAGCTGCTGAAAGCCGAGGGATGCGAAGAGGGGCAGGGCTTCTACTTCAGCCGGCCGCTGAGCGCCGAGGCGGCGTATGCATTCAGTCTGGCGCGGATGGCGCATGACGACATGCCGAGGGCGGCGAGCGCCTGAGCGGAATTTGCCTTTCCACGCCGACCGTGGTTCCCATCGACGCATGAGTGAACGCCGCCGGGCCTATCTCGACTACAACGCGACCGCGCCACTGCGCCCGGAATCGCGCGACGCGATGGTCGCGGCGCTCGGCGCGACCGGCAATGCGTCGTCCGTGCATGGCGAAGGGCGGGCGGCGCGCGCGAAGATCGAAGCGGCGCGGACCGATGTGGCCCGGCTGGCGGGCGGCGACGCGCGTTATGTGACGTTCACCGGCGGCGGCACCGAGGCGAACAACACGGTGCTGACGCCGGAATGGAGCTTCAACGGCAAGCTCGGGACGCTCGACGTGCTGCTGGCCAGTGCGGTGGAGCACGTCTCGGTGCTTGCGGGCGGACGCTTTGCGGCCGAGGCGGTGAAGACGATACCGGTCGACGGCAACGGCGTCGTCGATCTCGCCGCGCTGGAGCGCATGCTTGCCGCGTTCGTCGCGGATGGAAAGCGCGCGATGGTCTCGGTGATGGTCGCGAACAACGAGACGGGCGTGATCCAGCCGGTCGCTGACGTGGCGCGGATCGCGCACACGGCCGGCGCACTGGTGCACACCGACGCCATCCAGGCGGCGGGGCGGATCTCGCTCGATATCGGCGCACTCGGCGTCGACGTGCTGACGCTGTCCGCGCACAAGATCGGCGGACCGCAGGGGGCTGGCGCAATCGTGCGCGCGAGCGAAGCGTGGGCTTTCGCGCCGTTGACGCGCGGCGGCGGGCAGGAGAAGCGCCTGCGCGCGGGGACCGAGAATGTCGCGGCACTGGCCGGCTTTGGCGCGGCGGCGAAGGCGGCGCTGGCCGACCTTGGGCGCGTCGGCGACTGGACCGGATGGCGCGACCGGCTGACGGAAATCGCGACCGCGGGGGCCTCGAAAATTGGCAGATCAGCAACCATATTCGGGGCGGATGCGCCGCGCCTGCCGCAGACGCTCTGCGTTGCGGTACCCGGACTTCCGGCGGAAATCCTCTTGATCGCGCTCGATCTTGCCGGGGTAGCGGTTTCCTCGGGTTCGGCGTGCTCGTCGGGCAAGGTGGCGCAGAGCCATGTGCTTGCGGCCATGAGGGTTTCGCCGGAGCTCGCGCGGTGCGCCATCCGCCTAAGCCTGGGCTGGGAATCCGGCCCGGCTGACTTAGATTTGTTCGCAACCGCCTGGGGACACGTGCTAGATCAGGTCGCGTCCGGAGCGGTCAGGGCTGCGTAGGCCCTGCGTTTCGCGCTAATGCCTCGCCCGCGGTCCTTGAAACCGCAGTGGATGGAGTGAGAGATGCCTGCCGTTCAGGAGACGGTCGATCAGGTACGCCGGATCGACGTCGATCAGTATAAATACGGTTTCGTCACGGACATCGCTTCCGACCGCGCCCCGAAGGGCCTGTCGGAAGATACCGTGCGTTTCATCTCGGCGAAGAAGAACGAGCCGGAGTGGATGCTCGAGTGGCGGCTTGGCGCCTATCGCCGCTGGCTGACCATGACCGAGCCGACCTGGGCGCGGGTGAAGTATCCGAAGATCGATTTCCAGGATCTCTACTACTACTCCGCGCCGAAGAGCACCAAGGGTCCGAAGAGCCTCGACGAGGTCGATCCCGAGTTGCTGAAGACCTACGAGAAGCTGGGCATCCCGCTCAAGGAGCGCGAGGTGCTGGCCGGCGTCGAAGGCGCCAGGGTCGCGGTCGACGCTGTGTTCGATTCCGTCTCGGTGGTGACCACCTTCCGCGAGGAGCTGAAGAAGGCGGGCGTGCTGTTCTGCTCGATTTCGGAGGCCATCCGCGAATATCCGGAGATCGTGAAGAAGTACCTCGGCTCGGTCGTGCCGACCTCCGACAACTTCTATGCGACGCTGAACTCGGCGGTGTTTTCCGACGGCTCGTTCGTGTTCGTGCCGAAGGGCGTGCGCTGCCCGATGGAGCTCTCCACCTATTTCCGCATCAATGAGCGCAACACCGGCCAGTTCGAGCGCACGCTGATCATCGCGGAGGAGGGGGCCTACGTCTCCTACCTCGAGGGCTGCACCGCGCCGATGCGCGACGAGAACCAGTTGCATGCCGCGGTGGTCGAACTGGTGGCGCTCGACGATGCCGAGATCAAGTACTCGACCGTGCAGAACTGGTATCCCGGCGATGCCAACGGCAAGGGCGGCATCTACAACTTCGTCACCAAGCGCGGCGACTGCCGCGGCGACCGCTCGAAGATTTCGTGGACGCAGGTCGAGACCGGCTCGGCGATCACCTGGAAGTATCCGAGCGTGATCCTGCGCGGCGACGATTCGATCGGCGAGTTCTATTCGATCGCGGTCTCGAACGGGCATCAGCAGATCGATAGCGGCACCAAGATGACCCATCTCGGCAAGCGGACGCGGAGCCGCATCATCTCCAAGGGCATCGCGGCGGGCGTCTCGCAGAACACCTATCGCGGGCTGGTGACCAGCCACCGCAAGGCGACAGGCGCGCGCAACTACACCAACTGCGATTCACTGCTCATCGGCGACAAGTGCGGCGCGCACACGATCCCCTACATCGAGGCGAAGAATTCGTCGGTGCAGTTCGAGCACGAGGCGACGACCTCGAAGATTTCGGACGACCAGCTTTTTTACGCCAAGAGCCGCGGGCTGGACGACGAGGCGGCGGTGGCGCTCATCGTCAACGGCTTCGTCAAGGACGTGATCCAGCAGCTGCCGATGGAGTTCGCGGTGGAAGCGCAGAAGCTGATCTCGATCAGCCTCGAAGGAAGCGTGGGGTAGTTCTCAGGGTCGTCATTCCGGCGAAAGCCGGAATCCAGAATCCGCGACGAAACCGTGGACATGAACTGGACCCCGGCTTTCGCCGGGGTGACGGCTGGTGAGACGGACAGGAAGTGGCTGACTTTCGGAAAGAAGTTGAGATGTCTGCACTGCTCGAAATCAAGAACCTGCACGCCCGCATCGCGGGCGATGAGGGCAAGGAAATCCTGAAGGGCGTCGACCTCACGGTGAACGCCGGCGAAACGCACGCGATCATGGGGCCGAACGGCTCCGGCAAGTCGACGCTCGCCTATGTGCTCGCCGGGCGGCCAGGTTACGAAGTCACCGAAGGCTCCATCGCTTTCAACGGCGCTGATCTTCTCGAAATGGCGCCGGACGAACGCGCGGCGGCGGGGATGTTTCTCGCCTTCCAATACCCGGTCGAAATTCCGGGCGTGGCGACAATGACGTTTCTGAAGGCGGCCTTGAACGCGCAACGCAAGCAGCGCGGCGAGGCGGAACTCTCCACGCCGGACTTCATCCGGCGGGTGCGCGAGGCGGCAAAGCGGCTTGAGGTGAGCGACGAGATGCTGCGCCGGCCGCTCAACGTCGGTTTTTCGGGCGGCGAGAAAAAGCGCAACGAAATCATGCAGATGGCGCTGCTCGACCCGACGCTTTGCGTGATGGACGAGACCGATTCGGGGCTCGACATCGATGCGCTTCGTGTCGTCGGCGACGGCGTGACCAAGATGAAATCGCCGACGCGCGGGTTCATCGTGGTGACCCATTACCAGCGGCTGCTCAACTATATCGTGCCGGATCAGGTGCATGTGCTTTCCGCCGGCAGGATCGTGCGTTCGGGCGGCAAGGAGCTGGCGCTCGAGCTCGAGGAAAAGGGCTATGCCGAATTCACCGGCAAGGCGGCCTGAGGCGAACGCGATGACGGCTGAAGTCCGCAGCGTGCGCACGCCTGCCGAGCAGGCGATCACCGACAGCTTCGCGCGGGTGCTGCCGACGCTCCCGGGCGGGGCGCGCGTTCGCGCCGTGCGCGAAAAGGCGTTCGCGCAGTTCGCCCGCGCGGGATTGCCGACGCGGCGTGTCGAGGAATGGATGTACACTGACCTCCGCGCGCTGATGCGGACGGCGGCGGCGCCGGCAAAAAGGCCGACGCTGGAGGTGGCGGCACGCGCGCTGAAGGAGACGGCCGATCCGCTCGCCGGGCTCGACCGGCTGAAGCTGGTGCTGGTCGACGGCTATTTCTTCCCCGAACTGTCGGACCTCGCCGCGCTGGCCGACGTGGGCGTCGTGCCGGCTTCGCTGGCGGAGTTGCTCGATGCCGATGACGAGATCAGCGAGCGGATGTTCACCCGCACTGCGCTGGCCGAAGGGAACGTCGCAGTCGCGCTCAACGTTGCGTTCGCGACGGATGGTGTCGCACTGCGCATCGCGCCCGGCGCAATTATCGCGCGGCCGGTCGAGATCGTGCATGTCGCGACGGGCGGGGCGAGCTTCGCGCGCCATGCACTCGATGTCGGCGCGGGTGCGAGCCTGAAGTTGATCGAGACGCATCGCGGGACCGCGGGTGCGGGATACCAGACCAGTGTCGTCATGGGCGGGATCTTGGGGAAGGGCGCGAGCCTGACCTACGCCAAGGTGCAGACGGAGGCGGCCGACGCGATCCACTACGGTGCCGCAATGCTCGGACTGTCGCCAGCGGCGGACCTTCGCCATCTGATGCTGAACGCGGGCGCGGCGGTGGCGCGCTCGGACGTCTATCTCACGACCGGCGGCGAGCACGGCCGCGCGATGCTCGCCGGCGCCACGATGGCCGGCGGACGCCAGCATGCCGACAATACGTTGCTGATCGAGCATGCGCAGGGCGGCGCGATGACGCGCGTGCTCTACAAGAACGTGATCGACGGCGAAGCCGAGGGCGTGTTCCAGGGCAAGATTATCGTCGATCCGGACGCACAAAAGACCGACGCCAAGATGATGTCGAAGGCGCTGCTGCTTTCGCCGGTGGCGCAGTTCGCGGCCAAGCCCGAGCTTGAGATTTTCGCTGACGACGTGCAGTGCGGGCACGGTGCGACGTCGGGCCAGATCGATGCGGAGCAGCTTTTCTACCTGATGGCGCGCGGCGTCCCGAAAGCTGTTGCCGAGCGGCTTTTGATCGAGGCGTTCCTTGACGATGCGATCGACGCGCTCGGCGACGAGGCGATCGGCGAGGCGCTGAAGCGCACGGTTGCCGGCTGGCTCGACGCGCGGGGCGGGAAATGATTGAGCTCGACCGCGCAAAATGGATCGCCTCCTCTCCCATAGGGAGAGGGCTTCGCGCGTTAGGAGCGCCAGCGAGTTACGCGCGAAGGGTGAGGGGACGTGTCCCATCCGGAGAGGTCCCAACCCCTCACCCCATTCGCCTAGGTTCGCTGATGCTCACCAAGTCTCATGGCCCTCTCCCTATGGGAGAGGAGGTTCCTCATTCTGCGCGCGTGGCGAATGGGGTCGCATCATGAACGCGCCGGTCGCGGGTGGCTACGACGTCGAGGCGATCCGCCGCGATTTTCCGATCCTGTCGCGGACGGTGTACGGGAAGCCGCTGGTCTATCTCGACAACGGCGCCTCGGCGCAGAAGCCGCAGGCCGTGATCGACGCGGTGACGAAGGCGTACACGGAAGAGTACGCCAACGTGCATCGCGGGCTGCATTTCCTTTCAAACGCGGCGACGGAGGCCTACGAGGCGGCGCGCGAGACGGTGCGGCGCTTCATCAACGCACAGCACCTCGACGAGATCGTGTTCACGAAGAACGCGACCGAAGCGATCAACCTCGTCGCGGCGTCATACGGCATGGACTTCCATGAGGGCGACGAGATCGTCGTGTCGATCATGGAGCATCACTCCAACATCGTGCCGTGGAACTATCACCGCGAGCGCAAGGGCGCCGTCATCAAGTGGGCGCCAATCGCGGACGACGGCACGTTTCTGATCGATGAGTTCGAGAAGCTGCTGACGCCGAAAACCAAGATCGTCGCGATCACGCACATGTCGAACGTGCTGGGCACGGTGACGCCGGTGAAGGATATCTGCCGCATTGCGCACGCGCGCGGCATTCCGGTGCTGGTCGACGGAGCGCAGGGCTCGGTGCACATGGCCGTCGACGTGCAGGACCTCGACTGCGATTTCTACGCCATGACCGGCCACAAGCTCTACGGGCCGACGGGCATCGGCGTGCTCTACGGCAAGCGCGCTCTGCTCGCGGCGATGCCGCCGTTTCTGGGCGGCGGCGAGATGATCGGCGAGGTGACGACCGAGCGCGTCACCTACGCCGAGCCACCGCACCGTTTCGAGGCGGGCACGCCGCCGATCGTGCAGGCCATCGGGCTGGGCGCGGCGCTGGGATATATCGAGGGCATCGGGCGCGAGAAGATCGCAGCGCACGAGGCGCAGTTGGCGGACTACGCCATGGAGCGGCTGTCGGCCATCAACAGCCTCAAGATTTACGGCTCGGCCAAGGGCAAGGGCGCCATCGTCTCGTTCAATCTGGAAGGCGCGCACCCGCACGACGTGTCCACGATCATCGACCGGGAAGGCGTGGCGGTGAGGGCCGGAACGCACTGCGCGCAGCCGCTGCTCAGGCGCTACGGCACGACCGCCACGTGCCGGGCGTCGTTTGCGCTCTATAATACGGTGGAAGAGGTCGACCGTCTGGCGGCGGCCTTGCAGAAAGCACGCGAATTCTTCTGAACCATGAGCGAGACCGCAGAAACCCCGAACCCGCAGACGCCCTCGGCCGAAACCCGGCCCGAGGGAGCTGTCGTGCTTCGTCCGACCGGTTCAGCCATTCCGGCAGAGGACCTGGAACGCCTGACGCGCGACATCGTGACGGCGCTGAAGACGGTCTACGATCCTGAAATCCCGGCCGACATCTACGAGCTCGGGCTCATCTACCGCGTCGACATCGACGACAACCGCAACATCGACATCGACATGACCCTGACGGCGCCGGGCTGCCCGGTGGCCGGCGAGATGCCGGGCTGGGTAGAGAATGCGGTCAGCCTCGTGCCCGGCGTTGCCAACGTGACCGTCAACATGGTTTTTGACCCACCGTGGGAACAGAGCCGCATGTCCGACGAGGCGCGGGTGGCGCTGGACTGGTACTGACGGTCGGCGGAATAACGGGAGGAAGCCGGCGGCCGCGCGCCTGACGCGACGGCCCGGCGCAAAGGGCGGTTCGGCAGCATGGACCAGACAGCGCCGTCGGCAGATGCCGCGCACGCGCGGGGCGCGGTTCGGTCACGCGCGGCGGTCGAGGCGTACCTGCTGCTCGCCTTCACGATGCTGTGCTGGGGCGCCAATTCGGTCGCGGCGCGGCTTGCGGTCGGACAGCTCTCACCGATGGTCGTTGTCTGCTTCCGCTGGGCGATCGTGGCGGCGGTGCTCGGTGTCGCCGTGCGCCGGCAGCTTCCGGCGGCCTGGCCGCAGCTCAGGCGGCGCTGGCTGCAGGTCGGGTTCATGGCGCTGGCCGGTTTCTCGGTGTTCAACGCGCTTTACTACGTTGCCGCCCATCACACGACGGCGGTCAACATGTCGATCCTGCAAGGCGCGGTGCCGGTGCTGGTGGTCATCGGCGCGTTCTTCCTGCATCGCACGCCGGTCGGCCTGCTGCAGATCGGCGGGATCGCGGCAACGCTGATCGGCGTCGCGGTGGTGGCCACCGGGGGCCATCTCGCAACGCTTGCGGCATTCCGATTGAACGTCGGCGACGTGATGATGCTGATCGCCTGCGTGCTTTACGCGGGCTACACGCTCGGCCTCAGAAATCGGCCGGCGGTGTCCGGGCTGGTCTTCTTCACGGCCATGGCGATGGTCTCGTTCGTCAGCTCGGTGCCGATGCTGGCCGCTGAGGTGATCGGCGGAACGGTGCAGTGGCCGACCGTCGAGGGCTGGCTGGTGCTGGCGTTCATCGTGATCTTCCCGTCGTTCCTCTCGCAGCTCGCGTTCATGCGGGCGGTGCACCTGATCGGGCCGGGGCGCGCGGGACTGTTCATCAACCTCGTGCCGCTGCTCGGCGCGTTTCTGGCCGTCGCCCTGCTCGGCGAGCCGCTGGCGCCCTACCACCTGGTCGCGCTGGCGCTCATCATCGGCGGCATTCTGGTCGCCGAGGTCTCCGGGCGACGCAGGGCAATATAAACGGGGCGGGCGGTCGGAAGGGGCTGGCCGCGGCGGCGAACGGGTGTCCGCTTCCGCCGCGGATCCTCTCACGGACCAATCCGCCCCTCGGGCAAAGGCCCTCAGCCGTAGTGATGCACGCAGCAGGCAAGAATGGTGAGGTCCGCCCCCGTTACCGCCGAGTCGTCCTGAACCCCGAAGCTCAGACGGTGGTTCTGGTTCATGGTCGCGAGCGTGGCGGCGTTGATCGGCCATATGATCGTCTTGGCGGTGCCGGGCGCGACGTGCGCGGGCGCCGGGTTGCCGGGCAGGTTGGCCGAGCCGCCGTAAATGTAACCACCCATTCCGGTCGGGCCGTTCTGGCTGTAGATGCCGATCGAGTCATTCTCGGGCTGGTCGCGATTGGCAACCAGACCGACCTTCAGGCGCGCGCTGATGATCTCGCAGCAGAACTCCTTCGGTTCGGTCCACGAGAAGGTATGGCGGAACGGCTTGTTCGGACTGGGGTCGTTCAGCCCCGCGAGCACCGGCGGTGGGGCGCCCGGGAAGTCCGCCTGCACGACGGAGGGCGCACGCAGGACGAGCGTTACTTCGCTCGGGTGCGGGCAGGGCACGTTTTTCGCGCTATCCGGCTTGAAGCCGTCCTCGGCGATCGCGGCTGTCGAAACGAGGCCCGCTAACAGGGCCCCCAGGCCAAGTACCATTACGTCTTTCGCTGAAATCATTCTCATTTCCTCCCTTGCGGCAGGGTCGCCACCCCTAGTTGTGTATACCTCGCTGGGTACAAGCAAAAGGGGTATTCTCCAGAACGGCAGCTAGAAAGGGAGGCCGGCGGCGTGATGTCCGCTGCTCATCCCTGCTGTCTTCGTGGTACGGGCTTGTCTGGCGGGCAGAAGGGCCCCATTTTGCTCGTTGAGCCGTCCAGTGCCTGGACGCGCCCCAGGGACTTGAATTCATGAGCACGACCGCTCCAGCCAGGATCCGCCCCCGCTTCACGGTGCTTTCGGTGACCGAGCGCGCCGCCGGGCGGGTGCGCGAGCTGGTTGAGGGCAACGATCGTCCGCTGGTCGGTGTGCGCGTCGGCGTGAAGAACGGCGGCTGCGCGGGCATGGCCTATACGCTCGATCCGGTCGAGACGCCGATCGCCGGCGACGATGTGGTCGAGGCGCATGGCGTCAGCGTCTACGTCGATCCCAAGGCGGTGCTGTTCCTGCTCGGCTCGACCATGGACTTCGAGGCGACGAAGCTGCGCACCGGATTTACGTTCAAGAACCCGAACGAGGTTTCGGCGTGCGGCTGCGGCGAGTCCGTAATGCTGAAGCCGGCGAGCGAGCGCGAGGCCGAAACCGCGCACTGACGCGCATGCCCCAACGGGTTTGCGCTGGCTGCCGGATTTTTCCGGGCTTCCGAAATTCCGGACGGAAAAGCGGGAGTCACGTTTCCCGAGATCGCTTGAGATGCACGCGGCGCGCGACCTTTTCCTGCTGATCGGCGTTCTCTGGGTGGCATGGCTTGCCTACTGGATTTATGCATCGCGCGGTGTGAAGGCTGCGGTCGAGGCGGAAGGCTGGCGATCGCGGCTGGTCTACAGCGTGCCGCTCTGGATCGCTGCGATCCTTCTGTTCGACCGCCACCTCGGGCCGTTTCTCGATGCCCGCCTTTACCCTTTTCAGGTGTGGGCCGTCGCGCTGGGGACGCTGGTGACGGCGGCCGGCATCGCCCTGGCGATCTGGGCGCGCGTGGCGCTCGGCGGTAACTGGAGCGCGGACGTGACGGTAAAGGAAGGGCACGAGCTCATTCGCACCGGGCCTTACGCGCTGTCGCGGCATCCGATCTATACCGGGCTGGCGCTGGCAATCCTGGGGACGGCGTTTGCGGTCGGCGAGGCGAGGGCGCTGATTGCGCTCGTGCTCGTGGTCGGCAGCTTCTGGTACAAGATGGGCGTCGAGGAGGCGGCGATGCGGCGCACGTTCGGCGCGGCCTACGACGACTACAGCCGGCGGGTGAAGGCGCTCATTCCGTACGTGCTGTGATCGGCGCTTACTGGCTGCTACCCGGGATTTTCACCGGGCGGCGCAGGAACTCCGGCACATGATCGCCAAGACCGACGACGGCGGGACCGTCGTCATGGTCGTCGCGGTGGCGGCGCGGGCGGTTGTCGTCGTGGGGGCGGGACTGGTGCTCGGGTCGCGCATGGTCGCGGCGGGGCTCGCGACGCGACGGCTGATCGTGGTGGCTGGCGGGGTGCTGCTCGCGCGGCGTCTCGCGTTCGGCCGGGGCCTCCCGCTCGGCGCGCGGCGCCTCGGCCTGAGATTCGACCGCGGGTTGCCGCTCTTCCCTGGGGGGGCGGCTGTCGCGCGGGCTGCGCTCACGGCGGCCGCGGCGCCCACGCTCGCGGCCTTCGTCTTCCGACGCGTGGCCGCGGTTCCTGGTGAACGACTTCGCCAGTTCCTCGCCGGCCTCGATGGTCATCAGCGGGATGGGGTGGCCCAACATCTTTTCGATGCCGGCGACGTACTTGCGGTCGAGGCTGGAGGCGATCGTGATTGCCGTGCCCTTCAGGCCGGCGCGGCCGGTACGGCCGATACGGTGCACGTAATCCTCGGCGTGGGTCGGCACGTCAAAATTGAAGACGTGGCTGACTGCCGGGATGTCGAGGCCGCGAGCGGCGACATCGCTGGCGACGAGCAGCTTCAGCTTGTCCTTGCGGAAATCGTCCAGCGTCTGCGTGCGCGAGCGCTGGTCCATGTCGCCGTGCAAGCCGCCGGCGTTGAAGCCATGCTTGGCCAGCGAGCGCTCAAGCGTGGCGACGTCGCGCTTGCGGTTGCAGAAGATGATGGCGTTCTTGAAATCGGTGGCGCCGCGGATCAAGGCGCGGAGCACCGCGCGCTTGTCGGCCGGTTCGCGGCCGGCCTCGACAAGGCCTTGCGTGATGGTGGTGGCGGCGGTCGCCGGCTTCGATGCCTCGATGCGGATCGGTGTCTTCAGGAACTGGTCGGCGAGGCGCTTGATCTCGGGCGGCATCGTCGCGGAGAAAAACAGCGTCTGGCGGGAGGGCGGCAGCAATTTGCAGATGCGCTCGATGTCCGGGATGAAGCCCATGTCGAGCATGCGGTCAGCTTCGTCGATGACCAGGATCTCGACGCCGTTCATCAGGATCTTGCCACGCTCGAAGAGATCGAGCAGGCGGCCGGGGGTGGCAATGAGGATGTCGGCGCCGCGGTCGAGCTTCTTGATCTGGTCGTCAAATGAAACGCCGCCGATGATGAGGGCGACGGTGAGCTTGTGGTTGCGACCGTAGCGGGCGAAGTTTTCCTCGACCTGGGCGGCGAGTTCGCGGGTCGGTTCGAGGATGAGCGTGCGCGGCATGCGGGCGCGGGCACGGCCCGATTCCAGCAGCGTCAGCATCGGCAGCACGAACGAGGCGGTCTTGCCGGTGCCGGTCTGGGCGATGCCGACAACATCGCGGCGGGTCAGCACTTCCGGTATCGCCTGCGCCTGAATCGGCGTCGGCGTCGTGTACCCGCTCGCTTCAACAGCGGCGAGCACTTTCGGGCTTAGTCCAAGTTCCTGAAATGTCATCAGTGGGTTGGCAACCAGTTGCCGCGCGGCCCTCGATTTGGGGGCGCACCAGGGCGGACCGATATGAAACTGCAGTACGCCGAATGAATTAACGCCGCAACATAAGCGGTCTCCTTGGCATGTCAATGACAAGGGAGCATTGCGGTAAACGCTTGGCGATACGGGAAGATCAGCAAAAGCGGCGCCTGGCGGCTCAGTTCGAGGCCGGGGCCAGCGTGTACTGGGAGGGCGAATTGACCGTCAGCACGTAGTTCTTGTCGGCGGTGCCATTGGGGTCGAGCGTCTGGATGTTGATGGTCAACGGGCCAGTGTCGGAGGACGACGTGAAGTCGACGATGTCGACACCGAGCTGCGCGAACTCCGGAATCTCGATCGTGTTGGTGACCTTGCTGCCGCCGTTGTCGTCGTAGGCGATCCACTGCAGGAAAAGGCGGGCGGTCACCGGGTCGCCGCCACTGCGCGCCACCGCCACCCGGTAGACGCCGGACTGGCTGCCCTGATTCCACGAGCCGACGATCCTGACGTCCTCGACGCCGCCGGGCAGGTTGGCGATGCCATCCATGACGGGATCGGACCAGGCGAGAGAGGGGCAGGCGACAAGCGCCAGCAGGACGATCGCGGTGCGGATTGCGTGCATTCTGCGAGCGTAGCTCGCCGCGCCGCATTGGGGAAGCGGCCGCCGAAGCGGCAAGCTCTGCGAGGGCGACGTCGCTACGGCAGACTATCACTTGCGTCTCCGAAACAGTCTCCCCTCTCCCTTCTCTTGATGGGAGAGGGCTTTGCACCTTATGAGCGTCAGCGAATTAGGTGCGAAGGGAGAGGGTGACACGGTTGGAGAATTGGCCAAGCCGCGTTTCGAAGCCGGCGGCGTCGGCGAGCCCGCAACCGCCGCCCTCGCGGGCGCCGCCCGCTTCGGCATGGTCAGTGCGCAACGCCGCCACGGGCACCCCTCACCCTCTTTCTCTAACCTCGGCTTCGCCTCGGCAAGAGAAAGAGCCCTCTCCCGCAAGCGGCGAGGGGGGTGTCCAGTTCTGAGGGGGAGGCGAGGATAGTGACCCTGGATTCGGGTCAAAGACCATGGCTCGTGCGTCAGATATCAAGAATACGCAGGCGAGCTTCATCGGCCTTGCGGCTCGATGAGATCCCAGAGATTGCCGTAAAGATCGCGAAAGACGGCGACGGTGCCGTAAGGCTCGTGTCGGGGCGGCTCGATAAAGGCCACGCCCGCACGAGCCATCGCCGCGTGACGGGCGGCGAAATCATCCGTCTCGAGAAAGAAGGCAACGCGGCCGCCGGTCTGGTCACCGACCCGCGCGGCCTGTTCAGGGCCAGCGGCGCGGGCAAGAAGCAGCTGGGCATCACCGTCGCCCTCCGGCTTTAGAACGACCCAGCGCTTGCCATTGCCGAGGTTCGTGTCCTCGGCAAGCGTGAAGTTGAGGGCACGGGTGTACCACGCGATGGCCTCGTCGTAGTCGCGGACGAGCAGAGTGACGGTCGCGAGGCGTTGCGTCACCGCGCGCCCCGGTCAGATGTCCAGATCGTGGGCGAACTCGGCGCGATCCTGAATGAAGCGGAAGCGCGCTTCCGGCTTGTTGCCCATGAGGCGGTCGACGGCGTCTGGGGTTCCGTTATCATCGGCGATCTCGACGCGGAGCAGCGTGCGCTTCGTCGGATCCATCGTCGTTTCCTTGAGCTGGGCCGGCATCATTTCGCCGAGGCCCTTGAAGCGGCCGACCTCGATCCTGGCGTTGCCCTTGAACTCCGCCTTCAGCAGACGATCGCGATCGGCATCGTCGCGGGCGTAGAGGGTCTTGGCGCCCTGGGTGATGCGATAGAGCGGGGGCACCGCGAGATAGAGGTGGCCGGCGCGGATGAGCTCGGGTAGCTCCTGGAAGAAGAAGGTGATGAGGAGCGAGGCGATGTGGGCGCCGTCGACGTCGGCGTCGGTCATGATGATCACGCGGTCGTAGCGGAGATCATCGGCGCGGTAGTTCGTGCGCGGCGAGACGCCCAGCGCCTGGAGCAGGTCGGCGAGCTGCTGGTTCTGGGTGAGCTTTTCGCGGCCGGCCGAGGCGACGTTCAGGATCTTGCCGCGCAGTGGCAGCACTGCCTGGGTGGCGCGGTTGCGGGCCTGCTTGGCGGACCCGCCGGCCGAGTCGCCCTCGACGATGAAGAGTTCGGTGTCGTTGCGGTTGCCGGCGGCGCAATCGGCAAGCTTGCCGGGGAGGCGGAGCTTGCGGGAGGCGTTCTGGCGGCCGATTTCCTTTTCCTGGCGGCGGCGGAGGCGCTCCTCGGCGCGCTCGATCACCCACTCGAGCAGGCGGTTGGCTTCAACCGGGGCCGCGGTCAGCCAGTGGTCGAAGGGATCGCGAATGGCATTCTCGACGACGCGGGTGGCTTCGACCGTCGACAGGCGGTCCTTGGTCTGGCCGACGAACTCCGGCTCGCGGATGAAGACGGACAGCATGATCGCGGCCGAGGTCATCACGTCGTCGGCGATGATCGCGCCGGCGCGCTTGTTGCCGGAGAGATCGGCATAGGCCTTGAGGCCGCGGGTAAGCGCGTTGCGGAGGCCCGCCTCGTGCGTACCGCCATCGCCGGTCGGGATGGTGTTGACATAGGAGCGCACGAAGCCGTCGCCCGGATACCACGCAATTGCCCATTCGACCGCGCCGTGGCCCGTGGCCTTATCGGTGCGGCCGGCGAAGATCGGCACCACGGTCTTCTCGGCCCCAAGCTCGGCGGCGAGATATTCGGAGAGGCCGCCGGGGAAGTGGAAGGTCGCCTTCTCGGGGATGTCGGTGCCCTGGATCAGCTCGGGCGCGACCGACCAGCGGATCTCGACACCGCCGAAGAGGTAGGCCTTCGAGCGGGTCATGGCGAACAAACGGGCGGGACTGAACGTTGCCTCGCGGAAAATCTGCGGGTCCGGCTTGAAGCGGATCGAGGTGCCGCGGCGATTGTGGACTTCGCCGAGGTCCTTGAGTTTGCTGGTGGGCACGCCGCGCGCGAAGGTCTGTTTGTAAAGCCGCCGGCGCAGCGCAACCTCAACTTCCAGTGTTTCGGAGAGGGCGTTCACTACGGAGATGCCGACACCGTGCAGGCCGCCGGAGGTCTCGTAGACCTTGGAGTCGAACTTTCCGCCCGAGTGCAGCATGGTCATGATGACCTCGAGGGCGGATTTCGGCTTGAACTTCGGGTGCGGATCGACCGGGATGCCGCGGCCGTTGTCGATGACGGTGACGAAGTTGTCGGCGTCGAGGTTGACGTCGATCCAGGTGGCGTGGCCGGCGACGGCCTCGTCCATCGAGTTGTCGATGACCTCGGCAAAGAGATGGTGCAGGCCCTTCTCGTCGGTGCCGCCGATATACATGCCGGGGCGGCGGCGGACGGGCTCCAGCCCCTCCAGCACCTCGATGTCAGCCGCGGAGTAGCTGTCGTCGCCCGCAGCCTTTTTCGCGGGGGCCGCGCGCTCGCGCTTTGCGGCTTCCGCGACGACCTTGAGCTTCCCGATATTCTCCTCGACGGCCTCGAACAGGTCATCGGAGGCGCGACCGGTCTTCTTCGGGGCGCGGGCGGAAGCGGGGCGGGATTTCTGCGGTTTCTTGGGCATGGCTCTGAGGGATATCGAATCGCAGCGGCAGTCTGGCACGGCCGCAGGGCGCTGAGTTAGCGTCCCGGCGCGGCTTTGCCTACGGCAATCAGCAACCCGCCGCCTTGCCGCGGCGGAGCCGAGCGCCAGATAGTGGCGTGTACGCCCGGCCAAATTTTCCCAATAGCGAGAACGACATGCCTGCAACGCAGACCAAGCCGATCGATCTTTATTTCTGGAACACGCCCAACGGATACAAAGTTTCGATCATGCTGGAGGAGCTCGGCGTTCCGTACACTTCGCATTTCGTCAACATCGGCAGGGGCGATCAGTTCAAGCCCGACTTTCTCAGGATTGCGCCGAACAATCGCATTCCGGCGATCGTCGATCCGGAAGGGCCGGGCGGACAACCGATCTCGGTGTTCGAGTCAGGAGCGATCCTGATCTACCTCGCCGACAAGTTCGGCCGCTTCCACGGGCGCGACGGCCGCGAGCGCGTGGCGGTCGACGAGTGGCTGATGTGGCAGATGGGCGGCGTCGGCCCGATGTTCGGTCAGTACGGCCATTTCAAGAACGCGGCACCGGAAAACCTGCCCTACGCCATCACCCGCTATGCCAACGAAACGCACCGGCTGTTCAAGGTGCTCAACGGACAGCTCGAAGGCCGGGAGTATGTGGCCGGGGAGTACTCGATCGCGGACATGGCGCTGATCGGGTGGGTGCGCGGCTGGAAGAACCGCGAGATCGATATCGAGGAGTTTCCGAACGTCAAAGCGTGGATCGCGCGGGTCGAGGCACGGCCGGCGGTCCAGCGCGGACTTGCGCTGAAACCGCCGCCGGCGCCGGAAGTGCCGAAGGAAGAACAGCAGAAGGTGCTCTACGGCCAGCGCTAGGCTGGCCGCGGGATCACATCCGGGTGCGCGCGACGTTCCAGGTGAAGATCAGCATCGACAGAAGCGTGATCAGCGCGCCTGGAATGGCGAGAAAACCAAGCGCGGCGTTGGGCGCGACCGCCCCGAAAATGCCGATCGCGAGACATACGACGCCGACCAGCGCGCACCAGTAGTGGACCTGGGCAATGGCGGATACCGCCACGGCGGGGTGCGCCTTGTACCAGAGGCCGAACAGGAACATTGACACCCAGCCGACCAGATTGATGTGGGCGTGGACGGGCGCGTAGTTGAAGGTGGATGGCCCGTTAATGCCCATCCAGATGCCGAAGCACATGCCGATCAGTGCCAGAACGGCCGCCGTTAGCATGAAGCGATGGGGAATGCCGGATTCCATGTGGTTTCTCCCGTGGGCCGTCTTCTTTCGGATCCCTCCAGCGGGCCCTGAAGGCCGGGGGAATCGGCATACATCATAAAGCGTCTGCCCATCCTTTGAGCATGTGGCGGGACCGCCACACTGTTGCGAGAAGTTAACCTCTCAACGTTATCAAGGGGCTGTTGCCGCCTTTCAGCCATAAACTGGGACAGAAGGTTGCACGCATCAGGCGACCTGCCAAAAGGGGGGCAAGCCAGCCTGGTACGACGGGGTTGAGGTGGACGCCGTGGCGGCGAGCGGATTGCCGTGTCGTGCCAGAGCGAAGGGTCGTGTCCGGTTGAGTGGTGGCCGGACTGATTTGCTGGAGCCTGACGAGGAAGCATGGAAGCGCGTGTTATCGACAAGCGGAAGCTGCCAAGCCGTCACGTGACGGAAGGGCCGGAGCACGCGCCGCACCGTTCCTATTATTACGCCATGGGCCTGTCGGCCGAGCAGATTCACCAGCCGTTCGTGGGCGTGGCGAGCTGCTGGAACGAGGCGGCGCCCTGCAACATCTCGCTTATGCGCCAGGCGCAGGCGGTCAAGAAGGGCGTCGCGGCCGCCAACGGCACGCCGCGCGAGTTCTGCACCATCACCGTGACCGACGGCATCGCCATGGGTCACGAGGGCATGAAGTCGTCGCTGCCGTCGCGCGAGGTGATCGCGGACTCGGTCGAGCTGACGATACGCGGCCACGGCTACGACGCGCTGGTCGGCCTGGCCGGCTGCGACAAGTCTCTGCCCGGCATGATGATGGCGATGATCCGTCTCAACGTGCCGTCGGTATTCATTTACGGCGGCTCGATCCTGCCCGGCACGTTCAAAGGCCGGGACGTGACGGTGGTGGATGTGTTCGAGGCGGTCGGCCTGCACTCGGTCGGCAAGATGAGCGACGAGGACCTGCTCGAACTGGAGCAGGTCGCCTGTCCCTCGGCCGGCGCCTGCGGCGGCCAGTTCACTGCCAACACGATGGCGATGGTCTCCGAAGCGATCGGGCTGGCGCTGCCGTACTCGGCCGGGGCGCCGGCGCCTTATGAATTCCGGGATCGCTTCTGCTTCGCGGCCGGCGAAATGGTGATGGAGCTGATCGCGCGCAACATCCGCCCGCGCGACATCGTCACGCGCAAGGCGCTGGAGAATGCAGCCACGGTCGTGGCTGCCTCGGGCGGTTCGACCAACGCGGCGCTGCACCTGCCGGCAATCGCGCACGAAGCCGGCATCGCGTTCGACCTCTTCGACGTCGCCGAAATCTTCAAGCGCACGCCGTACATCGTCGACATGAAGCCGGGCGGCAAATACGTCGCCAAGGATCTGTTCGAGGCGGGTGGCGTGCCGCTGGTGATGAAGGTGCTGCTCGACGGCGGATTCCTGCATGGCGACTGCCTGACAGTCACCGGCCGCACGATCGCCGAGAACATGAAGAACGTTCCGTGGAACGCCGACCAGGACGTCGTCTACCCGACGACGAAGCCGCTGAAGGCGACCGGGGGCGTTGTGGGCCTGAAGGGCAACCTCGCGCCGGACGGGGCGATCGTGAAGGTCGCCGGCATGAAGAACCTCCAGTTCTCCGGCCCGGCGCGGTGTTTCGATTCCGAACAGGAATGTTTCGATGCGGTGACCAGCCGCACCTACCGGGACGGCGAGGTGCTGGTCATCCGCTACGTCGGGCCGAAGGGCGGCCCGGGCATGCCGGAGATGCTGTCGACGACGGCGGCGCTTTATGGGCAGGGCGCGGGCGAAAAAGTGGCGCTGATCACCGACGGCCGTTTCTCGGGCGGCACCCGCGGATTCTGCGTCGGGCACGTTGGCCCGGAAGCTGCAGAAGGTGGGCCGATTGGCCTCATTCGGGACGGCGACATCATCGATATCGACGCGGTCAGCGGGACCATTTCGGTTCGCCTCGACGACGCCACATTGGCGGCGCGTAGAGTGGACTGGAAGCCGCGGCCGAACTCGTACACGAGCGGGGCCATCTGGAAATATGCCCAGGGCGTGGGACCGGCGCGTAAAGGCGCGGTGACCCACCCGGGCGGTGCGGCGGAAACGAAGACCTATGCGGATATCTAGAGTTATCTGCTCGACGGCTGTGCTGGCGGTGCTTGGCGCCGCCCCGGCGGTTGCGTTCGAGATCAAGGACCTGACGCCCGAGACGCCACCGGCGCAGGTGTTCACCTACGGGCTCGACCAGTACAACAGCGGCGACAAGGCCACCGCTGCCGAAGCGCTCGACTTCGCCGCCAGCAAGGGCATTCCCGGCGCGCAGTGGAAGCTCGCCAGCATGTACGCCGACGGCGATGGCGTCAGCCGCGACGACATGAAGGCCTTCAAGCTTTTCAGCGAGCTGGCGGCGCAGGGCTCGGACGACGATGTCGGCGCGGAGCAGGCCGCTCCTTACGTTTCCAACGCTTACGTCAGGCTGGGCACCTACTACCGGAACGGCATTCCGAATTCGAAGGTGAAGCCCGACTTCAGCCGCGCGCGGCAGGCGTTCACCTATGCCGCATCGTTCTTCGGCAACGCCGATGCCCAGTACAACCTCGCGCTCATGTACTACAACGGCGAGGGCGGCGACCGCGATCTCGTGCAGGCGGCCAAGTGGGCCAACCTTTCGGCCGACAAGGGCAACGCCAAGGCCAAGGATCTCGCGGTCCAGGTCTGCCTCGAACTGGCACAGGACTATATCGACGGCAAGGACGTGGACCCCAGCGCACGCGAAGCGGCGCGGTGGGCGCGGCAGGCAGCCGATTACGGCAGCGTCGACGGGCAGGCGCTGCTCGGTCACATCCTCTTCGAGGGCGACGACAGCTTCCGCCAGCCGGTCGAAGGACTGATGTACCTGCAGATCGCGCTCGCGCGCTCGGGCGGGAACGTGCAGTGGATTCTCGACATGCACGAGGCGGCGCACTCGGCTGCCACCGGGGAACAGTGGAGCCTTGCCAAGCAGCGTGCGGACAAGTGGCTGGCGGCCAACCCCGGCGCCCTGTCGGTAACGGCGCAGACGGGCCAGCAGAGCGCGGACGCGCCGGTGTCGCCGCTGGCGAGCGCCAACCTGGTGGCGCCGTCCGCGCCGGTCAGCCAGGCGGCGCTTGGCGGCGCGGCGGCGGCGGCAATTGTCGCGCCGGCGATGGCGGTGCCGGCCGTCGCAGTCCCGACGAACTAGGGTTCTTCTAGATCAATTCACGATCTTATCGAATCGCGAATTGATCTCGATTCCTTTGCTTTCCGCAATTCCGGACGGAAAAGTGGTGTCCACTTTTCCTGCAATTGCTACAAATCCAGTTCGATCACCACGGGGACGTGGTCGGACGGCTTGTCCCAGCCGCGCACGCGCTTGTCGATCGACGCCGAGACCAGACGATCGGCGGCCTGCGGCGAGAGCAGCATGTGATCGATGCGGATGCCGTCGTTCTTCTGCCAGGACCCGGCCTGGTAATCCCAGAAGGTGTAGTGGTCGCCGCCGGCTTCGCAGGCGCGGAAGGCGTCGGTCAGCCCGAGGTTGAGAAGCAACCGGTAGGCGGCGCGGGTCTGCGGCTGGTAGAGCGCATCATTCACCCAGTGGTCGGGGTAACGGGCGTCGATCGGCTCCGGGATGACGTTGAAGTCGCCGGCAAAGACGATTGGCTCCTCGGCGACAAGATGGTCGCGGACGCTGGCCTCGAGCCGCGCCATCCAGGCGAGCTTGTAGTCGAACTTGTCGGTGCCGGCCGGGTTGCCATTGGGCAGGTAGAGCGACACGATGCGCACGATGCCGGACGGCACCGAGACTGCCGCCTCGATGAAGCGCGAATGCGTGTCGGCGTCGTCGCCGGGGAGGCCGGTGGCGACATCCTCCAGCGGCAGCTTCGAGGCGATGGCGACGCCGTTGAAGCCCTTCTGCCCGTGGATGGCGAGGTTGTAGCCAAGATCCTCGAACGCCTCGCGCGGAAAGGCGGCTTCCTCGGACTTGATCTCCTGCAGGCAGAGAATGTCAGGGGAGGCGTCGCGCAGCCAGGCCACCGCGGTATCGATGCGGGCGCGCACGCCGTTGATGTTCCAGGTGGCTATCTTCATCGTTCCTCTTCGCGTCCGCTGCAGCCTAGCCCGATGGGGTGCCGAGGCCTAGATATGCCGGTGGAAGCAACGTGTTGGTTCAACGCAAAAGAGGGAATGCATGACGATCAGAACCGCCTCCGCCGAATGGCAGGGCACGATCCACGAAGGCCACGGCCACATGCGCACGGGCAGTGGCGCCTTCGATGGCGCCTACTCCTACAATTCCCGCTTTGGCGATGGCGGCGGTGCCAACCCCGAGGAGTTGCTCGGCGCGGCCCATGCCGGCTGTTTCTCGATGGCTCTGGCGGTCGGCCTGACCAAGGCGGGCTTCAAGCCCACCGACATCCGCACCACCGCCTCGGTGCATTTCGACCCAGTGAACGGCGCTCCGACCATTACGCTGATCGAGCT
>Ga0265313_10001328_pt1 | contig 23277 bp, 12 predicted proteins | sample 4123metaG_FD_203122 | JGI IMG/M metagenome (GOLD analysis project Ga0265313, IMG submission 203122) | Rhizosphere microbial communities from Carex aquatilis grown in University of Washington, Seatle, WA, United States - 4-1-23 metaG | ecosystem: Host-associated > Plants > Roots > Rhizosphere >...
GCCCTCACGCTGCGACCGTGGGCGCAGCCGGCGTGGGCTGAGTCGCCCACGTCAGGGCGACGTCAGTGGCAGCTCAGGCCTTGGGCGCAGCCTGTGCTTGTCAGACCGGATCGACGAGCAAAGGAAGCACCATGATCGAGGCTAAGCACCTCACGAAGCGCTACGGCAAGACCGTTGCGGTCGATGAGGTCTCCTTCACCGTGAAGCCCGGGCAGGTGACCGGCTTCCTCGGCCCCAACGGGGCCGGCAAGTCGACCACCATGCGCATGATTCTCGGCCTCGACGCCCCGACTTCGGGTGAAGTCCGCGTGGACGGCAAGGCCTACCACCAGCTGGGCGATCCCCTTCGTTCGGTTGGGGCGCTCCTGGACGCCAAAGCCATCGTCGGCGGCCGCAGTGCGGCCAATCACCTGATGTGGCTGGCCGACAGCAACGGCATTGCCCGCCGGCGCGTGAGCGAAGTGCTCGACATCGTCGGCCTCGGCGACGTGGCCGGAAAGAAGGTCGGCACGTTCTCGCTGGGCATGAACCAGCGGCTCGGCATTGCCGGCGCCCTGCTCGGCGATCCCGAGACGCTGATGTTCGACGAGCCGATCAACGGTCTCGACCCCGAGGGCATTCTCTGGATCCGCAACTTCATGAAGGCGTTGGCCGCGGAAGGTCGCACGGTCTTCCTCTCGAGCCATCTGATGAGCGAGATGGCCCAGACCGCCGATCACCTCATCGTGATCGGCCGCGGCCGCATCATCGCCGACGCCGGTACCGATGAGTTCATCAACCGGCACACGGCTGCCAGCGTCCGGGTCCGCGCCGTAGAGCAGAACGTTCTGGCCGAAGCCCTCACCCGACGCGGTGCGCTCATCGACCACGGCCCCGACGGTGCCATGGCCGTGACCGGCATGGACTCCGCCGCCATCGGCGGCGTTGCTCACACGCACGCCGTCACCCTCATCGAGTTGGCCCCGCTCGGGTCATCGCTCGAGGACGCGTATTTCGACTTGACCCAGCACGAAACCGACTACGCCGCCGCTCAGCTGGTCGGCGCAACCCAAGGAGCCTGAGATGACCACTGCCACCTACACCATCGATGCGATGAACGTCACACCCGCGGCTTCTCCAGTGCGCACGCCGAAGATCGGCCGAGCGGTGAAAGCCGAGTGGACCAAGCTCCGCACGCTGACCTCGACATGGCGGACGGTCGTCATCGCCACGGTCTTATCGGTTGCGCTGGGAGCGATCCTTTGTCTCTCCCAGGTCCAACAGTGGACGAGCATGACGGCCCAGCAGCACCGCACCTTCGACCCGACCTCCTGTTCACTGTTCGGCGTCGTCTTCGTCGGCGCCATGATGCTCGCGGCGCTCGGCGTGCGGTCCGTCACTGCGGAGTACTCGACCGGGATGATCCGGTCCACCTTCACCGCCACGCCGACCCGACGCCGCGTCTTGGCAGCCAAAGCCGGCGTCACCGCGGCGTTCGTGTTCCCTGTGGCACTACTCGCCGATGTCGTCAGCTTCGAGGTCGGACAGCGCGTCTTCACCGGCAAGCACCTCCAAGCGTCCCTCAGCCATCCCGGCGTACTCCAAGCGGTCGTCTTCGGAGCCGTCGCGGTGAGCCTCACCGCCGTTCTCGCGGTCGGACTCGGCGGACTCATCCGCCACACCGCGGGCGCGACCACCGCACTGGTGCTGCTCATCGTCGGAGGCGTCACGCTCGGCCAGTTGCTCCCGGCCGGCCTTCGTCAATACGTGCCCGGGACCGCGTTCCAGGCCGCCGTCACCGTCAACCACTCGCCCGGACTCCTGAAGCCAGGCACCGCCGTCGCGGTCCTCGCCATCTATGCCGCCATCACCCTCGCGGCCGCGTCGATCCGAATCGCCCACCGAGACGCCTGACTCTCACGCCGGGTTGTCCTCACGACCGCCGGCGTCGCACGTCGCGCAGCATTCATGAATCTCACTCGACTGGAGAAGGCAATGCATAACGCCTTGCGAACGCGCCAACGAATGTTCGCACTCGCTCTTCCCTTCACCGCCGCGCTGTACATCGGGGCCGAGGGTGTCAATCCCAAGGGCACCGACCAGATCGTCACGACAACGGCGGTCGCGCTCAAGGTGTTGCCGATTGCAGCAAAGCACCACACGCAGCTCTATATCTCCGGCTCGCTCACGGAGTTGGCACTCGGGGCAGTGATCATCTCCTATGGCGCAATCGCCATGCTGATCCGGAAACGTGGGTCGACGGCTGCCACCGTTGCGGTTCTGCTTGGTGGCATCGGTGCGTTCTGCGGTGCCGTCGTCAACGTCTTCGTCGGCATCAATCTTGCCGGCGCCGCGACAGCTCATGTGACGCGCGATGCGGCTGCACGCCTTCTGGTCGCCAACTTCAACTCGGGCCCGGGCCAGGCGTTCACCGACGTCTATGCCTTCAGCGAGTTCGTGGCCCCGATCATCATGGGAGTCGCTCTCTGGCGCAGCGGCCGTGTGCCACGCTGGCTCGCAGTTCTCTTCACGTTGAGCTTCGAGCTCGCCGAACAGACAGCGTCCGTCGGTATGGCCAAGGTCGTTCTGCAAATGGCGCCGTTCGCGCTGGCAATGGTCCTGCTCTCCGTTCGCATCTGGCGAACATCCGACCAAGTTGCGCCAGTCAGTGACAATCGCGAGCCGATGCTCGCAACCGTCTGATGTGGGAACGCAGGACAATCGACGAAATGGCTCTGCTCCGCCGTGCCGGTTCCGAGTTCGAGCGCCGGCTCACCGGTGTCAGGCCTAATCAACTCTCGCGGCCAAGCCCCTGTGAGGAATGGACCGTGCGCGACCTGATCAGCCACGTGGTCGGTGAAAGCATCATGTCAGTACGCCTGCTTCATGGAGCCGACGCCGAGAAGGCAATGGTCGGACTCGACCGCGACATCTTGCGCGGCGACCCATCGGCTGCCTTCGCGACGGCGGCTTCGGCCGAGCTCGAAGCCTTCGAAGAGTGCGGCGCCGCGGAGCGGATCGTCCATCACCCCGCCATGGACATGGCAGGTGCCCAGCTGCTCGGCTTCAGGATCGGCGGCCTCACGCTGCACGCGTGGGACCTGGCTCGCGGCGTTGGAGGCGACGAAACCCTCGACACCGAGCTGGTCGAGGCAGTCTGGGCGCAACTCTCACCAATGACGCCATTCATCGCCCAGACGGGTGTGTTCGGTGCCGGTCCAAGCGGGGAGACCGGCAAGGACGACCCGCTACAGGTACGCCTTCTGGATCTGTCGGGACGGCGTCCGTGATGCGGGCGTCGAGCAACGAGGACTCACCGAACGTCATCGCCAACGCCGTACTGGCCATCAAAGCCCTCGACGCCGGTGACACTGCCGCCGCGCTCGAACACATTTCGACCGCGCAGCAGCAATCACGTACGACCGCTCGTCGCCGTCGCCAAGTGGTGGAGATCGCAGCGCTGATCGTCGCCGGCGATCGCACACGCGCTACGGGGCTCGCGCTGATCCACGCGTCGGAGTTTCCCGACGATTGTGAACTGCTGGGCCGCGTCACAAGAACCTCACCCGCGTAATGGGCTTCGCCTTCTGACCCACCCGAAAGAAACCCCGCAATGGCGCGCCCCAGAACGACGAAATCGGGCTGTCCCGGGACGTTCGCGGTTGGTGCGTTCAGTCGCGGCGCCTGACGTCGGCGGGTAGGCGGCGCAGCTGCTGCTCGTGTTGGCGTTGCCGACCTGAGTTGCAGGCTGTCTACCCACGACTCTTCGGGTTGGCGCCTTGATGGTCGATGCCTTGGGATGACCTACATCGTGCAACGCAAGGATCGCTTCTACGCCGTCGCTTACGACGGGATCGACCCAATCACTGGGCGGGAACGGCGACGATGGCACCCCGCAGGTACGAACCGAACCGATGCCGAGAGCATTGCCCATCGCATTGACGCAGCCAACGCGGTGTCGGCTCACTCACCGCTTTCGCTCGGTGGGTTCATCACCCAGACGTGGCTGCCACGTAAGCGGGCGCATGTCCGAGCGACGACCGCGCATCGCTACTCGTGGATCGTCTCGCACTACGTGCTGCCGCGGATCGGTGACGTGCCGCTGCGATCGCTTCGGTCCGAACACCTCGACGACTTGTATGAGCATCTCCTCGCGCGCGGCGGACACGCCGGCGGGCCGCTCGCGGCGAAGACGGTGCACGAGGTGCATCTTGTGGTCCCAACGCGCTCGACCTCGCCGTGCATCGTCAGCTCGTGGACCGCAACGTTGCGCTGTCAGTGCACTCTCCGCGGCGCCGTATGGGCGGCACGACCGTCGCCCGCGTGTGGAACGGCGAGGAACTACGCACCTTTCTCGCATGCGCGAAGGATCAGCGGCTCTATCCCGCGTTGCATCTCGCCGCACACACCGGAATGCGGCGTGGCGAACTCGTCGGGCTCAAGTGGACCGACTTCGACGCCACCGGCCACCGAGTGTCGATCTGCAGGACGATCCAGTGCCTCGCCGGGCGGCCTGTCGAGTTCGGGGCCAAGACACGAACAAGTCGCCGCTGCATCGACCTCGACAACGCCACTGTCGCGCTCCTGCAACGATGGCGGCGCCGACTCGACCGCGACGGACTACCAGACGGAGCCGACGACTGGATGTTCTGCAACACCGCTGGACGATGCTTGAACCCCGAGTCGATCAGCCAACTCTTCGCGCGCACACGCGACCGCTCCGGACTCCCCCGCATCCGCTTCCACGACCTACGCCACACCCACGCATCGCTGCTCGTCGCCACCGGCGTGCCCATCAAAGTCGTAACCGAACGGCTCGGCCACGCCCACCCCGCCTTCACAATGCACACCTACCAACACCTCCTACCGGGCATGAGCGCCGACGCCGCGCAGCGCTTCGCCGAACTCGTCGGCGCGACAACCCGGTAGACGCATCTACCGGACAGCAGCCACGAACAGGCTGGTCGCCGATCCGCGCACACCACAGCCGGTAGACGACCCGGTAGACATCAGTTCGAAACTGGAGAGCGAGTCCCGCTGGGACCCGCTCTGCGTCAGCGTTTCAGATGGTGGCGGGGGGAGGATTTGAACCTCCGACCTTCGGGTTATGAGCGAAACGCACGACGTTCGTGACGTCGAGTCCCATCTACTCCCGTGCGGTGCCGAAGAACACGGCACCATTCACGGCACCACGCGCGATGCAAAACGACATACCGCGCTCGGTGATGGCGGCCTGAACTCAACAGAATCGGCGAGCCGGACGCGCTACGACTTGACGGCGAACGGGCGTGCACCGCCGTCACGGGCGATTAAGCGATATCGCCGATCGCTGTCGGCAATGATTCCGACGATCGGGATCGTGCCTTTCGCGCCGAGCGATCCGTGGAAACGAGCGTTACCAAAGGTGAACACGCCGCCGTCGGCGGCAACGAGCAGATAACCGCCACCGCCGGCGGTGCTTGCGATACCGACCATCGGCCCATTGAGGTGATGACCGCCTTGGGAGCCGTAGAACTTCGCGTCGCCGAAGGTGAACACGCCGCCGTCGGCAGCAACCAGCCAATAACCGCGGCCGCCTGGAGTGACGGCGATACCGACGATGGGCCCGTTCAGGTGCATCGCGCCGAGGGAGCCATAGAACGGGGCGTCACCGAAAGCGAAGACGCCACCGTCCGCGCCGACCAGCCAATAGCCACCGTTATCGGGGGTCCCGGCGATGGCAACGATCGGCTGCCTGAGCGACGCGGCGTCCATCGACCCGAATGACTTGGCGTCACCGAACGCATACACGTTCCCGTCGGCGGTCGCTTCCCAGTATCCGTTGCCTGTGGAGCTGGAGCCGATCGCTACGACCGGATTGCTCGCGTCGGTTCCACTGGCCGAGCCGTAGTCGGTGGCGTTGCCGTGACTTGTGAGCGCGCCGGACGGCCCGAGCGACCAATAGCCCGCGCCGTTCGGCGTCGCCGCTATCGATCCACCCGTCGGAACTGTCACATCGTCGGGTGCGGGCATTGCTACCGGCGAGCCTGCGTTCGACGCGGCAGACGGCGTCGACGTACCGACCGCGGTGACTGCTTCGACCGTGAACGTGTACGTCGTTCCATCGATCAGATCGCCAAGCGCCATCGATGTCGCGGTTCCGTTCGAAGAGATCGACGACTGCGCGACTCCGTTGATCCGCGGGATGACGACGTAGCCGGTGATCCGGCTCCCGCCGGTGTTCGTCGGCGCGGTCCAGCTCAAGGTCAGCGGTGCGGCTCCCTGCGTCAACGAGACGCCAGTCGGAGGATCGGGAATAGTGGCCGGCACGACCGCGGTCGACGACGACGATTCCGCGCTGTTCCCCACTGAGTTCGTCGCATGCACGGTAAACGTGTACGCGGTTCCGTTGGCCAAGCCGGAGACCACACAGGGATTGGAAGCACAAGCCACCGCGATGCCACCGGGCGACGCGGTCACGGTGTAGCCGACGATCGGGTCACCACCGGCGTTCTCCGGATCCGTCCAGCTCACACTTACCGAGCCGTCCCCACGAGTCGCCAACACGGCCGACGGCGCATCCGGAACGCTCGCCGGCGTCACGGAGCCGGATACTGACGACGCGGTGCTGTTCCCGAGCGAGTTCGTCGCGTACACGCTGAACGTATAGGCGCTGCCGTTCGTCAATCCCGAGACAACGCACGGACTCGCCACACACGACACGGACGCGCCGCCGGGCGAAGCCGTCACCGCGTAGGAGACCACCGCGTCGCCGCCGGCATTCACCGGAGCCATCCAACTCACGCGCGCGGAACCGTTCCCGCGCATCACCGAAAGATCGGTCGGCGGATCCGGCACTGTCGCGGGTGTCACCGTGTTCGACGCGGACGATTCCACGCTGTTCCCGACGGAGTTCGTCGCATGCACCGTGAAGGAGTACGCGGTGCCGTTCACCAAGCCCGTAAACGCACACGGAGCAGAAGCGCACGAGACCGTGACGCCACCCGGCGACGCCGTCACGACGTAACCGGTGATGGTGTCACCACCGACATTGACCGGAGCCGTCCAGTTCACGCTTACCGAACCGTCCCCGCGAATCCCCGACACCCCGGTCGGCGCATCCGGCACGGTCGCCGGCGTCACCGGCGCGGACACCGACGAGGCAGTGCTGTTCCCCACCGAGTTCGTCGCGTAGACGCTGAACGTGTACGCGCTGCCGTTCGCCAACCCGGTGACGACACACGACGCCACGCCCGACGTGGAACACGTGTGCCCACCAGGCGAGGCCGTCACGACGTATCCGGAAATGGCGGCACCACCAGTGATCGCCGGTGGCGTCCAACTCACACTTGCTGCACCGTTCCCGCGGGTCACTGAAACATTGGACGGCGGATCGGGCACCGTCGCCGGCGTCACCGCGTTCGACGACGACGATTCCACGCTGTTGCCCACCGCATTCGTCGCGTGGACCGTGAACGTGTACAGCGTGCCGTTCGTCAAGCTCGTGACCGTGCACGACGTCGTTCCCGTCGCCGAACAGGTCGAACCACCTGGCGAGGCGGTCACCGTGTAGCCGGTGATGACGGAGCCACCGTTGCTCGCCGGAGCAGTGATCGCAACAACGGCCGAGCCGTTGCCGCGCGAAGCGGATACGGCGGTCGGCGCGTTCGGGACCGAGGCCGGCGTCACTGCGGCGGAGGGTGTCGACTCCGCGCTACTGCCCACCGCGTTCGTTGCGTGGACCGTGAACGTGTACGCGGCCCCGTCGGTCAAGCCGGTGACGGTGCACGATGTCGCACCCGACGTGGTGCAGGTCTGCCCTCCGGGCAACGAGGTCACGACATAGCCCGTGCCCGAAGAGCCGCCGCTGTTCAACGGCGCGGTGAACGTGACGGCCGCCGAACCGCTCCCTCGAGTCGCCGACACACCGGTCGGCGGATCCGGAACGGTGGCCGGCGTCACTGCGTTCGAAGGCGACGACTCCGCGCTGTTCCCGACCAAGTTCGTCGCATGCACGGTAAACGTGTACACGGTGCCATTGGTGAGACCGGTCACGCTGCACGGACTGACCGAACACGACGCGACGGTACCGCCGGGCGACGCGGTCGCCACGAAACCCGTGATCACCGAACCACCGTTGTTGGTCGGCGCCGAGAACGAAACGGTCGCCGAGTTGTTGGCGCGCGTCGCCGAGACGCTCGCGGGCGAGTCGGGCACCGTGGCGGGCGTCACCGGCGCCGACACCGACGACTCGGTGCTGTCGCCGAGCGCATTCGTCGCGTGAACCGTAAACGTGTACGCCGTACCGTTGGCAAGGCCACTCACCACGCACGGACTCGTCGTGCACGTTGCGCCCGTACCCCCCGGCGATGCCGTAACGCGGTAGCCGGTGATCGCCGAACCGCCGTTGCTCGCGGGAGCACTCCAACTCACACTTGCCGATGCATTCTCCCGCGTCGCCAAGACACTGGTCGGCGGATCGGGAACCGTGGCTGGTGTCACCGCGGCCGAAGCCGAAGACTCGACGCTGTTCCCGACCGCGTTCGTCGCGTGCACCGTGAACGTGTACGCCGTACCGTTCGCAAGACCGGTCACCGAGCACGGACTCGTCGCGCAAGAGCCGGTCGCCCCTCCGACGGACGCCGTCACCGTGAAGCCGGTTACTGCAGAGCCACCATTGTTCGCCGCGGCGATGAACGAAATCACGGCCGAGCCGTTGCCGCTGATCGCCGAGACCGTGGTCGGAGGACCGGGCACGGTGGCGGGCGTCACCGCGCTCGACGGCGACGACTCCACGCTGTTCCCCACCGCGTTCGTCGCGTGCGCGGTGAACGTGTAGGCCGTACCGTTGGCGAGACCGACCATATTGCACGACGTCGCGCCCATTGTGGAGCAGCTCGCCCCTCCGGGAGACGCCGTCACGACGTAACCGGTGATCGCGGAGCCGCCGTTGCCGGCCGGGGCAGTGAACGTCACGCCGACGAAACCGTTGCCCCGGATACCCGAGACGCCGGTCGGCGGACCTGGCACCGCGACAGGAGTGATCGCGACGCCGGAACTCGCGGCGCCGTTCCCGACGGCGCTCACGGCTCGGACTTCGACGTTGTAGCTCGTGCCGTTCGTCAGTCCGGCCGCGGTCGCGGTGACGGTATTGACAACGTTGCCGTTGACGGTGGTGATCGTGGTCGTGGTGGAGATGGTGGTCCAAGTGCCGCCACCGTTGGTCGACACCTGATAGCTGGTAATCGCAGAGCCGCCGTCACTCGGCGGTGTCCAACTCAGGTTCGCCGCGGAGTCGCCGGCGGTCGCGGTGACACTCGGCGCCGAGGCCACGACCGCGGCTGCCGCCACCAGCACGTTGCTGCTCGTCGTGACCACACCCGCAAACCCCGTGCCGAGACTGGTGTCGGAGTTCGCCTTCCCGCCGTACTCGACGACGTAGCCGCTCGCGCCGTTGTTGCTCGGCGGAAGGTCGTTCCACGAACCCGACGTGCCGTTCCAGTTGGTCACGGCGACGTACTCGCCGTTGTACGCCGTCCCCGAACTGCCGGAGTTGTTGGGCTCGCCGGTGTTCCAACTGCTGTAGAAGCTGCCGCTGTTGGCGAACGTGCACGAGCCGGAGTAGTTCGTGCACTCGCTGATCACACCGCCGGCGATCGGGCTCTCACTGGCACCGGAGATCCACCGCCACACGCGCGGGTAGATGGTACCCGACACAGTGGCCAGGGATTGAGTCCCGTCGATCGCGATCGACTCGTACGCGCGCGCTCCGAACCACACGTTCGTGGCGTTCGCGATCTTCGTCGAGATGAACGTGTTCACCACCGCGTTCGGGATCGACGCGAGATAGCCCTGTTGTCCGCCGAAGCTCAGTGCCTGGGCGGCGACGTCGGAGCTCGTCCAACTGCACGTCGAGCACGCGACGTATTTATAGAAATGCTGATTGGAAGCCAGATAGTTGTATCCACTCTGTGCGACCATCGCGGTCAAGCCGATCACAGCCGTGCCGGTCGTACCGTTCGTCACCAGCGTGGTCGAGGCCAGTCCAACGTTCACCGCGCTCTGCAATCCGGAAAACGTCACCGATGCCGTGCCACTCCAACTGTTGCCGTAACCCAGCGTCAAGCCGGTCGTGGTCGAGATCGTTAGGGTCCCGATCGTCGTCGCGACCGTGACCTGCACCTGATCGACCGTGTCACCCGAGACGGAAAGGCCGGTCAGCACGCCCGAAGAGTTCGGCGCAACGAGCAAGGTCGACGTCGGCGTGACCGTCAAGCTCGAAGTCGCTCCCGCCGCAGTCGGAGCAATGAACCCACCCGCGAACGATCCGGCCAGAACCACAGTCGCCAGCAGGACACACGCGCCAAGGCGAGCTCGGTGTGGGTCACGCGAGAGCGCGCGACATCGAGAGAAACAAGAGGGCATGGGCACGCTTCGCCACGTTGCCACGCAACCTTGAGGCGAAAGCTTTGGGCGACCTCGATGCAGTACTCAACGGACAAACGTCGTGGTGAGCGAACCACGATCTCGGACGCGAGAGTGTCAAACGCACTAGTGAGTTGGGTCCAAAGGCTCTAGTTATGAACACCAGTCGAGATGCGCGTGCCGCGGTTGACTCGCTAGTTGCCGCCTCTGCGAGCCACCGACAACGTGCCTGACGCTCGTCGAGGCGTCCCACAACACCTGCCGTAGGGCTACGCACGCGGCTCACCCGTAGTACGCCGGTTGTGGGCGCGCCAAGGGATGGACCTCGCGGCGGCGCGAGAAATACGACCGTCGGGTTCCTTGCTCGACGAACACGCGGCGCCGCCGAGCGACTTAACGCAGGTCATACGTCGACGCGGGACGCAACGACACTCGGCGAGAGCAACCGGCACGCACGCGGACGACGATGTCGCGCTGTGTGGTCGGCTCGAGGATCGTCGGGTTGTCGGGCGGAAGCCTCACGACGAACGCCGCCGCGAAACGGCGGAAGAACCGGCGGAACGAGACCCGAACAGACAGGGGGCCGGTGCAGGTGCACCGGCCCTGACCTGCTGTTTCAGATGGTGGCGGGGGGAGGATTTGAACCTCCGACCTTCGGGTTATGAGCCCGCGGCCCCTGCTCTCCCCTGCTCCCGGTTGGTCCCGTGGAGTACCGCTGACGAGGCGATACGCGCCACGTTCGTGACGTCGAGTCTCGCCCGCTCCCGGGCAGTACCGAAGAGAACGGCAGAATTCACGGCTCCACGCGCGATACAGAACCACATACCGCGCAGAGTGGCGGATCGCTGAGCGCTTCGACCGTCTCAGCGATCTGCATCGGCTTGGTTCTCGAGGATCATGGCGTCAACGCAGGGAAGTTCTCGGCCGCTGCACGCGCGATTCCGGCACCCATGCCGTCGCCGAGCGCGATGGCTTCGTCCACGAGGCGCGATGCGCGGTCGCGGTCGGCGAGTCGGTCGCGCAAGCGCAGCCCGCACGCGCCGAACAGTCGCGCGTACATCGCAAGGACCGGGGAACGCATGCGCTCGCAGTTGCTGAGTGCTGTGTCGAGCAATCCGTCGAGTTCGTCCGGACGATCGGCGAGTGGCGCGATGGCCGCCATGTACACCTCGGTTGGGCCGGCCAACACGATGTTTCCGTACAGTTGGCCCCGCCAGCGGTCCATGGATTCGTACGCGGCGCTCGTCCATGGTGATTGCTCACCAAGGGCGGCTTCCACAGATGCAAACTGCGCGCTATCGGACAGGGCGACATCGGGCGGACCACCCATCTCGCTCCATGGCGCGTACGGCGACGGGCCAAACGCGCTGACGGTTCGCCGTGCGTGCTCAGCTTCGCCGGCGGTCGCGGCCTCCAGCACCGCCGCGCCCAGCCTCATGCCTTGATAATGCGGCGGGAGCGTCGCGCACAGCGCCCGCACTTCGGGCAACGACGCGGGATCCGCCCAGTCGATGAGCGCACCGGCGCGCATGACAGCGCGGAAGAACGCGGCGTCCGGCATCCCCGCCTCGGCCGCGATCTCGTGGCTTCGCTCGACGAGCGCAACTGATGCTTCGAGGTCGCCGGCGAGCCGCACGACGGCAGCTTCTTCCCACGTCGCGATCCACTCGAGTTCGGGCTGCCCCAGCGTGCGGGAGATCTCGGCCGCTTCGCGCAAGAGGACGTGCGCGGCCTCGAGATCGCACGACTCGTAGCACGGAAACCAGCCGTGTGCGCGCCCGCGGAAGCGCAGGTTGGGATCGCCGAGCTCGTCGGCAAGTCGTGTGAGCTCGAGGCAGTCGGATCGCCGCTGCTCGACCGTCGCCGGGCTCAGGAGCACGTTTTGGCGCGAGGCGAGAACGTTCGCGACGGTGTACGGATCGTCGTGCGCCCGGGCGGTGGCCATTGCCTCGTCGGCGAGTGCCATCCGACGGCTCGGATCTTCCTCGTACATGCTCTCGACCGCGAGCCGGATGAGCAGGAGCGCGCGCGTGTTCGCGTCGGCGTCGCCCAGAGCGACGAGCGCGGCCTCCAGCGCTGCGACGCGCTCGCCGTCGATTCCGTTCGTGTCGCTCTGCCAGCCGCGGCCGTTGGCGATCGCGGCCGTTGCCATGCGTGGCCCGTCGCCGATGCGTTCGGCGAGCCGGCCCGCGTCGAGCAACACGTCACGATGGCTCACGTCGCCGATGCGGCGGAGCGCCTCGCCCGTCATCGTCGTTGCGTCGATGCGCGTCGTGGGCGTCGCGTCGGCATCGTCGAAGAGATCGGCAGCCTGCGCGAGCCACTGCAACGCCTCGCGGTCGGCGAACTGCGACAGCGCTCGCTCGGCCGCGGCGATCGACGCCATGAGTGCGCGCGCCGGCTCCGTTCCGGCCTCGTACCAGTGCCGAGCGAGCGCAGCTCGATAACGGTCGAGGCGATCGGCGCGTAAGCGCTCGATGGTCTCGGCGAGCACACGGTTGTACCGCAAACGCCGGGCGGTGGGGATCTCGTCCAGCAGCGTCTGTTGCACGAGCGCGTGCGAGAACCGGTAACGCACGGGCGCGCCGCCGAGTTCGTCAAGGAGCCCGGCGACACGCGCGGCTTCGAGCGCGTCGATCACGTGCTCGTCGGTGTCGCCGACGACGGCCGCGACGACATCGAGCTCGAAGTCCTGGCCCGCGACGGCCGCCGCGTGGAGCACCACGTCGCATGTCGCCGGGAGGGCGCTGAGACGCTGTCCGACGACCTCTTTCACCCCTTCGGGGATGCCCACTTCGTCGATGCTCATCTCGGATCGCCACACGCCTTCGGCGTCCTGATAGATCGCGCCGCGTTCCACCAGACTCACCAACACCTCGATGGCGAAGAACGGATTGCCGCCCGTCTCGTCGTGGAGGGCCACGGCGAGCTCACGGGCTTGTTCATTGAGTTCGTTCCCCGATGCCCGTTCGACGAGATCGACGACACCGTCTCGATCGAGGCCGCGCAACGCGATGCGGTCGACGCCTTCGGAGCGGCGCAAGTGCGCGAGCAGCGCGCCCAACGGATGCGTGCGGTCGATCTCCGTGTCGCGGTACGTGCCGATGACGAGCAGGTTCATGTTCCGCTCGCTCTGCAGCACGTGGCGAAGCATGTGCAACGTCGGCTCCGCGGCCCAGTGCAAATCGTCGAGCACGAGCAGGGTCGGTGCGATCGTCGATTGCGCCTCGAGCCAACCGGCGATCGCCTCGAACAACAAATAGCGCTCCGTTTCCGGATCGCTCTTCGTCGGTCGCAGTCCGGGCACGCGCTGCTCGAGCTCGGGCACGAGACGGCCGAGCTCACCCGCGCCCGGGCCGAGCAGCGTCGCGAGCTGGTCAGCCGGCGCGTGCGCAACGACGTGGGCGAGCGCTTCCACGAACGGTTGGAACGGCACGCCGAGCCCGTCGTCGCAACGGCCGAGGAGGACGAAACCACCTTCGAAGTCGACCGCACGTGCGAGCTCGGCTGCGAGGCGCGTCTTGCCAACGCCGGGCTCCCCCGCGATCAGCACCGCACCCCGAGCACCCGCGACCGCGCGCTTCCACGCGAGCGTGACTTGCTCGAACTCGTCGTCTCGCCCCGCGAGCGAGAAGCGCGGTGCGATCGAGAACGCGCGTGGGAGGGGCAGCTGGATGGTGCGGACGATGAGCGGCGCCCACTCCACCTCGCACGTCGCGAGCGGTTCGGGAAGTCCTTTCAACTCCAGTTGGCCCACGGGCCGGATCGTGACCTCGGAGCGACTACCGAGCAGCACGCGCACGACGTCGGCGGCGAGCACTTGTCCGCTGCGCGCCGCAGAACAAAGCCGTGACGCTTCGACAACGGGCGTGCCGAACCAGTCGTCGTCGTCGAATGTGGCCTCGCCGACCGAAATCCCGACACGGAGCGCGAGGGGGAGTTGGCGCTTACGGGCGAGAACGTCGATCGCTTGCTGCATACCGCACGCGGTGCGCACTGCGTCATTGTTGCTCGCAAACGACACCATCAGACCGTCGCCGAGATTCTTCACTTCGGTTCCTCGGTGGGCCGTCACCTCGGCACGTAACACAGCGAACACATCGCGGCGCAGTGCATCGGCCGCTGCGTCGCCGAGGCCGGACGCCAACGCCGTCGACTCGACGAGATCGCAGAACAACAAAGTGACGGTCGCGGTCAGCGGCTCGGCGCTCACGAGAACGTCGGCTCTGGGTTCGCCATGACGCGCGCAACTGCCGACTGCATGACGCGCCCCCGCGGACGAGATTTTCCTTGTTGCGAGGCGTTCTCTTCACCTCTGCTTGCGGATCGTATCCGAGGAGTGCCGACCAGAGACGGCCAATGAACGGGCCGCTTTGACGTCGGGCACTTGTTCTGGTGAGGATCGGTCCGTGAAGAACGAGCCTGTTCGTGAACTATGCGACGCCGCGGTCGCGGCGACCGGGCTCGACTACTTCGGCGACGAATGGTTCATGGGACCACTCGGCGCGTGGGCCGCCGACTTGGAGCAGCCGAATCTGACCGAGTTCGGTCGGAAGTTCCTCCGCTCGTTGGCCGTGCGCGACCTTGCCCGGCGTCTTCGGGTCTTGCAGACCCTGCGCGAACATCCCGAGATCGCCTCGGTACCGATCCCCCGGATCGTGTACATCACGGGCCTCGAACGTAGCGGCACGACGCTATTGCACAATCTGCTTGCTTTAGATCGTCGGGGCCGAGCGTTGTTGCGGTGGGAGCTCATGGAGCCGGTCCCTCCACCGGACACGCAGACCCATGCCACCGATCCTCGGGTCGGCATCATGCAGGCTTCGGTCGACAAGTTGCGTGGTTCGACGTTGGAACACATGCACTGGGTGAACGCGGACGACCCCGAAGAATGTGTGTGGGGATTCATCGACGCGGTCTCGATGCTCGGCCAAGCCGCCAGCATGTGCATGCCACAGTGGCGGCGGTTCCTCGCCGAGGAGGACCTCACGCCGGCCTTCGAGAACTACCGACGCGTGGTCCAACTGCTGTTGTGGAAGCACCCCGTGGACCCGGACGGATTCCTGGTGCTGAAGGCACCGCAGATCGGCGGACAGATCGCCGCCTTCGCCAACGTCTTCCCAGAAGCGGACTTCGTGATCACCGACCGCGATCCGTTCCGGTGCCTGGTCTCCATGGCCGTCATGGGCGAGTCGATCATCGACCCGTTCTGCATCGACAATCCACTCACGAACGACGGCACTCGCGACCGGATTGTGCTGTCATGGATCGGACCCAAGCTCGCCGCGCTCTCGGCTTTCAGTGACTCGGCTCCCGAGCGCGTTACGCACGTGGCATATCCGGCCCTCGTCAAAGATCCGAGGGGAACCGCGCCGCGCGTGCTCTCGACACTTGGCCTTCCAGTCGACCAGAACCTGGCGCGCCGGATCGACACGTTCTTGGATGCACAACGCACCGGCGGACGCGCGGCTCCGCCGTCGGAACTCGCCACCATGGGATACACCCACGACGACGTCCTGTCGGATCCCACGACTAGCGACTACTGCCGAACATTCGGCATCGAACCCGAACGCTCCCGGCTCACCGGAACTCAAACGTCGGTCTGACAAGCACGACCGGCTCCGTGGCTTACGAGTCGCGGCAGATCGGCCCTTCGGGGATGCGGTCCCCTCTGCCCGGTGGAATATTGGCAATGGTGTCGGCCTGGTGCCCTTCGGGGCTGGGCACTTGTACCTACGCCGGCGTCGGCGGCCGGACGTTGGGCTTACGCGAGGCGCGTGGACAAATCGTCGATACGCGCGACCCATGCCGAGAGCGCAGGATGGGTCGCGCGGGCTCGGGCGCGCTCGAGCAAGACCCGGGCGCGGGCGTAGCTGTCTGGGGTCCCCAGTCGGTGGTTCATGAGCGCTTCCTCGAAGTCGGCCGCGATGAGCAGCGGATCGTTTCCTTCCTCCTCGTGGACGCGCCGCGCTTCGTCAAACCAGTCGCGCGCCTCGTCGGTGCGACCGGCGAGCGCGCATAGCTGCGCGAGCGCGACGCGGCCGGGCGCCTCGGGATACCGGACGTCGGGCTCTACGACCTTGGTGCGCAGGTTGCGCTCGAGGGTCTCGAGTTCGTCGGTGCGTTGGAGGTGCCAGAGAATCTGTGCGGCGCTGTACACGAGGCCCGGGTAGTTCTGCGCCCAGCCGCCGGCCCGTTCGATCACAGGCAGAACTTCGTGCAGCACGTCGATCGCCGCACCGGCATTTCCCTCCTGGGCGAGTAGTTGGCCGCGAAAGGCCGTAACCGCGATCCACGCCCAACGCACGTCGGGCGAATCGCCGAACGGCGCGAAGCCGGCGAGGTCCGCGGACGCAACCAACTCGCCGCGCACGGTCCGCTCCAGGACGAAGGCCGCGAACAACTGCAACGCGGGGTTCGACGTCTCGGAGATGCGGGGCACGAGCGCGAAGCCCTCGTCGAGTCGCGCCTGCGCGTCGTCGTACTCCCCGAGCACAGTGTGGAGCCGGGCGAGTACCGCGAGATCGAAGACGGCGGCTGCGATGACGCCCCGCGCGAGCAGGTCGTCGATCCGGCCACTGAGGATGTCCCGCATCTCGCGGTGCGCACCGAGTACCCAAAGCGGGCCCAGCACGACCCACCCACCGTCGTCGGATGCCACCACCTCGAGCGCACGTCGCGCCTCCGCGCGCGACCCGACGAAGGGATTGAATAGTGTCGCGCCGGATGTGCGGGGAAGCGTGCGCGTCAGCTCGATCAGGTCGCGCCGCTCGGGAGTCTCGAGCGGGATCCCCGGGTGGTCGGGATCGTCGAACTCCGCCTGGCTGAGCTCGAAGCTGCGGAGCACGAGGTACGTCTCGTCACGCCGGTCCAAGCGAAGCCACTGGCGCGCGACGCCGGCGATGTCCCAGGCAAGGCGAAGATCGTCGAGCACCGCCGCCTCGGCCGCGAGATTCTGCACGAAGTCGCACGCCGCGTCCTCGCCTTGGAGCAACCGCGTCAGCTGGCCGGCCTCGGTCGCGGCCCGCAGTACCTTCTCGGGCCCGACGCTCGCGTACACGGCGGTCTGCGCGCGCCGCTGGACGAGCGCGAGCTCGCGCTCGTCGCCTTCGGACAAAAGCTCGAGCGCGACCCCGAGCGCCTCGAACTCCTCGCGCCGGGCGTAGTGCCGCGCCGCGTCGTCGGCCGCGATGAGCGCGAACGGAACGCCCTGTTCCGCGTTTGGGAGCGCGGCGCTCCGGTGGTAGTGACGAGCGAGCGCCGCGGCTTGCGCGGGAGTGGGAAGCCCGCGCAGTTGCTTCTCGAGCGCGGTCGCGATCGCGCGATGCGTGCGGACCTGCCGACTTGGGTTGAGCTCCTCAACGAGGGCGTGTCGGAACAACGCGTGCGTAAACGCGTACTCGTCGAAGGTGTCGGTGGCCCGCACGATGCGCGCTTCGAGTGCGGCGTCGATCGCGTCGAGCGCCTCGTCCTCTTCGACGCCGGCGACGTCGGCCGCGACCGTGAGCGGGAATGCGACCTCGAACAGTGCTCCTGCCGACAGCAGCCGGTTCGTCGCATCGGAAAGGCGCGAGAGCCGGCGTCCGATGACGTCGCGGATGCCCGCCGGGAGGCCGAGGTCGGTGATGGAGCCCGCGACCGCCCAAGCGCCGTCCTCGAAGCGCAACTGACCTTCTTCGACGAGATGCAGCAGCGTCTCGCGCAAGAAGAACGGGTTACCGTCGGTCTCCGTTGCAAGCATCACCGCGAGCTCCTCCGGCACCGCGTGCTCGGCGATGCGTTCCAGCATCGACTGCACGTCCGAGGTCTCGAGTCCCGACAGGGCAATGCGCGTGGGCTCGACCTCACGTTGCAGGATCGCCAACCCCTGCGCGAAGGGATGGCGCCGATCGACGTCGGTCTCGCGATACGCGCCGATCACGAGGATCCGGCCGCGGAGTGCAACGCGGCTGAGCGCACGGAGCATCCCGACAGTCGCGTCGTCGGCCCAATGGAGGTCGTCGACCACGAGCAGAACCGGCGCCGTCTCGGCAAGCCGGAGCAGTACCTGGCCGATCGCGTCGTGCAGCCGCGCGATCTCTGCGTCGCGGGGCACAGGAAGTGGCTCGCCCGTCCCCGGGAGCACGTCGGCGACCACCGACACCATGCGCCCGACGACCGCCGCTTCCGCTCCCAGCACGCGCGTCAGCTCGTCCGGCGCCGCGCTTCGCACCCATGCGGTGAACGCCTCGACGAAGGGCGCGTTTGCCGCGACGTCGCCGTCGTGGCACCCGCCCGCGAGCACCGTTCCGCCGGACGGGCGCACGACGTGCTCGGACAACTCGTTGATGAGGCGCGTTTTGCCCATTCCCGGCTCACCCGCGATCAGCACGAGTCCGCCGGTCCCGGTGGCCGCCGCGTTCCAGCGCTCGGCCAGGGTCTCGCGTTCGCGCTCGCGCCCGACATAGGGCGTCGACGTGCGCAGGCCCGAAGTTCGCTCCGCGGGCTCCCACTGCACAGCGAACACGTCAACCGGTTCTGGCAGGCCCTTCAGGGTCATCGATCCGCACGGCGTGAGCTCCAGCTCGGAGCGGCCGCGTGCGAGCAGCCGTACCAGCTCGGCGACGAGGATCTGGCCGGGGTCGGCGAGCGCGCAGAGGCGAGACGCCTCGATCACCGGGGTACCGAAGCAATCGTCGTTCTCGAAGGTCACGTCACCGGCCGACAGTCCGACCCGCATGGCGAGCGCGATCCCCTCGCGGCGTCCGAACGCGTCAAGCGCCTGCTGCATCGCGACAGCCGCGGTCAGAGCCTCTGCCGTGCCCGCGAACGCGACGATCACGCCGTCGCCCGTACCTTTGATGACGTTCCCGCCGTGCGCCGATGCCTGCTCCGTGAGCAGCGAATCGTGGGCGCGCCGCAACACCTCGGCCCGCGCCTCGCCGAGCTGCACTCTTACCTCGGTTGACCCCGCCAGGTCCGTCACGAGAATCGTCGCGGTCTGCGCCATCGATGGCCTCCCCGCTCCAGGCTACGCGGGACGAACGAGATCGCGCCCGATGAGCTACCCGGTCGTAGCGTGAGGGTTTGCGGCGTAATGAGCTCTCCTACTGCCGCATATTCGCGGCCGCGTGCCGCGGTCTGTGCGGCGGCTTCGTGCGCGACACCCGTCGCGACAGATTGCGCGACCGCGTTGGTCCCTCGACCCAGAACCGCCCGACCAACCGCCCGGTCGATCTTCAGTCTTTTCTCCAAGCAGAGACCCGGAACGGTGTCCCATACCGCGCGTCCCATAACGACGCCGCTCGGTGCCCCCGAACGCCGCGTAGGTGGCGGGATATGAACCGCATCGGATCGAGGACGTGCCGGACAGAGTGCCCTTCGACAACGTGCGACTGTTCGGGTTGACGACCCGGTATGCGGCGCTGTTGACCTGCGCCCGCAGTCTGGTTCTACCGATATGTTCCTGCCGTCAACGGTCTGGTGACCCTGCGGACCTACGCCGTCACCATCAGGCGGCGCCAACCTTGGCGACGTAGACAGTGCTCGCCGATTCCCCTCCCGTGTAGAAGTTCGGGAAGGTCACGACGTGCGCGTCGCACGATGCGAACGCGTTTTCCACGACCGCGACGAACTCCCGATCTGGCGCGCCGTCGGACCACAGCGCGAAGACACCACCCGGATGGAGACGGCCGGCGAGTCGCCGCAGCCCCTCTGCGACGTAGAAGTTCGCGTGGCTGGCATGGAGGAGGTGTCGCGGCGTGTGGTCGATATCGACAAGGACGGCGTGACACCGGTTACGCGCGGCCGGCCCGAATTCCGAGCCTTCTGCGACCATCGCGAAGAAGTCGCCTTTGATCAGGTGGCATCGAGGATCTGAAGTCAACTCGGACGCAAACGGAACGAGGTGACGCTCATGCCACTCGATCACCTCCCCCAACGCTTCGACAACCTGAACCGAACCTACGCGCGGATCCTCCAGAACCGCACGAGCCGTGTAGCCGAGCCCGAGGCCACCGACGACGACATCGAGATCGGTACCCGGCAACTCTCCAAGCGCGAGCTCGGCGAGTGCGATCTCAGCGACGGTGAAAAGACTCGACATCAGGAACTCGTCGCCCAACTTGACTTCATACACGTCGATCTGAAGCGTCGGTTCCAATCGTCGCCTCAAGGTGATCTCACCCAATGCTGTCGGGCGCCGATCAATCTCCTCGAAGCGCGCGCTCATGACCTGCTGCAATCATCGTGCGTCACTGCCACACCCACGATTGTGGTCCACCTCATCCAGGCGATGCGTCCCGCAGCCAGGGCGGACGGCGAAAGGCACGTCGGGTTCCCGGCCCGACGAACATTCGGCATGCGTCAGCGAAGCGTTCTGCCACCACTCCCGCCCCGGTCACGTCTTCGACGACGGACCAACCCGACCGCACCCTGAATGAACCCGCGCGTCCTTCGACCTTGGAGGAGGACTGAACCCTTAGAGGCCGAGCAGGTCCCCGACACTGTCGAGAACCTGCGCTATCGGCGTTTCGACCGCCGGCAGCGCGAGGAACATCTCAACCACGCGGAACGAGTGGGCCAGGTATCGCACAAGCGCCTGCGCGCGCTCGGCCGCAGCCGGGTCGTCGAACGCGGACGGGTCGGCTAAAGCGAACGCGGGGTCGACCGCGCCGTAGTCGGCGAGCGCGGCGCGAGCGGCGCGGGCGATGTGCTCGTGGCGCTCGTCCGGGTAAGTCCGCACGCTGGTGCGGTCCGGATCGATCGCGGGCCAGAGGCGAGCGCGGGCGCGGGCCCGGTCGAAAGTGATGCGCGCATCGAAACCTTCGGGGAGCGCCTCGGGGACCGCCGCCGGCTCAGGCGTGTAACTCGCCACAACGACGGTTGCCAACACCGACGGGTCGGCCGCGAGGCCGGGAAGACCGACGGTGACATCGTGCTCGTGCCCCGGCGCGGGCACACACGTGACGACCTTGGGACCGGGCGTCGCGGCCAGCCGCTCGAGGGTGTCCGCGAACTGCCGGCGGCGATCGCCGGGATCGCCCGGCCCGATCAGATCGATCGTCGCGGTCATGCCGCGCTCGCGCGCGTCCCGCTCCAACTCGACCGACTCGTAGGGTCCGTGCTCGAACCCGATCATCCACCAGTGCGCGGGGGCGAGAGCGTCGACCAAACCGAGCACAGCGACGATCGCGCCGAGCCCGTACGCGGGCGGGATGTGCACCAGCGCCCCTCGCCGCAGCGGCGCGAACAAGTCGATTGCCCGGATCCGGGTCCACAGGACAGCGCCGTCATGAGCCTCAGACCGGCGGACCGCTTTCAGGGCACCCCAGTCCGCGGCGGTGCGGCCGTGCGCGTCGGTCGCGGCCGGGTCGGCCCCGGCCGCCAGCAGCCGACGCACGAGATCGTGCCGCTCGCGGTATACAGCGACGTGGAGGGCGGTCGCCTCCCCGTCGAACGCACCGCCCTCGACGGAAGCGCCGTGCTCGAGCAGGTAATCGACAACATCGGCGGCGCCGACGTTGACCGCCGCCCACAGCGCGCTCTCGTGGTTCGCGCACGGGCAAGCGCCAGTGACCGCGGCTCCAGCCTCGACCAGCAGGCGCACCAGGCGGAGGTCGCCGATGCCCGCCGCTCGGATCAGCGCGGTTGCCCGATCCGAGAACCCGAGCCGCGACTCGAAGCCCTCAACCGGCGACCAGTCCTCGGTGGCAGTCGCCAGCGAGGGGTTCCGGGCCAGCAGGCGGGCCAGCCCATCGGCGTCCTGCGCGCGGAGCGCCTGGAACAACAGAATCGTGTCCCGAAACGAATCGGTACCAGAGGGGCGGGCGGCGGCGAGAGCGTCGGCGACCATGGGGAGCAACTCCTTCAATCGCGTGCGGGCGGACCACGCCCGCTTCTTTGCAGCAGAAACGGTGATGCCGAGAAACGCGGCGACCTCCGCGTAAGGCATCCCGGCCAGGTAATGCAGCGCGACCACGCACCGCTCGCCCTCGGGCAAACGCTCGACCGCGGCCCGCACCTCGGCCGCCTCAACGGCGGCGAGCACGACCTCCTCGGGCCCGGGGCCCGGGTCCACTAGCGCACCGGGCCCGTCGTCGCGGGACACTGCGTCGAGCGGCACGGTCGCGTGCCGGCGGCGGCGGGTTTTGCGGTTCGTCGCCGTGCGGACCAGCCGCAGGAGCCAGGCCGGGAACGCGGCCGGGTCCTGGAGGCTCTCGATGTGGCGGAAGGCAAGAACGAACGCTTCCTGGGCGATATCCGGGGCCTCGTCCAGATCGCCCCACAGCCCGACCGCAGAGGCGACCGCGATGTCCTCGAATCGATCGATGAGCTCCGGCCAGACGCTGGCATCGCCCCGCTGGGCCGCACTGACCAGCGCCGCCCAACGGTCCCGATCCTCGACGAGTGTCATCACCAGAGAGGAGCCTGCCAGCGCCGGCCCGGTTACCGCACGGCTTGAGCGGGAGCGGCCGCCCGACGGGCCCGGCTATTCAGCGCGGTGAGATCGCGACTTTGCCGGACCGAGCTGCCCGCACCGCAGGCGCGGCTGGTCGGGTTTCCGACCCGGTTGGTCGTGCCGCTGACCTGGACGGGCGCGGCCGTTCTACCGATGTGTTCTACCGGCTGGCATCGCGCTGGCCGGAAGGAGCTGACGGGCGATGCGCGGATATGTGGCGAAGCGACGAGACCGCTTTTACGCGGTCATCTATGAGGGGATCGACCCGATCACGGGACGCGAACGACGGCGCTGGCATCCCGCCGGCACTGATCGGACTGAAGCCGAACAGCTCGCCGCGCGCATCGCTGCCGACCACCGAGGGAATGATTGTGGTCGACGCGCGGGACCGACACTTGGCGTCTATCTCACCCGGACGTGGCTCCCGTCGAAGCAGGTGACGCTCCGGCCGAGCA
>Ga0265313_10001330_pt1 | contig 23259 bp, 16 predicted proteins | sample 4123metaG_FD_203122 | JGI IMG/M metagenome (GOLD analysis project Ga0265313, IMG submission 203122) | Rhizosphere microbial communities from Carex aquatilis grown in University of Washington, Seatle, WA, United States - 4-1-23 metaG | ecosystem: Host-associated > Plants > Roots > Rhizosphere >...
GCTGTTCCAGTCGAATTCCTCTTCGGCGTCGACGAAGACGAGCAGGAGAGGGGGGCTGTCGGGGGGGATTTGGACGTAACGGTCCCGGGATGGAGCGGCCAAGGCTTCGCCGTTGTAGACCGTGGACTCACGGTTCCTGATCATCTGTAATCCTGTCCGCGGTCCGTCGGCTTATCCATGTCTTGCCTTGGCAGCGGCCCGCGGCGTGGCTTTGCCGGCGCCTTCCGAGCCTCGTTGGTCATGGCCAGCAGACCGGTGGTCTCCTCCCCCAGGCCCACCTTGTCGTTCCGGCGAGCCCAAAGGATGACGATACCAACTCCGATAATCGCGAGAAGAAAAACAAATCCTTCCATGCCAGCCTTCCCAATATGGCCCCCCGCCGCAAAATATCCATGCGCCAGAGGACGAATCCGTTATCGTGACATGACGTAATAGAAGTATACCATATTTCATGCGCGACATCGTTCTCCTCGGCGCCATCCTGTTTTTTCTGGGGTTGGCATTTAGATTCCCCTATGCCGGCGCGCTGACCTGGGGATGGCTCACCATCATGAATCCGCATATGATGGTGTATGGCTTTGCTCTGGGCTGGCCTTTCAATTTCGGTGTAGCCCTGGTCACCGTGGCCGCTTGGCTGCTTTCCCATGAGAAGCGGCGTTGGCCGGGGGATGCCCTGCCATGGCTGATGGTCGGGCTCGTAGCCTGGATGACTTTCGACTCGTTCTTCGCGGTCGAGCCTGACTGGTCGTGGCCCCTGTGGGACCGGACCATAAAGATCTACGCCTTCGTCTTTCTGTGTCTGGCCATGATCCACAACAAGGCGCGAATCCACGCCATGGTATGGATCATGGTGATCTCCATCGGATTTTTCGGTGCCAAGGGTGGGATATTCACCATCATGAAAGGCGGAGCCTTTCACGTTTATGGGCCGGACAATACCATCATCAGCGACAATAACCAGTTGGCGCTGGCGGTGGTCATGACGCTGCCTCTCGCCTATTATCTATTTCAACACACGCGGAGCCGGTGGTTGCGGATCTGCATCGGTCTGACCTTTCCGCTGCAGATCGCCACGGTGTTGGGCAGCTATTCCCGCGGTGGGCTGGTCGCCTTGGCCGTCGTCCTCGGCTTCTTCTGGCTGCGCAGCCGGCGCAAGCTGCTTCATCTCATCATTGCTGCGGTGCTGGTGGGCGGCGCGCTGCAAGTGATGCCGCCGGCCTTCTTCGAGCGGGTCAATTCCATCGACAATGTTCAGGCCGACGCGTCCGTCCAGGGGCGTCTGACCGCCTGGAATGTCGCCTATCGCTTTGCGGTGGATCATTTTCCGCTGGGCGCCGGTTTCGCCGGTCCCCAGCGGCGGGCAGTCTATAACTACTATTTTCCCGGTGCGGAGACCCATGCGGCCCACAGCATCTATTTTCAGGTTCTGGGCGAGCACGGCTTTCCCGGACTGATTCTCTATCTGCTGATCGCCGGCCTGTCGCTCCGCAATACCCGCATGGTGGTCAAGAGGTGCCGGGGGCGTCCGGAAATGGCCTGGGCCCTTGATCTGGCCACCATGGTGGAGGTCAGTCTGGTTGGCTTCTACGTGGGGGGGGCCGCCCTCAGCATGGCCTATTATGACGGCTTCCTGCTGTTGCAGGCATTCACTTCGATCCTGCGCGGCATGACCGGACCCGGTGCACTGCCGGTCGCCGCCACGACCGAGCCTGTCATCACATCCGCGCGCCAATCGCGCTGAGCACTCTGTCCGCTGTCTCACCGAGCCATCGCGCCATACCGGGGCGGTGGGCGACCATCCAGACCAACGGGTCGCTGTGGGTGGTCAGACTGGTCTTGTAGCGGGCGTCACCGGCGAGGAACCGGTAAGCCGACAATCCCTCGGCACGGTATAGCCGCATGGCCAGCACATGGGCAACCAGCCCCGGCCGGGCCCGGGCGTCGTCCCCGAAATCAAAGCCGCTCTGATAGGACGAGGCCACGCCGCGCCAGCGGAGATTGTAGAGGTAGCCGAGGATGGCATCACCCGTCCGAACCCTCAGAATATCCGGCACCCCCTCGGCGAAGTTGGCCAGGATCAGGCGTCGGTGGAAGGTCTTGAAGGAGGGATCGGAAAACGCCCCGCCCTTGCCGCGCCGGAGCCAGGACCGGGTGTGCAGCACCTCCAGCCCATCCAGCCATTCCAAGGCCTGTGCCGCGTTTTCCGCCCGTTCCAGGGCCAGCGGATGGTGCTGTTCATAATATCGCAGGGAGCGCCGGATTTGCTGGCGGCTGTTGCGCGTCATGGCGGACGGAAGGTCGCCGGCCGGGCCGGTCTGAAGCAAGGCATAGGGAGCGTCCTGGGGCGGCCGCAGCAGGCGGGTGGCTAGTCCCTGGCGCCGGCAGATCTCGCGCCACTGGCCGGGCACTCCCGAGAGGTACAGGTTCCGCCGCCCAAGCTCGGCGCTATCGCGGATGGCGGCCAGGACGGCTTCGGCTGCTTCGTCTTCCCGCCCCGGCAGGGTCAGCAGGCCATTGTATTCGGTCATGATCCGGTCGTGCACGGGGTTGCCGGTTTCATTCAGATGCAGCGCCGGGGGACGCAACGCGAAACGTCGTCGCCCTTGAATTCCAACCAGGCCCAGGCCGATGGTCCGTTCGCCATGGCTGACCCGTACCAGCAGGGAATTCGGCCCCATAGCCGTCAGCATGGAGCCGATCCAAGGCCAGGACAGGAACACCGAGCCCGCGGATTCGGTTTCCAGTTCACGCCATTCCGGCTCCAGTCGCTGCGCGGGCGGGCAGGGAGAAAAGGTCACGATGCAACCGGTGCCGCCGCGTTGGGCCTGTGGTGCCCGGACCTTCATTCCTCTCTCCATCCGAGCGACCTCGACAGATGGGGAGCTTACGATGCGGCCATGTAAAAGTGTAAGTTTTCTCTTCATGTCTTCAGGATGTGAGTAGTTTCCGAGGCTATTTTGACATGCTGTGAAGTAAATATCTTAAGGCTCTACTGTTATTGTCAAATTAGCGGCGGTCTTACTCCGCCAAGAACATCCGGTGAAATCATGGCGGCAGAGCATAGGCGTGACGTCCGGTACTGGTCCTCGCAAAAAGCTGTTCTTCTCAATGGGGGGGGCGCAGGGAGCCTTGGCGTCATAACCAATCTCAGCAATGGCGGGCTCTGCCTCGCTGTCATCGGATCGCCACGGCGAGGCGAGAGCGAGCGGATTGACTTGAAGGTTAATCAGGGGACCTTTCTCTGTAACGTGGTGAGCAGAGGAAGGGAAGGGCTGCATTGTCAATTCGATGGATTAATTGATGATCCTGACATGTGGAAGATATTCAAATTCAAGTCAGATAAGCAGGTGGATGAGCGGAAAATGATTGGCCATTGGCCGCTGCATTACAATGCGGATGCTCACAATACGTATGACAAAAATGGCAGATGGCGGGGACTTGGTTCGATGTCGACGAATGATCAATACAGCAATGATCTGGCCCGTATCTATTCCGAGGGCTGCTTTGTCGCCCGGGAGCAGATCGACTCGCCCATGGATGCGTTGGATGCGACGGTGGATGCCCTGAATCCCTATGGTGCGGTCGAGGAACGGGACCGCTGGGCGCTGGGGTTCAAGGATGCCGTTCGCCACATGGCTAAGAAATTCAATCCGTTCGGATGAGGTGCTGGCGGTGAAGATTCTCTATCACCACCGGACCGCTTCCAAGGACGGGCAGGACGTTCATATTGAAGAGATGGTCGCCGCCATGCGCCGGCAGGGCCATGAGGTGATGGTGGTCGCCCCCGGAATGCCGGCGGCCGCCAGGTTCGGTCATGACGGCGGGCTGGTGGCGCGGATCAAGAGGGTCTTGCCGGCGGCGCTCTACGAGTTGCTGGAGTTGGGGTACTCAATTTACGCCTATGGCAAGCTGAAGAGGGCCTGCGACACGTTTGGCCCGGATGTTCTGTATGAGCGCTACAGCCTGTTTTTTCTGGCGGGTCTCTGGCTGAAGAGGCGTCGTGGCCTTCCCTACCTGCTCGAGATCAATTCGCCGCTGGCCCTCGAGCGCGCGACCCACGGAGGGTTGAAGCTGAAGGCGCTGGCCAATTGGGCCGAGCGGGCGGTGTGGCGTGGCGCCGACATGGTGTTTCCGGTGACCGGCGTCCTGGCCGATTTCGTGCGCGGGGCCGGGGTGGCGGAGTCGCGCATCATGGTGGTTCCCAACGGCATCAACCGGCAGCGCTTTCCGGTGGCCACCGATAGCCGCGATATCCGGGCGGAGCTAGGCTTGACCGATAAGGTGGTTCTGGGCTTTGTCGGCTTTATCCGCCAATGGCACCGGCTGCCGCAGGTCCTGGATGCCATGGCGGCCATGGAAAACCGGGACCAGCTGCATTTTCTGATTGTTGGCGATGGCCCCGGCTCCGCCGAGGTCGAGGCGCATGCCCGCCAAATCGGCATGGCCGATCAAGTGTCACGGGTAGGATTGGTGGAGCGCGATCGGGTGGCGGCCTATGTCTCGGCCTTCGACATCGCCCTCAACCCCAAGGTGGAGTCCTATGCCTCGCCGCTGAAGCTCTTCGAATATATGGGCCTTGGCCGCGCCATCATCGCGCCGGATCAGGCCAACATCCGTGAAGTCCTGGTGGATGGTGAGAATGCCTTGCTGTTCGACCCGGATGATCCCGCCCATTTCAGATCCCGGATCATGCGCCTGTGTGGCGATGCCCCTCTGCGTCGGCGGCTGGGCGAGGCGGCTTCGCGCAGCATCGAGGACAAGGGCTATACCTGGGACAATAACGCCCACCGGGTCCTCGCTACCGTGGGCGCATTGGCTCAGCGGCCGCCGCCGTCGAACAGGTCGCGGTAGGCTGCGAACATCAGGGATTGATCGAATCCTGTCCGAGCCCGCCGGGCGTTGGCCTCGCCGATTGCTCTGGCTCGCTCCGGGTTGTCTAGCAGGGCGAGGATCGCTTTGGCGAGGGCCGGCACCGTTGCTGTGACGACGAAGGGGCGGTTCTCCTCGGAAACCATGTGCCGCACATCGCCGACATCGGTGGCAGCCAAGGGCAGGCCAGCCGCCATGGCCTCCAGCACGGAGAGCGGCATCTGCTCGGTATTGGACGACAGGGCGAACACGGTGAAAGATGGCAAAAGCTTTTCCGGTTCGAGGCAGGCTCCGGTAAACGTGACCTGACTCGCGATATGAAGCTCGTCGGCCCGGTTCCGGAGAGCGGGTAACTCCGGGCCGTCTCCGACCACGGCCAGTCGCGCCGGCCGTCGGCGAACCACTTCGGCGAAGGCCTCCAGCAGGCGGGTGACATTCTTTTCCGCGCGCAGGGCCGCCACTGTCCCGATCACCGGTTCCGCTCCGCCCAGACCCATGCTGGCGGCGAATTCGGGATTTGCCCCGATGCCGAAGCGCTCGCAGTCGACGCCATTGGGAATATGGAGCAGGCTCTGCTTTCGCAACCGCCAGATTCTTCCGGCGATGTCGTGAAGCGTCCTTGACGGCAACATCACGGTCGACCGCCGCAGCGCCAGACGACGCATCCAGACCCGGCGCGGAATTTGGCGGGAGACCTCTTCCGGTCCGAAGCCGTCCTCCATATGCAGGTGGGGTGACAGGCCGTCCCAATTGGCGATGGCCCACTCGATCGACCCCCAGTTCGAGGTTACCAGGAGATCCGGCCGCAGCTCCTTCAGCACCCGGCGGAACGTCTTCAGATTGGGCCATGTCTTGCCCCGTTCGACGGGGACATCCAACAGACGGGCGTCGAGATCGCCGGAAAGGCGCCCGAACGCCTCGGAGTTTCCGGACATGGACACGATGACATGACGGTAGCGTCGGCCGAATTGATTGGCGAGCTGGACAAAGCGCATCTGCGCTCCGCCGACGGCAAAGGACGGAAAGACGTGCAACAGCGTGCGCGGACTTTCGCTCATGCCGAGGCCCGTTGCAGCACCGGGGAAAAGCCGCTCCGGCGGGCGATGACCTGATCGAACAGCTCCAGCTGACCCTGGGTCGTCGCATCCCAACTGAAGCGTTCCGCATGGCACCGCGTGGCGGATCGGTTGGGCGGGGCGGCGAACAGGTCACGCACGCCATCGGTGACGCCGTCGGCCGAGCGTTCCCGCATCAACACCCCGGCTTCGGGAGCGCAGACCACCTCCTTGGTTCCCCAGACGTCGGAGGCGACCACGGGAGTGCCGCAAGCCATGGCTTCCAACAGCACATTAGCCCATCCCTCGCGGCTGGAGGCCAACACCAGGGCATCGGCGGCGGAGTAGATGTCGGGCAAGGCGTGTTGCGGCACTTCACCAAGAAACCGGACGCGGTCCGCCAGGCCGGCCGCCTGGGTGCGCGCCTCCAGGGCGGCACGGTCAGGACCGCCCCCGACGATCAGCAGCGTCGTCCCGGGCAATTTTCTCAGCGCGTCGATGATCAGGTGATGGCCCTTGCGCTCGATCAGCAGTCCCACCGAGACCAGGACCTGGCCCGATACCCCAAGCTGGTGGCGGGCCGCCACCCGGTCGCGGGGGCGGAAGGAGAGCAGATCGACGCCGTTGCGCAACACCCATACCTTTTCGTCGGGAACGCCCAGATCGAACAGCGGTTGCTGCAAGGCGTCGCAAACGGTGATCAGGCCGTCGGCGATGTCGGCGGCCCAACGAATTTGGGCTCGCGGCAGCGCAAATTGAGGGATCAGGTTGAGATCGCTGCCCCTGGCGGTGATCACAAGCGGCTTACCAAGCTCGCGGGCGATCAGGGCGGCGGCCACGCCATCGGGATAGAAATAGTGGGCGTCGATGAGGTCGAAATCCGCCTCGGCCCGCAATTGGCGTACCGCCGAGCGAGCCCATAGATACATCAGGGACGGTGCTGCCGTCATCCCGACCTTGGGGATGACGGGAAAGCGGGGGTGCCAGATGCGAATGCCATGGCGTTCCTCGTAGGAGGGAGCCATGGCGTACCGCGCCCAATGCCCCAGGCGCGGGTTGGAGGAGGGAAACCAGGGGACGGGGGCGACCACGCGCGCTTCAACCCGGCCGCTGTTCACCAGATGGCGCAGGCGATTCTCGACGAATATGCCATTGACTGGCTGTGCCGCGTTGGGAAACAGGGTCGAGAAGGTCACGATCCGGATGGGACGGTCCCTGCGGGCGCTCGAATTTCGCGCGACACTGCCCACGGTCAGCCTCCACTCAGATCGGAGTAGAGCTTGCGCGCCCCGTCGGCTTCGTCGAAGGCGACCTTCGATTCGATGAGTCCCTTGAGAATGTTTCGCGCTCCGGCGCGATCCTTGCCGTCGGACAGCACCACGGCCATGTGATAGGCCACCTGTGGATCGCGTGGATTGGCATTGAAGGCCCGGCTCACCAATTCCCGGCCCTGGGCGCGATCACCGCTTTGATAGAGGAGATAGCCATAGGTATCCATGATGGCCGGAGTATCCGGCGCCATGGAATAGGCGCGCCGTGCCGTGGCCACCGCCCGTGGGTCTTCCAGATGGCCGTAGGCCCAAGCCAGATTGTTGAGAATCGCGGCATTGCGTGGAAGCTTTGCCGATACCGCCTCGTACTGGGCCGCCGCGGCACGGTGGTCGCCGCGCAGTGACTTGTAGCCGGCAAGGGCGATGCGAACGTCGATATCCCCGGGATTCCCCTTGATCCACTCCTCCAGGAGTGTATCGGCGGCGGCGGGATCGCCGTTCCTGGCGATGGCCTGGAACAGGCGGGTGACGGTTATCGAAGACGGTTTCTGCTCGAATGCCCTGCGATAGCTTGCCTCGGCGTCACGCGGTTTTCCGGCCGCCAGGAGCAGGTCGCCCGGCAAGACCAGGGCGACGGGATTGTCGGGATTCTTGGCCTTGGCCTTGTCGGCGATGGCCATCGCCGCATCCAGGCCGCTCCTTTTCTGCTCGAGGGCGATGCGACTGATCCAGGCGGACATGTATCGGGGATCGGTGGCAATCGCCCGGTCAAAGGCGGTGGCGGCATCGTCTTGCCGTCCCAGCAGCGTCAGCCGCTGGCCATAGCGTTCGTGGAACTGTGGCGCATCGGGGTAGGCGGATTGTAGCCGGCGGTAAAGGTTGAGGCTTTCCTCGGTCTTGCCCACGGAAAACAAGGTCCGCGCCGCAAGATCGACGGCGGCCGGATTGGCCGATTGGGTGCGGGCCAAATCGGTGGCGGCCATTGCCACCTTATCCCTGTCGCCCAGAGCGCTTTCGGCACGTATCAATTGGATCCTGGGCTCGATCTCGGCGGGGTGGGCGCTGATCGCCGTTGTCAGGAAGGGGATTGCCGCCGCCGGCAGGTTGGTCCGTTCCTCGATCTGGGCACGGGCAAGCAGGGCGTTCAGATTGGCGGGATTGCGCTTCAGGATGCCGTCGAGCAACTGCCGGGCTTCGTCGAAGCGGCCGGCCTGCATGTCCAGCTCGGTCAGGTAGACGGCGGCCGGCACGTAATCCGCGTTCTTGGCGAGGGCGGCCACGAAGTCGCCGCGGGCCTTCTGCTCGTCTCCCATGGCCAGCCGGGCCGCTCCACGCAGGGTGAGCGGCAGAGGCGATGCGGGCTGATTCCGTGCCATGGTTGTTGCCGCGACAATGGCCTTGTCGTAATCACCGCCGCCGATATAGGTGGAGACCAGCGCCAGATCGATCTGCAGATTGGTCGGATCGCCTTGAACGATACTTTCCAGCTCGCGTATTCCTGCCTCCCGCGTGGTGCCCTGCTGGGTCTGGCTCATAGCCAGGCGGGCGCGGGCCATGGAATTGTTCGGCTGGGCCTTTACGGCGTCGTTCAACACGTCGTTGGCTTCCTTGATCTGGCCTTCCGCCAGATACGCCGAGCCGAGCATGTCGAGGGACGCGCTGTCCGCGTCCAGGCGATCACGCAATGGAGCCAAGAGGGAAATGACCTTGGTGTAGGCGCCGAGGCGGAAGTCGATATTGGCCAGCAGCTTGGTGCCGACGAGGTTGTCCGGTTCCGCCGCATGGAATTTCGAGGCGTAATCGAGTGCCTGTTCCAGGTCGTTGCTGCCGGAATGGATCAGTGCCAGCAAGAAGGTGCCCTGGGGAATCTGGGCGAGTATCGCTTCCATCGGGCGGACCACATCCAGCGCCTCGGCGGTTTTCTTGGCGCGGACCAGCAACGCCGCCTTGAGGTAGAGGGCCATGGGCGCTTTCGGTGCTTGCTCCAGCACCAGCTTGACTTCGCTTAGAGCTTCGTCGTCGTGACCTTGCGCCATGAGCGCCATGGCCAGACTTTGCCGGATGCGGTTGTCCGCGGGCGCGATCTCGAGCGCGGCGCGGTAGTTGCCGATGGCGGGGGCGAGGTCATTGGCATGGCGGCGGAGGTCGCCCTTGATGGTCAGCGCCTCGCTGTTCCTGGAATTGTCTGCCAGCACGCCGTCGATGATCCGCTCGGCCTCCCCATTGTCGTTGCGCGCGATGAGGAGGAGGGCTCGCGTGGTCCGGCTGGTCTCGCCGGTGGGATCGGCTTCCAGGGCAGCCAGCGATTCCTTGTCGGCGTCGTCCAGATTCCGGAGGGCGAGATAGGCTCGGGCGCGCAAGGCCAGGACGTCCGCCTTGCAGGTCAGGTCGGTGGGGCAGGGGGTGATATTGTCCAGCAATTGCTGGAACTTGCCCTCGACGAGGTAGGTGTCGGCCAGCAGGGGGAGGACCTTGCCGGCGGGGTAGCCGTTGTCCCGGGCCTGGATAAGGTCCTTTTCCGCCGCGATGAAATCACTGCCGCGGAATTCGAGGAGGCCAAGCTCGAAGCGGGCGTCAGGGTTGGCGGGGTTGGCTTTGACCGCCTTCTTCAGCTGGATCAGCGCCGTCCGGTAATCGCCGCTCTTGATCAGGGCACGGCCGGAGGCAAGAAGGCGAACATCCTCGGAGCCGCTCTCGCTGGCGAAGGCCGGCGAAGCGGCCACGGTCCCGATTGCGACCAGCATGGCCGTCAGGCATTGGCGATAGACTGTCATGACCGGTCCTTCCTTTTGATGAGCATGTTCGCGGAGTGCATGATCTCGTAGAGGGTCGGGCGGGAGACCCCTAGCAAGAGCGATGCGTCCGAGACGTTGTTGTCGGTGAGGGCGAGGGCGCGAACCACCGCCTCGATCTCCGCCTGGGACCGAATCTGGCGCAGGCTCGGCATCAGCGAAGCGTCGGCATCGACGGGCAGATCCAGGTCCAGATCGGCGGCGGTGATCCCCTTGCCATCGGCCATGAGCATGGAGCGCTTCACCCGGTTTTCCAGTTCGCGCACATTGCCAGGCCAGGAATAGAGGCCGATGACCGCCAATGCGTCCGCCGTGAAGGTCTTGGGTGCCTTCGCGAAGTCCTTGGAATATTTGGAGCGGAAATACCGGGCCAGAAGGACGGCGTCGCCGGGACGCTCACGCAGGGGGGGGATGTGCATGCTCACTTCGTTCAGGCGGTAGAACAGGTCCTCGCGAAAGGTCCCGTCCTTCATCATCGTCCCGAGGTCGCGGTTGGTGGCGGACAGCACCCGGACGTCAACCTCGATCTCCTTGCGTCCGCCGATCCGCTCGATGGTGCGGTTCTGCAGGAAGCGCAGCAGCTTGGCTTGCAGCGACAAGGGCATGTCGCCGATTTCGTCGAGGAACAAGGTGCCCGAATGAGCCTGCTCGACTTTGCCGATGGTCTGTTTGACGGCACCGGTGAATGCCCCCTTCTCGTGGCCGAACAATTCGCTTTCCAGCAGGTTTTCGGGGATGGCGGCGCAGTTGATGGCGACGAAGCTTTGGCCGGCGCGGGCGCTCAGGTCGTGGACCGCCCGGGCAAGAATTTCCTTTCCGGTCCCGCTCTCACCGGTGATCAGGACGGCGATGTTGGCGGTGGCGACCCGCTCCGCCGTGCGGCAAAGGCTCAGCATCTTGGGCGAAGATGCCACCAGACCGGCAAGAGGCGAGGTCTGCCCCTTCACCAATTGGGCGTTCTCCTCCTCGAGGTCATGCAAGGTGATGGCACGATTGATGATCAACCGCATGACCTCGGGATCGGCCGGCTTGGGGTAGAAGTCGTAGGCGCCCAGGCCGACCGCCTTGAGGGCGTTGATCCGTTCCTCATTGCCGCTGGCGACGATCACCTTGGTGAGTGGCGCCAATTTCAGAATCTCCTCCAGGACGCCCAACCCTTCGCTGGCGCCGTTGGGATCGGGCGGCAAGCCGAGATCGAGGATGACCACGGGGGGGCGCTTGCGTTCGAACATCTGAAGGGCTTTCGGGCCATCTTCGGCCAGGAGAACGTCGAATTCCTCCAAGGCCCATTTCATCTGGGTGCGAAGGCCAGGGTCGTCCTCGACGATAAGAAGCTTCCGTTTCTCGTTTGTCATCCGACCCTCGTTCTTTGCACGGTGTGTTCATGGGGGAGCGACGAGGGCACGGCGGCGACAGGCAGGACAATCCGCATGGTGGTGCCCCGGCGTGGAGCCGAGTCCACCTCCAACTGAGCCCCCATTTCACGGACGAGATGCCGGGTCTGGTAGGCGCCGATCCCATAGCCCAAGGATTTTGTCGAAGCCAGGGGGCGGAACAGTTCCTTGTTGACGAAGGATGCCTCCATGCCCGGGCCGTTGTCCGCGACCTCGATGATGGTCCGCTCCGCCTCGGCGCGCAGGCGCAATACCACGGCACCCGAGGCCCCGGCGGCCGACAGGGCGTTGTCGATCAGCAGGTCGAGGACGGTGACCAGCGTTGCTTCGACCGCGATGGCGTAGGCAGGGAGGGGGGGGAGGTCGAGGGTGAAATTGGCGGCAGTCTTGCCCCAATGCTCGGCGACGCGGCCAAGGATGGCCATCAGATCCAGCAATTGCGGGGTGGGCGGTTGCCGACGTTGAGCCGCGAGTTGTTCCAGCATGGACCGCATGCGGCCGACGGAATTTCTCACCGTGTCGAGCATGTCCTTCTGGAAGTCGGGGTTGTCTCCGAATGTCCTGGCGTTATCGAGCATCAGGGACATCTGCCCCACCACGTTCTTGACGTCGTGCACGACAAAGGCGAACTGCCGGTTGAAATCCTCCAACCTCCGGGCCGAGCGCAGGGCTTCCGCCATCACTTCCTCCGCAAGATAACTGGCCGCCTGTATGGCGGTTATGTTGAGAAGGTCGCGGTCCTCCCAATCCAGGCGATGGGGGGCGCGCGCCTGATTGAGAACCACGAAGCCGAGGACGTCACCGCGATGAACCAGCGGCACGATCAGCCATACCACCGCCCGGTCGGTGATCCATTCCGGAAGGGTCAGGCCGTCATATCGCTGGGGAGCCAGACGGTATTCGTCAACGTCGACGATGCGGCAGGTTCTGCGGAAGAAGTGGATCAGGGCGGAATCGGCGGGGACCGGAGGGTGAGGGGCGGAGAGGTTCCAGACCGCATCGGCGAAGAAGCAGTCGTCCTGGCTCTGCAACACCCACAGGGCGCTGGCCGGGCTGTCGATCAAATCGGCAATGGCGCGAACCAGGCGCGTTCCCAGGGACAACGGCTGCTGGGATGACATGATCTGAATGAAGTGCAGCCACTCTTCCCGGTAGTCATATCTGTAGGCGAAAAAATTCTTCAAGATAAATATCTTGGCGTGTGATTTCACCTTGGATGAGGCGAAGCTCGCCAGCATGATGAGGAGGGCGGCGACCATGAAGGTAATCTGTAGCGGCGCTCCCCATTTTCCTCCTGCGATCCGGATGTAGTACGCGACGCCGGCCATGGCCAGCAGATAGGAGCCGCTGGCGACCAGGGCCATGGTGTAGAAAGCGGCCTTTGGCGAGGCAATGATCTTGGCCTCCGATTGGCGCTTCCAATCCTTCAGGCGATGGAATGAGGTCATGAGGAGCGGGGCAACCAGTGCGGCGATCAGGCCACGGGCGGTCACGAAGGCCTCGCCGACGGAGCCTTGCACCAGGGCATCGGAATAAATGAAGAAATCGAAGGTCATGACCGCGCCCAGGCCGAGGCACAGATGCTTGATGGCCCAGCGGCCGTTCGAGCCGCTGATGCGCAGAAGGTTCTCGATAAGTAGAAGCCCAACCACCGGCAGGACGATATTGATCAGTGATTCGAGCGCCAGAATCGAGCTGAGCGCGGAAGAGGCGGTGAAATAGTAAGGCAGGGATACGACGAGGATGACGATGGCGATTGGCAGGAATGCCCGGGTGACCAGAATGCGTCTGACCGTGACGCCACGGTTGTCATCCAATCGTCCCCACAGGGTCAGCAGGAAATAGAACCAGCTACCGTTGCGCAGTACCTCGGCCAGACTGAGCGAGATGGCGGGGATGACGACAATCTCCGCCGCGGCAACGGCGATCTGTGCCGCCCAGAAGGATGTCGACAGGCAGGCGATCACGAAATGCCGCCGCTTCATCGTTTCCGTTTCGGTGCCTGCGGCGACCGCTGCCAGTATCAGATAGGCGATGGCGCAGATGCCGTAGCTTGCCGTGTTAAGGATGTCGATCAATATGCCAACTCCATGGAATGGTGTTGCATCACCTTGCCCCGTCATTCCAGAGAACAGCCTTGACTGTCTGCATCATTATTATTATGTCAAGAAACAGGCTGTCGTTTTTTATGCTGTACAGGTCGTATGATAACTTCATCTTGGCGTCCTGTTCCGTGGCGCCATAGGGGTAGTTGATTTGGGCCCATCCCGTAATGCCGGGCTTGGTGATATGCCGTTCGTTGTAGTAGGGAATCTTCTCCGCCAGAACCTTGACGAAGACCGGGCGCTCCGGGCGTGGTCCGACGAAGGCCATGTCGCCTTTCAGCACATTGATGACTTGCGGGATCTCGTCGATTCTGACTTTGCGGATGAAGGCGCCGACCTTGGTGACGCGGGCGTCGTTCTTGGCTGCCCAACGGGGGCCGTCCTTTTCCGCATCCGTGCTCATGCTGCGGAACTTGAGCACCATGAACGGCTTGCCGTGCAGGCCGACTCGCTCCTGCCGGTAAAAGAGCGGTCCCTTGCTCTCAAGCAGGATCAGGATGGCGGTCGGGATGGTGATCGGCAGGGTCAGCACCAGCACCAGGCTGCTGACCAGGATGTCGAATATGCGCTTTATCGCGCAGCGCAGAATGCCAAGGCCGAAACCGTCTGAGAACAGCATCCAACTGGGGCTGATTTCGTCGGGATCGATCTGTCCGCTTTCGCGCTCCCAGAACGAGGCGTATTCGGTGATCTTGATGCCCTGGAACTTGCACGCCAGCAGGTCGAGCACGGGCAGAAGCCCTCGGCGTTCGGTGCTCGCTACGACCACCTCCTCAATCTTGTTTTCTACACAGAATTTGGCGAGGTCGGCTGAGTTCACCCAATACTCCGCCCGGCGCCCATTGGTCCGGCCGCATCCGATATACGGAGGAACGGATGGAACCGGGGGGGCGCCAAGCCGGACATAGCCGACGATGGTGATCGTGCGATGGTGGTGCCCGCGGCTCAGATTTTCGATGTTGGCTGCGCGTTTGCCGGAGCCAAGGATCAAGAGGCGCCGTTTGAATGTGTCGGAGCGATCAATCAGCTTGATAACGGCGGCCCGCCAGCCCAGGAAAACCAGGGAAAATGCGGTTAATGTGATAAAGCAGAAAATGTAGTTTCCGTTCTTGATGCGGGTTCCAAAAAAGTAATCCATGGAAAAAAGCAAAACAATTGTTGATATCAATATGATTGGCAGGATGACGATGGTGCGAGATATGACGTCGGCGTAGTTCACAAAATGCTGCCTGTTGTACAGGCCGACGCAGCTCATTCCTGTTATTGTAAATATTGACATTAATGCGATGCGTGATTCGCCAAAATCCTGATTCATGTTTAAATTAAGCGCATGCATAATCCTGTATATCGCAACAGACTGAAAAATCAGGTAGAATGTTTCTGCTCCGGATAAAATTATGGCCGGCCCATTTACGTAATGCTTAAAAAGTCTAAACATTCCAGCCTCCGCTTCCCTCTGTAGTCTGTCTGTTAAAGGATAGATTTCCGGGGTGCGATTATTTTCTGCGCGCATAAGCTGCGCGCACCGCAATAGTGTTACGTGCGGCCTGCTGATTTCGGTTTGGTGTTGATGGTAGTTGTGCGATGCTAGGGCTGTATTTTGTATATCTTTCTGTTAAGCGTAACTTAGTCTGATGGGATATTGCGGTGATAGGATCGGAATGTACTCACGAGTGGTTGCGCTGATATTTGATATTTATCTCGTATTATTCTGATATTTTTTACATATGCACGAAGGTGTGGCGTGGGGGTGCCGCCGAGCATTGCGTGGCATTGCCGCATGACGAGTTGGGGGGTAATCGTTTGCTACGATTGATCGCTGATTATTTCCCGCATGATCACAGCGTTTGACGGTAAGCGAAGGTCGTGAAGATGCCTGCCTTTTCCACCAGTTGCTCGTAAGAGCCCGATTCGGCGATTTGCCCATTCTTCAGGACATAAATCCGGTCGGCGTTAATGATGGTGCTCAGTCGATGGGCAATGACGATTTTGGTCACCGACAGATGGTCCAGGCTGTTCATCACCACCGCCTGCGCCTTGTTGTCCAGCGCGCTCGTCGCTTCGTCCAGCAGCAGCAGCGACGGCTTTCCCACCAGAGCCCGGGCGATCAGAAGCCGTTGAACCTGCCCTCCCGACAGGGTGGTGGCGCCTTCGGTGAGCAAGGTGTGCATCCGCATGGGCATGGCCATGATGTCGCCGTCCAACCCGACCTTGGCGGCGATCTCCCAACACTCGTCCACGGTGGCGCGGGTTGCCCCCTTGATGTTTTCGTAGATCGAGCCGGGCATGAGCCGCCCGTTCTGCATCACTACCCCGATCTGCCGGCGTACTGACCGCAGGTTCAGACCGCGCAGGTCCCGGCCATCGAAATAGAGGGCGCCGGCCTCGGGGTGATTGAGACCGAGCAGCAGGCGCATCAGGGTGGATTTTCCGGAGCCCGAAGGGCCGACCACGGCGATCAGTTCGCCGGCACTCACCTTGAGAGATATGCCTTTGAGGGCATAGGGCATGTTTGGCGCGTAGCGGAAGAACACGCCGTTGATCTCGATCTGGCCGCTCAGGGGACCGGGATCGGCCTTTGGGATGTCGTTTTCCGGCACGGCCTGGAGGATGGGGGCCGCCCGTTGATAGAGCGGCACGACCGAGAAGACCGCCATCAACGACTTCGCCAGGGCGAACAGGGAGGCCAGCAAGCCGTTGAAGGCCGCGACGAAAGCCAGGAAGGCACCGGTGGTCATGCCGGATTGGCCGATCAGGCCGATCACCGCAAAAATGCATCCCAGGGCGAGCACCTCGTAGGCGCCCCAGAACACCAGGAATTGGTTTTGAAGCCTTCGCGCTGAGATCTCGCGGCAACGCAGTTGTCCGAAATGCCCCCCCCAATTGTTGAAGGCCCGCTCCTCCGCTCCCGCTCCCCGCAGCTTGGTGATGCCGGTGATGATTTCCAGCAACAGGTTGTTTATCCGTCCCGAAACCTCCTGCACCCCCATGATGATGTTCATCAGGCGAAGGCCGAAGATGATCGTCACTCCCGCCAGGACCAGGGCCAGCAGTGCGGCGAAGATGGCGGCGACGGGCGCGTAGTAGATCAGGAGCCCGAAGCTGAAGACGGAAAACACGCCGGAGACCAGGGCTCCGACCACGACCCCGGTCAGGGTTTTGCGGGCAACTTCCACCACCATCGTCCGCTGTGCCAGATCGCCAGAGGAATAATCGGCGAAGAAGGTGGTGGGCAGGCGAAGCAGGCGGTCCATGAACGCCGCCTGTGCGATGCCGGAAATTCGCCCCTCGACGCGAAGCTGGGCGATGTCCCGGGTTAATTCGAACGCGGCGGCGGCAAAGGCGGTGGCGACCATGGCGACCGCCACCTGCAGCATCTGATTGGTTTGGTGACCGGGGATGACGGCATCGAAGACATAGCCGGTCGCCATGGGAATAGCCGTGGCGATCAGCCCGCCCAGGGCTCCGGCCACGGCGATGACGAAGAGATCGGGCTTGCACTGCCTGAAACACAAACGGGCAAGATCGAATGGCGAAGCCTGCCGGTCGGGCAGGCTTGCGTAGAAGCTGTGGGCGACGGGTGACAGGGTATTCGCCAGGGCCTCGGTCACCACCTGTTCGGTTCCGGCGGCAGGATCGAACACCACCATGGTGGTGGGGGATTTCTGCAGCAGGGCCACCGGCTCGCCGCCATCCCTGTGGGAACAGATCAGGGGCCCGTTCTCGATGGTCCACCACCCGGTGGACAGCGTGACCTGGCGCACCCGCAATTGGGAGGCGCTGGCGATGTCGGAAATGGTCAGCGGCGGATCTTCCGTCCGTCTCCTGCGGGCGAAGGAGGGAAGCACCATGGTGACATCCATGGCTTTGCCAACGGCGGCGCAGCATTCAAACAGGGGGGAGTCCCCGATGGCGTCGGTGCGACGATGGATCTTTGCGTCGAACAGGCGGGCAAATCGGACAAAGGTGTTCTCGGTATCACTGACCAGCCGGCTGGCCTTCCGCTTCAGGCGGGCGGTCTCGATGGATGCGGCGTTGAGAAAACCGTAGGCCAGATTATAGAAAATCCATTCATGGAACGAATTCATCCGCCGGACGATCTGCCCCGACTGCAGGACGGCCTGGGTGGTCAGACCGTGCAAGGTGCGGACACTGCCGGCGTACAGCCAGCCCTGAGCGGTGAGAGGAACCATCTCCGTCTGCCCCGTGGCTCCGATTTCCTTGATATCGATGTAGTAGCCGTTCCCATCCTTCAATTGCGCCCAGGTCACATTTTTGTGGCTGACGATCCGGTCGGTCTCCACTACCTGCAGGTCTTCGGTGGTGGCGATGGACAGACGAGGCGGGCGGTGGGGGGATATGTACTTGGTCACCCCCAGCGACAGGCCCTGGATCCACAGGTCAAGAGCCTTGGCGAGGGCTCCGGCGAGGTCGGTATCGACGCTCCAGCGGTCGATCGCGGCGGTACTAACCCGCGCCAGGAGCGAGCCGGTGGTACTCAGGGCCAGGAGATGGATGCCGTCCTCGCTCGGGCTCTGGTCGATGCCCCAGATCAGGCTGCCGGCCGGTAACGAGCAGAGATGCTCTCGCGGGCCGGTCTGGGTGCCATTTTTGCGCTGGACCGCAAACAGATCGACCATTCCTTCGCGGAGGAACCAGACGCTTTCCACGTCATCGAAGATCTGGAGCATGCCGGCAGAGAGGACCACGGCCTCGCCCTCCGCTTCGAGCCGGCGGTCGAGATTGGCCTCTGGAATGCTGGCGGGCATGGGTCAGCTCTCGACCAGTTGACGGTAAAGACCGTCGGCGGCAATCAGGTCGTCGTGCCGCCCGCGCTCCACCACGGCGCCGCGATCCAGGACGATGATCTCGTCGCAATCGCGGATGGTGCTGAGACGATGGGCGATGATGAGGCAACTGCAACCCCGCCAGCGGATATTGTCGATCACCTGCTTTTCCGTGGTGGTGTCCAGGGCGCTGGTCGCCTCGTCGAGGATCAGCACGGCCGGGTTGGTGACCAGGGCGCGCGCGATCTCGATCCGTTGCCGCTGGCCGCCGCTGAAATTGCGTCCGCCCTCGGCCAGTTGGAAATCGTAATTCTCGGGGCGTGCATTGATCTCATCATGGATCAGGGCATCGCGGCCGGCGCGGATGATGCTGTCTTCCGGCATGGTCGGGTCCCACAGACTGATATTGTCGGAAACGCTGCCGCCGAAGAGGGCGATGTCTTGTTCGACGATGGCCAGCGAACTCCGCAGCAGGATGCGGGGAATGGCGGTGGCGGGAATGCCATCGAACAGGATTTCGCCGCTCCAAGGCTGATAGAGGCCGGCGATCAACTTTCCGATGGTCGATTTTCCGCTGCCGGAGGTGCCCACCAGCGCCACTCGGGCTCCGGGATCGAGGTCGAGGGAAAAGTCCCGGATCAGGGGCGGGGCGGTTGGAATAAATCCGAAGCTTACCCCGTGGAGATGGACGCGGCCGGTCAGCTTGACCCGGATTGACGAGGTTGCCTGATGCGCAGCCGGGGCCGCGGCGGCGATGGCCGTGGCCGACCGGGGGCGCGCGGTGGCGGTCAATGCCGGGGTGGCCCTCGGCAAGGGAATTTCCGCGGGCGCCGAGGATGAGAATTCCGGATCGATCTCGTGGGCCAGGACATCATCCAGACGGTTGATGTCGGCGGCCGCTTCCTGCACCTGGCCGCCAAGGTGGATCAGGTCGACCAATGGCGCCGAGAAGCTGACCATCAAGGCCTGGAAGGCGACCAGAGTGCCGACGCTGATCTGCCCATCCATGACGCGGAAGCCGCCGAGCACCAGTATGGCGGCGGAGCCGAGCATGGACAGCAAGATCGGCGAAATCCCCAGAAGCATGCGGGTTCGCGACAGGCTCTGTTCGGTGTTGACCACCTTAGCCAGGTGACCGGCCCAGCGGCTGAAGAACAGATCCTCGGCCCCACTGGCCTTGACGCCTTCGATCATCTGCAGGCCCTGCATGGCGACGCCGACCAGCTTTCCCTCATCGAGCAACAGCTTCTGCGAGGCGTCGGCCAGCCGCCGGGCAACCAGCCCGAAGGCCACCAGATTGAGGGTGGCGAAGATAACGGCAAGGCCGGTCAGGGCCATATCGTATTCCGCCATGATCGCGGCATAGACCACCATGGTCATCAGCCCCATGGCGGTAACCGCGAGGTCGCCGGCGATCAATTCGGCCACACGGTCGTTGAGGGTCACGCGCGAGGCGATGTCGCCGGCATAGCGCTGGGCGAAGAAGCGGGTCGGCAGGCGCAGCACCTGCCACAACAACGCGCACGATCCACGCAGGACCAGTTTGGTTTGCAGGCGCAGCAGATAGTGCTGGCGCAACCAAGTCAGGCCGGCTCGCAGCAGCGCGGCCACGGCCATGCCGATGAGCAGGGGCGGCAGCCAGGTGGTGAAGCCCTGGATCAGGTAATAATCGACGAAGACCCGGGAAAATGCCGGAACCACCATGCCGGGAACGACCAGCCCCAAACTGGCCAGCGCCACGAAAGCAAGGGCGGGGCGGGTTCCGTGCATGCGGCGTCTCAGCCCGTCGATGACGCTGCGACGATGGCCGCCCGTGACGAAGTCGGGGCCGGGCTCGAAGGTGAGGACAACCCCGGTGAACGCCGCGTCGAATTCCTCGTGTGGCACGGCCCGGGGACCGGTCACGGGATCGTTGATGTGGATCGCGTGCCGCCCAATACCCTCCACCACAACGAAGTGGCTGAAATTCCAGAAGACGATGAAGGGAAAGCGGTAAGTCCCCAGGGTTTGGGGGTCGGTGGTGAACCCCCTGGAGATGAGGCCATAGGAACTGGCGGCCTTGACCACGCCGCTGGCCGATGTACCGTCGCGCGAGACGCCGCACACATAGCGCAATGTCTCCAGCGGGACATGGCAGTTGTAATAGCCGAGGATCATGGCCAGGCACGCCGCGCCGCATTCCACGGCTTCCATCTGCAATATGGTGGGGACGCGTGCCCGGATCCCCGGCTTCGGTCGGCTAGTCTCGGGGAGGGTCATGGCGCCACCTCATGCCGCCTTGCGTTCAAACAGGCGTTCGAACAGCGGGATCAGGAGCCCGATGAGGTGGATCTGGCGGACGGTGATGGTGCCTTCCGCAAGGGTCCCGGGATTGATGTCGGTTTCCGGTCCCGCCGAGGATGACCATCTGAAGCCGTTATTGGAGCGGGGGTCCAGGGTCAGTTCAACCGCGATTTCGAAGGGGGCGCCGCCACCCGATAATTGTTGGACGAGTTGCTTGTTTTTCAGCATACGCAGCATGCCTTCATCGGTGGACGGGATGGTGGCCACGCTGGTCACGGTGCCTTCGATGAAGCCGTATTCCTCCCGCCTCACGGTAGATGGCGATATTTGCGCTACCATCCCCGGGCGGATCTTCTTGCCATCCTCCGGCCTGACATAGAGCTCGGCCATTAATTCTCCGCGATGGTGGGTGGATATAATGCCGCCTTCATTGCCGCGATGGGGGCGCGGCAGCATGGAGAACAGGGCGCGACCGCTATCGACGACTTCTCCTGCATTCACCTTGAACTCGACAATGGTTCCGGAATAAGGACTCACCAACTCCTCGTTGCGCTGAAGCTTTTCCTTCAGGGTGTCTGCCTTGCGCTTCAGGCCGGCGATCTTGAGCTGTTGATCTATTCTTTCTTTTTCCTTCGACGTTGTTGCGGTATTCTCCTCGAGTTCGATGTGTTTGATCTCGTTTTGGGTGCGGGCCGCTTCTTCCTTGGCGGTATTGATTTCGATCTTGGTATCGACCACGCGCTTGCGATCAATCAAGCCCTTTGCCGCCAGGTCCACATTGATGGTCTCGCGTTCGTAAAGCCATTTCAGCCGGTCGGCCAGAAAGCCGAGTTGCTGCGCCAGTACTTCGCGCCGCTGCGTGGAATAGCTGTTCTGCACGGACTTTTCGCGTTGCTGGAATTCAATGATCTTGCCGTATTGGCTCTGGGCTTCCACCGACTCGGCCTGCGCCACTTCCAACTGGTTCTCGATGTCCGGTTGGGCGAGATAGGCCACCACGTTTCCCGCGTCGACCCAGTCGCCCGGTTGGACCAGGAACTTGGTGACGCGGCCCTGGCTGGAGGAAATGACATCCAGGACGCCGCCCGGGCTGATCAGTATTCCGCGCCCGATGACCTTGATCGGAATCGTGCCGACGAAGCTCCAGGCTAGGCCCCCCATCACCAGGATGATCAAGGTGACCAGGGTCAGCCATGCCGCCGGTGAAGTGACGCGCATGACCTGATCAAGTTGCTCTGGGGTCGAGAGATGATCGAGGGAGGTTTGTCGGAAGATTTGTCTGGTCATCGGTCTGCGGCTCCGGGCCCCGATTACGCCGGAAAGGCAAAGCCGCCGCGGGAGGTGGAACTGTTCAGCTCCGTTCCCGCGGCAGCCTTGATCGAAAATGAGGAACGGATCAGGGCTTCTTGCGGAAAATGGGGGCGCCCAGGGTGCCGCCGACGACTTTCTTCAGTTCTTCTTCGGAAAGTTCCGGAGACTTCTTGGCGTTGGCCGCCTTGTCGTCGATTTTCTTATCGTTCATGTGGCCGGGATGCTTGTTCTTGTCATTGGTAGGGGACATGGTGCTCTCCATTGTAACAGGCAGGGTGGGGTCGATCTGGAAGTCCATGGTTTCGGGTGCCGTTGTTTCATGAGCACGCCGATTCCATGGGCTATTGCGGAAGCCAGGTTAGGCAGCCGCCTGGATGGTCGGCTCGTCCGCGCTTCTGCGGCGACGGACCAAGCCGATGCCGACCAGGCCAACGCCCAGCAGGGCCAGCGGGGCCGGGGCCGGAACTTCGGTAACGTTGCTGAAGCTGTCGAAGATGAAGTTGGTGTTGCCCTTCTTCAGCAGCACGGTGGTGGTGGGCGTGGTCAGGATGTACAGGCCGGTATTGGCCAGGTCGGCAGTCAGCTGAACCAGCTGGCCTCCGGCCTTGAAGGCGAAGCCTTGGTCATCGAAGGCGAAGGCGTTCACCGCGGTCGCCGGGCCGGTATCGGTCTGCGGATTGCCGTTGATGTCCAGAATCAGGGCGCTGAGGGTGGCCAGCAGCGGGAACATCAGGTTGTCGGTGGGATTGTCCGCGCCGACCGCGGTGCCGGCGGACTGCAGGCTGCCTAGGGTCGAGGTGGAGATGACCGAGTGATTGGCAACCAGATACTTGGTCAGGGTGCCGCTGATGCCGCTGATGGTATAGGCGCCGTAGGAGGACATGGCGAGCGGATCGGCGATGGTGGGGGCCGGCTGATTGGAATGGGCGTTGATATAGTCGGTGGTGTTCAGGGTGAAGGCGAGGTCATAGGTGATGCCGCTGCCGATCGGCGAGGCGGCGGTGAAGTCGATGGTGATTTCACCGGCCTGGGCGGCGGGGGCGGCGAGGGCCAGCGCCATGATTCCGGCAGTGATCACGCCGGCATACTTGAGGGAGGTGAAGAGAGCCATTTGGCTGGGTTCCTTTTGATCTGAGCGGGAGAAGCTGTGTAAATTCACAAACAGGTATCCATCAATATGCACCGGCTGTGCCATATCGTTATTGCATTGATTATAAATGATAAATTCGCTGCGACGTCGGCAGTCTGTAAAGGTTGCCGACAGGCTAGAGCATTTTCCGCTCTCCCTGAATCGGTTTGGGATTCCCGTGGGGCCTGAAATCTGATTCAAGATACAGGCTGGTGAAGGAGGCCAGCCTGTATGCCGAAACCTCTTTCCCAGGACCTGCGCGA
>Ga0265313_10001331_pt1 | contig 23256 bp, 24 predicted proteins | sample 4123metaG_FD_203122 | JGI IMG/M metagenome (GOLD analysis project Ga0265313, IMG submission 203122) | Rhizosphere microbial communities from Carex aquatilis grown in University of Washington, Seatle, WA, United States - 4-1-23 metaG | ecosystem: Host-associated > Plants > Roots > Rhizosphere >...
GGAGAGGATGGCGCAAATGCGCTTGGCGGCGCGGGCGGAGAGGGAAGGGGGCATGGCGGTCATGGTGGCAATCCAGGGATTTACGTCTATGTAGTCCTCGTCATGGCCGCTTCAAAGCCCCCCACGCCTGCAAATGATGCCCAGCCGCCCGGCCATCTGCTGGGAACCGTGATCCTGCCCCCGGGCCCGCTGGCTCCGTTTGCCACCCATTCCGGGGACAGCCGGGGCCGTTTTTATCCTGAAACCGAAAGCCCCACCCGCACCTGCTATTCCCGCGACCGCGACCGCATCCTCCATTCCACCGCCTTCCGCCGCCTCAAGCACAAGACCCAGGTCTTTGTGCAGCATGAAGGCGACTATTACCGCACCCGGCTGACCCATTCGCTGGAAGTCTCGCAACTGGCGCGTTCGCTGGCCCGCACCCTGCAGTGCGACGAGGATTTGGCCGAGACGGTGGCGCTGGCCCACGATCTGGGCCACACGCCTTTCGGCCATACCGGCGAAGACGCGCTGGACGCGGTGACCAAGGATATCGGCGGCTTCGACCACAATGCCCATGCCCTGCGGCTGGTGACGAAGCTGGAGCATCGCTATGCCGATTTCGACGGCTTGAACCTGACCTGGGAAACTCTCGAAGGCATCGTCAAGCACAACGGGCCGTTGTCGCCGCCGCTGGCTGGCCCCATCGAAAGCTTCAACGCCCGCTGGCCGCTAGATGTTTCCACTTGGCCGGGGATCGAGGCGCAACTGGCGGCGCTCTCCGACGACATCGCCTATGTCAATCACGACATTGACGACGGCCTGCGTGCCGGGCTGTTCGGCATCGCCGATCTTGCCGGGGCGCCGCTGGCCGGCCCGCATGTCGCGGGGGTGCTGGCGCGCTATGGCGAACTGGAACTGTCGCGCTTCATCGGCGAGCTGATCCGTACCCTGATGAGTTCCCTGCTCGACGACCTGCTGGTCCAGACCCGCCGCAACCTGGCCGCCGCCGCGCCCGCATCCGCCGCCGCGGTGCGGGCGGCCGGAAAGCCGATGGCGGCCTTCTCGCCGGCGCGCTGGGAGGAGGTGAAGTCGCTGAAGGGCTTTCTTTTCGAGCGCATGTATCGCCACCCGCAGGTCCTCAAGACGCGGGAGCGGGCGGCGGCGGTCATCACCGACCTTTACGAAGCCTTCCTGGCCGATCCTGGCCTTTTGCCGCCCGACTGGGCCGCGGCTTGCGGCGGGGCGGGCGACGCCGCCACCGGCCGGGTGGCGCGGGACTATATCGCCGGCATGACCGACAATTACGCCCTGTCGGAATATCAGCGCGTGTTCCACAACGAGATCGCGCTTTAGCCGCCGATTCGCTTCGCGGGGTGCTAAATTACCCGGCAGAATCGCCTAAGGGCAAAAAGGGCTGATCCATGGCCAGATATGAGCGCGGCGTTTATGAGCCGAGCGACGAGGTGCGCGTCTTTGACGGCGCCGAGGAAGAGGACGACGCCGAAGGCTCGCGCCTGCCGCTGCTGATCGTGCTGGCGCTGGTGGTGCTATGCGCCTTCGCCGGGGTGGTCTGGCTGGCTTATACCCAGGGCGTGGCGCGCGGGCGCAGCGAAACCCCGGTGCTGGCTGCCGCCGGCGGACCGGAAAAGGTTGCGCCGCAGAATCCCGGCGGGGCGGCGGTGCCCTATCAGGGCTTCAAGATCTATGAGCAGCCGGCCCCGCCCGACGACCAGGCCGATGCCGCGCCGCCCACGCCGTCGCAGCAGGCGGCGAAGCCGGAAGCCCAGCAGGCTGCCGCGCCGCCACCAGCCAAGCCGGTGCCCGCGCCCACGGTTACGGCCCCCCCGCCAGCTGAAAAGACCGCCGCCGCCACGCCGCCTGCCGCCAAGCCCGCGCCTGTCCAGGCCGCGCCGCCGCCGGCGGCAAAACCGGCTCCCGCCAAGGCTTCGCCGCCGCCGGCGATGAAGCAGGCCGCGACGACGGCCACGGCAACCGGGGCGCCGCGCACTTTGCCGGGCGTGGGGCCAGGCGTGGGGCCGGGCGCGGCATCCGCGCCGCCTGCCGCCGCACCAAAAGCCGCCGCCGCCGCGCCTGCGCCCAAACCGGCCGCCGCCAGCGGCGCCTATGTGCTGCAGATCGGCGCCTATACCAGCCAGGCCGACGCCGATGCCGCCTGGAAGGCCTACAAGGCCAAGCATGCCGCGCTGCTCACCGGCTATGGTCCGGATGTGCAGAAGGCGGACCTGGGCGAGAAGGGCACCTGGTATCGCCTGCGCGTTGCCGGTTTTGCCGACAAGGACGTCGCCTCCGGCGTGTGCGACCGGCTGAAGGCCGACGGCGGCGCCTGCTTCCTCGGAAAATAACGCCATGCGCTCCCGCGCGATCTATGGCCTGGCCGGCCCGGCGCTGACGGCGCATGAGGCCGCCTTCTTCCGGGAAACCCGGCCCTGGGGCTTCATTCTCTTTGGCCGCAACATCGAAACGCCGGAACAGGTTCGCGTCCTCACCGCCGCGCTGCGCGAGTCGGTGGGCGATGCCAGGGCCCCCATCCTGATCGACCAGGAAGGGGGCAGGGTGGCGCGGCTGAAACCGCCGCACTGGCAGGCCCGTCCGCCCGCCGCCCGCTTCGGCGCGCTGTACGCCGGCGATCCCGAAGCCGCCCGCGAAGCCACCTATCTCAACGCCCGGCTGATCGCCCATGACCTGGCCGGGCTGGGGATCAATGTCGATTGCCTGCCGGTGCTGGACGTGCCCCAGCCCGGGGCGCACGACATCATCGGCGACCGCGCCTTCGCCGCCGATCCCGCCATCGTCATCGCCCTGGGGCGGGCCCAGATCGAGGGCCTGATGGATGGCGGCGTGCTGCCGGTGATGAAGCACATTCCCGGCCATGGCCGCGCCCAGGCCGACAGCCATCTGGAACTGCCGCGGGTGACGGTGGAGGTGGAAGCGCTTTCGGCCGTGGATTTCGTCACCTTCCGCAGCCTGGACTCCTGTCCGATGGCGATGACCGCCCATGTCGTCTATGATTCGATTGATCCACAGCGGCCTGCGACCACCAGCCCCAAAGTCGTTCGGGATGTGATACGCGGTGAGATAGGATTTGACGGGCTTTTGATGTCCGACGACCTTTCGATGAAGGCGCTGGAAGGGCCCCTGGAAGTGCGCGCCAGGGCCGCTCTTTTCGCGGGCTGTGACGTGGTGCTCCACTGCAATGGTGACATGAACGAGATGAAGGACGTGGCGTTGGAAGCCAAGGCATTGGAAGGCGCCTCGCTGCGCCGGGCCAATCACGCCCTGTCGTTGCTGGTGACGCCCGCCGGCTTTGACCCGGCGGCGGCGCAGGCCCGTCTCGACTCCCTTTTGGGAGGCGCCGCATGAGCGAACCGCACGAGGCCTTTGACAGTTTCGACGCCCCTTCGCCGGAGGAGGGCGGTCTGGTGGTGGCGGTGGACGGCTTTGAAGGGCCGCTCGACCTGCTGCTGACGCTGGCGCGCAACCAGAAGGTGGATATCGCCAGGATTTCCATCCTGATGCTGGCCGACCAGTATCTCGAGTTCATCGAGAAGGCGAAGAAGCTGAACCTGGAGCTGGCCGCCGATTACCTGGTGATGGCGGCCTGGCTGGCCTATCTCAAATCCCGCCTGGTGCTGCCGCAGGAGAAGGGTCCGGAGGGCGAGCCCACCGCCGACGAGATGGCCACCCGCCTGCGCTGGCGGCTGCAGCGGCTGGACGCCATGCGCGCTTCCGCCACCCGGCTGATGGGACGTGAGCGGCTGGACCGCGATGTTTTCGGCCGCGGCGATCCGGAAGCCGTCAATGTCATCAAGCTGCGGACCTATACCGACACGCTGTATGACTTGCTGACCGCCTACGCCACCGACCGGGTCAAACGGCTGGGCGGCAAGGCCTACCGCCCGCAAATGGCGCCGGTGCTGCAGATCGAGGAAGCCCGGGCCCGGCTGGAGCGGATGCTGGGGCGCATCGCGGACTGGAGCGCACTGGACAGCCTGCTGCCCCAGGATTGGCAGGGCGGCGCGCGCCGGCGCACGGCGCTGGCCTCGACCCTGCTGGCGGCGCTGGAACTGGCCCGCGACGGCAAGGTGGAAATTCAACAGACGGCGCCCTTTGCGGCAATTTTTGTACGCGACCGCGATGGGGTCCGTGACCGGGCCCCGGCCAATGATGCAGCCCCGGCGTGAGGAGGGCACTATAATGAGCAGCGTAGCCAGGATGATTGAGACGATTGAGACCAAGATGGACGCCAAATTGAAGGGTGAAGAGGGGACACCCGAAGCGGGCGTGAACGCCGAACATCTGCGGATGGTCGAGGCGCTGCTGTTCGCCGCCAGCGAGCCGCTGGACGAGAAGGCCCTGGCCTCCTCGCTGCCGGATGGCGCCGACCTGCCCGCCGTGCTCAAGGCGCTTGAGGCGATCTATGAGAAGCGGGGCGTAAACCTTTGCCGGGTCGCCGGAAAATTCCAGTTTCGCACCGCCGCCGATCTCGCCTTTCTGCTGCGCAAGGAGAAGCCGGAGCAGAAGCGCCTTTCCAAGGCCGCCATCGAGACCCTGGCGATCATCGCCTATCACCAGCCCGTCACCAGGGCCGAGATCGAGGATATTCGCGGGGTAATCCTGTCCAAGGGCACCCTCGACATCCTGATGGAGATCGGCTGGGTCAAGATCCGGGGGCGCAAGCGCACCCCCGGCCGCCCCGTCACCTATGGCACCTCGGAAGGCTTCCTGGTCCAGTTCGGGCTGGAGAATGTCTCCCACCTGCCGGGGCTGGACGAGCTCAAGGCGGCGGGCTTCCTGGAGGCGATGCCGCCTTCGGGTTTCGACGTCCCCAACCCCTCCGAAACCCTCACCGCCGACGAGGATCCCTATGAAGGGGAGGAGCCGCAGGACATGGCGACCGGTTCGGTGCATCTGGACCAGGCGTAGGCGCAAACGGTTCCCAAAATGGAACTGCGGGCCTGTCACCTGATTGGGCAGGGACGGGTGCCTGTCCCCATGCTAGCGTGGAACCCGGCCTGCGGGGGTTGGCTGTCGATGAACAAGTTTCAGAGCTTTGCCATTGGCCTGGTGCTGCTGGTGCTGGCCATTGCCGCCGCGCTGCAGTTGATGCCGGTCGATCCGATCATGCGCCGGGTCTCCATCGCGGCGGTGTCCGCCGTCTGCCTGATGGCGGCGATGGTGTTCTTTCTTTTTGCGGTCAAGGATCGCGAATAATTAGGGCGCGTTCGCCGCCGCTGCCATCTTATCAATCGCGCCCTGGAAGCGCACCCGGCGCCGATCCATCTCGGCGGCGCGCTGGTCCGGCGCGATGTTCATGTTGTCATAGAGCAGGGTATAGACGATACGCGACGTCGTGGCCGTCACCGGCTCCACCGCCATGGTGCCATGATAGAAGATCGGCGAAGTCGGCTGGGCATAGACATAGGAGTGGCTGGTCTTGGAGACCATCAGCTCGTTGATGGTGCCGTTGAGCAGCCGGTTGGTGCCGACCTCGCCGCTGCCCACGGTCAGCACGCAACTGTTCATCCCCAGATAGGTGATGAAGGCGCAATAATCGTCGCCCTTGATCCGCCGCCAGGCCTCGTCGGCGCCGCGGTTGACGCTGGCCGTCATCACGATGGTGGCCCAGTTGTGGGGCGCATCCGGAACCGCGCCGCGCGCCGGCGTCGCCGGAGCGGGGGCAGGCGCCTGGGCGAAAGCCGGCGTGGCGGCGAGCAGGGCGGCGATCAGGAGTTTTCTCATGGCTTCCTCGCTTCGGATGATTTTCGCTTTTAAAACCCGCCATGGCCGCCCTTGAGGCGGCCATCCAACTTTTTCCAACCCACATGCGACAAAGTTGGATGGGCGGCTCAAGCCCGCCCATGGAGACGAAAGGTTACGGTTCTTCTTCCAGTTCGACAATCACCGCTTCGCCATTCTCCAGCGCGATGGCGAGATCGCCTTCCCTGAGCAGTCTGGCATCGTTTCCGAAGACTTCCGCCCGCCAGCCGGTCAGGGCAGCGACGCCGTCATCCTCGCCGGCCGCCAGCCGCTCGATGTCCTCGGCATTGGCGATCAGGCGCGGCGCCACCCCGGCGGCCTCGGCCCGCAGGCGCAGCAAGGTCTTGAGCAGGTCGACCGCGGCGGGCGATGGCTCGCGGCGGCGGCGGGGCGGCGCATTCGCTTCGGCCCCCTCCGGCGGCGCGGCGGTGCGGCCGGCCTCGATGGCTTCGATCAGCCCTTTTCCCAGGCGCGAGGCGGCGAAGCCCTTGGGCACCGAGCGCACTTTCTCCAGCCCCTCGGCGTCTTCCGGCGGATGGGAGGCGATTTCGGTCAGGGCCTCGTCCTTGAGGACGCGGCCGCGCGGAATGTCGCGCGCCTGGGCCTCGCGCTCGCGCCAGGCCGCCACCTGCGCCAGCATGGCCAGGAAGCGCTTGTTGCTGGTGCGCGGCTTCAGCCGCTTCCAGGCCAGTTCCGGTTCGATGCGATAGAGCGCGGGGTCCTGCAAGGCCGCCACTTCCTCCGCCACCCAGCCATCGCGCCCCGTGCGCTGCAGTTGCGCCGCCAGCCTTTCATAGATGGTGCGCAGATGGGTGACGTCGGCCAGGGCATATTCCAGTTGCCGCGCTGACAGCGGGCGGCGGCTCCAGTCGGTGAAGCGGGCGGACTTGTCAATCTCCACCTTGGCCAGCTTGCGCGCCAGGGTTTCATAGGAGGCGGAATCGCCGAAGCCCGCCACCATCGCCGCGATCTGGGTGTCGAACAGCGGATGGGGAATGACGCCGCCCTGCAGGAAAAAGATTTCGATGTCCTGCCGCGAGGCATGCAGCACCTTGATGACGTCCGGGCGCTTGACGAAGTCGTAGAAGGGGGTGAGGTCCATCCCATGCGCAAGGGGATCGATGATCGCCTCCGCCCCGGTGGCCGCCATCTGGATCAGGCAGAGCCGGGGATAATAGGTCTGGTCGCGCAGGAATTCGGTGTCGAGAGTGACATAGGGCGCATCGGCCAATTCGGCCAGGAAGGCGGCAAGCTGCTCGGTGGTCTCAATGATCCGCATTGAACCTTGATAGCGGATTCGGCGGAAAATCCTAGGGCGGCCTAGGGAACCAGTCCCACCGTCTTGCCGGCAAAGCCCGCCGCGTCGAAATAGCGGTTCTGGCCCACGATCTGCTCATTGAGGATGGTGCGCACGCCGCCCGGCCCCGGATCGGAGGTGACGGTGCGGCGCGTGACCGTCACAGGCGCGCCGCCTGTCAGCGCTTCGCCGATCACCCGGCCGGTCAGCTTGCCCTTGGAGCCCAAGTCGATGCCGCCGATATGGGCCAGGGTGGGAGCGATATCGGCATTGCTGATCGGCGCGGGGTCGGCGAAACCGGCTTTGAAATCCGGCCCGATGGCGGCCATGAAATTGCGCGTCTCGCCGCGGCTGAGCGAGCCATGGCTGCCCTGGCCGGTGAGAAGGCCGGTGTCATGGATGCCGATCTCGCATTGCAGGGGATTTTCGCAGGTCCCGGCGAAGGTGCGGAAATTGACATAGATGTCGGGCACGGGCGTCCGCGCCGCGCCGATCAGGTTCAGTTCGCTCATCGGCAGCGTGCCCGCGATCCTGCCCAGCCGGTCATTGACGAAGATGCCGCTGACATAATCCTGCCCGGAAAGGAATTCGACGATGCGGCCCGCGAGCTCCTTCGCATTTTCTTTCGGCAGATAGACCAGGTCGGCGCCGCCATTGCCGGCCACCACGGCGTCGGGATGCTGCGGGTCCGGGCCCAGGATGCCGGAGCCTCCGCCGAAGCGTCCATTGCTGACATCCACGGGCGCGAATTGCCGCCCCGGATCGGAAAGCCGCAGGCCCAGCGCGATGCTGAGGTCCGCCGACAGGAAGCCGCCGGATAGATCGGCGATGGCGCCGGGATTTGCCACCCGCGCCGAAGGGCTGGTGGCGCTGGAATGGGCGATGGTGAGAAAGCCGTGATCGGCGGTGACGAAGACGTCGGTGGTCTTGTCCAGGCCCTGTTCCTTCAGCGCCTGCAGCAGCAGGCCCAGCATGGTGTCGGCGTCGCGCACGCCCGCCAGCGCGCTGGGGCCGTTGATGCCGGGATCGTATTCCCCGACGCTGTCGCGGGCGCCATGCTGGGTGATGTCGGGATCGCGGCTCCAGTAGAGCAGGGCGAAGGGCTTGCCGCCCTCTGCGAAATGCGGCAGCACGATGCGCGTCACCGCCTTCATCTGGTTCACCTGCTGGGCGATGTTGGGCATGGAGGTGGCGGGCACCGCCGCCTCGACGAAATTGGCCCGCAGCTGCGCCGTGAACCAGGCGGGCTGGCCGAAGCCGGTCTCGGAGCCGGCGGAATCGTCCAGGATCAGCGTGTCGGTGCCGTTGCGGTTGGCGGTGAGGTCCTGGATGCGCGCCGGCCCCAGCTTGCCGGCAATGGCGGTCTGCCAGCCTTTGGCGCGGGCGGCGGCGATCAGGCTGGTCTCGTTCAGATAGTTGCCGCCGAAGCGGTCATTCATCTCCGCCAGGGTGAGATTGTTCTCCAGCCCCGCCATCGGCGAGCCGTTCAGCATCGGGCTGCCGGCCCAGATCGAATTGCCGAAATTGCCGGTGTCGCCGATGTAATGGCCGGTGGCGATGGCCGAGGCGTTCACCGTGGTGACGGTGGGAAAGAGCGAATGGCTGTTGGTGAAGTCCACGCCCTGCGTCTTCAGCTTCCACAGGTTGGGGGTGTTGTCCGCCGTGACGCTGCCATAGCGCAGCCCGTCGGCGACGAAGATGATGATGTTGTGGGGCTGGGCGGGGGCCTGCGCCAGGGCGGGAAAGGGGTTGGAGACGCCGGCCAGGAAGAGGGCGGCAAGCAGGAGCTTTTTCATCGGGAATCCGTGAGCAGGACCCGGACGTTAGCCACCAAATGTGACAGGGCAAGGATCGCCGCCGCGATACTTGACCGCCCCCCCAAAAAACCCCACAAACGCCGCCAATTCCCTCAGATTCCTCAAGGTTTCCGCCGATGCACGCCTACCGGACCCACACCTGCGGCCAGCTTCGCAAGAGCGATGTCGGGGCCGTTGTCCGCCTTTCGGGCTGGGTCAACCGCCGCCGCGACCATGGCGGGCTGATCTTCATCGATCTGCGCGACCATTACGGCATCACCCAGTGCGTGATCGAGCCGGACGCCCCCGCCTTCGCCGCGGTGGACCAGTTGCGCTCCGAATGGGTGGTGACGTTCACCGGCAAGGTGGTGGCGCGGCTGGAAGGCACCGCCAATGCCGACCTGCCCACCGGCGATGTCGAATTGCGGATCGAATCCGCCACAGTGCAGGGCAGGGCGCAGGAACTGCCGCTGCCGGTGTTCGGCGACCATGACTATCCGGAAGAGACGCGGCTGACCTATCGCTTCCTCGACCTGCGCCGCGAGCGGCTGCACAGGAACATCATGCTGCGGGCGAACATTGTCACGTCCTTGCGCCGCCGCATGACCGATCAGGGCTTCACCGAATTCCAGACCCCGATCCTGACGGCGAGTTCGCCGGAAGGCGCGCGCGACTTCCTGGTGCCGTCGCGCCGCTATCCCGGCCAGTTCTACGCCCTGCCGCAGGCGCCGCAGCAGTTCAAGCAGCTCATCATGGTGGCGGGCTTCGACCGCTATTTCCAGATCGCGCCCTGCTTCCGCGACGAGGATGGCCGCGCCGACCGCTCGCCGGGCGAGTTCTACCAGCTCGATCTGGAAATGAGCTTCGTCACCCAGGATGACGTCTTCGCCGCCGTCGCCCCGGTGCTGGCCGGCGTGTTCGAGGAATTCGGCGGCGGCAAAAAGGTGACGAAGCCCGATGCCTTTCCCCGCATCCCCTATGCCGAGGCGATGCTGAAATACGGCACCGACAAGCCCGACCTGCGCAACCCGATCGAGATCGTGGACGTGAGCGCTGTCTTCGACCGAGAGGATGTCGCGTTCAAGGCCTTCAAGGGCAAGACCGTGCGCGCCATTCCCGCGCTGGGCGCCGGGCCGCAGCCGCGCAGCTTCTTCGACAAGCTCAATGAATGGGCGCGCGGCGAAGGCGCGGCGGGGCTTGGGTATATTCAATTCGAAGAAGAGAATGGCGCGCTGGCGGGCAAAGGCCCCATCGCCAAGTTCATTCCGCCCGCCGCGCTGGCCGAAATGGCGAGCGTCGCCGGCGTGAAGGCGGGTGACGCGCTGTTCTTCTCCGCCGACGCCAAGCCGGACCGCGCCGCCAATCTGGCCGGCATGGCGCGCACCCGCATCGGCCGCGAACTGAATTTGATCCCGCAGGACGAATTCAGATTCTGCTGGATCGTCGATTTTCCCATGTATGAATGGAACGAGGAGGAGAAGAAGATCGACTTCTCCCACAATCCCTTCTCCATGCCGCAGTACGACCGCGAAAAGTTCATGGCCCTGGACAAGGGCGACGCCCAGACCATCCTGGGGCTGAAGGCCTATCAGTACGATATCGTCTGCAACGGCTATGAATTGTCGAGCGGCGCCATCCGCAACCACGACCCGGACGTGATGCTCAAGGCCTTCGAGATCGCCGGTTACGCGCGCGAGGAAACCGAGGAGCGCTTCAAGGGCATGCTCAACGCCTTCCGCCACGGCGCCCCGCCGCATGGCGGCACCGCGCCGGGCATTGACCGCATTGTGATGCTCCTGGCGGGCGAGGAAAACCTGCGCGAGGTCACCATGTTCCCCATGACCCAGTCGGCGCAGGATCTGCTGATGAACGCGCCGTCACCGGCCAATGCCAAGCAGCTCAAGGAGCTGCATTTGCGGGTGGTGTATCCGGAGAAGTGATTACACTTCTTCCCTCTCCCGCAGGGGGAGAGGAAATCCAACGGCGCGCCGACCTTCGGCATGGGTCCGAACTATGCCAGCGACACCACCACGCGCGAACGCAAGGTGACGGGCGACGCGCAAGGCAAATGGGACGCGGTGTGGAAGCAGGCGCTGGCGGCCGAGCCGCTGGTTTCGCCGGAACGGCGCGACTATTTCACCTATGCGATCAAGACCAATATCGCCATGAACCGCAACGCCAGCCACATGCTGTTCCTGCTGTCGCGTTCCGTGCTGGCCCTCAAGGCGGGCAGGCAGGCGGCGGCGAAGAAGGACGCCACCGCGGCGCTGGCCGACATCGCCCAGATCAAGGCGCTGGAGAAGCAGTCGGAATACGGCAAGTGGAAGAACTGGTATCGCGGCGACTGGCTGGTCGGCGTCGATGAGACGCGGGCGATGATCCAGAGCTTCATCGCCTGGCTGGATGATCCGCTGAAGACGCCCTATCCGATCAACGGCAGCGGCTGGCTGGGCTACTACCACATCATGCACTATGAGGGCATGAAGCAAAGCGATGTGAACTAGCGCCTAGTTCAGCTTGTCGAGGCCCGCGATGCTGTCCTGGATCAGCTTCGCCGCCTTGGCGGCGTCCATGCGGGCGGCGATCAGCTTGCCGGCGCCGGCCACGGCGACATCGGCGGCCAGGCTGCGGATTTCATTGACCGCGGCGGCCTCGGCCTGGGCGATCTTGTCCTGCGCCGCGGCGCCGCGGCGTTCGATCTGGGCCTTGAGCGCGGCGCGGGATTCCTCGGCAAAGCGCGCGGCCTGGCCTTCCGCTTCCTTGAGGATGGCGGCGGCCTGGGCCTCGGCGCCGGCGGCCTTTTGCTTGTATTCGGCCAGCAGGGCGGCAGCCTCGGCGGAAAGACGGCGGGCTTCCTCCAGCTCGGCGGCGATGGCGGTGGAGCGCTGGTCCAGCATCCTGCCGACCATGGCGGGCACGCCCTTCCACAGCAGCAGGGCGACGACCAGCACAAAGCCGACGCCAACCCAGAACTCACCTTCGTGCAGCATTTCCATCATCAGCCCCCGATAGCCTTCGCCGCTTCTTCCGTCGTCACGGTCTCGCCGGTGAGGCGGGCGACGATGGCGATGGCGGCGCCCTGGGCAGTGGCCGCGACATGGGTTCGGGCCGTGGCGCGGGTGGCGGCGATGCGGGCATCGGCCTCGGCCAGGACGGCAGCGGCCTGGGCTTCCGCCTTGGCTTTCTCGCCCGCGACTTCGGCGTTGATCTTCTGGCGGGTTTCCTCCGCCAGCGTCTGGGCCTTGCGCCGCGCCGAAGCCAGCGCCTGGTCATAGGCGGCGGAAGCCGCGTCAGCTTCCTGGCGCGCCTTGGTCGCCGCCGCGATGGCGCCATTGATGGCCGAGCGCCGCAGCGTGATCGCGCCCTTGATGCGCGGCCCCGCCACCTTCCACAGCACCGTGAACAGAACGGCGAATGTCACCGCCAGCCAGAAGAACTGGCTGGGGAAGCTGGTGGTGTCGAACGGCGGAAAACCACCCCCTTGCTTGGGCGTTTCCGTCGTCGCGGTGGTGGCGCCGGGCTCCTGCACGAATATCAGCCGTAGAGGATGATCAGGGCGACGACCAGGCCGAACAGGCCGGTGGCCTCGCAAAGCGCGAAGCCCAGCAGCAGGTTGGTGGTCTGGCTGGCGGCGGCGCCCGGATTGCGCAGCGCGCCGGAGAGGTAGCTGCCGAAGACGTTGCCGATGCCGATGCCGGCGCCGACCAGGGCGATACAGGCGATGCCGGCGCCAATCATTTTCGCGGCGAGAACTTCAGGAGGCATGGTGGGAATCCCTTCTCAGTGATGGTCGTGGAGGTGGAGAGCTTCGTTGAGATAGATGCAGGTGAGGATGGCGAAGACATAGGCCTGCAGGAAGGCGACCAGCAGTTCCAGCAGCATGATGCCGACAATCAGCAGCATCGGCATCACCGCGATCCCGGTGTAGAGGCCGCCGGCAAAGCCCAGCGAAACCACGAAACCGGCGAACACCGCCAGCAGGGTGTGGCCCGCCAGCATGTTGGCGAAAAGACGGACGGAGAGGCTGATCGGCCGCGAGCAGAAGGAGATCAGTTCGATCACCACCAGCAGGGGCAGGATGTAGATCGGCGCCTTGGGCACGAACAGCATGAAGAAGCGCAAGCCATGCTTGGCGAAGCCGGTGATGATCACCGTCAGCATCACCAGGCAGGCCAGCGCCAGCGTCACCGCGATCTGGCTGGTGACGGTGAAGCTGCCCGGGATCATGCCGAAGAAGTTGCAGCACAGCACGAAGATGAAGAGCGAGAAGACGAAGGGGAAGAAGCGCAATCCATCCTCGCCGGTCGCCGAATGGATCATGTTGCCGACGAATTCGTAGGAGAGTTCCGCGATCGACTGGCTGCGCGACGGCACCAGCGCGCCGGGCTTCACCGCCAGGGTGAGGAACAGCGAGGCGGCGGCGACCACGATCACCATCAGCAGGGCCTGATTGGTGAAATAGATGGGATGCCCGCCAATGGCGAAAAGCGGCTCGGCGATGAGCGGCTTGATGGCGAACTGCTCCATCGGGTTCAGGGCCACGGACTATCTCTCCTCGTCGGATCGCGCGGCGGCGATCTGCGCGTTGATCTCGCGTGCGGCGCGCATCACGTTGAGGATTCCGGCCCCGGCGCCCAGCACGACAAACACAATCATGAAGACCGGGCGGGTGTGATAGCCGAAATGGCCGAACAGCCAGTCGATCCCCAATCCCAGGCCGCCTCCCACGATCAGCGCCGCGACCAGTTCGGTGGCGAAGCGTCCCGCGATCCCGGCCTGGCTTGGCGGCGGCCCCTTGGGCGCCTGCCTTGCCTGAAGCTGGTCGAGCCGCGTCCCCAAATCGCGCAACCGGTCGGGATCGGGAGCCATGAAACCGCCTCGAACGCCGAAAAATCGCTGCAAAACAGGCCTTCGCGGCACGAAGGCGGGCGGACCTTAGGTTTCGGGGGCAGGGGTGTCAAGAAAGACAGAATGCCTGCAAGCGTTTGAATATGAACAAAAAAAGACGGGCGCGGCGAAATGGCCGCGCCCGCTTTTTTGCAACCGCAGCGAATCTCTATTCGGCTGCCATCTTCTCGGCGTCGGCCAGCGAGACCGAGACCAGTTGGGAAATGCCGCGCTCGGCCATGGTGACGCCGAACAGCCGGTCCATCCGGCTCATGGTCAGGGCATGGTGGGTGATGACCAGGAAGCGGGTGCCGGACTGTTCCACCATCTGGGTCAGCATGCTGCAGAAACGCTCGACATTGGCGTCGTCCAGCGGCGCATCCACTTCGTCCAGCACACAAACCGGCGCCGGATTGACCATGAAGACGGCGAAAATCAGCGCCATGGCGGTCAGCGCCTGCTCGCCGCCCGACAGCAGCGCCAGCGACTGCAGCCGCTTGCCCGGCGGGCGGGCGAAGATTTCCAGTCCCGCCTCCAGCGGGTCTTCGGATTCGGTGAAGGTGAGGCGGGCCTCGCCGCCTTCGAACAGCCGGGTGAAAAGCTGCTGGAAGTTGGCGTTGACCTTCTCGAAGGAGGCCAGCAGCCGCTCGCGGCCTTCCTTGTTGAGGCTGGAAATGCCGCGGCGCAGCCGTTCGATGGCGCCGGTAAGATCGTCGCGGTCGGCCGTCAGGGTGACGAGGCGCGTCTCATGCTCGGCCGCTTCCTCCTCGGCGCGGAGATTGACGCCGCCCAGCTGTTCGCGCTCCTGCTTCAGGCGCTCGACCCGCTTTTCGGCCTGGTCCAGCGGCGGCAGTTCCTGGCCGTCCTCGATCTCGGCGCGCTCGCGCAGTTCTTCCGGCGCGGCCTCGATCTCGTCACGGATGCGGGTCTTGAGTTCCTCGATGCGGGCGATGGCGCCTTCCTGCACCGCCTGGGCGCGGGCGCGCTCTTCGCGGGCGGTGGAAAGCGTGGCGTCGGCTATCCGGGCGGCCTTGTCGGCTTCGGCCAGGATGCTCTCGGCTTCCTGGCGGGCGTCGGCGGCCTGGTTGCGCGCGGCTTCCGCCGTGCTGATGGCGCTGAGCAGGGCGCCGCGCTTCTCGCCGATCTCGGCGGGAATCTGCTCGGCGGCCAGCAACTGTTCCGCCAGTTCCTGCTGGCGGCGGGAAAGTTCGGCAAGCTGGCTGGCGGCGGCGGTCCTGCGGCCTTCCCAGCGGCCCTTGTCCTGGGCGATGACGGCCAGGCGGCGGTCGCGCGCTTCATCCTCGCGGCGCAGGGCTTCCAGGGCGGCGCGGGCCTCGGCGGACTGGCTGCGGGCCTCGGCGACGTGCTCGCGCGCCTTCGCGGCGCCCGCGTTCAGGCCGCTGTCGTCGCCCAGTTCGGCCAGGTTGCGCTCGGCTTCGGCGCCGTTCTGCTCAGCGGCTTCCATCGACTCGGTCAGGCGGCGGATTTCCGACTCCAGCGAGGCGAGCTGGCTGGCGCGTTCCGCGGCGGCGCGGGCGGCGCGGGTGGCGTCGTCCTGGGCGCCGATCAGCGCCTGCTCGGCGACGCGCTCCGCATTCTCCGCCTGGCGCAGCGTCTCGCGCGCCGCGGCAGCGGTTTCGCGGGCGGCGGCATAGGCGGCATGGGCTTCGGCGCGGATGCTCCTGGCCTTTTCGGTTTCCGCTTCCATTCCGGAAAGGCGGTTGCGCTGCGCCAGCCGCAGGGCGGCGGGCGAGGGCGCTTCCGAGGAGGCGACATAGCCGTCCCAGCGCCACAGATCGCCGCGCGCCGAAACCAGCCGCTGGCCGGGCTTGAGATCCTTTTGCAGCGCCGCGCCCTGGTCGGGGAAGACCAGCCCGGTCATCGCTAGGCGGCGGGCGAGCGCGCCTGGCGCGCGCACGAATTGACTCAGCGGCTTGGCGCCGGCCGGCAGCGGCGCGGCGGCGTCGAAACTGCCCAGATCGCGCCAGTGATGCGGCGAAGAATCGTCCAGCGGCGCCCGCAGATCGTCGCCCAGCGCCGCGGCCAGCGCCGCCTCATAGCCGGCCTGCACCGTCACCGCGTCGATCAGCGGCGGGAACAGGCCCTCGCCTTCAGGATGCAGCAGGTCGCCCAGCGCCTTGGCCTCGGCGGCCAGGCGCTGGACTTCGCTTTCGGCGGCGTCGAGCGGGATGCGCGCGGTGTTCTCGGCGGCTTCGGCTTCGTCCAGCGCCTGCCGGGCGGCGTCGGCGCGGGCGCGCACCGCTTCGCGGGCATCGCGCGCGGCCTGGGTGATCGTGTCGGCGGCGTGGACGTCGGGCGCGTCGCGGACCGATTCCAGGGCGCGGTCCAGCCGCCCCTGGGCGTCGGACAATTGTCCGGCGGCGGTTTCCGCCAGCGCCGCTGCCAGATCGCGGCCGCGGGCAAAGCTGGCCTGCTTGGCGTTCCATTCCGCCAGGGCGGCCGTGGCGCGCTCCAGCACGGTTTCCGCCTCGCTGAGGGTGGCGCGCAGTTCGGCGTCCTTCGCGGCGGCGGCCAGGGTTTCAGCGCCGGCGCGGGCGGCAGCCTGGTTGAGACCGGTTTCTTCCGCCGCCAGCGCGGCGATGGCCGCTTCGGCGTCCTTGTCCAGCGCGGTTTCGCGCGCGATGTCGCTTTCACCCTGGGAGAGAAGCTGGCGCAGGCGCTGCGCCGCCTCGCGGGCGCGCGCTTCCTCGGCATCCAGCTGCTCGCGCTGGGCGATCAGGCGGTGATGGGCGGCGGCGCGCTCGGCCTCGGCCTGGCGCAACGGCGGCAGCACCGCGGCGGCGTCGCTCTGCTGCGTGGACGCCCTGGCGGCGATATCGGTGGCGCCGGCGACGGCGGCGGCGGCCCGGGCCAGTTCCTCGGCGGCGGCGGCGGCGCGGGCCTCGGCCAGGGTCCAGCGCAGATAATGCGCCAGCGCCTCGGCCTTGCGGATATGGCCGGAAAGGTTGCGGTAGCGCGAGGCCTGGCGCGCCTGGCGCTTGAGGCTGGCCAACTGGCCTTCGACTTCCGCGATCACATCGTTGAGGCGCGAAAGGTTGGTCTCCGCCGCCTTCAGCCGCAATTCGGCTTCATGGCGGCGCTGGTGCAGCCCGCCAATGCCGGCGGCTTCCTCCAGGATGGCGCGGCGCGCCAGCGGTTTCTGGCTGATCAGCAGGCCGATCTGGCCCTGGCGGACAAAGGCGGTCGAGCCGGCGCCGGAGGAGGCGTCGGCGAAGAAAATCTGCACGTCGCGCTGGCGCACATCGCGGCCGTTGATGCGGTAGACGCTGCCGGCCTCGCGCTCGATGCGGCGCGAGACCTCGATCGTGTCATAGTCGTTGTAGGGCGCGCTGGCGGTGCGGTCGCGATTGTCGATGAAGATGGTGACTTCGGCGACGTTGCGGGCGGGGCGGCCGGCGCTGCCGGAGAAGATCACATCGTCCATCTCGCTGCCGCGCACCGAGGTGGGACGGGTCTCGCCCATCACCCAGCGCATGGCGTCGAACAAATTGGACTTGCCGCAGCCATTCGGCCCGATCACGGCGGTGAGGCCGGACTCGATGAACAGCTCCGTCGGCTCGACGAAGGACTTGAAACCGGAAAGGCGTAAACGGGTGAACTTCAAGGGAGATGCGCCGCCTTAACGCTGGGGATGCCTCGGCTCACTTCTTGCCCGCGAGCGCGGCATCGATGGTCTTGGACATTTCGGCGATGGGAAGATTGCCCGTGCCGATATTGGTTCCGTCGAGGATGAAGGTCGGCGTGCCGCTGACGCTGTAGCGGGATTCCGCCTCGGCCTGGACCTTGTTGATGCGGTCGTCTTCCGCCTTGCTGTCGATGCATTTGTCCACCTGGTCGGCGCTCAGGCCGGCCATGCGGCCCAGCCGCACCAGTCCCCCATGAACGTCGGTTATCCCGAATTCAACGTCCCATAGAGATTGATTCCGCCAGAGCAGGTCAATGAAGGAGAAGTATTTATCCTCAGGCAGGCAGCGGGCGATTTTCTCCGCGGCGCCATCGTCCGGACGGATGAGGAACTGGCGAAAGACGTAGTACACCTTGCCGGTATCGACGTAATTGGCCTTGAAGGTGGGGAAGTTCTGCACGCTCCAGGCGGCGCAGACCGGGCAGCTCGAAGCGCCATATTCGATGAAGACCAGCTTGGCCTTGGGATTGCCGATGGCGCGGTCACTGGGCAGCAGGGTGTAGCCGGCATTGCCGCCGCTGGCGGTCTGGGTCGCCGAATCACCCCCGAAAGCCAGCCAGGCCCCCAGCCCGCCGGCGATCAGCAGGAAGGCGGCGAGCAGGATCAGCAATTGCTTCTTGGTCACGGGGCACTCCGGGGCCGGTTTCCCCCTGCTTTTGACAGAGTCCGGCCCCCCGGTTCAACCGGCTTGGCTAACGGGCCGCCTGGTCCAGCTTCCTGGCCAGGTCCTCATAGGGCAGCGCGCCGGATTCCAGCGCCTGGCCGTTGATGACGAAAGTGGGCGTCCCGGTGAGGCCATAGCGGGTGGCCGCCTCCAGGCCTACGGCGTCGATGCGGGCGTTGTCGGCCGTGGAGTCCATGCATTTGTTGATCTGGTCCGCCTTCAGACCCATCTGTTCGCCTAGCTTCACCAGCTGGGCGCGGCCGTCCTGGATGCCGAACTCGTAATCCCATTTCCGCTGATTGCCGAAAATCATGTCCACCATGGCGAAATATTTCTCGCGCGGGGCGCAGCGCGCCATTTTTTCCGCCAGACCGTCCGGTTCTCCGCGGGCGACAAGGCGGAAGACGTAAAGCACCTTGCCCTTGTCGATGTAGTTCTTCTTCAGCAGCGGGAATGCCAACTCGTTCCAGTCGGCGCAATGCGGGCAGGTCAGGGCGCCATACTCGATCAGCGTCACCTTGGCCCTGGGATTGCCCATGGTGCGATCGGTGGGCTTGATCTCGAAATCCGGCTTGGCCAGGGCGGCGCCGGTGAAGGCGAGCGCCAGGAACGCACCGAGCAAAAGACGGTTCATGCTATTTTCCCTCCAGCAAGGGATCGAAGGCCGCGGAGAGTTCCGCCTCGTTCTGCGGCACCTGGGCCAGGGTCTGTCCGTTGGCGATCAAGGTCGGGGTTGAATGGACATTGTAGCGGGATTCCGCGTCGGCATTGATCCGGTTGATCTCGCCGTCCAGGGCGGTGCTGGTCATGCAGGCCTGCGCCTTGTCGGGGTCAAGTCCGGCGAAGCGGGCCATCTTGAGCAAGCCGGCGTCGGTTTTGGGCTGGGACTGGGCGCCGCGCTCCCCCATCTGCTCCGACCCCCATTCGTCCTGCCGGTGATACAGCATGTCGATGAAACTGAAATATTGCCCGGGCGGCAGGCAGCGGGCGAGCTTGATGGCCTTGCTGTCCGCCAGCGGGTCGATGAGATAGACGCGGTAGACATAGAAGACCTTGCCGGTGTCGATGTATTTCCGCTTCAGGGCGGGAAAGACCTCGACATCGAAGTGGGCGCAGAAGGGGCAGATGGGCGCCGCATATTCGATCAGCGTCACCTTGGCCTTGGGATTGCCCATGGTGAACCATTCGTCGCCCGTGATGACTTCGGCGGCAACGGCAGCCGGCGTGGCCGTCTCGGGCCGGTTCTCGAAATAGAGCCAGGCGCCGCCGCCAATGGCGATCAGCAGAAAAAGCCCGCACAAGATCAGCAATTGCCGTTTGGTCATTCCACCCTGTCTTTTGTTTTGCTCAATTCTTGCCGCTTTCGCGCCAGCGCGCCAGCGCCAGCAGGGCGGTTTTGAGGTTGTCGGGGCCGCGCCAGGCGTTGGCGGGATCGGCGCCGCCGATCCCGGCGGCAGGGCGGCGCGGCGGCGGGGCGGGACGCGGGGCCGCGAAATTGCCCTGGACGAATTTCAGCCGCGCCACGGCCGGCCGGCCGAGATACTGGTTGATGCGCGAAGCCAGCGTCCTCGATTCATGTCCCAGGAACAGGGCGGCGCCGGGCAGCGCCTTGAGGGTGAGGGTGCCGCCGCCCGGTCCCTCGCTGAAACGCAGGGGCTGGCAGAGCCGCGCCACCTCCGGCCCGGCGATTTCGCGCCAGCGCAGCACCAGGGAAGGATCCTGGAAGCCCATGCGCTGAAAGGCGCTTGCCGCCGTTGCCCCGGCATCGCCGCCGACAGGCGCGGCCCGGCCACGGCGTGACGGTTGCGTTTCTTCCGGCGGCTTTGTCATGGTCGGATTATGCCTTCGCGCGCCTCCATTAAGAAGCCCGATATCGCGGCAAAATTGCTGGCCTGGTACGACGTTCACCGCCGCGTCCTGCCCTGGCGCGCGCCGAAAGGCAGAAAGGCCGATCCCTACCGCGTCTGGCTGAGCGAGATCATGCTGCAGCAGACCACGGTGCAGGCGGTAGCCGCTTATTACCGCAAGTTCCTTGAGCGCTGGCCGGGGGTGCGCGACCTGGCGGCGGCGAAGGAAGACCAGGTGCTCGCCGCCTGGGCGGGGCTGGGCTATTACGCCCGCGCCCGCAATCTCCATGCCGCGGCGCGCGTGGTGGCGCGCGAAATGGGCGGAGTCTTTCCCCTCACGGCGGAAGGCTTGCGGCAATTGCCGGGCGTCGGCGCCTATACGGCGGGGGCCATCGCCGCCATCGCCTATGACGAGCGCCAGGCGGCGATGGACGCCAATGCCGAGCGGGTGATCGCGCGGCTTTATGCCGTCGAAACGCCCATGCCCAAGGCCAAGGTCGCGTTGCACAAGCTCGGCATGGCGCTGGTGCCGCTGCGGGCCGGGGATTTCGCCCAGGCCCTGATGGATCTGGGCAGCGCCATCTGCACGCCGAAACGGCCCGCCTGCGCCAACTGCCCGCTGCAGAATGACTGCGCCGCCCGCAAGCGCGGCATCCAGGACCGATTGCCGGTGAAAGCGCCCAAGCTCGCGCGCCCCATGAAGCGCGGCGCCGCTTTCGTCGTCACGGATCGGACAGGTGCGGTGCTGCTGTCGAAGCGCCCGGACAGGGGCTTGCTGGCTTCCATGCTGGAGCCGCCGCTGGGGCCGTGGGGTGACGCGTTTCCATCAGAAACGACGGCGCTGAAACAGGCGCCGTTCGCGGCGGACTGGAAAAAGCGGCCCGGCATCGTCCGCCACGGTTTCACCCATTTCGAGCTGGAGATCGAAGTCTATGCGGCTGCGGTTTCAAAGCGCCCCGCGAGCAAAGGCAAATGGGTGAAGCGGGAAAAACTGCCTGAGGCCGCGCTGCCCACGGTGATGCGCAAGATCCTCGCGCATGGGCTCGATGAAGCTGGACCCCTGTTCGCGGCGAAGCCGCGACCGGGAAAGGTTCAGACCAGTTCCGCCCGCAGGCGCTGACGCAGCACATCGATGGGCGCAAGGCCGCCGCCCGGCAGTTCGAACTGCCAGAAGGTCCAGCCATTGCAGGCATCCAGCCCCTGCACATGCGCCCCGATGCGGTGGATCGAGCCGCTGGCGTCGGCGCAGACCAGCGTCCCGTCGGCGCGAACCTTGGCGCTGGTCTTCTTGCGGCCCTGGCCGTGCAGCACGGTGCCCGGCGGCAGCAGGCCGCGTTCCACCACCCAGCCGAAGGGAATGCGCGGCTCGGACCGCTTGGAGCCGGTTACTTTCAAGGCATCGGGATCGGCGGTGCGGATATCGGCGATGCGGGCACGGGCGATGCTGGCGTATTTCTCTTCCCGTTCGATGCCGATGAAATGGCGGCCCAGCCGCTTGGCGACGGCGCCGGTGGTGCCCGAACCGAAGAAAGGATCGAGCACGACATCGCCTTCCCTGGTCGAAGACAGCAGCACACGATGGAGCAGGGCTTCCGGCTTTTGGGTGGAGTGGGCCTTCTGGCCGTCCTGGTCCTTGAGGCGCTCGCCGCCGGAGCAGATCGGCAGGGTCCAGTCCGAGCGCATCTGCAGATCGTCGTTCAGCGCCTTCATCGCTTCATAGTTGAAGGTGTATTTCTGCTGCGGATTTTTCGTGGCCCAGATCAGCGTCTCATGCGCGTTGGTGAAGCGGCGGCCCTTGAAGTTCGGCATCGGGTTGGTCTTGCGCCAGACCACGTCATTGAGGATCCAGAAGCCCAGATCCTGCAGCGCCGCGCCGACGCGGAAGATGTTGTGATAGGAGCCGATCACCCAGAGCGAGCCGCTGTCCTTCAGCACATGGCGGGCGGCGGATAGCCATTCATGGGTGAACTTGTCATAGGCGGCGAAGCTGTCGAACTGGTCCCAGTGATCGTCGACAGCGTCGACCTTGGATTGGTCGGGGCGGTGCAACTCGCCGCGAAGCTGCATGTTGTAGGGCGGGTCGGCGAACACCAGGTCAGCGCAGCCCGCGGGCAGGGCGCGCATCTTCGCGATGCAGTCGCCCACCAAAACCTGATCCAGCTTCAAGCCCGTCATCTGCCCGCCCGCGTTTGTCCACAGTGGGATTCACAGTGAGTCGGAGCGATTCGCCGGTCAAGAGTCTTGTGGAATCAAATGCTTATAAATCGACTCGGCGTTGAGTCCACGGACTTGTCCCCATACAAGATGTTGTGGATGGGGGCGAAGCTGCGGCGGTGATGCGCCGTCACGCCATGCCGCTTCAACCCGGAATAATGCTCCGGCGTGCCATAGCCCTTGTTGCTGGCCCAGTTGTAGCCGGGGTGTTGCTGGTGCAGGGCGATCATCAGGCGATCACGAATCACCTTGGCGACGATCGAGGCCGCAGCGACCGAAAGGGAGATGCCGTCGCCGCCGACCAGGGTTTCACAGGGGCAGGGCAGGGCCGGAGGGTCGTTGCCATCCACCAGGGCGATAGCGGCGGATACGGCCAGGCTGCGCACCGCGCGGGCCATGGCCAGATGGGTGGCCTGGCGGATGTTAATCAGGTCGATCTCGCCGACACTGGCCTCACCGACGCCCACGGCCACGGCCATTTCCATGATAAGCGGGTAAAGCGATTCGCGCTTTTCCTCGGTTAATTGCTTGGAATCGTTAAGTCCCCTGGGAAACCGGCCCGGCGTCAGAATGACGGCTGCGGCCACCACCGGACCGGCCAGGGGCCCGCGCCCGGCCTCGTCCACGCCGCAGACCGGACCATTCAGGGCCGCCATCAGACGTTTTTCGTTACGGTAATGGGGCATTTATGCTATCTAGAGCAGGCGAGACCGGCCTCCAATCCAGCCAACAGAAGCTGTCTGTGGATGACCGTTCCGCCGATATTTGGGAGCGACCTGTTGCGGCTCTGCACCTTGCAGTGACCGGGAAAGGCCGCTAACTTATTGGCCATAAACAATTGGGGAGACACCATGAAGTCCAAGTCCATCGTTGGCGCTGTCACGGCCGCCGCGCTTTTTGCTACGTCCGCTTTCGCGGCTGACATTGCCCCCGCCAATGCCCCCCTGCCGGCCGGTAAGCCCGCCGGCACCAAGGAAGCTGCCTTCCTGGGCCTGGGCGTTTGGGTCCCGGCGATTGTTGCCGTCGCCATCGCCGGTTTCATCGGCGCCGCCGCGGCTGGTACCTTCCAGAACAGCAAGGCGGCC
>Ga0265313_10001333_pt1 | contig 23236 bp, 20 predicted proteins | sample 4123metaG_FD_203122 | JGI IMG/M metagenome (GOLD analysis project Ga0265313, IMG submission 203122) | Rhizosphere microbial communities from Carex aquatilis grown in University of Washington, Seatle, WA, United States - 4-1-23 metaG | ecosystem: Host-associated > Plants > Roots > Rhizosphere >...
GCCTTGCTTGTGCTCATGCTGAATGTTGGACGCGACGGTCCAGTCGCCGACGATGTACTGGCCGCCGATCGTCAAGGCGTCGCGCCGCGTGCCGACTTGGAAAGCCTGTATCGCCGGGCTCAGCGTCGCCGTCGTGAAGGCGGTGGTCGCGCCCTTCTTGAGCGGGCTGTTGGTCGCCCCGCCCCAGGGCACGAAACCGTTGTTGAGCACGGCGTTCGATCCGGTCACCGTGTAGATCGAGTCGATGATGTTGCCGGTGTAGGAGATCGCGCCGTAACCGGCGGTGATCTTCCAGATGCCCTGCTCGCCGAATTCGACGTTGACTTGGGCGTTCGGCCCCCACTTGTTGTTCGTATCGCTGGTGTAAGCGTTGTCCTTGAAGCCCTTGGCCAGCCGGTCGCCGGTCTGAATGTCGAGATTGACGCCGCTAGCCTCATAATAGGACGTGGTCCCCGAATTCCACGGATCGCGCTTGTGGACGTCGAAGCCGAGCAAGAAATCGAAGCCTTGCTGGGTGAAGCCGTTATAGCGCCCGTACTGGCCGGTATTGCCGCCGCCCACCCATTGCGTGCCGATGGTGAGCTCGCTGGACTGGTCCGGCGGCGTGATCGCGGCGGCGGTCTGCGCCGGAACGACAACGCTGTTGTCCTTGCCGGTGTCTTGGGCCATCGCGACGGGCGACAGCAGGCACAGGCCGGTCAGCGCCGAAGCGCAGAATGTGAGCTTCTGCTTCATAAAAATCCCCTTGCCTTTGCGTGCAGCGTCACCGGAAGAAGTAGGCGCCGTTCGGGCTATTCGACCCGTGGACTTGCGAGTGGCAGTTCAGACACGTCCGATTGTTCGCCAAAGCGGAATTGAAAGTCGCCGATCCCTGCAGATTGCCCGGGAACGAATGCGCCCCGCCGAACGCCCCGCCGCTGCTGTTCGAAACCGCGCTGTGGCAGGTCGAACAAAGGAAGTTCATCCGCTCCTTCATCAGGCGCGCCTCGTTCGAACCGTGCGGCGTGTGGCAGTTCAAGCAGTTCTCGCGGACCGGCTGGTGTTCCCACAGCATCGGGCCGCGCTTCTCGGCGTGACAGCCGTAGCAGGTCTCGTTGACCGTGAAATCCTTCACCAGATGCGGACCGGCCGAGCCGTGCACGTTGTGGCAGTCGCTGCACGAGACCAGGCCCTCGCGTATCGGATGATGCGAATACTCAAAGCTCTCCGCGCGCTGCTGGGCATGACAGGTGAAGCATTTGGCCGGCTCGGTCGCCTTGACCATGACCGGGTCCTTGGCGATGTGGATGGTGTGGCAACTGGTGCAGGCCACGTCGTTGTTCGCGTGCGGGCTGCCTTCCCAATTCATGTGCTCGGCGTCTTGGTGGCAGCTGAGGCAGACCTCGTTGCGCGCCTTGATCGGCGAGACGTTGGGGCCGTTGAACACGATGGCGGGCTCGGTGGGCTTGCCCTTGGCGAAGCCCGCGACGTGGGATTCGCTCGGCCCGTGGCAGGCTTCGCACTCATGCTGGCCGAACGGCGAATGCGGATCGCCCTTCATCGCATGAGGCGTCTTGAGAATATCGGTAGCCGGCGCCTCGTTGTGGCAGCCCATGCAGGTGGCGGCGCCTTTTTCACTGTAGAGCGCCGTCGTATCGCCGCTCGCAGGCGTCGCGGCCGGCGGCGCGGCTGCATCGTCCGCCGCGGCTACGGGCGACGTCGCAGCGAACATCGCCGCGCACAGCAATACCAAGATGGCAATTCCGCCTATGCGATGTTTCACCGGCATCCCCTTGTCCTCGCTCTAGCCCACTTAGAGGCAACCACTATTGTTGTAATTCTAGGACGCCTTATACCTGAGTTAGAAGGGCCTGGAGCGGTAGTACCAGTGCGCGGAATTTTGATGGTACCAGTCGGCATTTCGCCCATCTTGTTGAATATGTCGCAGTTGCCTGATCATTCAGACGCGCGAGGCCGCAGATTCAATAGGGACTTACACCTACGGGTCCGCCCTCGCCGGATGCCCGGGCCAGCCGTGCGAATCGATTCGCAGTCGCACAGATGACTTTGGCAGCGCCGGCCAACCCGTCAAGGCGGGGAACGATTCATCGGATTCAATCCGTTCCTGGACATTCCTCGTCCGAACAGCGCCGGCACGCCGGGCACCTGACCGCCAGGTTTGTTAGTCAGCGCGGAAATTGCTATGCGGAGCGGGAATGACGATGCGGTGGGGAAATGCGCCGGGAAGTTGAGCAGACCTCGTTTGCGGCGCGGATCGCCCATCACTTGAAAGCGGCCGCGTTATTCGTTGTCGCGTTGCTTGCCTTGGGCGCGCTCTGCCGCCCTGCCGCCGCGCAATCCGCCGCGAAAATCCCTAGCCAAGTTTGCCTGGCCTGTCACAGCATCAAGGGCTTTGGAGTTCCGGGGCCGGGCGGAAAGATGCGCTCGCTGTTCGTCGACGCGCAGAAGTTCAAGCAAAGCATCCACGGCGAACGCAACTGCGTCGATTGCCATAGCAACATCACGGCCGTTCCCCATCCGCCGATCGAGATTAAGGTCGATTGCGTCAGCTGCCATGAAAAATCGTGGGCGGCGGCGGTCCAAGGCCACAACGCGCAACAGGCCGCGACGTTGGATCTCGTGGTATCTCAAATCCACAAATTCATGGGCTCGATCCACGCCCAGCCGTCGGCCGAGGATCAGTCCCGCACCAATGCCACCTGCTACAACTGCCACGATCCCCATTATGTCTATCCGCCGGGAACGCCAGTTTGGAGTGAGTGGCGGATGAACCTGCCGAACACCTGCGGCACCTGCCACGGCAAGGAACTCGCGGGCTACACGACCTCGGTCCATGGTACGCAAGTGCTGCAAGAGCACAATCCCAAGGCGGCGATCTGCGCCGACTGCCACACCAGCCACGAGATCGAGAACCCGGTGTTGACCTCGACCAAGCTGGTCATCACCAGGAACTGCGGCTCCTGCCATAAGGAGCAGTTGCAAAGCTATCTGGCGACGTATCACGGACAGGTCAGCACGCTCGGCTACGGCTATACGGCGAAGTGCTTCGACTGCCACGGCAGCCACAAGATCCAGCGGGTCAACGATCCGCGTTCAACGGTGTTCGCGGCCAACCGCCTCAACACCTGCCGCAAATGCCATACCAATGCCAGCGCCGGCTTCGTAACCTTCGAGCCGCACGGCAACGCTCACGACTTCAAGCGCTATCCGCTCTTGTGGCTTGCGGCGAAGTTCATGTCGGCGCTTCTGATCGGGGTGTTTGCATTTTTCTGGACCCATTCCGCGCTCTGGTTCTACCGGTCCTACAAGGAGCGCATGGATCGTGGCGAGCGGGTGGAATTCTTCCTCTATCGCTCGCCGGACAAAAACGAGCCATATTTCCAGCGCTTCGCCATCATCTGGCGCCTCGCCCATCTAGTGGTTTTGTTGGCCACCATGACGCTGGTGCTGACCGGAATGACCGTCCTCTATTCCGACAGCGCCTGGGCGCCCGTGGTCGTCAGACTGTTCGGCGGCCCGCAGGTGATGGCCATCGTCCACAGGGTCTGCGCCTCGATCTTCATCGCGACATTCCTCGGCCACGTCCTCTACATGGCCGTCAAGCTGAAGCGACAGGGGCGCAGCTTCCGCTGGTTCGGGCCGGATTCCCTTGTCGTGCGCTGGCAGGATTTCACCGACATCCTCGACATGTTCAAATGGTTCTTTGGGCTCGGTCCGCGTCCCATCTTCGACCGCTGGACCTATTGGGAGAAATTCGACTACTGGGCGGTGTTCTGGGGCATCATGATCATCGGCGGCAGCGGCGCCGTCCTATGGTCCAAGGCGTTCGTTCTCCAATTCCTGCCCGGATGGGTGCTGAATGTCGCCCTCATCGTCCATGGCGACGAGGCGTTGCTCGCCGCCGTGTTCCTGTTCACCGTGCATTTCTTCAACAATCATTTCCGGCCGGACAAATTCCCGCTCGACACCACGATGTTCACCGGAGCGATCACGGAAGAGGAGTTTAGGCGCGAGCACGCTTCGGAATATGCGCGGCTGGTCGAAAGCGGCCAACTGGAAAGCCGACGTGTGCCGCCGCCCTCCCCCGCCATGGCGCTGGGCTCGCGGATCCTGGGCTTCACCCTGCTCGCCATGGGCCTGATGCTGCTGCTCTTAGTGGCGATCGGGTTCTTTGGTCACGGCGCCTGACAGAGCGCGGCGATCCGCCGGGCGACGGCGTCGACTTCGTCCCACGACGTATATTCGACCGAGGTCCTCGGATTGGTCGGCCCGCCGGTCAACAGCATGATGAAGCGGATCGCCTGGCGGTCGATCCAGCGGTAACGCGGATAGTCGAGCCGGCCGGCGATCGCCGCCGCGAGAACCGGCGCGAGGCGATGCCGCGCGATCGCCTTGCGAAGATAAACATTTCCCGAGACGGTGTCCTTGCCCGGTTTGCGCGCCGTCAAATTGACCGACAGGAGGACCAGCGGCGGCGGCTCGCTCAGCGCGCGATAGGCGTCGAGAAACTTCTCGGCTTCCGGCAGATGCTTGCCATAGCGCACGGCCATCACCACCACGACGGGCCCCATCAGGTTTTGCAGAACGGGCAAGCCGTGCGCCAGATCATGCGGCTCTGCCGTGATGCCGCTTTCGCCGAGGCGTGCGGCGATCCGTTCGGCGATGCGGCGCGACTGGCCGTCGCGCGTGGCGTAGAAGAGCTGCATGTCGGAGCCGGTGTGCTGCGGAGCGATAATAGCTAAGCTTCGGCTTTCGCCGCCAGCGCGCAAAGCAAGGCCAGCGTTTCGGGCAGCACCCATCCGCCGGCTTCCATCACGCGCCCGCCACGCACGTCGTCGAGCATGACCTCTGGCAAGGACTTGCGTTCCAGCCGCTGGCGCATCTCGGCGGCCACCGTCTTGGGATCGAAATTGTCGAAGCCCGCCAGCACCGCTTCGCCGATCTGGGCGTCGGCATCGCGGTCGTCGAGCCGCGCCAGAAGATCATCGTAAGGCGTCGGCGCGCGGCGCTTGCCGATCAGGCGCACGCCTTCAAAGGCCGCGGCGGCCAGCACTGCCGCGCTGCTCGCGCCGATCACGATATTGCGCCGGGTGAAGAGCTCGGTCATCTGAGCGCGCCCTTCAGATGGTCGACAAGGCGCAGCGCCAGCGCAATCAGATTGATCGTCGGATTCACCGCGCCATAGGTCGGATAGACCGCGCTTCCCGCCACGTAAAGATTGGCGACGCCGTGGACCTGCAGATTGGCATCGACCACGCCCTTCTTCGGATCGCTATGGGCGCGCGTGGTGCCCATGTGATGGTTGCCCCAGTCGAGCCCCTCGAGCCACTGGGCGCGCTCTTTCAGATTGAGACGCAGCATGCCGGTGCGCGAGGCGAGCAGCTGGCGGCCCAGTTCCTTCAGCGTTGCGCGGAAGTGCGCGAAATCGGAATCGGCGATGCGCATATGCAGCTTCAGCTTCGCCATGCCGAGCGCGTCGCGCTCGTTCTCTAGGGTGAAGCGCCGGTCGGGATCGGGCGTCACTTCGCAACCCCCGCCCAGCGAATAGGCGACCGCATTGCCGCCGTCCACGCCGAGCCCCGCGGCAGTGGCGGCGAGCGCGGCCTTGCCCAGATCGTCAAGTTCGGTCTTGCTCTCGATGGTGATCGAGGAATCCATCACTTCGCGCGTACGGCGGTATTTCTCGCTCGGGAACAGGCCCGCACGCATGATGCCGCCTTTGATCGTCTGATTGCCGAGATAGTAAGGCGCCAGCTTACCGTCGAACAGGATCATGGTCGCGATGTTGCGCGGAATGGGATGATCGGCAAAGTAGCGCCCGACCAGATCGTTGGCGTTGCCGACGCCGGGGGCCATCACGTCATTGGACGCCAGCATCAGCCGCGCGATCTCCACCGCGCCCATCGCCAGCACGACCGCTTTCGGCTTGATCTTGAATTTGTGGCCGCCGAGCGCCGCCACATCGAGCGTGTCGATCCTGGCGCCGCCGGGGGCAAGCCCCAGCCGTGTCACGTTGGCGTAGAGATAAGTCGAGAGATTGCGGACGCGCTTGAGCTCGTCGGCATAGCGCACGCCGAACTGGGTGGGCAGCTCGCTACCGCGCATCTTGCTGAACTGGAACCAGCGGTTGACGACGCCGCCCTCGCCGAACGCCAGCATCGGGCCCATTTCCGGCGACCATTGCTCGGCCTTCTCGTAAAGCCACGGTCCCGCTTCGCACAGAACCTGCGCGCGCGGGTAATAGGGCTTGAGGGCGGCGACCCCGAACGGCCAGCCCGAATAGGGCATCCAGGCGCGTTCCTCGAAGTCGATATTGTCCATCGGCCGGCACCAGCCGCCCCAGATGTTCGTGCCGCCGCCGAGAAAGCGAATCCGCGACGCCTCGAGCGAGAGATAGGGCGCGCCGGTTTCGCCCGCGTCGTAGAGCGCCTGGGTTTTGGTGTCGAGCGTCATGCCGCCGCTTTCCAGCAGCACGACACGCAGCGGCGTATTGGCCAGCGCCAGCGCCATCGCGATACCGGCGGGGCCGCCGCCGACGATCACAAGATCGGGTTCAAGGATCGTGCCGGAGGGAACGTTGCGGGCGTCGATGAATGCGCTCAAAGCGCTCGCCTTTCAAAATGCATGCGCAACAATCAACGGCGCCTGCGCCTTCGTTTTTTGTAGGAATCGAGTGGGCGGCACAAGCCGGAATTTGTCGCACCTGCGGCTTCGCCCAGTGCAAAAGCGCAGTTTTTACCGGCGTTTAGTTGTCCTTGGCCCCTTGCTTGATCCAGCGGCTGATGGTGTCGAGGTCCGCCGGCGAAAGCTGCGCGCCCATCGGCGGCATGCGGATGGCGCTCTTTTCGGTCGACGTCCAATTGGTCTTCACCACGCGCATCAGCATGCTGCGCTCCGGATGGAACGGAATCACGATGACGCCGCCGGTGGAGCCGCTCTTGAGGCCGTGAAAGGTGCTGAGGTCGAGACCGGCCGAAGCATTGCCGACGCCGCCGGGGCCGTGACACATCACGCAGTGCGCCTGGAAGATCGGAAGGACCTGCTTTTGGAAAGTCGGCGCGGGCTCAGGCGTGGCGGCGTGCGCAAGAGCCAAACCGAAGGCGGCGGTAAGCGACGCCGTCAAGGCGATCGACGCCCTCTGCCATTTCGTTTTCATGGACGCATCTTTCTCTGCTCTAGCCCCTATGGAGCGGAAATTAGCACCTTCCGGGCGGGCGCGGAAGGCTAGGCGTCATCGGTTTCGCTGGGTTCGTCGCCGGATTCGCGCAGCCGGATATTGTATTTCTTCATCAGCGCCTGGAAGTTGGCGCGCTGCATGCCGGTCTCTTCCGCGCTCTTGGTCGCGTTCCAGTCGTTGCGCTTGAGGGCTTCGAGCACGAACAGTTTTTCGATGGTCTCGACCGATTTTTCGCGCGCGAGCTTCTTGACCTGCTTGAGTTCGTCGCCCGTCTTGGGGATGTCCATGGCGGGCCAGGGCGACGTCCCGTCGATGTTGACCAGATGCGCCCGGCGGATGACCGTGTCGCTCGCCAGGATCACGGCACGCTGCACCGTATTCTCCAGCTCGCGCACATTGCCCGGCCAGTCGTAGTTCATCAGCACGCCCATCGCTCCTTCCGAGAACTCCGTCACCTTCTTGCCCAACTCCTCGTTGAAGGTGCGCAGGAAGTGAAAAGCAAGTGCCGCAATGTCGTCGCGTCGCTCGCGCAGGGGGGGGATGGCGATGGGGAAGATGTTGATGCGATAGAACAGATCGTCGCGAAAGCGCCCGTCGGCAACCATGGCCTTGAGATCCTTATTGGTCGCCGTGATTAGCCGGAAGTCGGCGGGCTGCGCCTTGGTGCCGCCCACCGCCCTGAACTCGCGCTCCTGGATCACCCTGAGCAGCTTGGCCTGGGTCGTCAGCGAGATATTGCCGATTTCGTCGAGAAACAGCGTGCCGCCCTCGGCGATTTCCAACATGCCTTGTTTGTTGGTCACCGCGCCGGTAAAGGCGCCTTTGACGTGTCCGAACAGCTCGCTTTCCAACAGACTCTCGCTCAGCGCGTTGCAGTCCACCGCGATGAACGGCTTGTCCTTGCGCAGGCTGTTGTAGTGGATGGCGCGGGCCACCAGTTCCTTGCCGGTTCCCGACTCGCCGGTGAGCATCACCGTCGAGTTGGTCGGCGCACATTTGGCCACCAGCCTGAAGACGCTCTGCATCTGGGGGCTGGCGCCGACGATGTTCTCAAAGCGGTACTTGGCGCCGACCTCGGTGCGAAGATTGAGGTTTTCCCAGAGCAGGCGGCGGCGTTCCAGCGCGCGCGCGACCACCAGCTTGAGCTCGTCCGGCTCGAACGGCTTGGGCAGATAGTCGTAGGCGCCGAGCTTCATCGATTTCACGGCGGTGTCGATCTGCGACAGGCCGGTGATCATGATGACGTCGACGTCCGGATTGCCCTCCTTGATTCTGCGCAGCACCTCCAGACCGTCCAGCTTCGGCATCATGATGTCGAGGATGACGATGTCGTAACGGCTCTCGTCGATCTTCTTCAGCCCCTCCAGCCCGTCCTGGACCGCATCGATCTGATAGTCGTCGTTCTTCAGGATACGCGAGCAGCTTTCGATGATGATGCGCTCGTCATCGATAATCAGGATTTTCGCGCTCACTTGCTGCTCCCGCTGATTGCGCCGCCGGACGGCCGGGCGAGCGGGAGAACGACCCGGAATGTGGAGCCCACTGCCTCCTCGCTTTCGATCTCGATCATACCGCCATGGGCCTCGACGATGCCATGACTGACGGACAAGCCAAGCCCGGTGCCGATTCCGACCTCCTTGGTGGTGAAGAACGGATCGAAGATGCGTTTCAGATTCTCACTGGAGATTCCGCAGCCGGTATCGCTGATCGAGAGCTCCACCGCCGACACAGCGCCCGCACCGGGCTGCAGCGTCTTCGGCTCCGGCAACTGGCGAGTGCTGACGGCTATTCGGCCCTTGCCGTCGATCGCGTGCTGGGCGTTGACCAGCAGGTTCATGACGACCTGCTTCATCTGATCGGGATCGATCCATACCTGCGGCAGGAGGGGGTCGAGGTCAAGAGCGATGTCAATATTGTTCAGATGGGCGGGTCGCTCGACGAAGCGCACGGTTTCCTCGATGATCTGGTTGAGGTCGGCAAATTTCTTCTCCGGCGGCTTGTCGCGGGCGAAATCAAGCAGCCGTTTGATGATCGCGGCGCAACGCTTGGTTTCGCGGATCACCAGATCCAGGTCTTCCGCCTCCTGGCTGCCGTCCGCCATCTTTTGGCGCAACAGATGGGAGAAAGTCAGCACGCCGGTCAGCGGGTTATTCAGCTCGTGGGCGATGCCCGAGGCCAGCAGCCCCACCGAAGCGAGCTTCTCGCCGCGCGCCGCTTCGGCCTGGGCGACACGAAGCTGCTCGGTGCGCTGCTGGACTTTCTGCTCAAGGGTGTGCGCCCACTCGCTCAATTCGGCGCGGGAATTGCGCAAGGCCGCCGTCATGGCGTTGAAGGATTCGGCAAGCTGGCCGAATTCGTCACCACTGCGCACCGGGATCTGCTGCTGCAGATCGCCCGACGAGATGGTCTTCGCCCCTGATTCCAGGTCGCGCAGAGGCAGGAAGATCAGGCGGTGGACGAAAAAGGCGACCAGAAGCGCGGCGACGACCACAAATCCCAGCGCAAAGGCCGCGATCATCAAGACGTTGCCGCTCACCCTGCGATCCATCTCGTCTAGCGAATAGCGGATGTCGAGAACACCGAGCACCGCTGTGCTCTTCGAGTGATGGTGGCAGGTGGAATTATAACAGGAGGGCTCGTTGCGGATCACCTCCATGCTGCCCAACAGGCGCTGCCCCGATGGCGCAGTGAAGGTCCATGTCCGCTTGTCCTTCGGCACTTCCGAAAGCGGCTTTCCGCTACCGTGGCAGGATGAACAATCCTCGGCCTTGCGGTCCACCGTTTGGCCGATCTCCGGCGCATACGTCGAGTGTGTGATCCTGCCGTCCTTGCTGAAGATCCTGATCCGGTCGATGCCGTGTTGCTTGGCGACGTCGCGGATGATCGTGTCGACATAGGTCGGATCGTTCTTCAGCATCGCGAAGCGCAAGCTTCGGGTGATGACGCCGGATAGCTCGGTGACGTGACTTCCCACGGTGCCGAGCAGTTCCTTGCGCTGTTGCGAAGCGACCAAGAGAACGAATAGCGCCACCGCCACCGAGAGGGCGACGGTAAGCGAAAGGCCGATCTTGAACTTGAGGGTTTGCCGATCCATGAGATTTCTCGGCCGGCGCTGCTCCGTCCGAGACGCCCCTCCGATATCGATTGCTTCGGACGCTGTGCCACAACCTAGAGCCAAGCTCGCCGCGGACGCAATTCGGCGGCCCACGGCCCATCTTCGCCTGGTGTACAAAAATTCTGACGCCTCTCGTTCCACGTAAGCCTTTGATAGATAGGTGATAATCTGGACAGAGGCCGGCGGATGTACAGAAGCTTTATACAATCCGGCGGCCATTCAAGCGACCCAAACGGCCCCGCTTATCTATAACAATTTGAATATACACGATAATTTCGCTCTGGCCGGGTCTGGCACGGTGCTTGCTCTCTTTGAAACCGACAACAAACGGACCGGCGGAGCCCATGAGCGAACCAGGCAAAGTTCTGATCGTCGATGACGACGAAGTCGTGCGCCTCAGCTACCAGCGCTCCCTTCAGGCCGCCAATTGCGTCGTCGACGTCGAAGCGGCCTTGAACGGCGAAGACGCGCTGGAAGCGTTGGAAAGAAAATCGTTCGATGTCGTGCTGCTCGACCTTCGCATGCCCGGCATGGACGGCATGTCCGTCCTCAAATCGATCAAGCGCGACTGGCCGGCGAGCGGCGTGGTCGTCATCACCGGCTATCCCACGGTCGAGAGCGCGAAGGAAGCGATGCGGCTGGGAGCCACCGACTACCTCGCTAAGCCCGTAAGCCCGGCCGAGATCGTCAATGCCGCGACCACCGCAATTACCCAAAAGAAGTGGGCGCTGCGCCAGGAACCCGCAGCTCCCAAAGCAAACTGAGCCATAGATGAAAAAGGAGAATCCCATGAGCACCCTGAAAAAAGTCCTGGTCGTCGACGACGATCCCGTCATCAGCAAGAGCTTCAACCGGGTGCTGGCCGGGAAAGGCTATGTGGTTGTCAGCGCCGAGAACGGAGAAGAGGCGCTGAAAAAGATCGCCAACGAGCAATACGACGCCGTCTTCACCGACATCAGGATGCCGGGCATGGATGGCATCGCGGTAGCCGAGCAGCTGCGAGCAAAGCAGCCGTGGATGCCGGTCGTGATCATCACCGGCTATGGCTCGCTCGAAAATCAGGCGCGGGCGGAAGCCGCCGGCGTGAAGGAATTTCTCCATAAGCCGCTCTCCCCCGAGATGATCGAACAGAGCGTAGAGGCGGCCGTTGCGGCCGCCGAGCTTGCCCCCGTACAGCCGCAGGTCGCCGCCGTGGCCGCGCCGGATGTTCAACCGAAAAGCAGGAGTTTCGCCATGGTCCTCAAGGACGTCGGAATGTTCCTGGCTTCTCCGTTCATCGGACTTGCCTTCATCGCCCTGTTCCCCCTCATCGGGTTGGCCATGCTCGTATGGACAGGCGGGCGGGCTTGGCGCCAGCGGGCGACTTCGGAGTGAGCCCCGCAGGCTAATCTTCATCGACAGCCCAGAGCCGGGGGGCCAACCGGCCCCCCGGCTCGAATTCTCAATAACCGCCCCGAATCGTATACGCCCCCCATTTGCTGCCTTTGCTTTGCTCTTTTTGCGCGATTTGCTTTAAGAGTGGACGCAGTGATTTCGCACGGACAGAATCGGAATGGCGGGGATGGGACGCAGACTCTCTTCGATTGGCACGGTCATCGTGCTCGCCCTCTTGGCCGCCGCCGGGATGAGCGCCTCCGCCGCGGACGTTTCCCCAGCGGACCAGAAATGTCTCGCCTGCCACGGCTTGGCGGGGATGGAGAAGCCGCTGGCCGACGGCGAAACGCTCTCTCTGCACATACAAGGCGACACATTTGCGAAATCGGTCCACGGCATCATTGGCTGCGCGGGTTGCCATTCCGACATCGACTTGGGCAAACATCCCGCAGGCGCTCCCTCCATCGCCAGCAGGCGCGCCTTTTCCATCGCCCGCGCGCAAGTCTGCGCCGGTTGCCACACCACCGAGTCCGATCAGTGGAAGCATGGCGTCCACGCCGCCCTCGTCTCCGAAGGCAGCCCGATCGCCCCGATCTGCACCAGCTGTCACTCCCCGCACGCGATGATCAAGGGCGCAGCGGAAGCGATGGACACCGTCCCCTGCAAGGCCTGCCACGGCGACATCTTCACCGCCTATTCCGGAAGTATCCACGGCATGTTGCGCAATGCCGGCGTGAAACAGGCGCCGCTCTGCTTCGGCTGCCACGGCGCCCACAATGTGAAGGTTCCCACGGCGGACGAGGGAATAAAGGACGTCTGTCTCGGCTGCCATAAGGATGCCGTCGATCAGCACCAGACTTGGCTGCCGAACGCGCAATTGCATTTCGAAGTGGTGTCCTGCTCGGTCTGCCACGCGCCGAAGGCCCATCGAACGGTTGATCTTGTCCTCTACAACAGCACCGCGCACAGAGATGCTTCCCGGCCGCTGGGCGTGCCCGAATTCGAAAGCCCGACCGGGACAGACGCGGGGAGCAAGGGCCTCGATCCTTCGACGCTGTTCAATTTGCTGAAGACGCTGAACCGCCCAGGTGTCGCAAACAAGACCAGCATCAAGGGCCGCTTGGATGTGCAAACGGGCGTCGAGGCGCATCAACTGATGCCCGCCAGCGAGGCGATCAGCGATTGCACGACCTGCCACAGGGCGGGCGCGAACGCCTTCCAGAGCGTGACGATCTCCGTCGCCGGCCCGAGCGGCATTCCGATCCGCTACGGCGTCAACAAGAACGTCCTTAGTTCCGCCTTTTCCATAAACTCGATCGGCGGCTTCTACGCGATCGGCGGCACGCGGATCACTTTTCTCGACATGCTCCTGGTTCTCGCTCTGCTCGCAGGCTTCGGCGGGCCCGCCCTCCATCTGACGATCCGATGGGGATATCGGCAATACTACAAGCGTATGCAGCAGGACGAAAAAAAAGGGTAGGCAAGATGCGTCGCATCTACGTTCATCAGCTCCCAGTGCGAATATGGCATTGGATCAACGCGACGGGCTGCGTTCTGCTGGTTCTCACCGGAATTCAAATCCGCTATGTCGGCCTGATTGACGTCGTGCCGTTCAGGACGGCGGTCATGGTCCACAGCTGGATCGGCTGGGTCGTGGTCGCCAATTTCTTTCTCTGGCTGCTGTTCTATCTGTTCTCGGACAACATCAAGGTCTATCACCCCGAACTCAATCCGGTTCAACTGTTCCGCGGTTCCCTGCGCCAAGCCATCTACTACGGTTACGGCATCTTCAAGGGCGCGCCCAATCCCTTCCACATGAGCAAATACCATAAGTTCAACCCGCTGCAGAGCCTCACCTACCAGATCGTTATGCTCCTGCTGCTTCCCATACAGTGCTTCACGGGAGTGCTCTTGTGGGACCTGACGCGCTTTGCGCCGGTGGTGGCATTCCTTGGTGGCGTACGCGTCGTCGACACGGCGCATGTCGTCACCTTTATCGTCTTCGTTGCCTATATCCCGTTCCATGCCTACCTGGCGACGCTGGGCCGCACGCCGCTGGAGCACTACAAGGCGATGGTGACCGGCTACGAGGAAGTTGACGATGAGGAAGGTACTGACGAAATGGGCTGAGGGCGTGGGCCGTAACCGCGTCCGTACGCACAACTACGCATTTCCCGGCCGGCCCGCTTGGGCGAGAGATGAGAAGCGGCATTCGCATAATTTCAAGACGCCGAGGCACCCTTGAGCATCTCACAGGAATTCTTGGAGAAGGAAGACCTCCGCTCGCGGCTGTTCGGCGAGGTCTGGAGGACGCTGATTCCGGAAGTCTTCCGCGACGTGCCCACCTATTACGATCGGGGCAATGCGGTCGCCTCGCTCGGCAGCTGTTCGCGCTGGAGCAACGTTTTCGCCGCCGCGGTCGGCCGGCATGTGGCGCGTGGAGCGAAAGTGCTCGACGTCTGCTCGGGCACGCACGACGTTCCGCTGCGCCTGCTGGCCATCGACCCCACGCTCGAGATTCACGCCGTGGACGGCAGCCCGCATATGATCGCCGAGGGCCAACGGCGCGCCCGCGAGCGCCATCTGACGATCCACGCCCAAGTCCGCGACGTCCACGCCTTGCCGTTCCCCGACGCATCGTTTGACGCCGTGACGCTGCAGTTCGCGACGCGCCACCTCGAAGTCGTCAAGATGTTCAAGGAAATCCATCGCGTGCTCAAGCCGGGCGGCCTCTTCTGCCACAACGACATGCTGCGCCCGAGCTCGCGGATCGTCGAGGTGCCCTATCTGGTCTATTTGCGCTGCTCAGTGTGGTTCACCGCCAAGCTGTTCGGAAGTTCGGCGCAGAGCATGAAATGCGTCGGCTACTTCGCCAACGCCATCCGTCACTTCTATACGCCGGGGGAATTGGGCGCGCTGCTGGAAGAGATCGGTTTCGCCAACATCGAGAGCCGCAACTTCCTGACCGGCATCATGTCCTATCATATCGCGCGGAAACCGGCGAACTAGCGTCGACTACCGCATCGGCGAGTGCGGCGATTCCCTGCCGCAGTTTTTCCGGCGCCAGCGCCGCATAGCCGAAGATCAGCGCCGCGTCGCGATAGCGCCCGCCGACACCCTCGATGTTCACGCCGCGCGCCCGCGCCGCTTCGCGCAGTGCGTCGGCCGGTGGAAAATGATCGGGCATCAGCCAGGTCAGCTGCGTGCCGATCTCCGTGCCGACCAGATGCACTTGGCCGAAGTGGCTTTCCAGCGCCTGGATCAGGCAATCGCGGCGTTCCAGGTAAATCTTGCGCACCCGGCGCAAATGATGGTCGTACTCCCCGCTGCTCAAAAGATTCGACACCACCATCTGCTCGAGCCAGCGGCAGCCGTCCTCCGCCATGGCCTTGATCGTCACGATGGCCTCGGCGAATTCCCCCGGCACCACCAGATACCCCAGGCCAAGCCCGGCGCCGAGCGTCTTGGCGAACGATCCCGCGTAGAACACCAGACCATAGGGATCGAGCGCCGCCAGCGGCTGTTGCGTCATGCCGTGGTAGCGGAACTCGCTGTCGCTATCGTCCTCGATCAGATATGCCCCGCTGGTCCGCGCCCATTCGATCAGCGCCATGCGACGCGAGGCCGGCATGGTTCCGCCCAGCGGATTCTGGCGCGCCGGGGTAACATAGGCGAGCGAGACGGGCGCCGCCGGGAGCGCGTCGGTGTCCAGTCCGTGTTCGTCGACCGCGACACCGATCACCTCGGCATGGCGCGTCTTGAAGAAATCGGCGACCGTTTCATCGCCCGGCGACTCCACGACCACGCGGTCGCCGCGGCGCTGGAATAAATGCGCCACCAGGCTGCAGGCGTGCCGGCGCCCCGTCACGATCACCACCTGCTCGGGCGACGCAGCGAGGCCGCGCGTTGCCGCCAGATAATCCACGATCACCTGGCGCAGCGCGGCGACCCCGGCGGCCGGCTGGGGCTTCGCAAGCCCGTCGGAATCCTCGGCGAAGACGTTGCGCATTCCCTGCAGCCAGACTTTCGGCGGCAAGAGATGGCTGGCATCGACCAGCGAGGAGCTGAAATCGACGGTGATGCCAGCAAATTTTGGGCGCGGCGCAGGCGGCGTGCGGAAAGAAGCGGGATGCATGGATGACTGACGCGGAATCTCCGACGGCGAAATGCCGGCCGTTTCCGGCTTGGACTGCCTGGGCGGCCTGGCGCAGACGAAGGTGCCGATCGCCGGGCGGGTTTCGAGATAACCTTCGGCGATCAGCCGCTCATAGGCGAACAGCACGGTGCGGCGCGAGACGCCGACCTGCTCGGCCAAAAACCTCGTCGCGATGACGCGTGTGTTCGGCTTCAGCTTTCCGGTGAGGATGAGCTGGCGCAGTTGCTCGAACAGCTGATCCTGCAGCGGGGCCGCCGCGCCGCGATCGAGCTGCAGCGGCAGGTTCATCGCCGTTTTTTGTGCCACTGCGCCTGCCCGTTTGCCGGTCCCTTGCCCGATTATGCGACATTCGCCCGCGCCGCCTAGATGGCAACGCCGCCGCCGTGACATCTATAGGAATTCCAATAGGTTGCAAGGTGGAGGCGCCGCGAGAAACATTGCCGCCGCGCGCCCGGACGAAGCTCGTTATTCGGCTATACTGCGCGGACGCTGTGCGGAGGCTGATGATGCGTCACCAGATAAAGTTGCTCTGTCTTGCGCTGCTGCTTGCGGCGCCGGCCCTCGCGGATATCGCGCCGCCGCCCGACCAAGGCCCGCCTTCCGCCAGCGTCGCCGGCTTGGACTTCGCCATGCAGACAGGGCGAGCGAGGATGCCTCCGGGCTACTACAAAACCTTTCCGATCATCGTGCTCGTCAGCTGCACGGAGGGAACCGCCAACTGTACGCTCGCTCACTCCAATAATGTCATCGGCATGGAGGTGGACACGGTCGACGGCGATTATCTGCGGCCAGAGGTCGGCCGGATTACACAGATCGTCAACACCTTCAAGAGCAAGTCTGGCGCCAAGACAGTCGCGCTTAAGTTTTCTCCAAAAGGCTCGGGCGGCCAGACCGTCACGGTTTCCTTCGCCAAGCAATGACGGAGATCGAAGCGCTTCTGTTGTCGGCGGCGATTGAAGCGCCGGTTGCGTATCTGATTGTTCGGCTGGCGCGCTGGCCGAGCCGCGGCGCGCTCCATGCGGGGGTTGCCGCTGCAGTGGCGACGGCGGTGACCCATCCCCAGCTTTGGGCCGCCGCCGAATGGACCTATCCGAGATTCGGTTACTGGCCGAGCCTCGCCGTGTTGGAAGCAATCGTCATTCTTGTCGAAGGCGGCCTGATCGCCTGGATGGCGAGCCTGTCGCTGCCGCGCGCCATGCTGGTATCGCTCATTGCCAACGCCGCGTCCTGCGCCGCCGGATTGCTGATCCAGAACCTGGCCTAGAGCGCGATGGTCAACTTCAGCTGCGCCACGCCGCTCATCGCATGGCGGACATTGCCGGCGTCGAACTGGCTTCCGAGCGTCGCATGCAGGCCGATGCCGCCGTCGAAGCGGCGCGAATAGGCGACGTAGAGGTCCGTCTCGCTGCCGTCGGGCGCAAGGGAGACCTTGCGCACGGCCGTCACGGGCAAGCCGACCGCGTCGACAGACGTCGTGACGAAGCCAATCGACCCGTCGAACACGGTCAAGGGTTTAGACACCAAGAAACTGAATTCATCAGCGTCGCCCAGGACGTTGTGCTCGACCAAGCCCAGGTCGGCTGAACGCGAAAGCAGGCCCGAGGTGCCTGCGATCAGACCATTGCCGATATTGACGCCGTTGGTGCGGGCGATGGCCGCGTCGGCGACCAGATCGGTATCCGGGCCGAGCTTCAATGTCGTGCTCAAGCCGAACGACGTCGTGCGGTGCGAGTGTCCGAAGCCGAGCGATCCGTCGTTGTAGACGGATCCCAGCAGACCGTCGCCTTCATGCAGGAATTGGATGGTCGCACCGCCGCTCCAGCCGTCCGCCAGCGTGGTCGTGATGCCGACGCTCGCCGCCATCGCGTGCGGCAGAAGCGGAGTGCTTCTATCCGCGCCGTCGGGCAATTGCGTGTTGCTCCAGCCGAAGGCGATGCGGGTACGCTCGCCGATGCGCGTGCCGAAGGCGGCGAGCTGCCCGCCGCCGGCGAGGCTCAACAGATCGCTCGCATGGCCGGTCGACTGAGCCAGGATCGTATTCGCGCTGTCGCTGCCCCAGAGGGTTTCGGCATAGGTCGAAGACAGCGAGAAACCGCGCCCCGTCGCCATCATCGTTCCGTTGCCGCCGTCCATGAACAGCAGCCAGGCGCCGACCTGCGGCGCCGGCACGCCCGACGTTCCGACGCCCGCGAAGGCGGAGCGGTCGCCGGAGCCGGGCGTCGTTTCGCCGTCGGCACGCGCGAAGAAGGCGGACGCCCCGTTGGGCAATGCCACCGTGCCGCCCGTCACCACCGGACCGAAAAGCTGCAGGCTCGAGGCCGCGATCGCGGTCTTGACCGTGAGCAGCGACGAAAGATTGGCGTAGAAATTGCGCGCGAAGGAATCGAACACGGTGTAGCTCGAAAGTAACTTGCTCACGCTCGCCAGGCTGCCGAGCGCGCCGCCCGACACCATGGTCCCGGTCAGCTGCGTCACCGGGATCGATTGACCGTTCGCTTCGGTCACGGTGAGCGTGCCCACCGGCTGGAAGGCGCGTGTCATGTTGAGCAGCCCCGCGCCGTAGGTTGAATCGACGCCCGGCGCACCTAGATCCGTCGCCGTCTTGAACAACAGCGCGGCCGCCGTTCCGTTGTGCGTCAGGATCGGCCAGGTTGACTCCAGTAGCGCGATCGATCCGCTCACCATCGGCGCGGCCATCGAGGTGCCGGTCCAGTAGGCAAGCGCATTCGACCCATACTGAATGCCGGGGGCTACGATATTCTCGCCCGGCGCCATCAGCCACAGCGACGCATAGGAGACTTTCGTGGTACCCGCGACCGCGTAACCGGCGCCGGGCGTGTTGCTGAAGCTCGATAGCTGGTTCTTCGAATTGACCGAACCGACGAAGACAAGGTGGGTGAGCGCCTGGGCCGTCAGCCCCGTCGAGTTCGCCCCGCCGTTCAGCGCGGCGGAGGAATTGCCCCCTGCGAATACGATCACGTCGCCCTTGGACGCCGCGGTATTGATCGCGCTGACCACGGGCGCCGTCGGGATATAGGTGAGGCTCAGATTGATCACGCCGGCGCCCGCGTTCGCCGCCTTGATGATGCCGTTGGCGACGTCGGTGTCGTAGCCGGAACCGCTCGCGTTCAAGACCTTTTCGGAAAGAATCGTAGCGGCCGGCGCCACGCCCGCCATGCTCGAGCCGTTCGGCACATTGGCGCCTGCCGCAATCGCCGCCGTCGCCGTGCCGTGGCCGTTGTCGTCATTAAAGCCGTTCGAGCATCTGAAGCTCAGCGCCGCGCAGCTGGAGAGTGGCGAGACGCGGCCGGCGACGTCGGCCTGCGTGGACACGACGCCCGTGTCGACCAACGCGATCACGAAACCCTTGCCGCCGTTCGCCTGGTATTCGATCGTCGGCGTCACGCCGATCTGCGCCAGCCACGAGGTGGAATAACCCGGGGCGAAGCTGGCGGGGAGAGTGAAAGACGCCTGCTCCGGCGCTGCCGATACGGAAGATGCCGCGATCAACGTGGCGGCGACAAGCGCGAAAATGGCCACAGACGAACGAAGTCCGGATTTGCTCATTGTGTGCGATCCCCAAAACGCGGCCGGTGGACCCAACCCTGACAGGCTGGATATACCTATCTTTGCGAGTCAATCCTAACGTCCGGTTCTTAACGCCCGGGAAACAAACTCTTTGCAATTGCGAGGATCGAAGGGCGATTCGCAGCACTGAGCAGACGCGCAGGTTATGACGCAAGCGCCCGAAGTTCTTGGCAAACTTCGCTGCTTACCGGACCCGGCCTAGGCGCCGACGGCTTCGATAAAAGCGCGCAGATTGGCGGTGGCGACGCCGGGCGGCATGCCGCCGCCGCAGGACACAATCAGCCGCGCCGGATCGGCTTCGGCGAGCAGTTTGCGCACGGCGGCGCGCACTTCGTCGGGCGTGCCCGCAGCCAGCACGTCGCGCGGCGGAACGTTGCCGAGGATCGTGAGCTTGTGGCCGGTGGCATTCTGCAAATCGGCGATGCTCATCTGGATGCCGGGATTGTAGAGATTGATGCCGAGATCGGGGTAGTGCTTGACCGATTGGCGGCAGTCCGCGTCGTTGTGGAAGAGTTTCACCGCAACGGGCGCGGCGAACAGCTCTTTCAAGTACGGCTCGGCGAATTCCTTGTAATCCTTCTCGCTGACGAAGCCGACGATGTCGTCCAGCACCAGCATGCCGTCGATCGAGTCGATGGCCTGGCGCTGGCGGGCATGCCAGTCCATCAGGAACCGGTTGACGGTGCGCAGCAGCCTGTGAGTCCGCTCGGGATCAGTGCCGAGCATCATCAAAAACTCGGTGGTGCCCATCAGGAAGCTCGCGATGTTGAGCGGCCCGCGCGACACCGAAAAGCGGATGCGGTGTCCCATCGCTTCGATGCGCGCGCGGTTGCGGGTGAGCCGGTTCAGCATGAACGGCAACAGCCCGTCGGTGGCGACGTTGGGCACTTCAAGGGCGTCGACGTCTTCCTCGCCGATCATCTTCTCGGCGAAGGGAAATTCGTTCTCCGGGAACTGGCATTTGCAGCCGAACGCCGAGGGTTCGGTGCACATCCCGAACTCCGACCAGAAGCCGGGCAGGAACATGGCCTCAGAAAATGTCTCGATCGCTTTCTTGTTGGCTTCGAACCACACCTCGTCGCTCTGGAAATATTCGAGGATGCTGACGCCATACCAGTTGGGCAGCCACGGGCAATCGATGATGAACCCCACCGGCAGCGGCTTCTTGCGCTCGCCGCGCAATGCCGCGAGCAAATCGTTCCAGTGTTGGTCGTTCATGGCTGCCTCGTTGGCCGAAGAGTCTGGAAATACAGCATACACCGCGTCGCGCCGCCCTCGACGGCGGCGCCATGCGACATGTCGTGCATTGATCGCCATTCGGTGACATGCTGGAAATCGAGGGAAACACCGGTTCGGAGGAGAAAGCATGGCCCTTCATCCTCTCATCCAGAAGCTGATCGAGCGGGGACCGGCGATCACCGACGGCGCCTGGGGCACGCAATTGCAGGCGCGCGGCCTCGAACCCGGTGAAGCGCCGGATCTGTGGAATCTCACCCATCCCAAAGAAGTCGCCCAGGTGGGACGCGCCTATGTCGAGGCCGGATCGGCGATTATCCTGACCAACACGTTCGGCGCCAATCGCATTCGCCTCAGCGACAGCGGCTCGGCGGATCTCGTGAAGGAAATCAACAAGGCGGGCGTCGCTCTGTCGCGCGAAGCCGCCGACAAGGACGCGCTGGTCTTCGCTTCGCTCGGCCCCAGCGGCAAGCTGTTGATGAACGGGGACGTGAACGAGGACGAACTGCTCGCCGCCTTCACCGAGCAGGCCGAGGCGTTGGCGAGCGCCGGGCCCGACGCTCTGGTCATCGAAACGATGCAGGATCTGGCCGAGGCGAAGCTCGCCATTGCGGCGGCGCGGACGACCGGCCTGCCGGTGGTCGCCAGCATGGTGTTCGACTCCGGCAAGGAAAAAGACCGCACCATGATGGGGACCACGCCCGAACAGGCGGCGGACGGCCTCGCTAAAGCCGGCGCCGATGTCGTCGGCGCCAATTGCGGCCAGGGCATCGCCGGGTTCGTTGCGATATGCGCGCGCCTGAAGGCTGCGGCTGAGGGCCGTCCCGTCTGGATCAAAGCCAACGCCGGCTTGCCGCAGATGCGCGACGGCAAAGCCGTCTATGCGACGACGCCGGAGGAATTTGCCAGCCACGTCCCCGCCGTGCTCGCGGCCGGCGCCAGCTTCATCGGCGGCTGCTGCGGCACGGCGCCCGAGTTCATCCGCGAAATCCGCCGCGTGTTGCGCAGGTCATGATGGAGCGGTTGAGGCTGCGCGTCATCGCCTGTTCCAGCCTCAGGCCGGAGCTGGAACTGCTCGCCGCGACCGCCAAGACCGAGATCACCGTGCGCCATCTGGAAATGGGGCTGCACCAGCACTCCGCCGCGGCGCTGCATGAGGCGCTGCAAAGCGCGATCGACGAGGAAGACGGCGATGCCGTCGCCATCGGCTATGGACTGTGCAATCGCGGCGTCGTGGGATTGCAGGCGCGCAGCGTGCCGGTGGTTCTCCCGCGCGCGCAGGACTGCATCGCCATCCTGCTCGGCAGCAAGCGGTACCTTGCCCAACTGGCGGCCGTGCCCGGCACTTATTTCCAGAGCGCCGGTTGGCTGGAGAATGCGCAGGCTAATGTTCGCCAGCCGGAATTCACCTTCGGCCCCAATTCGAACGTTACCCGCGAGCGCCTCATCGAACGCTACGGCGAAGACAACGCCGATTACCTGCTCGGACAGTTTTACGCCTTCACCCAGCATTATGAACGGCTGGCTTATATCGCGACCGGTGCGTCGCTTCGTTGGGAAGCCGCCGCGCGCAAGACCGCCGCCAAGCACAAATGGAATTTCGAGCGGCTCGAAGGCGATCTCGGCTGGCTGCGGCGGCTTGTCGACGGCGAATGGAGCGGCGAGGAATTTCTGACCTTGCGGCCCGGCGAGCGCGTGGCCTTGACGCACGATGAACGGCTGATCGGCGCGGAACCGGCATGACGACGATCACGCTATCGCCCGCCGGGCGGCGGCTCACGGTTGAGAGTGCCACAGCGCTGCAGGATATCCTGTTCGAACAGGGTGTCGAATTCCCTTGCGGCGGGCTCGGGCGCTGCAAAGGGTGCCGCGTCAAGCTGCTGAAGGGCGAGCTACCCGTCACCGGCGAAGAAACCAAGGTGCTCACCGCCGCCGAGATCGCCGAGGGCTGGCGGCTCGCCTGCCGCCATGTGGTGGAAAGCGATCTGGAGCTGGAACTGGCGCAATCGGAAATGCCCATTCTGGGCGATGATTCCAGCTTCGCCTTCACGCCGCGGACGGGGCTCGGCGTGGCGGTCGACCTTGGCACCACAACGGTCGTGGCCCAGCTTCTCGATCTTCAGACCGGGCGCGTGCTGGCCGCCGCGACGGGTCTTAATGCGCAGGCGCGCCACGGCGACGATGTGCTCACCCGCGTCGATTTCGCCGTGCGCGGCGGACAACAGGAACTTCAGGGCCTGATCCGCGCGCAGATCGGCGCGATGATCGCGCGCCTGACGGCTTCGGCGGACCACCCGCTCGCGCGCATCGTGCTGGTCGGCAATACCGTGATGCATCACCTGTTCTGCGGCCTCGACGTGACGCCGCTTGCGACCCATCCCTTCGAGCCGCAGCATCCTGGACGAGTCCGCTTCACCTGCGGCGAGTTGGGTTGGGGCGGCGAGACGGTAGTGGAGTTTCTGCCCTGCATCGGCGGTTTCGTCGGCCCCGACGTGCTCGCAGGTATTGTCGCGACCGGCCTTGCCGAGCGCGAAGGGCTCGCGGCGCTCATCGATCTTGGCACCAACGGCGAAGTCGTGGTGGGCAATCG